>Ga0209417_1006234_pt1 | contig 12391 bp, 12 predicted proteins | sample RifGroF2_FD_184002 | JGI IMG/M metagenome (GOLD analysis project Ga0209417, IMG submission 184002) | Groundwater microbial communities from Rifle, Colorado, USA - Groundwater F2 (SPAdes) (version 2) | ecosystem: Environmental > Aquatic > Deep subsurface > Groundwater | place: Rifle, Colorado... | reverse complement strand
CTCAGGGGAAGTGGCAAGTTGAAGGAGCTGATTATAAATGCCCTGCAGAAAGAAGCCACTCTTATAATTTTTGACCAGGAGCTAACGCCAACCCAGATGCGTGAGATAGGAGAGGTTACTGAATTAAAGGTTATTGACAGGGCACAGCTTATACTTGATATCTTTGCTCAAAGGGCGCACAGTAGAGATGGCAAAGTACAGGTAGAGTTGGCACAGTTAAAATACCGTCTTTCAAGGCTGACAGGAAAGGGCACTGCCATGTCAAGGCTTGCAGGCGGTATTGGTGGAAGAGGGCCTGGAGAAACCAAGCTTGAGATTGACAGGCGCCGTGTGCAGGATAAGATTAGTCATCTCGAAAAACAGCTTCAACATTTAAGCCGTGGGAGATTAGAGAGGAGGCGGAGCCGAAGAGACAGCGGCATACCTATCATATCTATCGTTGGCTATACGAATGCGGGAAAATCTACGCTCCTGAATACCTTGACAAAGAGCGAAACAAAGGTTGAAGACCTTTTATTTGCAACACTTGATACTGCGTCAAGAAGATTGAGATTCCCAAGGGAGAGGGATGCAGTGATAACAGATACTGTTGGTTTTATACGGCATCTGCCAGAAGACCTGCTCAAGGCATTCAAGGCAACGTTTGAGGAGATGGAAGATGCGGATTTGCTCATACACCTGGTTGACATAAGCAATCCCAATTTTGAAAAGCAGATGAAGGTAGTTGAAGAGATATTGCGAGAGATAGGGCTTGATAGCATAGACATAATAGTCGTGTTCAATAAAGAAGATATGGTTGACCCTGAGATTGCAAAGAATCTTTGCAGAAGATACGATGCGATATCCATCTCTGCCCTCAATCCAGAGACACTGAATAAATTACTCAAGGTGTTGGAGCGGAGGCTGTGGCCTGAAGAAAATGAGGCAAGTGTGGAAAAAGTTATTGCGTAATCCGTTTGCTTTAGGAAGGAAATTTCCAAATCTTATATAAAAAAGAGTGGTTACTTTCCATTTATCACATCGCTGACTGCTCTTCTGAGTTCCTGAATGCTGTATGGTTTTGCAATAACGCCTTTGAAACCGTATGTTTCATAGTCAGCCATTATTGGGTCATTTGAATAGCCGCTGGAAACAATTGCCTTAACATGAGGGTCAATTTTGAGGAGCTCCTTAATAGCTTCCCTGCCGCCCATCCCGCCAGGAATAGTTAAATCTATTATAACTACGTCAAAAGACCCGTTGGTTTCCTTTGCTTTTCTGTACAATTCAATTGCCTCTTTGCCATCTCTGGCAAGTTCAACTTCGTATCCAATACTCTGTAGTATATTATATGTAAGCTCCAGGATCATCTTTTCATCATCCATTACTAAAATCTTTCTCTTCACTTTAGCAGCCCCTTCCCTTTCAACACCCTTTTTATCCGCAGTAATCTTCTGGGAGGCAGGAAGATATATATAAAAGGTTGTCCCAGCTCCTGGTTCAGAATCTACAGTTATTAAACCGTGATGTTTATAAATTATTGAGTACGCAGTTGTAAGTCCAAGGCCGGTTCTATTTTGTTTTGTAGTAAAATATGGGTCAAATATCTTACCGAACAGTTCTTTTGATATTCCAACCCCTTGGTCTATAATGAATATCCTTATATACTTACCTTCTTTTAGGAGTAAGGTATCCTTTGAGCCAATGACAATATTTTCTGCGCGTATTTTTATTACGCCACCCTGAGGCATGGCCTGTTCGGCATTTATAATCATATTGCTTATTGCCTGCTTTATCTGTCCTTCATCCACTTCTACATGCCAAAGGTCATCTGGCATTTTAAACTCACATTTTATTGAAGACCCACTTACTGCAAAAGAGGCAGTCTCCTTAATAAGGTCTCTTATAGAAATAAGTTCTTTAACAGGCGCCCCACCTTTGGCAAATGTAATTAATTGGTTGGTTAAATCCTTTGCCTTTAAGGATGCCTCTTCTGATTTTTCTAATATACTGTAAATCTTCTCATCCGGCTTTACTATTGTCTTGGAAAGGCAAATGTAATTAATTGGTTGGTTAAATCCTTTGCCTTTAAGGATGCCTCTTCTGATTTTTCTAATATACTGTAAATCTTCTCATCCGGCTTTACTATTGTCTTGGCAAAGGAAATGTTGCCTATGATGCCTGTAAGCAAGTTGTTGAAATCATGCGCTATGCCGCCTGCAAGGATGCCCAGGGATTCAAGCTTTCCTGTCTTAAATAACTCATCTTCCATCCTTTTACGCTCAATTGCTGCAGCAAGTAGATTGGCAACCGCATGCAGAAAATGGGCGTCGTCTACAGTAAATTCCCTTTGCTGTCGTGCATGCACCCCCAACACCCCAAAGGGTCGCTTCCACCCTTCAATAACAACACTCATACCACTTATTACATTATGGTCAATAAGAAGCTTAGGCGCGCCAAATCGGGTTTCTGTCCGTAAGTCAGGGACAATTATTGGTCCATGGGAAATCAATGTGTAACCAGCCTGCGAATCAGTATCAGCGCCCACTATTGCGTGTCCAACAACCCCTTCCTTCCAGCCTACCCCAGTGCGCAGCAACAAACTTTTACTATCCGGGAGCAGTTCAAGAATCTTACAGTAGTCAACATTGAGGGTTTTAGCGAGCAAACTGACAATATCCTGCATCAATCTGTCCAAATCCACATCCTCCAATGCCCGTTGGCCAAGCTCTGCAACCACGGCCTGCTGACGCTCACGCACTCTGAGTTTTTCCTCGGCCAACTTGCGCTCGGTAATATCCCTCGCAATAGTCTGAAACCCTACTACCGCTCCCATATCATTATAGATATTTGTATTAATGTTTTCGGTGTATACAATGGTATTGTCTTTACGTATACACTTCCATCCTAAGACCTCCTCTGGAAATTTTTTTGTCTTTGCATAATGCTCCCAGAACTCAACAAACTGTAACTGCGAGTCAGGGTGTATAATTTTTATGCTTAATTCCGGATTAGCGACGAATTCTTCGGGAGTGTAGCCAAATATATCTAAGCAGGCAGGGCTTGCATAACTTATAGACTTATCATTCCTAACGCCAAAAATTGCATCTTTTGATAATAGAACTAAAGTTCTGTATTTCTCCTCACTCTCCCTAAGAGCCTCCTCTGCTTGCTTGTGCTCAACAAGTTCCAGATGCAAGCGCTCATTAATCTGCTTTAACTCCGCAGTCCGTTCTGCCACTATCGTCTCAAGCTCTCTGCTATGCGCCAATATTCTATCCTGCGCATCCTTCAAATCTTCAACCATTTTATTAAATGCATGAGCCAAACGGCCAGTCTCATCCTTAGATGTTGTCTCTATCTTAATATCCATTTTTCCTTTTGCAACATCATCTGTTGCTGCGCTTATCTTTGATATCGTTTCTGAAACATGGCGTGAAAAAAAGAACACTATGGCAATTGCAAAAAAACCAATGATGGCCGAAACAATGATTACCTCATTTCTTAACTTAGCAGCAGATGCAAAGGCAACCTTTGCTGGCACCTCCATAATTAATATCCAATCTTTGCCTTTAAAATCCAGATAGCCCTGTTCTTTGGCAAAAAAGAGGATTTCTGCCTCTCCTTGAAGATTAATATATTTGATATCTCCGCTCTTTACTCCTTTTACTATATAACTTTTTACTTCATCCCAATGATGTGTTGACTCTTTCAGCATACCTTTTTTATTATAATTTGAAAAAAGGATAAACCCCTCTTTATCCACCAAATCTATTTTAAAATCTCTTTTAACATCATAAATATCTGTTGGGTGCTTTATTATGTCATACAAATTCTCGAGAGGCACCCTTGATACAACAACACCGAAGGGAATTCTGTTCTTATCCTTAACAAGAGATGCAAAATGAAATACGACCTGATTCAGTGACTCAGATTGAGAAATCTCAACAACAATCTCCTTGCCTTGCGCAATACCTTTCCAATATTCTGAGAACGAGTGTTGTTTGCCTATATTTGCGCCATCTGTGTCTGCCATTCTTATTCTATCCAGATTAAACAATGACAATGAGGCGTATATCTTATAATTATTTTTGTACTCTATTAATCTCTCGGTAATCTGTCTCGGAGTGGAATTTCTGGAACTAATGATATGGTCTGAGGCTAATACCTTAATATCTGCATACCTCTCAAAAAGTATCCTGTCAATCTCCTCTAATGTATGCAATACCTGATTCCTTAGTTTATCTTTTATAATATTTTCTGATGTGCTTACATTCGAGGTATAGACAAGATAAGAAATAACTATCCCGCTGGCGAGGATAATGGTAGAAAATAATATGGTGAGCTTTGTAGAAAACCTCATTTTAACTGCCTGATATTAATTGAACCTCTAAAAAACTCTTTTCCAGTGCCAATGACTGTTAAAGGAGAATTTTTCAACAACTCCTTATGTTACCGACACTACCTCCTCATATGTGGTAATCCCTTCCATCATCTTTTTTATTGCACACTGCCGCAAGGAGAGCATGCCATCTGCCTTCGCAGCCTCCTGAACATCTGCCAATTCCACTTTCGGAGAGGAGAGCGCTGCCCTCATCCTGTCTGTAAAATCCAGGATTTCAAATATCCCGGCCCTTCCTTTGTAACCTGTCCCCCTGCACTCTACACATCCTTCGCCATATTGAACAGTGTATCCCTTTGGTCGTTTGGGAAGCCCTAAGTATTCAATCTCAGCGTCAGTGAGACTTCTGCTGGCCTTGCAGTGCTGGCATATCTTTCTTAATAATCTCTGCGCAACAATTCCAACAATCGTAGATGAAATCAAAAAGGCCGGAGTGCCAAGGTCCATAAGCCTTATTATAGAGCTCGGCGCATCATTTGTATGAAGCGTGGATAAAACCAGATGTCCTGTAAGCGCTGCCTGAATAGCTGCCTCTACAGTCTCTTTATCGCGTATCTCGCCTACCATTATGATGTCAGGGTCCTGTCTAAGAAATGTCCTCAGGGTATTGGCAAATGTAACGCCAATAGAAGGCTGAACACCCACCTGATTAAATTCCTCCATTATCATTTCTATTGGGTCTTCAATTGTAACAACATTTACCTCTGGAGAAGAAAGCATCTTTAAACTCGAATACAACGTAGTTGTTTTGCCGCTTCCTGTAGGGCCTGTTACAAGGATAACGCCATTGGGTCTCTTTATAAACGAACTGAATAACTGATATTCTCTGGGATAGAATCCAAGCTGGTCAAGGTCTTGAAAGAGTATCTCAGGGTCAAAAATCCTTATAACAACCTTTTCACCAAACGCAACTGGCATGGTTGACACCCTTAGTTCTATTTCCCTATTCTGATAATCTGTTTTTATGCGGCCGTCCTGCGGTTTTCTCTTTTCAGCGATATCCATTCTGGACAGCATCTTTATCCTTGAGATAACGGGAGGGTGAACAACCTTTGGAATAGTATGAATATAATGAAGAATCCCATCTATCCGTAATCTCACATAAGATTTATCTCTTTTCGGCTCGATGTGTATGTCGCTTGCCCTCTGGTCAAAGGCATACCTTAAAAGATACTCAACTGCGTTTACAACATGCTGGTCTCCTGCATCTATCTCTGCGTGGCCCTTGAGCTTTACATACTGCTCAAGATTGCTTATATCAACAGACTGCACCATATCCTTCTGTGCAGCCATAACTGATGTACGGAAGCCATAAAACTCCCTGACAATCTTCTGCACATCGCTCTTTGAGCTTAATACAAGCTTTATCTTAAGCCTTTTTGTGCGCGAAAGATTTTCTATAGCCTCATCAATGCTAAAGGGATCCGCAACCGCCAATGTCATGGTATCGCCCTCTTGCTCAAGCGCAATTATGGTGTATTTTTGAGCAAAAGGACGCGGAATAAGCGAGGTTACCAAATCCATATTGAGCTTAAGCGGGTCAAGCCTTCTATAGGGAATGCCTATTGCCTCAGCAATAGATAGGGTGATTGCTTCCTCTGTCAGAATCTTGCCACCGCCACCCGTTATTTCTAAATTAAATGAGGAGATAACCTCTGCAGGAGATACAGTATCTGGGTGATATGGCAACTTTGAAAAATGGGGGATATCCTGACGTTTTTGAAGGCGGGCCCTCTGAGCCTCGCCTTTTACAACAATATCTTTATACTGGTCATTTGAAATCAGGCCTTTTTTGAGGAGTATCTTTGATACTGATTCTATGGTGAGAGTCTGCTTTTGTGGGGTCATAAATTAAAGTAGGCAGTAGACAGTAAGCAGTAGACGGAAACCCTCACATCAAAACTTTTGGCGTGGGGGTAAAGATATTATGGTTTTTAAGCTCACAGCTTACTATCTTCCTCTTTCTCCTTAATGAGATTTTTCAAAAGCTCATTCGTCTTCTTTTGCTCCTCTATCGCCTCTCGTATCAAATCCTTTATACCAAAAACAGAAAATGGAACCACCATCCATATGGCTATAAGAACAAAAGCTAACAGTATAACTACTATCCCAAATGCGCCCATCATTGCTGGAAATATACTTCCTGTTCCCATTGTATCACCTCTTTAAATGCAGTAAGCAGCATGCAGTAGTCCCATTGCAAAAATGTTTTTGCTGCTTACTCCTTACTGCCTACTGCTTACTCATCACTTTTTGCCGCTCTGTTAATAAAGCCCTTATTTTCTCCTCAACCTTTTCAAAGGGGACCTTTTCCTGCTCTCCGCTCTCCATATCTTTGACCGTTATACTATGTGATGCCAACTCGTCATCGCCGAGGATAAGAACAATCTTTGCGCCAAGTTTATCTGCCCTTCTCATCTGAGACCTGATGCTTTTGCTACCATAATCCCTCTCAAGCCTGATGCCATTTGACCGCAATGTTTTCATCAACGGAATGGCAGCCTTTTCCGCCTTCTCTCCAAGCATAGCCATAAACACAAGCCCCTGCCCCATGCCCTCTGCCTCCTGCCGCTGTCCTTTTACCAGCATCACCAACCGCTCCATGCCTATTGCAAAACCAAAGCCCGGCACATCAGGTCCGCCGATGTCTTTGACAAGACCGTCATATCTGCCGCCTGCTGCAACAGCATTCTGAGAACCGAGTCCTTCAGCAGTTATCTCAAAGGTCGTCCTTACATAATAATCAAGGCCTCTTACCATCCTGGGGTTTAAATGAAAATCTATTTTATAAAGTGAAAGATGCTCCTTAACCTTTTCAAAGTGGGTTTTACATCCCTCGCATATTGAATCCAATAGGGAGGGGGCGAGGGATGTAAGTTCAATGCAGGTCTTGCTTTTGCAATCCAGTGCGCGCAAAGGGTTTATCTCAAATCTCCTCTGGCAGTCCTGACAAAGGCTGGGTTTTTTATCCTTTAAAAAGTTTATGAGTTTTTCTTTATAAAGAGGCCTGCACTCCTTACAACCGAGGGAATTAATATTTAAAGTTACACCCTCAAGTTTCAGTCTTTGAAAAAGAGACACGAGCATTTCCAGAGTTTCCGCATCTATCATTGGGTCATCTATCCCAAAGGCCTCTGCGCCTATCTGGTAAAATTGGCGGAAGCGCCCTTTTTGCGGCCTCTCATACCTGAACATCGGGCCGAGATAATAGAGTTTTGCCACAGGATCGCTGGCATATAATTTATGCTCTATGTATGCCCTGACAACAGGCGCAGTGCCTTCTGGCCTGAGCGTAATAGACTCGCCGCCCTTGTCCAGAAAAGTGTACATCTCCTTTTCAACAATATCGGTTGTTTCGCCTATGCTTCTGGAAAAAAGCCCGGTCCGTTCTACAAGAGGAACCCGTATCTCAGAAAAACCATAGGTTTCAAAAATCTCCCGCGCCTCTTTTTCAATATGCTGCCAGATATAAGTTTCCGGCGGAAGTATGTCGTTAAAACCTCTGATGGAGTTGATCATTTAAAAAGCTCTCAATTGCTTTAGTGAGTTCAGGTTTGTAACCTGAACCTAAATAGTTCGTAATATGAATCAGGGTTCAACTTGAAAACTTGAACCCGCCTGAATCGTGGCTGGAATGGTATACGGTAAAAACAAAGTATCCGCTGCGATACAAAGCGGAAGGTCAATCGCAATGATCGGCCACGCAAGAAGTAACGCAACGCGACCAAAATTATCTGTGTCTTCCTGAAATGTAAGCTGTTTGAACCGACCACGTGTACCAACATAAATGAGATTGCCATCCTCCGGCTGCTTTGCAAATGTGAGAATAACCGAACCGCAACCGCTAAGAGGTGCGGCGGATAGAAGCAAAGCAATTAGCAGAATACGTGTGGTTGCCATCTTCAGTTTATGCCTAACCATATTATTAACAAGTTTTCTCTACTTAAACAAAAACAAGATGCAATCCAAAAGAGGTAACTAACTTGACAATTTAATATCTATCATTTCAAGTTTGGTTAATAACCCCTCCCAACCTCCCCTTACATTAAGGGGAGGAGCCTTGTTCCCCCTCTTAGAGAGGCTGAGTCATAATCCTCTTTTTGTCATTGCGAGCGACCGAAGGGAGCGTGGCAATCTCTTGTTTTTCAATAAGTTGCAGATTGCTTCGGTCGCTGCGCTCCCTCGCAATGACATTATGACACAACCTCAGAATAAGAGGGGGTTAGGGGGAGTTACAGTTTCAACCCCACAGGCAATGGACGTGGCAATGCTTGCCATGTAAACCTCTATTTCTTTTTTACTACCTCTCTCACCGCCGCTGCAATATCCTTGGGCATCAAACCGTAATGGGCAAGCAGTTCCTCTGCAAGCCCTGATTGGCCAAATTTATCTTGAATCCCAACTCTTTTCATCGGCACAGGAAACTCCTCCGCTACAACACCTGCCACAGCCTCTCCAAGGCCGCCGATGATTGAATGTTCTTCAGCAGTTATAATAGCCCCGGTCTCTTTTGCTGCCTTAATAATTAAATCCCTGTCAATGGGTTTTATGGTTGACATATTGATGACCCGGATATTCAATCCTTCCTTTTCCAGCATGGCTGCGGCTTCAATGGCATGGCTTACCATAAGACCCATTGCAATAATCGTTGCGTCTTTGCCGTTCCGAACAACAACACCCTTGCCAATGCTGAACTTATAATCCTCCGGCATAACCACCGGAAATTTTCCGCGCGCAACCCGTACATAAACAGGGCCGTTATATTTAACAATCTCATGGATAACCGATTTAGTCTCAATGCCGTCACATGGCATTATAACAGTCATGTTCGGAATACATCTCATTAAGGCAATGTCTTCAATCGCCTGATGCGATGCGCCGTCCTCGCCAACGGTTATGCCGCCGTGGCTTGCGACTATCTTTACATTGAGCTTTGGGTATGCAATGGATTGCCGAACCTGCTCCCATGCCCTGCCTGATGCAAAGATGGCAAATGTAGATGCAAATGGTATCTTCCCACAGGTAGAAAGCCCTGCGGCAGTGCCCATCATATCTGCCTCTGAAACGCCCATATTAAAAAACCTATCCGGGAATTTTTTTGCAAATACACTTGTCTTCGTCGAGCCTGAAAGGTCTGCATCAAGCACAACAATATTTTTATTCACAGCGCCGAGCTCTGATAGCGTATCGCCATAGACTTCGCGCGTGCCAAGGAGTTTTGTCATAGGTTTTTACCCTTTTTTATATCAGTTTGTTAAATCCTTCTACAGTCAAACCAGCTTGACGGATAATAGCACGTAGAGTTCCTCTATCAAGTTCTTTATGATCAGGAACGACCACTTGGGCAAAAGGATTATCCCTCCGCAGTATGATATGACTACCTTCCTGTCGTTTAAAGTAGAACCTTTCCTTGTTTAAGACTTTTACACATTCTCTGCCTGAAATACGAGGCAGCTTGTTCATACCGCTACCACAAATGTTTCAAAGTGTTCCTCAGGAACAGGCAGGTGGTCTTCTTCTAAAGCAGTAATATACCCGCGAATCGCTTCGCTGATGTTTGTTATTGCCTCTTCTTTTGTCTTACCTTGACTGATACATCCCGGCAGACTAGGGCATTCAGCAACCCAATAACCATCTTCTCCATGGTAGATAACTACTTGTCTCATTGTTTAACCTCCATAAAACTTGCCATTTTGTAATGAAACTGCCCCTATCCATCCTTCTTTTATTCTATGATAACCCCTGTCCCCGTTCCTAACAACATAAAAGCATTGCCACTTACTTTACCAACATCTTCAAAATCAATTTTTAAGCCAATAATTGCATTAGCTCTGAGATTTACAGCCTCGTCACCTAATTCTCTCAAAAGCAATTCTTTAGCTTTATTGAATTCTGTCTCCATAGCCTTGGATCTCCCTCCCACAATATCTCGAAAACCGGAGAAAATGTCTTTGAAAAGATTGACACCCATAAATACCTGGGTTGTAACAATACCTTTATATTCAACGACTTTCCTTCCATCAATAGAGGTTGTCGTAGTTATGAGCAGTGCTTGCAACTTATTTTCAAAGCCTTCTTTATTCTGTTTTAACTCTTCACTTTTTTGCGTCCTTAACAAAATATCTTCTGTCTCAAAATCATAACCACATTCACATAATGCAGTACTGTCATTATTCAGCAAACCACATTTTGGGCAATTCATAGTTACCTTTCCATTTCTTTCTTACACTGATGGTTAACTTATTCACAGACAAACAAATAGTTTATTTATTTAAACTTTACTCCACCAACCTCTCCGGCCAACCCTCCGCCGACACTCCCAACTCCTCCAGAGACTTTTTTAGTTCTTCATCCGACGGCGGCACGCCGTGATACTGGTACTTTCCTTCAAATATTGAAACACCTTTGCCCTTGACTGTCCTTGCAATAATCATTGTAGGCTGGCCTTTTATGGTCTCTGCCTCATCGAGCGCATGAATAATCTGCTCCATGTCATGCCCGTCAATCATCAGGACATGCCATCCAAAGGCCTTCCACTTCTCAGTCAATGGCTCAACATTCATTACGTCTGTCACCGCGCCATCTATCTGAAAACCATTAAAATCCAGAATAGCGCAAATATTATCGAGCTTATAATGCGCTGCGCTCATAGCAGCCTCCCATATTTGACCTTCCTCAACCTCGCCGTCACCCAGAAGTGCATACACACGAGAAGTCTTTTTATCAAGCCGTAAAGCCAACGCCATGCCATTTGCCATTGATAAACCCTGGCCAAGCGAGCCAGTGCATACCTCAATTCCAGGCGTGCATTTCATGTCAGGATGGCCTTGAAGAATGCTGCCCAATTTTCTCAATGTCCGCAGTTCCTTTGGAGAAAAATATCCGCACCTTGCAAGCGCAGCATACTGAATCGGCGCTGCATGACCTTTTGAAAGGACAAATCTATCTCTGTCCTCCCATTTTGTGTTTTTGGGGTCGTGCCTCATCTTATAAAAATAAAGGGCTGCAACAATATCTGCGGCTGAGAGCGAGCCGCCTGTATGCCCTGATTTTGCCTTATTGAGCATCATTAATACATCTAACCTAAGCTGCCTTGCCCATTTTTTCAGATTTTCTATATCAGGTTTTGTCATAATTTCGCTTATTAAAGTTTCCACTTCTACTTACCACCTACCCATTTTAATTTTTGACACACAAATCTCTTTTCTGGTTAAGATTACTCCTTTTCACTTATAGAAAGATACTCAAGAATGATGTCATCAAGGCTCTTTTCAGAAACCAATGGACCTCCCTCTTTTTCTACTACCCCCCGATTAAGACCTTCGGGGGCAAGCTTTTCTGCTGCCTTTAGTTGTTGAGGTTCAATCTTTTCTTCCTTCTTGTCAAAAACGCCATTTTTCAGGTTCTTTAGCATAGTGCCATGCTGGTCCCTCATAATCTCTTTTACAACAACATCCAGCTTGTCCGACTTGATAATATCCGCATAGCTTGTCCTTTTGGAGGATATAATAATGCCTTCTTTAAATAAGAGTGTAGTTATTACAGGGTTTTTCCTGCCGCCATCCTCTGTCTGGACATGATACCGCACCCCTTTATGTATTACATTCTCATTAAAGCCTAACTGCATATTTTCAACCTTATTTTATTATTTCTAACACACCATCCTGATTTATGCAAGTCCAGTTAGAAGCCTCATTACAAAAGAACCGTCCGCTACCAGTTGGAGCCACATATAGACAGGAAAAGCTTCTAACTGGACAAGCCCCGCTAAAAGTTCGCTGCGAAAAGGCGGGCCATATCTGCATAAGTAGCAATATACATCTACAACAGAACTTCTAATGGAGCAAGATTTCAGTGCAGTTCACTTATAAAAATGACTTGAATATGCTCTTACCTTATGTTAACTCTACTTATTAAGGGTCTCAAAATTGTATTGACATAAATCAAAAACTTCACATGCTGTCATTCCCGCAATCTTTAAGCGGGAATCCAGAGTCTTTCTGTTGTAGC
>Ga0209417_1006230_pt1 | contig 12401 bp, 8 predicted proteins | sample RifGroF2_FD_184002 | JGI IMG/M metagenome (GOLD analysis project Ga0209417, IMG submission 184002) | Groundwater microbial communities from Rifle, Colorado, USA - Groundwater F2 (SPAdes) (version 2) | ecosystem: Environmental > Aquatic > Deep subsurface > Groundwater | place: Rifle, Colorado... | reverse complement strand
CAATTGGCCAACATTCCTGTTTTCGATGGTGGTTTCCAAAAGACTTTGAGCGATTAACTTTACAACATTGCTTTTACCTAACCTTGTTTTTCCAAACATTGCTGTCCTAGTGCCCATAAAGTCCTTTGTTGATAGGAAAATATTAACATTTGGTAATCTCTTATTAGGTAATGGTAATCGACACTCTGTCAATCTCAGTTTTCCAATCAGAAACCGATTTTCATTAGGGACAGTTGCATTGTTAACCAAGTCCAACAAAGCATCATCAGGAGAATATATTTTATACTTATGGGCGCTTACATAATTGTTCAAATCGCCTGAAAATTCAACAGTATTTTGTTCAATTGGATGAGGATAGAACATACCTAAAACCTGAGTTTTTAAGGCGCCCCATTGAAGTTCACTTTGAGTAAACACATCTAATTCTGGCATTGATTTCTTCTGGAGTTCAAAATATGTCTGCTGAACTTCACTTGATAATGGGGTCGGAGCAGAATCCAAAACCCTTAATAAAGTAAAATGAGGAGGTAATGATGAGCCATCTTGATCAAATTTATTTGGAACCATAATAAGCATGGAATTTCTTGGAACTCCACCAACGGCTATTTTAAATGGATCACAGGTAATAATAGTAATCTCGTCATAACCGATATCTAAAACATATCCAACAAATCTGCTTTGATCATAAAGTTTTGCTTGCGCTACTTTTTCTTCTTGAACTAAAAAATCATTTAGTAATCTTAAAGGGTGATGCTGATTTGCTGCAGCTTCTAAGAATTCTTTCATTGGTTAATAGTTTGTAATTAATACCTCTTTTGAGTTTTTTGTCAATATACCAGGTTTGTTACTTGTGCCATTAGGAATTTTTTTAATTTTAAAACCTGTATATAGATTCAGAATATCCTTATGTGAGGAATTAGTCATTGCCCAACGTATATTTCTGGATTTTGATAGACTTTTTAATGATTTAGATAGTCTTATTTGTTCTTCAAACAGGAATTTACCACTACTATAATGTTTTTCATTTAAGTCTCTTTCTCCTGGTTTGTAAGGTGGATCAAGAAAAAGAAAATCATCATTTGATGCATTCATTATCACTTCTTGAAAGTCTCTGCACATAATTTGAGCTTTTCGAAAAACATTTGAAAGTTCGATAATACTTTGATGAGTAATAGCCCATCTTCTTTCTTCACCACCATAACCAACATTAAAGTTACCCTGTGGATTGTGCCTCCACATACCTTTGAAACACGTTCTATTTAGATAAAGTGTGCGAGCAGCTTTATAATAAACTGGCTTCTTATTAACATCAGAGTTTCTTATAATATAGTATGCACTTTTCCCTGTCGGGAATGATTGAAATACTTCCCAAACCTTATGTGGATAAAGCTTAATCCCTTTGTAAAGTGTGATTAGTTCATCATTTAAATCTGAAATAATTGCTTTCTCTGGTTTCAGGAAAAGAAAAACTGATCCACCACCCGCAAATGGTTCAATATATGTACCCTTAATATCTTTAGATTCTGGCAAATAATTTTCCAGAAAGGTAATTTGTTTTCCTTTTCCACCAGGGTATCTTAAGAAACGCATTATCTTATTAAAGTATTATATTATTTCAAAGGTACAATTAAAACAACTTAAATTTCCACTTGAATTATAAGTTCAATTCCTGCTTGATATGATTTGTTTAAATAATCTTTTATGAATGTAAATGCCGGCTTCCTTTTATTTCGATCCATGAAAATATAAAATCTCAGATGCTTGCTGTAAAATCATCGACATGTTTTTGTATTGGCAAAGCTAATAATGGGGTGGTTTTTGCCAGTCCCGATAGATGGGCAGGAGTTGTTTCGTCATGATATAATTGTATAAGTGGTACAGTAAAAACAGTGACATTTTATTTACTGTCTGTGTTGGCTTTAGTTGTTTTTAATTTTTACCTTCATTAATAATCCTTCTAATATATCTTTTTCGCCCTAATTTAGTTGGCTTGCTAGACTTTTTGTGTCGATATATTTCCAAAAATTCTTTTGTGGGTCGTAAACAATTGTTTCTAACATTGACTCCTGTAATATCAACTGGTCCAACTTTATAATGCGTTTTCTTTCTATTAATTTTGAATCCATTTTTGTATATTATCGAAATCATTTCTCTAACAAGAGGTATAAAATCTTTATCAGAGGAAAATGATAGATCATCAACGAATCGAGAATACGTAATATTATGGAGAGCACAATAGTCAATCAAGGCTTTGTCAACCTTCACAAAGGTCAGATTTGCAACTGCTGTACTAGTTGGTGCTCCTTGGGGAACACTTCCTAAGTAGGTTGTAAGCTTAGTGATTACATGGGCAATATCATTTGAGAATCCATTTTCCTTAAACATTCTAAAAACTTGACCATTAGTGATTGATGGAAAAAAGTCTTTAATATCGGTCACGAGATGGTACTTTTTACCCTTGTGTATTTTTGAATTAGTAATATTATCTTTCCCTTTTATGCCACCTTGAATATTGTCAGGTAAGACGATCTTTGATAAAATTTTACTCTTAATTCTCCTTTGAATAATTGTTCTAAAATTGGTTTTTAGACAGTAAGCATCCGGGGTAGTACATCTTTTCTCGTTTGTTGCGGCTGACTATTTTTAAGCCAAAACATTAAAGATGATAAACAGATCAAAAATTTTGGAGCTGATCAAAAGACAAAAGGAGACAGGACTTAACATCAGCGCCTTTTGTGCCAACGAAGGCATTCCAAAATCCTCCTACTACTATTGGCGAAAAAAACTCAATAGAGAACCAGGTAAGCGTTTTATCCCGATAATGGTTAATACCATTCCAACAACCATGAGTGGACCTTTAAAGAATTACTCTCGGGAACAGCATGAGCATCACACCTCGGGCGATGACTTTCTTTTAGAGCTAATCTACGTAAACGGTACCAGGCTCAGGATAAAAGGCGACCCTGATCTTGACCATCTTCGTACACTTGTCTGCCTTCTGGGTTAAGGTTATGTTTCATCTTCACAACTCACTGCAGTATTATCTATATCCTCTTCCGGTAGATATGCGAAAAAGTTTTTACACCCTGAGTGGTGTTGTAAATTCACTGATGAACCAGAATGTCCGTGACGGAGGGGTTTTCATTTTCATGAACCGCCACCAGAATGTGATGAAGATCCTGCACATGGAATATGCCGGGCTTGTAATCTATCATAAGAGATTAGAATCAGGACGGTTTAAGCTGCCGGCTTTTGATGAAAACACCGCTTCGATAACCATAAACTGGCAGGATTTGATGACTATGGTTCAGAGTGTAAAAATAAGATGTGGAAAGCCTCGTAAAATTGTTAATAAAAATCTGTTATTCAGTTAGTTATTAACATTTTTTAGTTTGATAATTCGTTTTGTTTTGTTATCTTTAACACAACAAAAACGGAAAGAGAACTGTGGATAATTTAGCTGATAAAGATGCATTTGTACAGGCCCTTCTTCAGGAGCGGGATGAGCTTTATCAGGAGCTCTCAAAATTACGTCAGGCCGATGGTGGAGCACTGGCTCAGGCAGAAAAGAAGATTGCTCATTTCCAGAAAGTTATAGAAGAGAAAGACCGTTTAATCAAAAAGTTAACTGACCAGCTGGCCTGGCTCAGGCGTAAGTTCTGGAAAGCATCCAGTGAAAAATACATACCAGCAGATCCGGCCCAGCGGAAAATTGACTTTGATGGGATTGATATACTTCCCGAAGAGGAGGAAACAATCAAGGCTGCAGAGAGTGAAATAATCACGTATAAGCGCAATAAACCGGAGCCGACTAAAAAACAACCTGTCCGTTTGCCACTTCCGGAGCATCTGCGCAGAGAGGAAGAGATCATCGAGCCGGAAGGCGTTGATGAGAACTGGGTACGTATAGGTGAAGAGGTAACCGAACAGCTGGAGCATAAGCCCGGAGAGCTGTATGTAAGACGGATCATTCGTCATAAATACGCGTTGAAAAAAGATTTACAGTTGCAGCAGGAAACGGGCGTGGATGACAGCCAGAATAAAACTGTTATTATCGCTCCCCTTCCTCTCTTACCTCTTCCCAGGAGTAATGCGGGAGCCAGTTTGCTGGCTGAGCTTCTAATGGGTAAATACATGTATCATCTTCCGTTTCACAGACAGCTAGCCCTGTTTAAGCTTTCAGGAGTAAGAATACCGGCATCTACAGTAAATGACTGGTTCGCTGGTTGTGGTGATTTACTCAGGGCCTTGTATTACAGGTTAAAGGAGATCGTACTCGAGTCCGACTATATACAGATCGATGAAAGTACTGTACCGGTTATCAACAATGAAAAGCACCGGGCGGTTAGAGCCTATCTATGGGTTGTTCGGGCAGTAATGAAAGACCTGGTATTTTTTCATTATGATAAAGGCTCACGTGCACAGAAAGTAGTAATAGAACTCCTTCATAATTATAAGGGCGCTGTACAGACAGACGGTTATGGGGCCTATTCGATATACGAGAACAAGAAGGGAGTATTGCTTCTTGGTTGCTGGGCACATGCGAGAAGAAAATATACTGAAGCACTGAAGGAAGATAAAGCCGGAGCTGAATATGCGCTGGAACAAATCGGGTTAATCTATGGTGTGGAATCCATGGCAGATGACCAGGACCTCGATTACCAGCAGCGGGCAGAGCTTCGCGCAAGGCTTGCTTATCCAATAATGTGTGCTTTTGAGAAATGGGTAGTAAATTACATGCCCAAAGCATTACCCAAAGGCAGAATGAACCAGGCATTAACATATACATACTCTTTGTTCCACAGATTGTCCAGGTATCATCTTGATGGCCGGTACCGAATAGATAATAACCTCGTGGAGAATACAATTCGTCCCCTGGCTTTGGGGAGAAAGAACTATATGTTCTGTGGTAATCATGATGCGGCCGAGAATGCTGCTATTATGTACTCACTGCTTGGATGCTGTTCTGCTTCAGACGTAAATCCCCGGGAATGGCTGACCGATGTGATTACAAGGATACCTTACTATAACAACGATTACAGCCTTGATCTGGCAGATCTCCTGCCGCACAATTGGAAGGCTGCCCATGATCTCCAGAAAACTCCAATGGAAATCCAATGATTACTGGATATCATTGGAAAAAGTTGAACTGCCCAATCATTTTCTAAAGAATTTCAAAGAACTCCAACAAATTTGTACTTGCAATTAACCTTACCAAGATAGTCGTAGGTCAGCTCCCTGTCAACCTGTAGTACGCCGGATGCTTACTTACCAATAGCCGTCAACCCAAGAGTATTGTTTGTAAAAGGAATGTGTAAAAAAAGTTTCCCCTCCTTTTGAAGGAGGGGTGGCCGGGACGATTGATTATCTGATGTTTACAAAGTATATTTCCCGGCCGGGGTGGTTGATTTAATTACCTTGAAAGAGCACTTTTTGTAGACTTAAACAAACAACCTGAAGTTGAAGACAAGAATAATTACATGTGAGCTTTGGATTCATGATATTATAGTTTGAATACAAATTTGTGTTCAGGGTGCTTGAATATTTGAAGATTCATCCAAGAAAAGTAATATATAAAAGAAATGAATCGACCGGATAGACAAATCAACCACCCCGGCCGCAAATTAACTTTGCAATGCATTGATTATATTTGCATTGCGGCCACCCCTCCTTCAAAAGGAGGGGAAACTTTTACCAATCTTTCCTGCCATAAAACTACCCTTAGGTTGACGGCTATAACCCCTGACCCCCTTCAAAGGGGGAATTATGAAAGCCTTGCGCCCTTGTGCCGTTGCGCCTTCTTATAACCCACTCCCCGCCCCTGCGAGGGGAGCTTAACTGTCTGCACCACCCATGGGAACTAAAAGTCGTGCGTCGTTCGTCGTGTGCTTTTCCCTGTACCATGCACTCCCTATGCCCCATGCCCCATGCCTATCTATAGTATTCCATTATCGTCCCCGAAATAAGCTTCAGTGATATCTCAGCCAGCTTGGATTGAAACTGTATTGACAGTAATCTGTCTTTTGCATCTAAAAGGCTTTTCTGAACCTCCCTGAGATCAATACCTGAAAGGCTGCCAAGTTTGTATCGCTCCAGCGCTATATCCAGGTTCTCAGTGGCTGTCTGAAGATTCTGTTCTTCAAGTTTTATCAGCCTCAGATTATTACTGTAAACATTATAAATGGTAAGAAGGTCAGCCTTGATTCCCTGCTCAATTTCAAGATATTTAAGCTCTTTATTCTTTACATCAATGCCTGAATTGGTTATGCTTCTTCTCTGATTAAAACCATCAAAGATATTCACTCCAAATGTGAGACCATAGTTTAAACCATTGGTGGTCTGATTTTTAATAGTACCCGATTCATATGTGTTCAGGGTGTAATTATATCCTGAGGAAAAATTCAGATAAGGATACGACCTTGAGGTTATGATCTTATAATCGTATTCTGAAACCGTCATATTTCTCGCTGCTATCGTCAGGCTGGTGTTTCCGGCAAGCGTTGCATCATATAGCTTCTCATACAAAAGATACTCATCAACTTCTATGAGGGTGTCAGCTGATTCAAACCCCTGCCCGAGGTCTTCAAAAGCCATAAGTTCATTAAGTGTTATCTGTGCAGCTCTTACCAGTTCAAACTGCTTCGACAGATTCGAACTATCAGCATTCAGATAAACCTGCGACTGAAGAACCTGAAGCTTGGAGCTGGAACCAAGAATGTACCTGTCCCTGTCAATCCTGAGTCTTTCTCTGGAGAGAGTTAAGGCATATTCAAGATTATTCAGTGTCTGAACCTGCCTGATGTAATTATAGTATCCCGTAATTATCCTTGATACGAGATTTTCAACCTCCATCTGGGTATTTAATGCACCAAGCTGCTTCAGCTCATTAAGCTTCTTATATGTTGTTTTGACTGCAAATCCGTCAAATATGGTCCACCCAAGTGATGCTCCTGCAGTTCCGGTAGTATTATGTATTCCGGAGGATGAGTTTGTTGTACCACCAGAGAGATTCTGATTGTTGTTATTAACCGTACCACCATACCTGCCGGTCAGATCAAGCGATGGGAGGTACCCTGCATTACCTGCGGTGAAGTTGTTTTTGGCAATGGTTTCATTGTTGCGCGCAACAAGGATAGAAAAGTTTTTTTCAAGACCGATAGCTATGCAGTCATTAAGACTATAAACACTCTGGCTCGCGGAACTTAAGGAAAAGGATAATAATGTAATACTAAGAATGAATAGCTTCATCACCCTTTTTAATCTGTTTTGTTTCACTGGAAATAAATAAGTAAATAGATGGTACAACATATAGAGTAAGGAAGGTTGACAATGTAAGTCCGCCAACAACAGCAATACCCATCGCTACACGGCTTTGTGCAGCCTCTCCAAATCCCAGTGCCAGAGGAAGAACTCCGAGTATTGTGGAAAGACTTGTCATAAGAATTGGTCTGAACCTTGCAGCAGCGGAGTATTTAATTGCATCAAGTTTGGAAAGCCCGGCAGTCTTTCGCTGATTGGCAAACTCAACAATCAGAATTCCATTCTTCGAGACAAGTCCGATAAGCATGATAATCCCGATCTGACTGAAAATGTTCATGGTAACTCCAAAATACCACATAAAGATCAATGCTCCTGTAATTGCCAGAGGAACTGTCATCATAACGATAAGTGGGTCCTTAAAGCTCTCAAACTGAGCGGCCAGAACAAGGAATATAAGAATGAGCGCAAGCAGGAATGCAAACATAAGGCTTGAAGAACTCTCTCTGAAATCTTTTGAATCGCCTGCAAGAGCAGTTCTGAAGGAGTCATCAAGTACTTTCGCAGCTATCTTGTCCATCTCTTCAAGTCCTTCACTTATTGTCTTCCCTTCGGTAAGTCCTGCAGAAATTGTTGCAGCAACAAACCGGTTATAGCGATATAGCTGCGGAGGAGCAGTTGCTTCAGAGAGGGAAACCAGATTGTCAAACTGGATCATCTCACCACCATTGTTACGAACATAAAGTGATTTGAGATTCAAGGGTCTGTTCCGATCCTCACGTGCCAGTTCTCCTAGTATCTCATACTGTTTTCCGTTCATGAAAAAGTAACCGAAACGCTGACCACTTAGGGCAAGCTGAAGTGTCTGTCCTATGTTCTGTGTGGAGACACCTAAGAGATTAGCTTTGTCACGATTAATCTGTATCTGAAGTTCAGGCTTGGTGAATTTAAGATTAATGTCGGCCATCTGGAAAGTAGGATTATCCTGCACCTCTGCCATGAATACCGGTATGACTTCGCGGAGTTTCGCAATGTTCGGTGCCTGAAGAACATATTGTATTGGCATTCCGGCTCGTCTTCCCCCGAATGTTGACTGCTGCATTACACTTGCCCTGGCCTTTGTTTTTGTCCTTACGGCCGCGCTCATCCGATTGGCAATTTCCTGTTGAGAATAATCTCTCTGATCGGGTTTTACCAGAACAACACGTACAAAGCCACCACCACCACGTATCATTGATGTTATATTCTGGTTTTCAGGAACAATGTTGTCGGCCAGATTTGCAAGATTTTCTATGTAATCAAGTGTAAACTCATATGTTGACCCTTCCGGTGTAGTGGTGTTAATACTGAACTGGGAACGATCTTCCAACGGAGCCATTTCAGCTGGTATATTTTTATACAATATATAAATAAGAATAACCGAAACTGAAAGTATGATTATTGATAAATACCGCTTTCTGAGAAATGTTTCCAGCGATCTCCTGTAAGCTTCATTAAGATTCACAAAGAGTTTCTCGGTAAGATTAAACATCAATCCATGTTTCCGGTGAGGCCTGAGGAGCTTTGTCGAAAGCATCGGTGTGAGCGTTAATGCAACGAACGAAGAGATTGCCACAGCGCCGGCAATTACAATACTGAATTCTCTGAAGAGCCTTCCTGTCATCCCCTCCAGAAAAACTATCGGAAAAAATACCGCTATCAGAGTAATTGTTGTAGAAATGATGGCAAAGAAGATCTCCTGTGAACCTTTCATACCGGCATCATAGGGAGACATACCATTCTCTATTTTGACATAAATATTCTCCATCATTACAATTGCATCATCAACAACAAGTCCGATAGCAAGTACTATTGCCAGAAGTGTAAGAACATTTATTGTAAATCCTGCCAGGTACATAACGAAGAATGAGCCGACGAGAGAGACTGGAATAACTATTACCGGTATCAGGGTAGTTCTCCAGTTGCGCAGGAAAAAGAAAATAATAATCACTACGAGGGCAAAGGCAAGATAAACTGTATTCATAACCTCTTTTATCGAGGTTCTGATATATTCGGTATTATCAAAACCAATCTCTATTTTAACATCATCGGGAAGATCTTTCTTAATATATTCGAGCCGATTGTAAACTTCATCAACAATATCAATATGATTTGCTCCGGGTTGCGGTATTATAACAGTTCCAACCATAGGAATGCCGTTCATTTTCAATATACCCCTCAGATCTTCAGGTCCCAGTTCAGCCCTGCCGATATCCCTGACCCTTACAAGCTGATCCCCTGACTGCTTGATAATAAGATTGTTAAATTCCTCCGGAGTTGACATTAAGCCAAGAGTCCTTATAGTAAGTTCAGTTGTATTTCCTTCAATCCTGCCTGAAGGAAGTTCAATGTTTTCCCTGCCAATGGCATTTCTTACATCGAGAGGAGTCAATCCGTATCCGGCAAGTTTTGCAGGATCTATCCATATACGCATCGCATATCTCTTCTGACCCCAGATCATTATGGCACTTACGCCGGAAATTGTCTGCAACTGTTCTTTAAAAGTAAGTTCAGCAATCTCCGACAATTCAAGCATTGATCTTTTTTCGCTCTTTATTGCCACAAACATTATAGGGTTTGCATCAGCATCAGCCTTTGAAACCGTAGGAGGGTCCACATCTCTCGGGAGCATCCTTGTTGCCTGCGATACTTTATCCCTGACATCATTGGCAGCGGTTTCCATATCAACAGTGAGTTCAAACTCCACTGTAATATTACTTCCTCCCTGTCGGCTTACGCTTGTAAGGGTCCTGATCCCCGGAATACCGTTAATTGATTGCTCCAGCGGTTCAGTTATCTGGGTTTCAATTACATCAGAATTAGCTCCCGGGTAGGAGGTACTGACAGTAATGAGAGGAGGATCCACACTTGGAAATTCCCTTATTCCAAGGTAGGTAATACCTATCATCCCGAATATCAGAATTACGAGGGAGAATACTGTTGCCAGTACCGGACGTTTTATACTTGTTGATGAGAGACTCATACTATATTTCTTGCCGTATTACTTTCTGATTATTACACTATCAAGTACAACAGGAAGACTTTGCCTGAGCTGAAGTATCCCTGATGTGATCAATGTATCTCCAAATTGAAGACCTGTCAGTATCTGAATTTCAGACGCTGTTCTGAGACCTGTTGTTACTCTTGTACGCGACGCTTTTCCTGATTTATATAAAAAAACTATCTCTCCCTCCATTTCAGGGATCAGAGCCTCAGTAGGTATAGCAATGGCATTATCTATCTTGGATAACAACAGAGTAATAGTTGCAAACCGTCCCGGTTTAAGCTCCTCATTCCTATTCGGATACAGTGCCCTTATAATGATAGTTCTGGTAGTTAAATCCACTTTGGGATCAACTGCATATGCCACTGCATTATAGTTTTCGGGACTTCCTACTATATTAAATCTGATCGGATAACCAATCTTAACCTGGTCGGCATACCGTTCAGGTATTGCGAATTCGACCTTAATGGGACTGATCTTTACCAGTCTCGCCAGCTTGGTGGAGGTTGATGCAAAGCTGCCTTCGCTGAGATATCTTAGTCCTATCATTCCGTCAAAAGGAGCGCGCAGTTCAGTTTCGGAGATTCTGGCTTTTATAAGGTTGATATCAGCTTCCAGAGTCTGAAGTTCGGTAACAATCTGATCATAACTCTCCTGACTGATAGCATCCCTGTCGAGGAGACTCCTTTGCCGGAATTCTTTATCCTCTGCCAGCTTTTTTTGTGCCTGGAGTTTCTGTAACTGAGCCTGTAAAGGTTTATCATTGATTTTTGCAAGCAGTTCTCCTTTTTTTACCCGGGTACCTTCTGTAAAATTTATTTTTATGATTTTGCCTGATGTTTCAAAAGCCAGTTCAACTTCTTCATCGGGCCTTAAGGTACCTGTACTGTTAACATATTCACTCATCTGTGACGGATTGATAAGAAAACCGCTGACATTAAGTATCAGCCTGGCTTGTCTCATCATCCCTGTTCCTGATGCACTTCCTGAGACCTGCTTTCCTGCCTGGATTGCCGGCCTTATTTTAGGCCAAAGAATTATCAGGGCCAGCAGGATTATTAATAACAAAGTGGTGATTACTCGAAATGCCTTATTCATTGTTGTACAGATAAGTTATTTATGATTACAGTAACATTAACAATATTTTATAATACATTGTTTAGCATAAAAATATCGGAGGGTAAAATCATGATTCAATGAAAAACCAGACAAAGATATTTATTAATAAGCTCTTTTTAGAAATGTGAAATACTAAAAAGTGTTAAAAACCAGTAATATTGCAGCTTTTCAATTGATTTTAATTCATTTAAAAAATTCACTTTCATTAAATCAAATTATTTTTACAGAATATTTTTAAAAATCATTATCATGCTCCAGCGCATCCAATCCCTGTTTTTGTTTTTGACAACCTTACTGTCACTATTATTCCTTAATGGCAAATATTTAACTTTTTTTGACAATTCAGGATCAGTAATTATTATGTCATTGTCAGAAATAGTGAAATTAACAGGCAGTGGGGATTCTGTAAAAACGGGAGAGGTCTGGATCCTTTTGGTACTTGCAATAATGATCCCTTTGTTGTCGCTGCTAATTATATTCCTGTTCAAAAAAAGGAACTACCAGATGATCCTAACCGGAATTCTGATACTTCTGATCTCAATCTTCATTGGTGCTTCACTGGCATACTCCTTTAACATCATCTCAAAATATGATGCAGCATTTACCTCCTGGTATAAGCTGATAATTCCCGTGATCCAGCTTATTCTCTCTGTACTGGCATACAGAGGGGTAAAAAAGGACGAAGATCTTGTAAAATCTTATGATAGATTGAGGTAGTCGCTAAATCCACGCCAGCAGAACTCTGTGCCACTTGATTAACCCACCCCTAACCCCATAGCCGTCAACCTAATGGTAATTTTATGGTAGAAGAGAATGGTATAAGTTTCCCCTCCTTTTGAAGGAGGGGTGGCCGCAGTACATTGATAATTATAATATTACAAAGGTTAATTGCGGCCGGGGTGGTTGATTGGTTTGTCATATCTCTTCTTATTTTTTATTGAATACTTTCCTTATCTCACTTTTTAAATATTCAGGTTCCCGG
>Ga0209417_1006226_pt1 | contig 12410 bp, 9 predicted proteins | sample RifGroF2_FD_184002 | JGI IMG/M metagenome (GOLD analysis project Ga0209417, IMG submission 184002) | Groundwater microbial communities from Rifle, Colorado, USA - Groundwater F2 (SPAdes) (version 2) | ecosystem: Environmental > Aquatic > Deep subsurface > Groundwater | place: Rifle, Colorado... | reverse complement strand
TTAGCTGACGGTTTAAAGAAAGGCGGTCTTAAATTTTAATCATGGAAGATACTAAAATAAATAATTCAGCAGTTGCACCAGCAGTCCCAACCATTCAGGGGGGCAATTTTAATCAGGGTCAGAGAAACTTTGATGGTCGTCGTTCATTTAATAGAGGCGGCAGACCCAATAATCGTGGACCAAGACGAGAACAAGTTAAAGCCGAATACGAGCAGAAGGTTTTAGATATTGCTAGGGTAGCTAGAGTGACCAAAGGTGGAAAAAGATTTAGCTTTAGGGCGACTATTGTTATCGGTGATATGAAAGGAAAAGTTTCTGTCGGTATGGCCAAGGGCAAGGATGTCGCACAGTCTGTTCAAAAAGCATACAACCAAGCTAAGAAAACATTGGTCAAAGTTCCAATTATTGATGGTACAATTCCTTATCAGGTCAATGCTAAGTATAATAGTGCTGTTGTCGTACTGAAGCCTGCAAGGGGCGGTGTTAAGGCCGGCGGTCCAGTTCGCGTGGTTGCGAAGCTTGCTGGTATAACTAGTCTGACTGGTAAATTGACTGAAAGGACCAACAATAAAATAAACATCGCAATGGCGACCATTAAGGCTCTTCAGATGCTACGAATTAAAGAATTAAAGAAATAATATGGACCTATCAAGATTAAAACCAAATACACCCAGAAAATCTCAGAAACGCGTAGGCCGAGGCGGTAAAAGAGGTACTTTTTCTGGCCATGGATCAAAGGGACAAAAATCAAGAGCTGGCGCTAGTGTTAAGCCTGGTTTTCGAGGCGGTGACAATCGTTTGTGGCAATTATTCCCAAAACAGAGGGGTGCTACAAAGAAGCCCGGCAATTCAAGTCCACACATGAAGCATCGTTTCTTCCAGCTCAGAAAAGACAAGGGATCCATAGTTAATCTCTTCGATCTTAATAAGTTTAAAGCAGGCGAGAAGATCACTCCTAAATTATTACTTGAGTCTGGATTGGTTTATAATATAAAGAGAGGCGTTAAGATACTTGGCAATGGTGAATTGAAAAATAAATTATTATTTGAGGGCTTAAAAATATCCAAAACGGCTCAGTTAAAAATAGAAAAAGCGGGCGGTACGGTTAATAAGTAATATCTATAAATTGAATAAGCTTTTACAAATATTTAAAAAACCCGATCTAAGAAACAAGATCCTTTTTATATTGGGATTATTGATTATTTCGAGGATAGTATCAAACATTCCAATTCCGGCACTAGATAGTCTTAAACTAAAGGAATTCTTTTCTCAGAATCAGTTTTTCGGCTTAGTCAGTGCCTTTACTGGCGGTTCGTTGTCTTCCTTGTCGATCGGTATGCTTGGCCTAGGTCCATTTATAACCGGATCTATCATTATGCAGTTATTGACTATGATTTTCCCGTCGCTTGAACAGATGTATAAATATGATGGCGAGGCCGGCAGGATGAGGTTTAATCAATATTCGAGATTATTAACCGTACCTTTGGCGGCATTACAGGGTTATAGTTTTCTAATACTTCTTTCTCGACAGAATATCATAGGCACGCTCTCATCACTTGATTGGATTGCGGCGATAGCGGCAATTATAGCCAGTAGCTTGTTCTTAATGTGGCTTGGAGAATTGATAACCGAGAAGAATCTCGGCAATGGCGTATCGCTATTGATTTTAGCCGGCATTGTATCCGGATTTCCGAGGAGTATTCAGCAGTCATTGTTTACATATGACGCAACTCAATTTTTCACTTATCTAGGATTTGTTATCGTCGCTCTGATTGTTATCGTTGGTGTGGTCTATATATCCGAGGCTCAGAGAAATATTCCTGTTAATTATGCTCGTCGAGTGCGGGGTATGCGAGTCTATGGCGGTGTTTCTACGTATTTGCCAATGCGTGTTAACAATGCTGGCGTGATTCCGATTATTTTCGCATTATCACTACTATTATTACCGGGCATGGCCGCTAATTTTTTCGCAGGATCTAGCGTGGTATTTGTGGCAACAATTGCCCGATACGTGCAAAATTTTATCCAAAATCAATGGATTTATGATGGCTTCTATTTCTTATTGGTGGTTTTGTTTACGTATTTCTATACTGCCGTTACCTTTGATCCAAAGTCAATATCAGAAAATGTTCAAAAGCAAGGAGGCTATATCCCGGGCATAAGACCGGGAGCTATGACTGCTCAATTTCTTAACCACTTACTTAACAGAGTTACATTGGTTGGAGCTATATTTTTGGGCTTAATAGCAATTTTACCAAATGTTGTTCGTGGTGTTACGGGAATCTCAACGTTTGCCATCGGAGGTACTTCTATCTTGATCGTTGTCTCTGTGGCCCTTGAAATAATGAAGCAGATTGATGCTCAATTGAGTATGTATGAATATTAGTTTTTGGATTTAAAGAGGCTCGGCTCTTGGCTGGGCCTCTTTTTGTATTCATGAAAAAAATGATATTATCAAATTATGGAGAGCAATCAAAAAATACTCGTATTGTTAATAGGTCCGCCTGGATGCGGCAAGGGCACGCAAGCGGAATTGCTATCTCAGAGCTTAGGTTTGTTTCACCTGGAGACGTCACAGATTATTGAAAATAAGTTTAAAAATGCCGAGCCTGACGACGAAGTTATTAATAGGCAGAAAGAAATTTGGCAAGCTGGCGAATTAATGGATTCGGCCTTAATTGAAGGATGGATTATGGCAAAAATGGCTGAAATCATTGGATATAGTGCTGGCGCGGTAACTAGTGGCTCTCCAAGAACATTACAAGAAGCTGAGAACGAATTGCCTAAATTTGAAAAGATATTCGGTAAGAAAAATATTTTTCCAATAAATATACAATTATCTAGAGTAGAGTCATTTAATCGTAACAGTCATAGACGCATTTGTAAGATGAATCGACATCCGATCCCAAATTTTAAAGAATATGAGAATATCACTACTTGTCCTAAGGATGGCAGCGAACTGATTATTCGTAAAGAGCTGGATGATCCGGAAACCATAGGCGTTCGCTATGAGGTTTATCTCAAAAGGACAGAGCCTATATTTATGTACCTTAAAATGAAAGGTTATCATATAATCGAGATTAATGGTGAGCAATCGATCGAATCAGTACATGCCGATATCTTAAAAGCGATCGAAAAATATAGTGTTAATTAAAACCGAAAAAGAAATTAAGATTATGAAAGAAGGCGGAGAAATTCTCTCCGCAATTTTGCATAAACTCATAAATGCCACAAAAGTTGGAATTACCACTTTTGATCTAGAAGATTTGGCCAGAGAGCTTCTCTCTTCGTATAAAGTCAAGGCATCGTTCTTGGGGTATGATGGATATCCGGCAGTTTTGTGTACTTCAATTAATGAAGAGATTGTTCATGGATTACCATCTGAAAGAATTATTGAAGCCGGTGATCTGGTGAAAATTGATATGGGAGTTGTACATAAAGGTTTTCACACCGACTCGGCCTATACTGTTTTAGTGCCCGGAGGCGCTAATGTTGATGTAAATAATAAATTGGTGAATGTAACCAAGGAAGCACTGAAGATAGGCATTGCCAAAGCTAAGATCGGTAACACTCTAGGTGATCTTGGTGCGGCTATCCAGGCTTATGTAGAGGCACAAGGTTTCAATGTAGTTCGTGATCTTATCGGGCATGGTATTGGTCGTGAATTGCATGAAGATCCTCAAGTACCCAACTATGGCCGAGCTGGCCAGGGGCTTAAGCTAATGGAGGGCATGGTCATAGCCATAGAGCCCATGGTTGTTGTTGGTAAGCCTCAGATTGCCGATGGTAAGGATGGTTTTGCCTATATTACTAAGGATTTAAGCTATTCCGCTCATTTTGAGCATACCATCGCAATTACCAAAAATGGGCCATTGACAATTACTGAGTAATATGAGATAATTAGTGTAGGAATTATCTCATTATCTATAAACATGAACTGGCCTTTTGATATAACTAAATATTGTAAAAACTTCTTCATTCCATGTGAAGAGAATAATTATAAACCTAGAAGTCTTGATGGAAGGAGTTTTTTCGTACTCGTTGTAGTCATTGTTGCAATAAAACTACTGGGCATTGCTTCCTATTTTGAATATCTCGGAGCTGATATATATAATCAAATCGCTCAAGCTGATATCTATACATTAACGAATCAAGTGCGTCAGGATAATGGTCTTAGTCCATTAAAAGTTAATTCGGTACTTGAATTGTCGGCTCAGCTCAAGGCCAATGATATGGTTCAATCTAATTATTTTGGCCACGAATCTCCTTCTGGAGTAAGTCCTTGGTATTGGTTTAATAAGGCTAAATATGGCTACACAACTGCTGGTGAAAATTTAGCGATGAATTTTGTTTCCAGTAAGGAAGTGATTAATGCTTGGCTTAACTCAGAAACACATAAAAAGAATCTACTCTATGTGGATTTCTCTGAAATTGGCGTGGCTATTGCTAACGGTAAAATAAATAACCAAAAAACAATTCTTGTCGTACAGCATTTTGCGAAACCTACGATCGCGACATCCGTGAAGGCCAATCCAGTAAAATCGGCTAAGCCAGTGAGTACGATCAGCCCTAAGCCCAGGCCTAGTGTTGTGGCTACACCAAGCTTAACGCCCGAAAGTAGCTCAAAACAAACACCTATTTCACTTAAGAGCGCCAGCTCAAATGTTAAAGGTGTAACCACTATTCCTGAGAATAATAAGCTCGCTAATAGTGCCTACTATATTAATCTCGTGCTACATAATCTGCTCATACTAATAGGTGTTTTTACTGGATTATTGCTTATTTTGAAGGTATTTGTTGCAATAAAAATCCAATATCCCGTCTTAATCATCAGAGGCGTGGTCCTAATTCTATTATGTTGGACATTGATATATTTCAAAGATTATCAATTCCTTAAGGGCGACATTGCCATAAGTACCGGCAATATCGTTATTGTTAATGATAAATAACATGAAAAATTTCATCCTATTTAATAGAGGAACTGTTCAAGCGCCGAATGATGGTGAGAGTTTGACCATGTCTGACATTGCTTCAAAAACCAAAACCGTCTTTAGCTCAGAGAGATTTGATATGCTGAAGTCAATTCTCCGTATCGCGGCTTTCTTTCTAATTGCTTTTATCGTGATCTCTTTACTCTCAAGCGTATTCTCTTGGTTCTCAAGTGTGGGGGATAGTATCAACACTACACGTAATCAAGATAGTGAAAACGAAAGATTAACAGAAACTTACAGGAAGATGTACGGTTATGGTTCGGGTTACCCAGATACTGGGTTTGATGCTAATTATGCTATCAATAATCAGGGCACTAACGATGGAGCAGTCGCGGGAGTGATAGCCGATATTAAGGACATCGTGAATAATAATGATGCCGAGAATATCGCTGGTAATTATTTATACATTCCAAAACTAAATATAAAGTCACCTATTATAACTAGCCAAACAGCAGACTCCAAGTCCCTATTGACATTGCTAAACAGCGGTGTTATAATCTACCCAGGTTCAGCTATGCCGGGTAATGCTGGTAGCACTGTAGTTATCGGGCACTCATCTTCAAATATCTCTAGCTCTAAGTATGGCAAGGTATTTGCTGGTTTAAATAAGTTAGTTGGCGGTGATCAGGTATTTGTGCACTATAATAATAAGGACTATATTTACACAATAGTCAGTAAAAATACAGGATCTGTTAAGGAACTTTCGGCACTCGGGTTAAATAATGACCTGATCCTTGGCACATGTTGGCCAATCGGAACAGATAAAGAAAGAATAATTGTCACGGCAGATTTAATAAAATAAAACAAAAAATGAACACAATGTTATCAAATGTTAAGAAAAATAAGTCAATCTACACTCTAGGAATAGCTGGGGTTATTGTGGTTTCAGTTTTATTAACGATAAATTTTGCCGGAGCCGAATCTTTGGCGCCTCAAAATATAAGCTACTCAATCTCTAGTAGCGGTTCTCCTTTTCCCGCTTTTTCTTACTATAATGTTAAGCAAAGTGGCGATACTAGTTTTAATTGGTCAGCAACTATTACCAATAATGGTCCCGGTGACATGCATCCAATTGCCATGGGTTTTCATTCAGATATGGCTGGTAACAGTCCTACTATTGAGCACGGTTTCAGTATTGATAAAAGCGGTAAAGACGATTATGCAGAAGGAGAAAGCGGAACTTTTAATTTTAGTTTTAATACAAATAAATATGATTGCGGTAGAGTCCAAGTTGATGGTGGTTTTATAGATGAGAGGTATTCGACTTATCACGATACTAATTTCTTTGCAATTTTAATTGATTATGGTGTTGACTGTACTTCACCAGCTTCGATACCCACACCAACACCAACTCCTACTCAAGTACTGACTCCAATTATCTCTGTCCCCACATGTTCGAATGTGGATTATGTGGCCCAAATTTCCTATCCTTCGGTCAACAATAACATCCGCATATTCATAGATGACGAGATTTCTTCGCCATCAGCGTGGGACAAAGTTCTTAATGGATTAAGCGGATACACTGCAGCTCCTGTTGGATTCAGTCCTAGGTTAGCTGGAATGCCAGCTTTGGTGCTTCATCCAGGATTACGTTATTATAGTTTTATTCAAAATAGTTCCAGTATAGATGGTCCAGTGACAAGTTGGATTGTAGAAAGATGTTCCACTACACCGACTCCAACACCTACACCCACACCGACCCCAACCCCGACTCCTCCTACTACTCCAACACCTACACCCACACCGACCCCAACCCCGACTCCAGGCAATCTGTCTTTATCTCTGAATGCCAGCCCAACTTCTATATGTAGTGGTGAGGCATCAACTTTATATTGGACCACAGCTAATGCAACCAGAGTCTTAATTAACTATGGTATCGGTGACGTGGCCTTAAATGGTAGCAAATCAGTTTCACCGACATATACAAGGACCTATCATTTAACAGCATATAATAACGGAGGTGCCAATGAATCTAGAGATGTAACCATTGATGTTAGAGATAATTGTAATAGCGGAACTAATAGTATCTCAATCTCTAAAACAGTTAGAAACTTATCAAGTGGTAATAGTTATGATAGCGAGACTGTAAATGCTAACACGGGAGACCAGGTGGAATTTACAATTCGAGTAGGCACAAACTCCAATTATAATAATAGCATTAACAATCTTAGAGTTTACGATGATCTGCCAAGCGGTCTTAGGTATATATCTGGATCAACAACTGTTGACGGCAGTTATTATGGCGATGGCTTAGTTAGTGGCGGTATAAATCTCGGCTATAGAAATGGTAACTACGGTACTATTGTCGTTAAGTTCAGGGCCTCGGTTGATAATATCGGGTACTATCAATATGGAACTAGTACTCTTATTAATACTGCCCGAGCTACTGCTGACAATACAAATTCAGTCAGCGATACCGCCTCCGTCTATATCTTTAGAGGCAATACTAATCCAACTGGCAATTTAGATATTCAGAAGTTTGTCAGAAATACTTCAAGGGGTGAAACCGTGGAAAGAATCAGCACAACTGCTTCGCCCAATAATACGATCGAGTTCATATTACACGTAAGGAACAATTCTTCGACTGCGGCATATAACGTTAATGTCTATGATCCGCTACCAAATGGTTTAACTTATGTTATAAGTAGTACTGGATTGAATGGTTATGCAGTCGGTGATGGTGTCACGAATAACGGTATAAATATTGGAACTCTTAATCAGAATCAAGAAGCGATCATCAAATTCTTCGCAATAGTAAACTCAGGTTCGGTTAATCAAACTATAACTAATATAGCTCAGGCAAAAGCAGATAATGTTCTGACCATCTACTCATCGCCAGCGCTGGTAACTATTGGTAATGGTATCGTAGCTGGCGCCCTAACCATTAAGACAGGTGCATCTTCAACCGCAACCTTACCACTTATTGGAGCGATGATTGCTACTGGTTTATACTTTTATTCTCGTAGGAAGCAGGTCAAAAAGGAACTCAATTTTATTCGTAATTAATCAATAAAATGCCTAATACCATAAACCCCGCCTTTGGCGGGGTTTATGGTTGGACGGACTAGCCGGGACATACTTGACTTGTTCATATCTATTTTGCTATAATGCCCTTACTGAAAATTATGAATACCAACCTACAATTATCTACACTTAGCGGCTGAAAAAGCAGTGCATTAATGCGCTCCTCGGAATGCCGCTTAGAAGCGGTAATTTTTTTACAAAATTGGCCTAGGAAATAGTCAAAAAATGGCTTTCAACGATAGGTTTTAATGAAACCCTTCGCTGGTAGCTAAGACGACAGAAACTTGAAAATACGATAGGCGGGAAATCACATAAATATAATCATCAGTTTTTCTAAATTTTTGAAGTACAAAATTTAGGCGGATATAAGGGCGTATGGAGGATGCCTTGACACTAAAAGGCGATGAAGGTCGTGGCGTGACTGCGATAAACTTCGGGGAGCCGTCGAGCGGGCTTTGATCCGGAGGTAACCGAATGGGGCAACCCTATCATGTAAACCATGATAACTTCGCGCAAGCGGAGAGCGTACCTGGGGAAGTGAAACATCTCAGTACCCAGAGGAAAAGAGAACAAAGTTATCCCCCAAGTAGCGGCGAGCGAAAAGGGAGAAGCCTAAACCCTTCGATTCGACACTGCGTGTCTCACTCAGGGCGAGCCAATCTGAAAATGTTGGCCTGCCCCGAGCGAGGCGCTTAGCGCCGAGTCGAGGGGGGTAATAGGGGTAGTACACCTAAAAATTTGAATTTCGATCTTTTCGGTCGAGATTCAAGTTTTTAAAAGAAGTCAAAAATTCGTGCGTTAGTAAAATGGCCCTGGAATGGCCAACCAAAGAAGGTGACAGTCCTGTATGCGAAAACAAACGAACTTCTGTATTATTTCCTGAGTAGCCCGGGATCAGAATGTCCTGGGTGAATTAACCGATACTACTCGGTAAGGCTAAATACTTTTAGTGATCGATAGTGAACCAGTACCGTGAGGGAAAGGTGAAAAGCACCCCGATGAGGGGAGTGAAATAGTAACTGAAACCATATGCCTACAAAGAGCGAGAGTCTTTCAATCGCAAGATTGCAGGATGATCGTGTGCCTATTGAAGAATGACCCAACGAGTTTATTTAAACTACACTCTAAGTTCTTATGGAACGCAGGGGAAGGGAAACCGAGTGTTAAAAGCGCGTCAATCAAATTAAATTTTTGGACCGTAAAAAGTTCAAAAATTTAATTTGATTATGTAGTTTGAGTAAGACCCGAAGCCAGGCGAGCTAACCATGTCCAGGGTGAAGGTTGTCGAAAGACAACTGGAGGCCCGAACCGGTTGATTGTGCAATATCATCGGATGAGGTGTGGTTCGTAGTGAAAAGCTTATCGAGCTTGGTAATAGCTGGTTCTCCCCGAAATGCCTTTAGGGGCAGCGCTATATAGTAACAAGAGGGGTAGAGCACTGAATGGTAATCCGTGCCTTCACGGGTAGGATCACCAAACAAACTCCGAATACTCTTGTGGAATGTATGGCAGTGAGTAAGCGAGGGCAAAGCTTCGTTTACGCGAGGGAAACAGCCCAGATCGCAGCTTAAGGTCCCAAAATGTATACTAAGTGAAAAGGAAGTGTTTTACCTTAGACAGGTAGGAGGTTGGCTTAGAAGCAGCCATCCTTTAAAGAGTGCGTAATAGCTCACTATTCGATCCTATCGCAAGATAGGGAGGTAAAATGCGCCGAAAATTTATAGGGGCTAAGTATACTACCGAAAGCGCGGATTCGGTGATTTCATAAAGGAAAGTTTGTGGGTCCGTGGCGCAGATGGGAGCGCGCTGGATTCTCAGTCCAGAGGTCGGAGGTTCGAGTCCTTCCGGACCCACCAAACTTGCGAGCAGAGATAGTTCAAGAGAAGAACATCTGGCCTCATAAGCCAGAGATACGTGGCGCAACTCCACGGCTCTACTCCAAATAAATCAGGCGAAGTTGAACGAAGCACGTCGACGAAGACTACAATCAATCGTTCAAACTTCCCACCGCCGACGTACCGGACCATTGGTCCAGTACGTCGGCTCCTTTATGAAATCACCGAGTGGTAGGGGAGCATTCTCGACCGCTGTGAAGGTTCACTGTGAAGTGGGCTGGAGCGTCGAGAAGGGAGAATGTTGGGATGAGTAACCGCAAATCCGGTTAAAGTCCGGATCGTCGAAAGCCTAAGGTTTCCTCCGCGATGACAATCATCGGAGGGTTAGGCGTCCCTAAGGATAACCATGGTTTAGGCCATGGGAAGCCGATGGTGAGCCGGTTAATATTCCGGCCCTGCTTATGCATATGATGGGATGACGGGCAAAATAAGGCCAAGCACATTATTGGATTTGATGTTTTCGTTCGTAGGAATTCTGTCTGGAAAATCCGACAGAGGCCGTAAGGCAGTTCCGAGAATAGAAGAAATTATCGCAAGATAAAATTTGGCTGAAGAGGGCTCCAAGAAAAGTCTCTAAGTTTAATGCATGAGCGCACGTACCGAAAACCGACACAGGTGGGCAGGTGTAAGTGCACCAAGACGAACGGGTGATTATTGGTTAAGGAACTCGGCAAAAAAGCGGCCGTAAGTTCGCGATAAGGCCTGCCGCGCGCAAGCGCGGCCACAGCTAAAGAACCCCTGGCGACTGTTTATCAAAAACACAACTCCGTGCTAAGGCGTAAGCCGCTGTATACGGGGTGACGCTTGTCCGGTGCCGGAACGTTAACGGTGAAGGTGGTATGTCGCAAGATGTACTGCTAACGCCCGAAGCGCCGGTGAACGACGGCAGTAACTATAAACATCGACAGTTGTAGTTAAAAAATCCAACTATATGCTGGAAACTCCGCGCATATCAAAGTACTAGAAATAGTAAAAATCTTTGATCGATGCGGACAATCAGCAGGCAACCTGCGTAAGCAGAGAGTCCTCAGAGACTAAACGTTGGACCCACTCGAAGTAATGCATCGAGAATGGGAAGATATAGTCCGATCTCATGGGCGACCATGAGGCTCTCATCGCACCACTGAGTGGTGGATGGGTAATAAAGAGAATGAACTGTCTAAAAGTAGCGAAATACCTTGTGGGGTAAGTTCCCACGCGCATGAATAGCGGAACGACTGGGGGACTGTCTCAACCAATAGCCCGGTGAAAATGCAATGTCGGTAAAGATGCCGACTTCCCGCACCAAGACGGAAAGACCCCGGAAGCTTCACTGCAGCTTGGTATTGGTCTACGAGTTGTTATACGTAGCGTAGTGAGTAGTCTTTGAAGTATCGATTTAGGTCGGTATGGAGACGCCAATGAAACACTCATTTTAACGATTTGTAGCTCTAACCGGTTATGCCCTCATAGTATGTGAGGGGACGCAGAGAATGTTTCCATGTAGGTATGGAAGTTTTTGCGTCCTGCTTAATTACTAATTCGCATATTTTGAGGGCATAATCGAGACAGTGCCTGGCGGGTAGTTTAAGTGGGGCACTTTCCTCCTAAAGAGTAATGGAGGAGTTCATCAAGGTTGGCTAGCTCCGGATGGAAATCGGAGCGATAGTGTAAAGGCATAAGCCAGCTTTACTGCAAGACGGATGTGTCGCGCAGTTACGAAAGTAGGACCTAGTGAACCGACTCTCGTTCGTAGGAACGGAGAAGATCACCAGATAAAAGCTACTCCGGGGATAACAGGCTAGTCTTGCCCGAGCGTTCACAGCGACGGCAAGGTTCGGCACCTCGATGTCGGCTCGCCCTATCCTGGGACTGAAGAAGGCCCCAAGGGTTTGGCTGTTCGCCAATTAAAAGGGTACGCGAGCTGGGTTCAAACCGTTAAGCAATTGATTTAAAAATCGATCGTTTAACCCGTTTGAATCCAAGGAACAAGACATCATAAACACGGCGGCAATATATAGTAATATATATTGTATAGTTAACTTATTTCGGTAAAATCCTTTTGCGAGGACAATACCGAGGGAAGTTTGTAGATTTTGTAGAGAATAAGATTCTCAAAACTGGCAACGACAAGTATGGCTCATGGGTTAGTTGGGTATCGAGCCCCATCAGTCCATGAAGATCCCTTTCGAGGGTGAGAAGGCAAAAACCTTAGGAACTTGTCGTTGCCTTCTCTACAAAATCTACAAACACCCGTAGAGACTGAATGTTAACCATCCTAATTTAGGATGATGATACAGTCCGATGCACGAAGTAATTCGTGAAAACATGCGTGAGACAGGTTGGTCCATATCTGGTGCGGGCGTTGAATATTTGAGAGGGGTTGTCCCTAGTACGAGAGGACCGGGACGAACGAACCTCTGGTGTACCAGCTGTCCTGCCAAGGGCATTGCTGGGTAGCTATGTTCGGTTCTGATAAGCACTGAAAGCATATAAGTGCGAAGCAGGCCTCAAGATGAGA
>Ga0209417_1006225_pt1 | contig 12410 bp, 5 predicted proteins | sample RifGroF2_FD_184002 | JGI IMG/M metagenome (GOLD analysis project Ga0209417, IMG submission 184002) | Groundwater microbial communities from Rifle, Colorado, USA - Groundwater F2 (SPAdes) (version 2) | ecosystem: Environmental > Aquatic > Deep subsurface > Groundwater | place: Rifle, Colorado... | reverse complement strand
AAACAGGAAACAGTAATGAAACGCATTAATATTCTGATGATTAAAATAGGAAAACAACGCAAAATGGAAATATTTTCTAACTGCATATCATTCATTATTAAACAAATATGAAGTCCGAAACATTAGATGATTAATTTGCTGGATTATTTAAAAGAAGCAAATTTTAACACAATCATGTTTCAGGTTCGTGCTCGGGGAGACTTGCTGTATCCTTCTCTAATAGAGCCATGGGGCAAAAGTATGACCGGAACTTTGGGAAGTAATCCCGGTTGGGATGTTTTAAGTTTTGTTATTCAGGAAGCGCATGCTCGTGGGATGGAAGTGCATGCATGGTTTGTTACGTACAGGGTTTGGGATTCTTCAACGCAACCTCCTGTTACAAGTCCTTTGCATGTTGTGAAATCATACCCCGAATATTGTAAAACCTATGTGGAAGGAACATCAACATCATGGTGGCTTGATCCGGGTATTCCTGCCGTCAGAACTTATTTACGAAACATAATTTCTGAAATGGTAAGTAATTATAATCTGGATGGAATTCACTTCGACTATATTCGTTACCCTGATGCGAGTTTTGACGATGCCGCTACGTATGCAACTTATGGAGGTGGCATGAATAAAGACGACTGGCGTAGAAATAATATAACGCAATTTGTTGCGGAAACATACAGCGATATTCAGGCTATAAAACCTATGTTAAAAGTTGGAAGTGCGCCAATCGGTATTTATAAAAATATTCCGGGGCAGGGATACAACTGGGAAGCCTATTACGATATTTATCAGGCATCAAGAGAATGGTTGCAGGCTGGTACACATGATTATTTAAGCCCACAGATTTATTGGGATATTGCAACTATTCCCCAGTTTAATGTTGTGTTACGTGATTGGATGGGTGAACGGTATGGCAGACATATTTATGCCGGTATTGCCGTATACAGAATGGGAAGCGCAAAAAGTAATAAGTACATGAATTGTGATAATCAGGATTTTTTCAAGCGTGTTTTAACTGATAAAGCTGATTGGTCAAGCCAGGAAATATTAAATCAAATTGATACATCCAGAGCTGTTGGTGCTTTTGGACAAGTGTATTTCAGTACAAGTGATATTGATGAAAATGTAAACAGCATTCATACATTAATGAAACAAAATCAATATCTCTATCCTGCAAATATTCCTCCTATGGCTTGGAAAGATAATATTGCACCCAACAGTCCACAAGCTCTGACAATTTCATTGGTTTCTGCTAATAATTATCGTTTGAGATGGACCAAGCCTGTATTGCCCGCTGATAATGATACTGTGAAATATTATAATGTTTATATGTCTGACATATATCCTATTGATATTTCTGATATTAAAAATGTTGTTGCATTTCAGGTTACAGACACTACTGTAATTGTTGATTCAGGAACATCTTCAAACCGCTATTTTACAGTAACCGCGTATGATAAAGGTTACAATGAAAGTGTTTCCTCCAACACAGTTGGATCTGTTAATGATGTTGATATTCTTGCGCCTGTAACGCAACTGTCTTACACGGGAACATGGCAAACTACTGATTTCAATGTCGCCTTTTCAGACAACGATCCGGGCGGAAGTGGCATAGCACATTCGTTTTATCAAGCAACAGATTTTGATGGAACAGAGTGGCGCGCAAATAGCAACTATGGTTTTTTTAATGATAATTTTCAAAGCGCAATACATCCTGATTGGGTCTATAATCAAGGCGCATGGAATATCAATACGCAAAGCCTGAATCAAACGGATGAGGCTAATGCCAACACGAATATTTATGCGAGTTTAACGCAAACCCATGGAGATATTTTTCTTTATACATGGAAAATGAAAATAGGAGGGAGTGGAACAAATTTACGCGCCGGCATTCATTTTTATTGCAGCGATGCTTCACAGTCAGACAGAGATGACAGCTATATGATTTATTTCAGAACCAATGGGAATACTTCAAGTCCGAATACATGTCAGATATTTCAGTATATAGATAATACGTTTGTGGACGGAACTTATCTTCTGCAAACCGCATGCACAGTAATACCGAACATCTGGTATGATTATTCTTTGATATATAATTCAACAACTGGATATCTGGAAGTTTATCAGAATAATAATCTGGTAACAACGTACACTTTTGCAAATCCGCACACTTTTAATGCAAGCGGTATATCGTTTCGTAGCGGCAATGCAAATGTTTTTTATGATGATTTAATGGTTTATAAAAAGAGAGCATCTGTAGCGCAGGTAACAGTAGGGACAAGTAATGAAGTGCGTTTTTCAAATCCAAATCCGTCAACACCTGCTTGCAAAATAAATAATGTGTTAAAAGATAATGCTGGCAATTGGTCTCAGATATTGAGTGAGTCTTTATATATAGATTACAGCGCGCCACAAGCAATAGCAACGGTTCAGGATGGTATCGGAACAGATATAAATGAAATTTATGAGAACGAATTATTATCTGCATCGTGGACTCAAAGCGCGGACGCAAATAGTGGAATCGTATCGTATCAGTATTGCCTTGAAACAAGTCCCGGACAGAGTAATGTTGTGGCGTGGACTAGTTCGGGTACAAATACTTCTATCGTTTATAACGGTGTTGTTACTTCAGTTGGTCAGGCATATTACACCTCAGTAAAAGCTATAAATGGTGCAGGTCTTGAGAGTGTAGTAAGTACTTCAAACGGAGTAATCGTAGTAGCAGAAAATACACTTGTAGCATCCTTTAACTCTGACAATACGATAATATGTGAAGGAGAAATAATAAATTTCACAAGTACATCACAAAATGCTACAAGTTATCAGTGGATATTTCCGGGAGGTACGCCCTCTTCAAGCACACTTGCTTCTCAGGTTGTAATGTATCCTTCTGTAGGAAACTATAATGTTACCATGATAGCCGCTAATAGTAGTTTTACAGATACGGTGCATGAAGTAAATTTTATTACTGTAAATCCAAAACCTGTTGCAGATTTTACAGCAAATGCAACATCGCTTCAATTACCAAATGCGATTGCAACATTCGTAAACAATTCTTTAAATGCAAATCAATATGATTGGAATTTTGGAGATGCTGGTACATCTACAGGAACAGCTCCGTATCATATATACAATCAGACAGGTATTTTTACAGTTACTTTAATTTCAAAAAACACTTTTTGTCCTGCAGATACGCTTGTGAAAGAAGATTACATTACCGTTGAAGATTTAAGTTCAATAATAAATACAGAGTCTTCGGATATTTTTGTTTATCCAAATCCTGCAATGGAATTTCTGACTATTGAGGGAATTGCTTTCGGACATGTTGAAACAATAAACCTTCAGGGTAAAATTGTGTTATCCATGAATATTTCAAAGCCCACATCACGTATGAATATTTCTGATCTATCAACAGGAATTTATTATTTGAAAATATATACAGCAGATAGGTTTATTGTTAAGATGATTGTTATACAGTAAGAGTTTTTTTTCAATATAATTCAATATAATTTTAGTAGACGACGCCGAAGGAGTCGAATCTTAATAACCCCGAGCGATTCTCGGGGTTATTAAAGAATAATAAAAAAAATAGATTTTAGCGAAAAATTTGCTTCAACTTAAGCTAACATATAGAATAGAGAACATTTGCAAATTTTATGACAAAATCATCTTTAGCAATAATATTGAAACAGTAATTCAATGAGTGGATCTTTCAAGAAAATTATAATAGTTTTTTTTGTAATACTTATTTTTATTGCTGGAATTATTATTTTGAAAGTAGCTCTGACTAAAAAAACGATTATTCCAAATAATAAAACATATAATATTGGTGAGTTGATAATCTCAATACCCGAAACAGAAATGGATAGTTATCCCGTTGTTTATGTTTTTGGAGGAATTAATTATGCAACTCCTGAATGGATGTTCTCTCAGGTACCTAAAGAATTATTATATAATACAATTTGTGTATTTTGTTTGTATAAAAAATCTGTTATAAATGCAGTGTCAGAAGCCTCTGATTTTTTTTCTAAAAATAATCTTACTCTCGGAAATGTTTCAATAATGGGCTTTTCAGCCGGGGCTTTGAATGTTCAGAAAGCATTTTCAGATACCTTTAAATTTGTTGGACTTATTGATCCTTCAACTTCGGAAATTTTTTTGAATATCCGCTTCAATAAAAACACAAAAATGGTTTACAACGATGCAAACTGGGGCGATTTATCCGGAATTCAAAAGATACTTCCAAAGCTTGCGAAGCAAATTAATTTATCAGGAGGAGAAGCTGAAAAAGTAAATTTAAAACACGACAAAATACCAAAATACTTTTTTCAAAAATATTTACATGAGTTAATTGAAAATAAAATTGAAAACTGAATAAACGATACTGAAAGAATAATGTTATTAAATCACAACATTTATTTGACATAACCTAATGCAGGATGTATTAAACAATCAAAAGAGTAAGAAATTGTTTATTTTTGAAGTGTAAAACGACTCTGGAGGAGTCGAATATTTATAACCCCGAGCTATGGTTATTGAGCGAAGCCGAAATATGCTCGGGGTAAAAGAATATAAAACTCAATAGATTTTGGCGAAAAATTTGCTTCAACTAAAGCTAACATATAGAATAAAGAACGTTTGCAAATTTTATGACAAAATCACAGCTTTGCAATTGAAGATAATGAACAAAGTCCGATGAAAAATATGTAAAACAACATTCTAATAAAATTCTAAATAATAAAGAAAATACAGGGAAGCGAAACAATGTTTCTGAACCTTATTAAGATGTAGATGCAGTAACAAATAAAAAAAAAAGACCATGAAACCAATTTTATTTTTTGTGTTCGTGTTTTCATACACGATAATTTTTTCCAAAACTGTAGATATCAGTTCAGCAAAAAAAGTTGCAAATGCACAAATTCTAATATCAGGGAACGAACGTAATTATAGCTTGAAAAATATTTTCACAGTCAATTCTTCTGAAAATTTATTTTTTTATGTGGCAGAATTAACTCCTATCGGCTATATGATTATATCAGCAGATGATAGGCTCCCTGCGGTAATAGCGTACTCTTTTCAGAATAATTTGGATCAGGATGGGAAATTTATTGCGATATTAAAAAAAGATATTTCTTATCGTATGAATGCTCTCTCGTATTTACCTGCTGAAATAATTGTTCGTAGAAATTTTCAGTGGAAGCAGTTGGTTTCAGATGTTATTCAGAAAGAGGTTGCAGAGCAATGGCCTCCTGCGGGAAGCACTACGACAGGAGGCTGGCTTGAATCAAACTGGAATCAGTCATCGCCATATAATCAAATGTGTCCGATAGATCCGGTCAGTTTAGCACGAAGTTATACCGGCTGTCCTGCTACAGCAATGGCTATGGTTTTAAATTTTCATAATACTACAAATAATACACATTTCAGTGATGGAGATGATTATTATCATTCTTATTCAGGGAGAAATTTCTGGATTGATAATGATTTTGCACAGCATGGGTTTCCTTCTTTTCCGCAGTTAAATGATTATCTGGATACGCTGACTTTTCATTATCAAAACAGCCTTCCATTGACGAATCAGGATAAAGCTGCTTTATCTTTTGCTTGCGGTGTTGCAGCAAAACAGGTTTATACTTCTTCAGGTTCCGGTACTTTTGGCGTTAGTCAGGCTTTTGATTCCTATATTCGTTTTGGCTGCACTACTATTTCTCTTTTACTTGAGAATGATACCAGTCTTTACACCCGTCTTATACAGAATATGAAGGACACACTACCTGCTCATCTTGCACTAGTTGACGAAGCTTGGAGTACAGGGCATAATGTTGTTGTGGATGGATACAATACCGATAATTATTTTCACGTAAACTTTGGCTGGGGAGGTTCTAACAATGGATGGTACTTATTACCGGATGAAATGCCTTACAGTTTGACTGTTGTTGAGGGACTGATATTAGATATCATGAAAACGGAAACTACATTCGTGAATGAAAACAGAAAGGATTGTTCCCCTAATATTTATCCGAATCCATCTTATGGACATTTATTTATTAAAACTGATGAGGACATTTCTTTCTTAAAAATTACTGATATAAATGGGCGATTAATTTATACAGAAAATAATTTTAATGCATCGAAAAGTATTGATATTTCTAAGTTTCATAAGGGTATCTATATTATACAAACTTTTGGAAAAAATATCTATACCAAAAAAATTGTTTTAATGTAAAGCTAATTTTATTTTTTCTTTTAAGATTGAATCCGCTATGAAAAGTGTCTCCTGCTGACCTGCTTTGCAAACCAAAGTCGGTAAATCAGCAGACAGGTTTCGCCGTTAAGCGCAAATATTTAAAATATACTAGGAAACGACCATTTAATCTATAAACCTAAAAGTGAGTCTCATCCGAAAACCCTGTTTTTAGAATTCAACAAAAAAAGATATTTTTCGGACACAGACAGTTTTTTTTGTAATAATGCTTGAAAATTTTTCTCAAGAGTAAATTTAAGCATCAAAAATAAGATTAAAATCGTTTTTTTGATGAAAAAATAAGTTCTTTGACATTTTTGTGTTACGAATTTAAAAATTCGGACAAAGTTTACCCAAAGACAACGTATGTTTGCCCACATTACATGCTTTATCAGACCTCGATACCTGCTTTTATTATTTGGATAATGGTATCCTAATTGAAAAATGGTAGCTTCAACATTATTTCGTTTTTGTAATATTTCAATGGGAGTTGCCTCAATTTTTTTTCTGATAAAGTATGTCTCAATTTCTTGTTGCGAAAAGTAACGATAGCCTTTTTCTGTGTGTATTCGCCACTTTTCAGCTTTATTTTTATTTATGATTTTTGTTGCTGATAGTGTGTTTTTTGTAATTGTGTCGAAGACATTAAGGTTGCCATCATCTGTAAACGTAAAAGCATATCTTCCTTTTGCCCCTTGTATGGCATGAAGATAGAGTTCTATGTTTTTATCTTTGCAAAATTCTTGATTGCCCGGACTGTGGTATGCACCGTCTGCATGAGCATTTTCAACAGGCTCTGTAAAAACAGTTTCTACCTTCTTGATGCTATCCTGAAAAAAAGCTGTATCTGGCGTGCTTACTACGCGAACATCAACATCTCCAATAAGGTTTAATCCATTTTCATCACAACTTTCTGTAACATTAATGCTGTAACCTTTTACTTTTTCTCCATCTTTATTACGAAAATGACAATCAGTATCATGTGGCGATTGAATAGAATGTGTTGATATAGTTTCTTTTTCACGAGGGACAACTAATTTGTCCTCATTTATAGCAAACTGTTCTTCAAAAACTCTTTTTAATGTATCATACAGGGGCAGTCCACACGTTATAAAAACAGGTAATATTTGATAAATAAGAACTCCCAGTTGATGCAGTTTTGTTTTTACTTCTTCGTTGGTATGTGTATAAACAACTTTATTACCTTCGAATTTCAATATCTCGTTTAACTGTTCTTTTAACTCTTGGCTTAATTGGGTGGAATCTTTTACTTCTTTATAAAATAACCGAAGTGTTTCATGAACAAGTTCATAACGGCTTAACCATGCTATATTACTGCCTAAAAAGTTTGCTATCCATGCGTATTCGTTTGCCACTGACGTTAAACTCTAAACTTTGCTGCCTTGTTATCTCTGAAAACACTTTGGTTAGACGGTTTTCATTTCCGGCTTTGGCATCTTCATGTATGCGTTTGCGAAGCGAATAATAGGTAGAAACTGCCGGAATCTGGTCATCTATATTCATTAGCCCCAGAGCACTTCGTATGAGTATATTGAATCGACAGTCTTCGAATAATTTTTCATCGCTTATGCCTTGGGCATCTTTTAATATCATCATGGCAACCAATACTCTTATAGAGGCGTTAGGGCTTCCATTATCTGGACAAAAAAGGTCTTTAAAAATTTCTTCATCAACTCGCATGGTTACTTCTTTACGAAATAAATTATGCCATGCATCTTTTTTTTCGTATAAGGTTTTTGATCTACCGGAAAGCAATGTTGTTGGCGATGAAAACATTCCCAACTGAATTTCTTTCTGTGTTTTTTTAAACATAATTTTGTTTATTGATTTCCGAGATAAAAGTAATACAAAAATTTCAAGTAATCAAAATAAGTTATTGACAATCAATTGTTTATAAATACGGCGAAATTGTTAATAGCTACATTTTTTTTGAAAAAAATCATATAATTTTAGGGTCGGGACTTTTCGGAGTGGACTCTATTTTAAAATTATTAAAAGCACCTACAAATAATTCTGAATTTTTTCTTCACTAGATCAGCAACATTATTCTAAATAAATCAAAAATAGAGGACGTAATACCTTTTTTTATTAATTTAATAGAAAATAGATTGGCGAAGAAGAATCTAAATTTTTGATAGTATGGTGTTGATATCAACATAAATTTTTCAATGGGTATAAACACCCATTGCTGATAACAATCATATACTTGTGTATCCTTTTTGCTCACATAAAATGGAGAAAAAAATGTGATTTATGAATTATCTTTACCCGGTAAAATGTAAATTATTTTTAGTATGAAATACTTATCTTGCAAGCTTTGTGCTGTTACGCTTACTTCTTTTTTATTATTCTTTTTTAGTTTATCAACAAAATCTCAAACTCCCGGGATGATTTTTGACCCAATTACTCCTACACCGGGAACCAATGCCCTTGATCCTGATAAGAATGGGTGGATTTCAATTTCATCCTCGGGTTTTATTCTTAACGATGAATCTGAAAGCGAGATTCCCTATCTGCCGATGATTTTTCCAATGTCCGAACCAGACAGTGATTTAGGCCCTGGTCCAGACTGCGGATTTACTGATTTTGTTCAGCAGGCAGTGGGTATTGAAGATGCAGGGCAGTACTATCTGTCTCCAGCTAATAATTTTTTATTCCGCCTTCGAATGTCAAAAGCTTTACCAAATTCAAAAAGTTATAGTATACTTATTGACACAGATGGAAAATTTGGTCCTTCTGGTCCGAATAAAGATAATGGTTATCTCCTTGGAAATCCGGGCTTTGAAATTGAGATTGTTCTCGCTACAAATTTTGGCGTTTTTGTTTATAACGTTGATGATACTGATAATCCTGGAGCTCCGGTGGTTTCCTATTTGGGTCATACAAATTATCAGAAAGCCATTGCCCTGTCGAATGAGTGTGGTGATCCCGATTATTTTCTTGATTTCTTTGTTGATTTTGATGATCTGATGGCCGCACCGTTTAATTTGCTTACAACCACGCCACTCAGAATGGTACTGATTGATAATATGGCTGCTAACAAATCTACGATTGCACAACCTTCTTCAGCTTCTGACCTAGGAGGTATGGACGATTGCAGCGGAAATCTGTTTGCCTGTATGGATGAAATCATTGATAATTATACTCCCTGCCCTCCGAACACTGAATGTCCCGACCGTTCAGAATGCCCTTCTGTTACAGGTTCGATTCCTGCTGGTGTAGATAGTGTTTACGGTACAACCACTCATGCGGCAGGAACATTGATTACTTTGTATATAAATGGTTCACCTGATTTAACAACAACATCTTTTGCCGATGGCACCTGGAAAATTAAAAATATTAATCCGGTATTAAGTCCGGGGGATATCATTGGAGCATCTGCTACTGCTGCAGGAATGGGAGAATCGGAAAATAATTGCGGAAACATAACTGTTGCTGTTACTTGTACTAGAGCCTTGGATGCAGGATTGTCATCTGAATGTACACCGAAGAAAGGCTTTACTGGATCTGCTGGAAGTGCGGTTTCAGGAGCTGTTGTTAAAATATATAATGAAGCAAATGTTTTATTAGATCCTAATGCCGGTTCTATTTACGCTGCCGGTACTATAACTGCAAATACGGATGGTTCATGGATTTGGAAATGTAACGGTAGTAATGCATGTGCTGCGGGTGCAAATAATTGCATCTCTGCTGGCTCATACAAATTAACACAAACTGTATCTGGTCAATGTGAGTCAGACCCAATTTATATATGTATTGGCGGTGTTGCTCAAACAGCAATTCCTACTATTACGACTGCTCCTGTGTTGACAGACAGTATGCAAATCAGGGGTACTTCAGCTGCTAATGCTTATATAACACTCTATGCTGACGGCATCCAGATTGGAACAGCAACTGCAAACGCTTCCGGAATTTGGTCGGTTACACCAGTAACTTTAACATATGGTCAGGTTCTTACAGTAAAAGCAATCGCTCCCGGATTATGTCAGTCGGCTGCTTCTGCTTCAGTTTCTGTTTCGCGAAAATCAAGAGTACCACAGATAAACGGTTCATATTGTGCAACTGCAGCTATTACATCTGTTTCTGGTACATCTGATGAGGCTGCCGGAACTGTAATTACTGTTTATGATGATGTGGATATTGAAGGCACAGCCATTGTTAATGCTGATGGTTTCTGGACATTAAGTTCTGTTAGCATTGATGTGGGGAGCATTATTACTGCTTACGCTACAATATCTGGTGGTGCAATAAGCAATGTTTCAAATAGTGTTACTGTAGGAAATCAGACTACGAACGCTGTAAGTATTACAACAGATCCTATAACTGAAGGTGATGCTTTTGTAAGTGGAACGGGAACTAATACTGATATTATTACACTTTATGTTGATGGCGAGCCTATTTCTGGAACATTGTCATGGATTGGAAGCAATTGGACAATTAACGCTATTAGCCCTTTTGACTTATATACAGGTGGTGTTGTAACTGCAACTGCAAAGTCAGCCGGACAATGCGAAAGCAATCCTTCGGTATCAAAAACAGTTGCATGTAAACAACCTTCTGCTTTATTAGCTGTAGATCCTGCATCTGAAGTTGTTTGTAGTGGCAGTGTAATTACAAATGCTTCTGTATATTCTTCTGAAACCGGTGTAATATATCAGCTTTTTGAAGCAGGAGGAACGCCAACTGGTGCTTCAAAGCTTGGAGATGGAAATGATATTGTTTTGTCTTCCGGTGTACTTACAAGTAGTCAGACAATTTATGTTAAGGCAATAAAAATTCCAGTTGGATCTTGTACTTCAACTCTTACAGATAATATCCCTGTAACAGTGAATGCTGTTCCCGATCCTGGACTTACGGTTACAGCAACAAGTCCCATTTGCTCTGGCACTTCAACAAATGTTGTTGTCGAATTATCACAGCTGAATTTTTCTTATCAGTTAAGAAATGATGCCGATGATTCAAATATTGGAAGTGTTGTAGTTGGAACAGGTGGTAATATCAATTTACCTACAGGAAACTTTTCTTCTAATACTACTTTTAATATTTTAGTAACAGGTGTTGCTCCATCTTTTTGTTCTGATGAATTAACTACCATACCAACTGTTACGATTACTGATGCTCCTGATTTGGGATTAAATATTAGCGATGCCACTATTTGTAATCCTGCTGCCGGAGATGTTCAATTGACTATTAGCAGCGCTGAGAATACTGTTGGATATGAGCTGAGGACATCAGCAGGCGCATCTCTTTCTCCTGCAGTAACTGGTACCGGTACTGGCGCAGATTTAAATCTTACCATTCTACAGGCCAATGCTCCATCAAGCACTACAACCTATAAAGTGTTTGCAACAAAGCCTGGTTGTACTGCTATTCAGATGACGGATCAGCCAACTGTAACAGTAGATCCTGCTTCAGTAGGCGGTAGCATAGCTGGAAGCGCAACAGTTTGCTCTGGAACGAATAGTACAACACTTACTCTTTCGGCATATACAGGTTCTATATTAAAATGGCAATATTCTATTGATGATTGGGTTACTCCTGTTGATATCGTAAATACAAATGATACCTATACCGCAACGAATATTTCTCAAACAACGAAATTCAGAGCTGTCGTACAAAATGGTGTTTGTTCTTCCGCAAATTCAAGTGATGGAACAATCACATATGGACCTATACCAACAGCCGGAATCACAAACAACACCGGAAGCACAGAAGTAAATTGTACGAATGCAGCAATTAGCGTAACAGCAACTGGAGGCGGCACTTATGCATGGAGCGATGATTTAGGTAATGTTGCAGCAGCAAGTATAACCGATGCCGGCACATACACAGTAACTGTAACAGCAGCCAACGGTTGTACCGATACAGAATCCATCACAATTACAAAAGACATCTCCACACCGACAGCCGGAATCACAAACAACACGGGAAGTACAGAAGTAAATTGTACGAATGCAGCAATCAGTGTAACAGCAACCGGAGGAGGCACCTACGCATGGAGCGATGGCTTAGGCAATGCCACAGGAGCGAGCATCACAAATGTCGGCACATACATAGTAACTGTAACAGCAGCCAACGGTTGTACCGATACAGAATCCATCACAATAACAAAAGACATTACAACTCCAACTGCTGGAATCACAAACAACACCGG
>Ga0209417_1006224_pt1 | contig 12411 bp, 8 predicted proteins | sample RifGroF2_FD_184002 | JGI IMG/M metagenome (GOLD analysis project Ga0209417, IMG submission 184002) | Groundwater microbial communities from Rifle, Colorado, USA - Groundwater F2 (SPAdes) (version 2) | ecosystem: Environmental > Aquatic > Deep subsurface > Groundwater | place: Rifle, Colorado... | reverse complement strand
GTCCCTTAAGCCTCAGACTTGACGATCCGTGGGACCGCTTTGCCATCCGTGGGGTAAATCTTCTCGAATTAGTAGGATAAGCGTCGGCAGGATCCGCAACCATTTGCGGTGATTTAAGTTCGGTCGAACACCAAGTACAAAACAACGATCTCTAAGCTTTTGGAGGGTTCCGCTCTGTCGGAACCTTCTTCTACCGGTCGCGACGGAGCGCGACCCTCCAAAATACAAACCATCTTGCAGCGGCGATCTTTTTTGGCCCAGCTCTACATGAAGAAAATTTGTGTATAAAAGACAGGCGACCTCGCCCCGGCCAGCGGGGCCATGTGGCCCCGCCTCCAGCCGTCACGGGCCAGTTTATCCCCAGGTACGTGTTTTCTGGGGCCTATCAAGATGCATCCCGATGAAGGACGGTCGTGAAAAAAGCGTCGCCAACGGCCCGGCATTCCGTTATATGTGACTCACGGGGATAATCATGCTTGTTATATGCCCCAGGCCGCAAGCTGCGGCTGAATGCAAGGGAGATGCCGTGCCGGATATTCGCATACTGGTGGTTGAGGACATGATCGTCCAGAGTCGCGCGATCGCCCGAATCTTGAGTCCGTATGGCTCGTGCGATTGCGTATCGGACGGCATGGAAGCCGTGGAAGCCTTTCAGCAAGCCCTGCTCGATAAAAAGCCTTACCAGCTCATTTGCATGGACATCAATATGCCCCGCATGGACGGCCAGGAAGCCCTCCGGCAAATCCGCGGCATCGAAAAAAAATGCGGCATGACCCCCGGCAAACGCACCCGGATTCTGATGACCACCGCGCAAAACGATCCCTCCAATGTCGTGGCCGCCCTGCAAGGCGAATGCGACGGCTACCTCCTGAAACCGCTGAACCAGGACCTGCTCAGCCAAAAACTCCAGGAATTCGGCTTCGCCAAAAAGACGCCGGACGAAAAGAAGCCCGGCCCGGCGAAAAAGTAATCCCCGGAGGCCCAAGCTGAAGGACCGGATAAAAAACAGCGCGATTCGCAGCGTGGCTCCCATAAAATGGCCGGTCGCCTGGGTCATCCTTGCGTTTTCGCTGATAGGAGAAGAATGGCCCCACGGATGATGTCAGCGAGTATGAGGGGTGCGAGAATGTAGAACGCTACGAAATGGCCGCGAAAAGGCACAAAAGACGCAAAAACTGCGTTGGCAGGAACATTAGAAGACAAATCGCCCGCTAAACACGCGAAAACCGCGAAAAATGTCATGGAATGCTAGTTTCTAGGTTTGACCCTAATGGCACTCTAATGGCACCTGACCCTAATGGCACCTGAAGGAATCATGCCTCAGGGGTGGTACACTTTCCGATGGCCGCGGCCAAGCAGATTGCCTTCGACGATCCGGACGAGACCGGACCAACGCAAAGATTCTACAGCGTAGGCATTGGGCAGTAATCGCTACTTGATACGAACACAACATGGGTGAGCCCCATGTCGATACAGAGGGCTGCCATCGATATGAAAGAATGCAACGGAGCGGACGACTCTCTATCAACGGCAAAGAACGAACGCGACGTCAACGTAGCCGCCGGCGCAATCCGGTGGTCTTCTCGCGCGCCGACACGAACCTGCGGACAGCTCATGATGAGCCTTGGCCGTCCTTGTTCTCACGAAGAGATCGACTGGCAAGCTCATTTATATGTAAAGGCCCAAGTTACTACGGCATAAGGAAGTGGGCTCGGGTTTTGATTAAAGAACTCAGCCTGAAGACCATGATACCACTGATTCCAAGCTTCACGGAGAGGGCTGCAATTGCACGGGAAACGTTGGTTGTCAATCAACAGCCGGCATGACGTATCGTTACCAACACTTTTGTAGAGATAGTACGCATTATTGCCCTGTAAAAAATCCCCAGGATCATATTGAGTTGGAAAATCAGGGAAAGATCCCGGTGGCGATTGCTGATACCCAAAGGCTTCAGTGGAGATCACGTATGTTATATTTGAAGCTTTGGCAGCACTGGCCCATCGATTATATCGAACACGATTGCCTGGCAAAAAACCACCGTCGCCATAATGGTAATAAGGATTTGAACCAACCCAAGTGAAAAAGCTGATTTCACCGGCTAATGAGGAGGATAGACCTTCCACCTTTTGATGGGAATAACTTGTACAAGAAACATGATGAGTCTGATCCGGAAGAACAATCCAGTCATCGCAAAACCCCATCATCACTCGGATACTAGACCTCGCGTATGTTCCAGGAGCCAGTCCATCTGCATATCGTATGACATTTGTTTCACACACATTAGTACCCGACTGCCATCTGTTGTATGTTTTTTCCACCCCATTAACCCACGTTGAATCATGAATGGTTTTTTGCAAATTCGTAAGACAAAGCCTCAAATTATTCCATTCCGAAGCCGCCTGGCTCGCGATCAGCCAGCTTGAAACATCGAGATAATTTGTCGGAAAATTCAACGTCGCCAAATATCCCGCCTGCGTGTTAGAGGGCTTCCGCCACTGATACACCGGCAAATACCCTCCACCGCCTTGAAAGCCTGGAAGATAGTTGCAAACGGAATTATGCCACGTTAGCGGATCGACATTAGGACGCACGTAATCAGGCAACACGCATTTCACGACATCCTTTATATGTTTGAGAAAAAGTCCTTCGCTCCCACAGAAGAACTCAATTTTATCAGCGCTTGAAGTCAGCGCTTCCAACCGTTCATTCGATGCGTTCGCACACCATGTTCCCATGTCCACCGACTGAACGCGGTTGCTCTCCGAGGGTCGTTCAGGAAAAACCATTGCCAAAGCAGACCCCACAGGCAGAAGAAGTCCGGCCCACACCACAACCCAAAATGCTCTACTCATTTATCAACCTCCTGTTCCCGCAAGACTTGCCGGACAAATTCCAGAACTGGGAGCATCTAGTAAACACAAGATGTCACAACTTAATGGATTTGAACGTTCTGATACTTGTTACTATTCGCTTCCCACCATTTCTGCCATTTCTTGACACTTTCTTCATCGTATCGTATCCGCTTAAGGTCGATGATCGGAGCCGATGGATCTTTGATCATACGCGACAATTCAATAACAGCAGCGTGGCGTGGAGCCGGCAAGGCAACGTCTCTAGCTAATGTTCCACCAGATTCAGGTATACGTCCTCCCGGTGTAGAGTCGTATAATTTAGATGCTATTGCGGCAATCATATCATTGCCCCCGACAACGGCTGCATCTTCAAAAGCATAATATCTGGTCTGAGCATCACGATTAAGATCCTCAATAATCTCTTTTCGAGCACTAGGCTCCCCAAGCATTGCTAATGATCGCTTTATTGCCCTTACATAGGTTGGATGGATACCGGTTTGTTTCTTTTCCTTAAGAAGACGTGATAATTCTGGTATAAGTGAGGGATCAGCGCTTTCACCTAAAGCGCTGACTGCATTAAAATCATTCCCGGACGCTCGCTGGAGCAGTTCGGCCTTTTTTTGGCTAGTTAACGAAGGCGTCTTATTCGTCTCAGCGGCATAAATAGTCACTCCGATAAAAACAGCCAAAGCAGCAAGAAACATCTTTGTGTATAATCGAATCATATATTCATCCTCCTACTGGTTAACAACGTCCCAATCAATTTTCAGTGTCTGACAAGGGCTACTACTAGAGTCATATGGAGCCATTAAATGAAGATGGGTTATCCTTCCTGCATGACCGACGATTCCCAAACAGTGCCCTATTTCGTGGGCGGTAATATATTCAACCGTTCCCGATTTGAGATCGCCAATCCATACTTCACCTCGTGGAATCTCAGTTAACGCAACTGGGTATTCATAATCTGCGACATAGTATACGTTGTAATCAACGCTCATGTCCTTAGCGACAGGAGATATAACGTCAATCTCGCCCCAATCCAGTGGATTTTTCTGTGTGCCATTGGGGAGTTCGTACGGATCATTGAGCATGGTATTACGATCAAGATCATAGTTAATAACATAATCAGAACGAGTAACCGTAAAATATACATTTGCTTGTCGGCCCCAGGCGTCATTGTTCAAATAATTTTCGAGCGCAGAAGCAGACGGAACATCTGAAGGAACAAGACTAACATTGTTTCTTAGTGTGTCTGCGATGCCATTTGGCCCAGCAAGTACATACAAGTTGTCTGGACTTACAACATCATCACCGTCAGGGGGTGTATCACGAAAGCCATTTGGACCCGGACCAACCACAACGTTAGTTGGAGACAAACCAGTTGTCCCAAGCACAGCAACCTGTACATCGTCATTTTCTTCGGTAATAGCATGTATTGCTATTGTTTTATTCCGTCGATCTCTCACTGAAACATTCAAGATGGCAGAAGCGATGCTCGAACCAACAGGCATAGCATAAATTTCAGTATCGTTTTTCGTGACGCCTGTAATAGTCAGCAGTTGATTGGTAACACTCGATATAGAAGGTGATACAGAAACAATTCCACTATTTGCACTTTGAAAGCAAACTTTGTTGGTTGCAGTTTTTGGCCAGAGAGAAGCTATGGCTGAATTAGCATTGTTGTTAGGAATCATTATCCAAGGAGGAAACAGTGTATCATCAAATCCAGAGCAACCCCCATCACGAGTAAAACGCACAAGAAGCAATTCGTAATACGTCGTGAAATCTGCTTTATAGAAGACGTCTGTCGAGCTTTCCGCCCCTGGGTAGTTGGTAATTATCCCCCAATTGGTTGGACCAATTTCTACTACATTGGCCATCGGCAAATAATCCCCGAGAGAACTGACAAGTACTTGCAGAATGAAATTAGTTTGCCCATTAGGACTAACCCAAATATTTGTTGCTGAGGTTTTAAATGCAGATTGGTTTTGCATCAGCCAAAGGTAAGCGCCCCAATCGCCATAGGCTTGGTGTGTTCCTTTGACCCACCCCACATTGTCATAGGTGGCCGTTGGATATGTTTGCGAGTAATTGAGATAATTGGATGCTACAGCCGACCAGGCCGCTGATGCCGAAGGATATCCCCAAGCCATAGCCTCGTACTCTTTGGCAAAGGTATTGTTCGTGTTAACAATGACATTGGTCGGCCCAACCACGGTAGTAAATTGTCCGAGCATCTTTTTTGCATTAAATGCTGAAACCGATGGGCCAAGATTAGTAAATAGTACAGGTCTAAACACTCGATTTGTATGATAGAAGTTTGTCGAAACCCCGGAAGAGGGCAATGCGCTCAACAAGACAAAGCTTGTCAGCCCCAAAACCATTTTTATTAGTTTCATAATCTATTCCAACCCCGCTTTATAAAATTGACCGGAAAGAGTGCTCAAGGCATTCCTGATGTCGGTTAAGTCTTCCGACGAGCCCAAAGCATTGGTGAAAACAATTGGGTCGGAATAGATTAACTTCCAATACACGTCTAGCTGGCAGTGCATATCCTGCAACATAGCTGCTCCATCCGCTGGATCATCTGGATTTGTCCCTAGGTGATAAAGCTCTTCGTAATTTGAAAACCCATCGCCATCAGTATCGGGGTCAACAAGAGTAATATCCATGCCATTGATTTGCTGTTCAATCTCGGAGGGATTTCCGGTGTATTCCCCTCGGGCTTCAATATCGTCAAGCACTCCATCTGCGTCCAAATCACGAAATGCTTTTAGCCAAAGATTCGTGCCCGGCAGGTTGGCAATCTGGTAGTTACCTGGCTCATCGAGAGTATCAGTATAGGCACTAGTCCAAATATTAGATGCCGTCACAGCCAGTACTCGAACAACTCCCGTTTGGGTTCCACTGTAAAGGATAGAGCCATTGGCATTGGGGGGATCATTGGGATTGTTCGGATTAGTCCCGTTAGTCAATTCGGCTCCATCCCCCACACCGTCGCCGTCGGAATCCCAAACGGCAGGATCGGTTTTGAGAGTGAAAATTTCAAAAGCCGAACTGATTTGATCGTTGTCCTCATCGCCGCCGTTGAAACCCACCGCAAAGGTGCGATGGCAGGGCTCGCCGTTGGTGTCCAGGCCCATGGGCCGGGGATCGAGCCAAACGGTGCTGGTCTCGCCGGTCAGGACGAGGTTGCTTTCGGAGAGCATCCAGACCCGATCCAGCCCAGCGAAGCTTCTTTCCGGATCGGTGTAGCAGGTCGAGCAGCCTTCGCAGGGCACTTCGTTGGTATCCGGGTCGCCCGGAGGTATGGGAGTTCCGCCACCCCCGCCTCCACCGCTCTCGTTGGTATACACGCACGCGGGCATGTCATAGGAGAAAACAGACCATGAAGTTCCGGAGTACGACGATGGGTAGGATATTTCGATGGCGCAAGTGTTGCTCATCTTTTTGATGCCGGTGATTTTCAATTCGGTTAAAGACTCCATCGACATCAGCTGCATGGAGGAAGAATTCGCAGGCAGGAATGCCTGCGGTCCTTCGAGGAGCGCGGCCATGCTTGGCTGCGCTTCTTCCTTCTCGGCCAGACGGCGGGATTTCAGCGTGATGTGCCAGGCGATCCGGCGTTTGCAGAGTTCGCGGTCGAGGTAACGTTGGTAGCGCTCGAACTTTGACGGCTGGGGCCAAGCAGGAGAACGGAAAACGATTTCTTCCTTGTAAGGAGCCCCGGCGGTCTTCGGTATGCTTAGGACAAGAATTTCCTCGGTAGAAATATCCTCATACACTTCGAGTTCCGTATCGTGTGGAATTTGCTTGGAGAGTTCGCTGCCCGGGTCGAAGTAAAATATCCCCGCATCAAAATCCCAATACCATTCGGGGTCGTCGTTTTGGAGGGCCGCCCAATCTATCGAGGACTCGTCGGGCAGCAGGGCCGGAATGACCAAGGGATAAGCAGTTTCGCGGAATGCCGTGAATTCATTGATTAAATCTCGCCAGGTGTTGAGGGTCCGAGTTTCGAAGTCTTCCGTCTGTTCTTTGGTCAATTGGACAGCGGCCCAGGCAAGAGTACCCACCAGAACTCCGGCAGTTAGCAGAACCAACAAGCGCACGTCCACCCGTCCCATCAAACGTCTCAATTTCTGAACCATAGTCCCTCCCCCTTGTACTGCGGCCATTGAGCCACAAAAGAATCGATGAGTCGACAAAAACCCGGAGCGCACGACCTCTTCATATGAACCTCCCCTTTTTCTCCCCCCGTAGACCGAGAGGAAACGCCATTTGCACGAACCAAACCTAGAGTGTCCCAGCTACGGGGCTCAAGATAGGAAAGGTCTGCGGAATGGCGTTCCCGATGGAACGCCCCGCATGACGAATCCTGATCTTGAATTGAGACTTATCGTCTCAATGTAGCTTTTCACTCTCAGGGCTTCGCTAACGAAGCTAAATCTATTCAATTGTCATTCGCAAGTAACACCAACCGATTCGGGAATCAAGACTTTTTAGACCGTCATCATGGCCCTGGTTCCTTCCAGCACATTTTTCTTTGTTCAGGGTATACTTTCAACATGGTTTTTCCGTGGAAACAAGTTTGCACTGTAACGCTCGCGGCCCTTTCAACGGCCGCAGCGCCGATCGAGAGTCCCTCGAACTGGGTCGTGTCCCGGGCGCAGGCGTGGCAGGCCTTGCTGGGAGAAACCAATGGCTGGATCGGGGCGGACGGCATTTATTCCATTTCGCTTTCCGGCTACGACGCGCCCGGCGGAGCGCAGAACGCTACCTCCGTCTTCGTTTTCGGCGATACGTTTGTCGGGCAGGTCCAGAGCAACCGCATCGGCGGCGGCTGGCGGATGCCGCACAACACGGCGGCGGTTTTGGTCGGCGGGAATCCGGAGCGGGGACGGCTCACCTATTACTGGGGCTCCAATCAAGACGGTTCGGCCACGGCTTTGTTCACACCCAGCACGCCTTTGTCCAAGTCCAACGAGTGGTACTGGCTGCATGACGGCGTGGCGGTCAGCGGCCGCCTGTTTTTGACGGCATCGAGAATGACGCCGACCGGCGAGGGTTATTGGGGATTTGCCGTCACGGGAACAGCGCTTCTCGTCTCGCCGCCAGGCCAGCCCCTGCAATTCTCCCAATATGCCCAGTTCGACGCCCCTTTGTTGTACGAACCGTCGGACGGACGCGGCACGATCGTCCTCGGCAACGCCGTCATGCCCAACACGGCCGAAGCCGGCGCGCCCTTTCCGGATGGCTACATTTACGTCTACGGCCATCAGAACGATCCCTTTAACAAGAAGCTGGTGGCGGCGCGCGTGCCTTCCGAGCGCTTCGGCGATTTTTCCCATTGGCGCTACTGGAACGGGGCCTCCTGGGGCACAAATCTGGCCGACGCCGCCGTGCTGACAGACCGGATATCCTCCGAATTCAGCGTCACTCCGCTGACCAACGGATCGTATGCGCTGATCTTCCAGAAAGACACGCTCAGCGCCGATACCGCGGTTCGGATTGGCGAATCGCCCATCGGCCCCTTCGGCCCTTTGATCGTTCTTTGGACGGCGCCGGAGGTTGCCGATCCGTCCCTGGGCACGAATATCCTGACCTACAACGCCAAGGCCCATCCCCATCTGTCGGCGCCGGGCGAATGGCTGATCACCTACAATGTCGGGTCCACCAGCGGATCGGAAGCGCTGTCGAATGCGGCCGTCACGCGCCCGCGTTTTATTCGCGCCCGGCTGGAGGGTCTGCGGTTCGAGTCCATCGGATCGCCCTCCAACGCGGAGCTCCTCCTTCAATGGCCCGGCGACGACGACGGCTCGTACCGCCTGGAATTCAGCGAGCAGGTTTCGGGAACGACGTGGTCCGCCCTGACCAACGTGGCCTGTCCGACGGGCCACTTGGTCTCCATTCGGCAGGCTTCGCCGTACCCGGCGGGGTTTTACCGCTTGCAGAAGCTTCCGAAGTAAAGATCGCAACGATGGATCGGGGTCTCTTCCATACCGTAGGTAGGGCGCTCACTCCGCTGAGCGCCTTCTTTTTCCCATACGACCTGCGTTCGTGTCGCGCTGCAACGGGTTGGATGGCAAACCGGTTTCGGCACGCCGTCGAGCAATCCAAGCACATGATTCCTGGAGGGTTCCGCTCTGTCGGAACCTTCTTCTTCCGGTCGCGACGGAGCGCGACCCTCCAAAATGTGGATCGACCGGCAAATCGGGTGCATCTTGACACGGCCTCCTCAACGTCTGGCACTACGTAGCCTTAGAGCCTATTTCGGTGGGCTCAAGCGTACGCCTTTTCATTCGTAACGCATCGACTCGCGTCAGCCCCCATTTATCCCCTCCTAATCGTAATCGTAATCTTAATCGTAATCTTTTTTTGTATCGATGAGGAGATTAAGATTAAGATTACGATTACGATTAGGATTAGGATTAGGATTAGGAGGCAGAGGGGGGGACCTACTGAAATAGGCTCGTATTCGTATGCGCGGGGGCCGCGTCAAGATGCACCCGGCGAATCCTTCTTTGCAGTCGGAGGTTGGAAAATCGTCGGGGTTTGTTTAGACTCCGGCTCCGAACTGCAACTTAGCCTTTTCAGGAGAACACGTCATGCGAAGAACGAAGATTGTATGTACGATCGGGCCGGCTTCCGAAGCGCCCGCCACGCTCGAAAAATTGATCCAATCCGGCATGAACGTGGCGCGGCTGAATTTTTCGCACGGCACTCAGGAAGAACATGCGCGCAAGATCGAGGCCATCCGGGAAATTTCCAAGCGCCTCGGCAAATCGATTGCCATTCTCCAGGACCTGGCCGGCCCCAAAATCCGCATCGGCAAGCTGGCTTCCGGCCCCATCCGGCTCAAACCCGGCGATCCTTTCGTGATCACCGCCCGCGACGTGCCGGGCGATGTCCATGAAGTTTCGCTGACGTACCGGGACCTGCCCAAGGACGCCCAGCCGGGCGATACCCTCATGCTCGCGGACGGAGCGCTGGAATTGCGGGTCGAGCAGATTCAAAACGACGACATCCATTGCCGGGTCGTGGTCGGCGGCGAGTTAAGCTCCAACAAAGGCATCAATCTGCCCTCGCGGTCCATCAGCGCGCCGATCCTGACGGAAAAAGATCGGGGCGATCTTGCTTTCGGCCTCCGGCAGGGCGTCGATTACGTCGCGCTTTCCTTCGTCCGCACGGCCCACGACATCCAAATCGCACGCGATTTCATGAAGCAACAAGGCCGCGAAGTGCCCTTGATTGCCAAGATCGAGAAGCACGAGGCGCTGAAGAATATCGACGAAATCGTCGCCGCCGTCGACGGCATCATGGTGGCGCGCGGCGACCTGGGCGTAGAGATTCCGCTCGAACAGGTGCCCTTTTTCCAGAAGCTGATCATCGAAAAGGCCAACCGCGCCGGCAAGCCGGTCATCACGGCCACCCAAATGCTTAAATCCATGGTGGACGCGCCCCGGCCAACCCGCGCCGAAGTCACGGACGTGGCCAACGCGATCCTGGAAGGCACGGACGCCGTCATGCTCTCCGAGGAAAGCGCCTCCGGAAATTATCCCGTCGAATCGGTCCAAACCATGGCCAAAATCGCCGTCGAAACGGAAAAGAATTTCCCGTTCGAGGAATGGACGCACAAATTCGAGGACAACGACCGGGACGAGCAGCGGGCCGTCGCCCAGGCCGCCTGCGAACTGGCGGAGAACATCCAGGCGGCGGTATTGATCACCCTGACTCAGTCCGGAAGCACGGCGCGATTTGTGGCGCAGCACAAGCCCTCGGCCCCGATCCTCGCCCCAACCCCGAGCCAGGCAACCTACAATCGTTTGGCCCTGATCTGGGGCTGTACCGCCGCGCACATTGCCTCGACGGATTCGATCGACCTGCTGATCAAGCAGTCCATGCAGGCCGCCGCCGCGGTCGGCTTGATCAAGAAGGGCGAAACGGCCGTCATCACCGCGGGCATTCCCCTGCAAGTGTCGGGCATCACCAATCTGATCAAGGTCCAGCAAATGACGGACGAGACTCTCTAATCGTCTCACGCAACTTCGTTGAAGAGAACATTATGATAACACCCAAAAAAACCCAGGTTGAAACCCTTGGCCTCTGCGCCTTCCCATCGCCCTTGAAACTCTCGGCCATTCACGGGGATGGGATAGGCAATTTTGTACCTGACGACGCCCACGTCCGCTATCAGGTCGAATCGGACATGCGGGAACCTCATCCGGACGTCTTTTTCGAGAAAGCCGGTCCCCGGGAGAAGCTCTTTTTCGACCCCAAGAAGATCAAGGCAGCCATCGTCACCTGCGGCGGGCTGTGCCCCGGCCTGAACAACGTCATCCGCTCGGCCTTTCTGGAGCTGCACTTCAATTATGGGGTCAAGGACGTACTCGGCATCCGCTACGGGTTCGAAGGGCTTAATCCGAAATCCAACCTGGCGCCGATCCGGCTGACGCCGGAGATTGTCGACGACTGCCACCGGCAGGGCGGTTCCATCCTCGGCTCCTCTCGCGGCGCGCAGGACGTCGGCGTCATGGTCGACTTTCTCGTGCAGAATCAAATCGACCTGCTTCTGTGCGTCGGCGGCGACGGCACGCAACGGGGCGCCCAGACCATTGCCCTGGAAGTCCGGAAGAGAGGCCTGCCCATCGCCATCGTCGGCATTCCGAAGACGGTCGACAACGACATCCATTACGTCCGCCAGACCTTCGGATTTTTTACCGCCATCGAAACCGCCGCCAAAATCCTCGACGGCGCCCATGCGGAAGCCAAGGGCGCGCGCAACGGCATCGGCCTGGTCAAGGTCATGGGCCGCGACTCCGGCTTTATCGCCGTCGGCTCCACGCTCGCCAGCCAGGAAGTCAATTTCACCCTCATTCCCGAAATCCCGCTGATCCTGGACGGCGAAAAAGGCTTTCTCAACGTGCTCAAGCAACGCATTCTCAGCCGGCAGCATGCCCTGATCGTCGTCGCGGAAGGCGCCGGACAGGATTTAATGATCGGCGATCCGGGCCATGATGCGTCGGGCAACAAGCTCCAAAAAGACATCGGGATTTTCCTGAAAAACGAGATCACCCGCTACTTTGCGGCGCAGCAGGTCCCCATCAGCTTGAAGTACATCGATCCCAGCTACATCATCCGCAGCGTGCCCGCCGACGCGGAAGACAGCCTGCTGTGCGATCAATTCGCCCGCAAAGCCGTCCATGCCGCCATGGCCGGAAAAACCAATGTATTGGTCGGCTATTGGTACGGCTGCTTCACTCATGTCCCCATCGCCCTGGCCGTCGAAACCAAAAAATCCATCTCCCCCGAGAGCGAGCTGTGGACCAGCGTCATCGCCGCCACGGGCCAGTCCAGAAGCTGGGCCTAGAAGAATTGCCGATTTTCGATTGCCGATTGCCGAATGGAAGAACCGCGAAGACCGGGGCGAGGTCGCCCCGGCTCCAAAGAACAACAACTACCGCAATGGAACCCCATGTCCAGTTTACTGGCATGGGGTGGCTGTCGCTTGGCCCTTCGACAAGCCAGGCCAGGCGCATGGGGTCGGGCCGATTCCGATCGG
>Ga0209417_1006223_pt1 | contig 12411 bp, 11 predicted proteins | sample RifGroF2_FD_184002 | JGI IMG/M metagenome (GOLD analysis project Ga0209417, IMG submission 184002) | Groundwater microbial communities from Rifle, Colorado, USA - Groundwater F2 (SPAdes) (version 2) | ecosystem: Environmental > Aquatic > Deep subsurface > Groundwater | place: Rifle, Colorado... | reverse complement strand
TTAGTTATGCTGCAAAGTGGAATGCGGGCGCCTATGGGCATAAAAATCAAAGGGCCTGACCTGGCAACTATCGAGAAGGTCGGTTTTGAAATAGAACGGATACTAAAAGAGGTTCCCAATATCGAGCCATCCACCGTTATCGCAGATCGAATCATCGGAAAACCTTATCTGGAAATTGTTCCGGACCGGCAGGCGATTGCCCGCTATGGCATATCTATTGAACAATTTCAGAGTGTCATCGAAGTTGCAATAGGCGGAGTGAACGTTACCACTACTGTTGAGGGACGGTATAGATTTCCTGTTCGGGTACGATATCAGCGAGAGCTGCGCGACAGTATCGAGTCGCTGGAAAAAATATTGATGCCCGGCACAAACGGCGAGCAAATACCGATTATCCAACTGGCGGAAATTCGCTATATACGAGGCCCTGAAGTAATAAAAAGCGAAGACACTTTGCTGGTCGGCTATGTGCTGTTTGATAAAAAAAGCGAAGTTGCCGAGGTTGACGTTGTGGAATCAGCCAATCGGCTCATTCAGCAAAAAGAGACGAGTGGAGAGTTTAAAAGACCGGCTGGCGTGGAAATCACTTTTGCAGGCTCTTATGAAAACCAACTGCACGCCGCTAAAACGCTGAAAGTGCTTGTCCCGCTTTCGCTGTTCACAATATTTTTAGTTCTGTATTTTCAGTTCAGAGCGGTTTCAACAACGCTAATGGTATTCGTGGGTGTAATGGTGGCATGGTCGGGCGCGTTTTTGTTAGTCTGGCTCTATGCTCAACCGTGGTATATGAATTTTGAAATGTTCGGCGTAAATCTGCAAAAACTTTTCCAAATTCATCCCGTCAATTTGAGCGTGGCAGTATGGGTGGGATTTCTCGCGCTATTTGGAATATCCGACGACGATGGCGTAGTGATGGGTACGTATCTCGACCAATCTTTCCGTAAACATCAGCCAACAACGATTGCCGAATGCCGTCAGACAACACTGGAAGCAGGCAAACGTAGAATCAGACCGGCATTAATGACGACGGCTACCACCATTTTGGCTCTTGTTCCGGTATTTACCTCAACCGGCCGCGGCGCAGATGTTATGGTTCCTATGGCCATTCCTTCTTTCGGCGGTATGACTATCGAACTTCTCACTATGCTGATTGTGCCGGTATTGTACTGCCTTATGAAAGAAATTAGACTAAAATCGGACAAGTCCGACATATCTGTTGATTAACTCAGGAGAAGATTATTAGTAAATTTTATTGACTCGAAAAGAGTTTCGACTATCTCAGCATGATTTTTTACTGCGCTCTCTCAGAATCTTCGCTGAATTTTTTCATTTTTTTCCTACATTCAGCACAATGCATGTAAAATCGACTCATTTTTTAATCTTGTCAGCAGCAATAAGACCTCTTTTTCGCACAATTTTGAACTTGGGCTTATTCGTATCTACTGTTACAATAAGGTAAGTATTAGCGTAAGTAATAACAGTGTTCTATGCTCAAAAAATATGGATAAAGACCTATGTCTAAACAGGTGGCATACAAAGTAAAAGGGTTAGATTGTGCCGAAGAAATCACTATCCTCAGGAAAGAACTCGGCAACCAGACCGGCATTCTTGCTCTGGATTTTGCTCTGCTCAATTCCAAAATGACTGTAACTTATGATTCAGCCAAAATTGTGCCTGATTCTATTCTTGCCTCGATAGATAAGATCGGCATGAATGCCGTGTTATGGGAACTGCGAACAAAACAAGAATCCGTTTCATTGTGGCAGCGTCATGGCCGCTTAATTATGGCTAACATCAGTGGTGTGTTGCTGCTTTTCGGCTTTGTTGCTCACTGGATTTTACATAGCAGCATTGTTGATGCTTTTGCTGCCGGAGACAGAAGAGAGGGACACATTTTCCCTTTACCATCCATTCTGTTATATGTCGGCTCAATTATTTCCGGGGCTTGGTTTATTATTCCTAAAGCAATACAATCCACCAGGCGACTTCGTCCTGATATGAATCTGCTGATGATGGTAGCGGTCATAGGTGCCATTGCAATCAATGAGTGGTTTGAGGCTGCTACAGTTTCCTTTCTGTTTGCTCTGGCTCTTTTGCTGGAGCACTGGAGTGTTGGGCGAGCTCGTCGTGCCATCTCCGCTTTAATGGAGATGTCTCCTTTGAGTGCCCGCTATATTCGCCCTGAAGATGGCGACATCATCGAGAAACCAGTCGAGGAAGTTCCAGTGGGAGTAACTATCCTGGTACGTCCCGGCGAGAAGATTCCGCTGGACGGTGAAGTAGTTAAAGGCAATTCTACAATTAACCAGGCACCGATAACCGGCGAGTCAATACCAGTGCCTAAGAAGGTTGGCGATGAAGTCTTTGCTGGAACAATCAACGAGGATGGTGTCTTGGAAGTCAAAGTGACAAAACCAGCAAAAGATACCACTTTGGCAAAGATAATCCATATGGTAGAGGGTGCGCAATCCCGTCGAGCACCCAGTGAGCAATGGGTCGAAAAGTTTGCGCGATACTACACACCTATAATGATGATTTTGACGATAGCAATTGTGGTTTTACCGCCTCTTTTGTTCTCAGCTAATTGGTCAGAATGGCTCTATCGTGGATTGGTGATCCTGGTGATTGCCTGTCCATGTGCCCTGGTAATATCCACGCCGGTAAGCATCGTATCTGGTCTGACCGTTGCTGCACGTAATGGGGTGCTGATTAAGGGAGGGATGTATCTTGAAGCGGCCAGCCGTTTGCGTGCTCTCTGTCTCGACAAAACAGGAACATTAACATATGGACATCCAGAGGTTCAGCAAGTAATACCATTTAATGACCATACGCCGAAAGAACTCTTGCAAATTGCAGCTGCTTTAGAGATGCATAGCGAACATCCTTTGGCTCGGGCTATACTGCGAAAAGCAGAATATGAAGGCATAACTCCCGGCTCAGCAGAAGACTTTCAAGCTATTAAGGGCAAAGGCGCCGAAGCAAAGATAAATGGCAGATTATTTTGGATTGGAAGCCATCGACTGATGGATGAAATGGGGCAGGAAACCCAGGAAATCCACAACAGAGCAGAAAACCTTGAAGATGCGGGACATTCAGTGATTGCTATAGGAAATAATCAGCATGTCTGCGGCCTTATTAGTGTAGCCGATGGAGTACGTGAGAATGCACTGGTAACAGTGCAAGCAATTAAACAGGCTGGAGTTCGCAAGGTTGTTATTCTTACCGGCGACAATACGGGCTCTGCTGCCGGCGTTGCAAAAGTAACTGGTGTTGACGAATTTCAGGCTGAGTTACTTCCTGAAGATAAGGTCAAAGCAATCGAATCATTAGTAAGTGAATTTCATCACGTTGCGATGGTTGGAGATGGTGTCAACGATGCACCGGCAATGGCAGTTGCTACTATAGGAATTGCGATGGGGGCTATGGGGACTGATGTCGCGATTGAAACCGCCGACATAGCTCTTATGTCAGACGATCTTTCTAAATTGCCCTGGCTTATAAAGCATTCTCACCGAACATTGAGAACAATAAAACAAAATATCACCTTTGCACTGGGCCTAAAACTCGCTTTTATTATTTTAGCCCTGCTAAATATCGCTACTCTTTGGATGGCGATAGCAGCAGATATGGGCGCATCATTGCTGGTTATTTTCAACAGTCTTAAGTTGCTCAAGATAAACAAGTAAACCATCCAAATGCCTCTCTCTGAATCACAGCCGAACTAATCCAAAAATAGGATTTTTTTACAAGAACCCTGAACCCTGCAGCAGGATATGGGATGCAACATATAATATGGTTAAATCCTGAATCAAAAGCGACCGGATTTTCAATTCAGTGGAGATTTGTCATTATAGCCGCTGTAATACTGCAAGGATTGATTTCATAGCGACTTGTCAAATAAAAAATGAACTCAGTATATTTTATCTGAATAAGAAACTCAACAATCCTATTAATGCTCCTGCAATTATCAGCCATGTAGAATTGATTTTAAAACGGGCCAGCAGTATAAAAGAAACAAGAGCAATCAGAATTGTAAGTGGGTCAGTTAACGATACCCGCCCCAATTGCCATGTGACAGCAGCCATCAAGCTCAACGAAGCAGCATTGACACCGTCTAATAGGCTGCTAAACCATGTTGACTTTCGCATACGTGGAATCCAGGGACTGGAGATCGCCACAAAGATAAAAGAAGGGAGAAATATTCCAAGAGTTGCTAACATTGCCCCCGGTAAACCGCCGAGGATAAAGCCGATAAATGTAGCCGTTGTAAATAATGGCCCCGGTGTTATCTGGCCGATAGCGACGGCATCCAATAACTGCTGAACTGTGAGCCAGCCAAGCCGCACGACAAAATCGGCGCGGAGGAATGCAAGAAGGACATATCCGCTTCCATACAATACAGCGCCGATCTTCAGAAAAATCAGAAACAGCTTTGCCAGACTAAAAGAAGTTAAGGTCACTTGTGAGAATAACTGCACTCCACCAATGGGAACAAGAAAGAGACTAAGACATTGTTTTTTCAGATGGTGAAGATTCATTATTATCATAACAGCTAAACCACCGCCAAATAGCAATACTATCTCATTGATGCCGATAAAATACAGTGCAATAATTATCAAGGCTGCTGCTGCCGTAAGCGGGCTTTTTATTGCTTTTTGCCCCAAATTCCAAAGAGCCTGTATTATGACTGCAATTACAACCGGTTTGACACCATAAAGCAGCCATTTGGCCTCTGGCAAAGTACCGAATCTCGTATATGCCCATGCCAGGCAAAGCACTATAAGCATGGCTGGTACAATGAAACACAGCCCGCCAACAATTAGTCCAGGCCATCCGGCACGCAAATAGCCGATATGAATCGCCATCTCAGTGGAATTGGGCCCGGGGATAAGATTTGTAGCACCTACCAAATCAAGAAATTCCTGGTCGCTTAGCCATTTGCGTTTTTTGACTGTTTCATCGTGCATAATGGCAATGTGCGCAGCAGGGCCGCCGAAGGCTATAGTGCCAAGCTTAAGAAATAATACAGCTACTTCTTTTAATTTCTGCATAAGAGAAAATTACATTGTTATTGGCCAAGCGTAAAGTGTGTATGGCCAAATCTGTTAAAAAGTAATGACCTTGTCGCTTTCCTTTATAATTTCATACATGTCCTTCATTGTGTTAATCGGACACATTTCAGTGCCTTCCTGATCACGGGATTTAATACAGGTACCGCAAGCAAGAATCTTGCCGCCGGATTTCAGGAATTTTTCAGCCTGCTCTATCGTGTTGAACTTCTCTGTGCTGATTAACTGGTATTCAACACCTTTCCCTGTAAGAAAAACTTTAACCTCGTCCTTTTGCCCGAGCGCAAAGTTTGCATATCGCAATGCGTTCCAGCAGGTCTCTGCATCATTACTTGAAATAATAACTCCGATTTTCATAACAAAAGACTCCTTATATTAATTTTTCAGCTCCAATCACTATAAAACCGCCCCGATCAAAACCTTTGCGGGGTTTCTCGGCTTGAAGAATATCCTTCGGGAAAGAAAACAAAGTCTGATAATAAGAAAACTTATCAAAACCGGCTATCCGCAACAACTCCGTCAACTCTGCTGTTTCGAAAAAATGCGCTTGTTTGTAAAAAGAACTTTTCTTTTTCTGATAAAACCTTCCCAAAAAATTATTCTTATCAATTATGCCTATAACGATTTTCCCATTTCGCTTCAGCACCCTTTCAGTGTCTTGTAAAACCCTAAGCGGATCTTTGACAAAACACAAGGTATTAATTATGGCCGCATAATCAAAAGTGTTATTCTTAAAAGGCAGTTCCTCGCCAAAGCCCAATCGTGCATCAATATCTCTGTCTCTGGCAATCTTGACCATGGCCTTTGAGGAATCAATGCCATATTTTATGCCTAAAAAAGACGCAAACCTGCCGGTGCCAACACCGATTTCCAACCCTTTACCTTTTTTAGGCAATACCTTCTTTATGGCCTCAATCTCGGATAAAAAGGCAGAATTATATTTATCGTACCACTCATCATACTTTTTATAATGCTTATCGAAAACGCTTTTCATTAGTCTGTACTTCAGGGATTTCAATATAAGGCAAAAACTATGCCTTTATACGAAGATCACTTAAAAAACCTTTTTAATGTGTCCATTCAATAATTTTGATATCCTGCCCGACTTTTTTAATAACAGCTTCTTTCGTATTCGCATAATGCGGACAAGGTATCCCTATCGGATTACCTTTCATTATACAGGAAGCAAAAACGATTGCTTCAGCTCCACGCTCAACCATCGTTTTTGCTCGCATGACCGCTCTTTTGCCGGGACAACCACCGCAAGAAACGAATCCAACAACCTCAACAGAACCTGTCTCTTCAAAAGCGCACTTCCCTTCCTTTGCGACTTTGAAATCAGTATTACCCGCACACATATCTTCAGTTTGTTGGCAACGAATTATTCCTACTTTTAACATAATATCTTACTCCCTAAACTTTCTTATTTAACCATAACAATCCCATAATGATACGGTTTTAAATTGTATTGTTCTATCTTAATAAATTTTTCCTTTTCTGCCCATTGTATGCACTGTTCCGGCTTGGGCCTGATATCCATAGAAGGACCTCTTGGTGTTGATGGATCATAATTCCAGTGAATGATGCCGAGTTTTCCGCCAGGCCTTAGAATTCGATAAGATTCTTTAAGCAAAGCCTCTGGTTGTTCAATATGGAGAATGTTAAAAAGCATAACATAATCAACACTTTCACCTTTTAGTCCAGTTCCTCGTACCATAAAATCGCGAAGTATTGTCTTAGCATTACGTAGATGGTATTTTTTAGCTTCCTGTTCAGTCAAAGCAATCATTTCTTCTTCAATGTCAATGGCATATATCGTTCCCTTGATTATTTTGGCAGCAGGAATAGTAAAAGTGCCGTAACCGCAGCCAAATTCGGCAACATCCCTTACTTTATCAGAGATTCCCATGATTGAAAGAATGCCAGTCGGGTTAAAAAATCCTTTCCACATTTCCTTATCCGGCATACCGCTTTCTCTGCCTTTCATAAATAAATCCTTATCCCATAGATAGAAGCACTTTCAGGCTTCAGTCTTACATCGACAACAATTCGTACATCATTCTTTTTTAGGATATTAATAAACCCATCACGTTTTCTGCCACCGTAACCAACTGTAAATATTTTCATAGATAGCCTCGCCATCCAACATCTACTTATAGAGCATTTGTCTGACAGTAATCTTTAATAGCGGAAAGGATCACCTTACCATATTGCGTACATTTTTTTTCGCCGACACCCTTGACTTCCAAAAGAGTTTCACGAGTGGCAGGCTTTCGTCTGGCCATATCCCTTAGCGTAGCATCGCTAAAAATGATAAAAGCAGGCACTTTGCTTTGGCCTGCAATTTGTGCCCGCAACTTTCGCAACGCTCCAAATAGTCCCTTGTCAACGCCATCCCATGAATCCGCGACAACCTTTGAGATTTTTACCGGTCGTTCTGTGGGTTTTAACAGGCGAGGTGTTTCCTGACCTTTCAAAACTGTCCAGCCTTTGGGGGTAACTGTCAGAACATTGTACTCGCCGGTCTTTTCAATACAGCCCTGTCCGGTAAGTTGTTCGATCCAGTCATGAACAGTGTATTTGGAATAGCCGCTCAGCAAACTATAGGTGCTCAGCTTGTGATGGTTGTTCTCGATGATTCGCTTCTCCTGTGAACCAGTCAGTATCAATGCTGTATAGTCGCCGCCGAAGCGTTGGTCGAGGCGCAGAATGCAGGATATGATTTTCTGGGCCGTCACCAATCCATCTTTTATACAATCCAGTTCCCCTAAGCATATATCACAGGCGTTACAGCTCTCCTTGGCGAAGTCTTGCCCAAAATACCGAAGAATCGTTTTGTGTCGGCAGACTCCGCCGGTGCAGAATTTATACATCTCATGGAGTTTTATCATCGCACTTTTTTGGGCTTCTGCGGGCATCTCACGCATCAGGCTTTTCCAGATGCCGTAATCACCCCACGAGTAGAACAGACAGCACTCCGCCTCAAGACCATCACGGCCTGCTCTGCCGCTTTCCTGCTGATAATGTTCAAGCGATTTCGGCATACCGGTATGGATTACATATCGCACATTCGACTTATCGATACCCATTCCGAACGCGACAGTGGCCACAATAATCTCCACCTTTTCATTGATAAATCGGTCTTGATTTTTCTTTCGGCCTTCATTCGTCATGCCGGCGTGATAGGGAACAGCGTTATAGCCGTGCTCTTTCAGGTGAACACACAATTGATCGACATCTTTTCGGCGGATACAGTAAATAATACCAGACTCGCTTTTGTGCCGATCCAGTACTGTACAAACCTGCTTTATAATGTTGTTTCTGGGCTGGACTTTATAGACAAGATTCGGCCTGTCGAATGAGCCGACCAGCATCCGGCAATTTTCCAGGTGTAATTGTTCGGCAATATCTTCTCGAACCTGTTCGGTAGCGGTCGCGGTGTAAGCGGCAATCGTAATGTTGGGGAATTTCTGTTTGAGCAGTCCAAGTTGACGATACTCCGGCCTGAAATCATGCCCCCACATACTTACACAATGTGCCTCATCGACCGCGATAAACGACAACTCCGTGTGTCGAAGAATGTCGAGAAGGGACTCCGAAACAAGGCGTTCAGGCGAGAGGTAAAGAAGTTTAAGCGTTTTGTCCTGTATGGCGGTAAAAACGGCATTTTGTTCATCCACTGAAAGCGAACTGTCCAGCCGCGCTGCGGGAACACCGAATTCGGTCAACGCATCCACCTGGTCTTTCATCAGTGATATCAGCGGTGAAATGACCACCGTAAGCCCCTGCATTATCGCTGCAGGCGCCTGAAAACAAAGTGATTTGCCGCCACCAGTCGGCAATACCACAACCGAATCCTGACGGTGAACAATACATTCCATCGCCTCTTTCTGCAACGGCAGAAAAGTATCGTACCCCCAGTATTGGGTCATTGCTTTTTCAATCTTCTTCATACGAGCCGTATCATAACTTAAAACAGCTTTTTCGCCACAATAACTGTATTTAAGTCAATGTGCCTCAAAGCTATGAGCCGAAAGTTAGTTTTGCGGCAAGCGTACCTAATGATTTGTTGTTCTTTGTCGGCTCTGCATTGTGAGTTATAGTTGTTTGCTTTTTATCGGGTTTTATGTGTTGATGTTTTCCGTTGTACGCGATTTTTTTGCCATCCTTTTGTTCTTTCTTCATACTCATTGATATTCGTTTTCTGGCAATATCCACTTCCAGTACACGTACTTTCACTTTCTGATATACTTTGACAACGTCGGCAGGGTCTTTTATAAAATGGTCTGAAAGCTCGCTGACATGCACAAGCCCATCCTGATGAACCCCAACATCTACAAATGCACCGAACGCTGTAATATTCGTTACAATTCCCGGTAATTCCATTCCAACTTCCAAATCGCTTATCGAATTGACTCCTTCCGCAAAATTGAACAGCTCGAATTGTTTTCGCGGATCTCTGCCGGGCTTGCTAAGCTCAGCTTTAATATCCATCAATGTGGGCAAACCAACCGTATCAGTAACATAATTTCCCAATTTTATTTTTTCACGCAATGTGGAATCAGTGATTAAATCAGCTACCGAACAATCTAAGTCTTTAGCCATAGATTCTATTATTGTGTAGCTTTCGGGATGTACCGCACTTGCATCGAGCTGGTTTTTTGCATTGCGAATCCTGAGAAAACCTGCACACTGTTCAAATGTCTTATCACCAAGCCCGGAAATTTTCTTTAAACTGGCTCTGGACTCGAATGGGCCGTTTTTGTCTCTGTGCATCACTATGCTTTCAGCCAGCTTATGTCCTACTCCTGAAACATAGGTTAAGAGCTGCTTACTTGCCGTATTGACCTCTACGCCGACAGCGTTCACGCAGCTGCCGACCGTATCATCGAGACAGCGTTTAAGAAGCGTCTGGTCAACATCGTGTTGATACTGGCCGACACCGATGGATTTAGGGTCGATCTTTACCAGTTCTGCCAATGGGTCCATTAATCGTCTTCCAATTGATACCGCACCTCTGACTGTAATGTCATAATCGGAAAATTCTTCTCTGGCAGCTTCCGAAGCTGAATATATGCTTGCCCCGCTTTCATTCACCATTATGATGTGTATCTCTTTAGGAAGACCGATACCGCGTACGAATGTTTCAGTTTCTCTGCCTGCCGTGCCGTTACCTATCGCGACAGCTTCGATATTGTACTTCTGACACCAGGCCATAATCTTGATGCCTTCGGATTTGACAATCGCCTCCGAACCAAGCGGATGTATCACATCGTTGTAAAGCAGCTTGCCCTGCCTGTCTAAGCACACCACTTTGCAGCCGGTCCTAAAGCCCGGGTCGATAGCCAATATGCTTTTTTCGCCCAATGGCGAGCTTAACAGCAGTTGCCTTATATTTTCAGCAAAGACGTTTATAGCATCCTCGTCCGCTTTCTTTTTGCTCTCAAGTCGAATCTCCGCTTCCATTGAAAGCATTATCAGCCTCTTATAGCTGTCTTTTATCGCAAGTTTGACCTGCTCACCGGCGGCATTTTGATTTTTGATAAATAACGAATTAAGAATTGATACCGCTTGATCTTCATCTACTGCTACCCGTAATAACAGGAATTTTCCCTTTTCCCCTCTACGCATCGCAAGTACGCGATGTGATGGAGCAGAAGCAACCGCCTCTGACCAATCGTAGTAGTCCTTGTATTTTATTGCCTCTTCTTCCTTGCCCGGTATAACCTTACAAGTATATTGACTTGTTTTCTGGTAAAGCAATCTTATATCTGCTCTGGCCTGTTGGTCCTCGCTTACCCACTCGGCAATTATATCACGCGCCCCCGCAAGTGCGGTTTCTGCCGAGTCCACCTCTTTCTCAGCGTTTACGAATTTACCCGCTTCTTTTAATATGTCGATATTTCCCTGCTCAAACAGCATTTTTGCTAAAGGCTCAAGCCCTTTCTCCGTTGCCATAGTCGCCCGTGTTCGTCTTTTCGGCCTGAATGGCAGGTAAATATCCTCCAGCACAGTCATCGTCTCCGCTGCCATTACTTTGTCTTTAAGTCCAGCGGTGAGATGCCCCTGCTTTTCAAGCGACTCAAGTATTGCCTCTCGCCTTTTATCCAGTTCATCAAGCTGTTCGAGCCGGTCGCGAATATTGGTTATAGCGACCTCATCAAGGCTTCCTGTCGCTTCTTTACGGTATCTGGCAATAAACGGAACTGTTGCATTTTCAGCCAATAGCCCAGCGACAGCCCCGACCTGTTTTGCGGTTATATTCAATTCATCAGCTATTTTTAGTATGTGTTTTTCTTCCATGCTGTATTACACCCTAAATCTTATCCAGTACTTTTTTAATCTTTCTCGAATCACATAACCAGCTTGTTACTATTTTCCCAAATAATTTACAGACAAACTCAGCTTAATTGTGAACAGACGAGAAATCCTCGGTAAAAATTGCATTTTCTTCTTATTCCGTTGAATCGGAATTATCCTAACCCTTTTGACTGCCACAGGTCAAGAGAAATAGCAGACTGAGGTATCAAAAACCTTAAAGTCTTGCCATACGTGTGCAAACTTTTAAAATTCCGAAATCACGGTACTCAATACGGTTGTTTCGGCTCATCTCCAAAACAATCTCGTCAAGAAACGACTGAACAACATGCCCAACCACACCTTTTCTGGCCTGCGTCTGTTCGGCGATTCGGTCGACTAATTCTTTATTTGTTGTCGTTGTCATAGTTTATCTCATTTCATCTGGTCTGGATTCCTATAAATTTTCTTCCTAACACTCCTAAATTCCCTTGGGCTCATCCTCCCTACGTGCCGGCAGAAATACGCCCATTTTGCTGGATCAATCCCCTTATTCAGTTCGCACCATACAGCAGTTTATGAGCGTTGTTTCACACATTTTCTCATAAACCTTTAGTTTGTTAAATTTTTGAGGAGAGTTTTTTTCTTTAACACAAACGGTGAATATGCTATACTAAAAACATAGTGGTTCAGAAAAGGTGTGTTTTCTGAACTCATTTTTATTGCCATTTCAAATTTTTTCCTCAAAAAATCGTCGATATAATCAATTTTTTGCCTTTTTTCAGTTTTCAACCCGCCCAATCCCTGCCTTTTACCGTAGAGGTCATCTTTAAGACTTGCCATCCTCTATGTCTTCGTATCTTATTGACCACAAAGTAGTTAAGCTCAGTAAATCTTCTTCCGTGAGTTCATATTTCACACCAAATACGAAAGGAGCGGTATGTCTAAAAAAGAATGAAATCCAATAGTTGGGAGCTTGATCCCAATAAGTTCCTGTCCAAGGAAGATGCTGGCCGGTTACAGGCGGTTGCCAGAGAACAAGCTG
>Ga0209417_1006222_pt1 | contig 12412 bp, 8 predicted proteins | sample RifGroF2_FD_184002 | JGI IMG/M metagenome (GOLD analysis project Ga0209417, IMG submission 184002) | Groundwater microbial communities from Rifle, Colorado, USA - Groundwater F2 (SPAdes) (version 2) | ecosystem: Environmental > Aquatic > Deep subsurface > Groundwater | place: Rifle, Colorado... | reverse complement strand
CAAGAGTAACTATACCATCTGCGGGCATGGTATCTCTTACACCCTTTACAATTCTTTGTGGCAAAACCGGGAATCTGTTATCTTCAAAATATTTCGGTAGGTGTAAATCGACTTCCTTTTTAACTCTGCCATAGAAAGAAAAATCCCAATGCGATTGCTTTGAAAGCATATTGGTTAGTTTATTTATCGAAGTAGCAATATCGCCGACTATTTCTGATTGAGGGAAGTAAACATCATCAACTTCAGCCGGGAAAAAATTAATGTGGATTACTTTTGTTTTTCCTTCTTCCATAAAAAAAGGAGGTTTTTCAACTACATCGTGTCCTACGTTAATTATTAAATCAGCTTTCTCAATTGCGCAGTGAACAAAGTCATCAGCGGACAACGCTGCCGTACCTAAAAACAATGGATGTCTTTCATCAATTACTCCTTTTCCCATTTGTGTGTTGAAAAAATAAATTCCCGTCTTTTCAATAAATTTTGTTAAAGAACCGGAAGTTATTTCTCTATTGGCTCCTGCACCAATTAGTAACAGCGGCAGCTTAGATTTTTTTATTATTTCAGAAGCTTGTTCAATCGCTTTACTGTCTGCAATAGGTCTTTGGATCGGGTGAATGTCGAAAAATCTAAAATCAACTTCTTCCGATGCAATATCTTCCGGTAATTCAATATGTACTGCTCCCGGTCTTTCTTGTTCCGCTGTTCTGAATGCTTCCCGCACAACGGAAGGGAGATTATTTCCATCCACAATTCTGTGTGTGTATTTAGTCAACGGGCGCATCATATCAACAATATCTACAACTTGAAATTTTCCTTGTTTACTTTTTTTAATTGGCTTTTGTCCCGTAATCATTACCATGGGCATACCGCCCAATTGCGCGTAAGCGGCAGGCGTAACCAGATTTGTAGCGCCTGGACCTAATGTGGACAAACACACACCGGGATTACCTGTTAATCTTCCATAAGTGGCTGCCATAAAACCGGCGCCTTGTTCATGCCGTGTAAGGATCAATTTTATTGTTAAATTTTTTAGAGAATTTAGAAAGTCAAGGTTCTCTTCACCGGGTATTCCGAAAATATATTTCACCCCTTCATTTTCCAATAATTTAATAAATAGGTCTGAAGTCTTCATTCAATTTGTTCCATTACAATTATTTTTGAAATATCTTTTTCTATAAAGCGCGCATGAAAGCAACAAGATCTTTTTTCTCCTCGGATTTTAAATCAAGTTGTTGAATCAGATTGAAATACTCTACAATATCTTCAAGAGTAAAACACCTTCCGTCGTGCATATATGGTGGAGAATCTTTGATCCCTCTCAACGGGAATGTTTTAATTTTGCCGTCATGCGCCATCACCATTCCATTCGCTAGTTCCTGTTTATAAAAACGTTCAGCCTTCAGATCATGCATACTATTGTCTGTATAGTAAGGCGCGGGATGACAGGATGCGCATTGAGCTTTGCCGTTAAAAAGCGCCTCACCGCGTAGTTCACTTGGAGTAGCCTTGGTCTGATCAAGTTTGCCGTAAATATTTAGTTTTGGCGCCGGAGGGAAATCAAGGATCGCCATAAATTCAGCCATGAAATGTACTTGGGAGCCTCTCTCCAAAACGTTCACACCTTTTTTAGCAGCCATAACATGGTCTCCATCAAAATAAGCGGCACGCTGTTCAAACTCGGTGAAATCTTCCACCGTCTTCATAGCACGCTGCGAACCGAACAAGCGTTGGATATTGACTCCACGCAGCGTTGGCGTTTCAATACGATGTCTAAATTCTTGCGGTCGGATATCTCCAACAAGATGTGTGGCTCCATTGCTATTACCGTTCGCATGACAGTCAAAGCATGTTACGCCCAACTTACCATCGTGATTGTCTGTTCGTCTGTCTTCAGTTGCATTGAATTGTTGTTGGGGAAATTGAGTCACCAGGAGGCGTAAACCTTCAAGCTGTTTTGGATTCAGAATACCGTTAAAAATTTCATAGTAATTGTCGATTGTGATCAGTCGTCCCTTTGCTACATCACCAAGGTCTGGACGGGTTGTAAGGTAAATAGCCGGAGCCGGATCAGGAAGAATATGTTCGGGTAGATCGAAATCCAAATCAAAGCGAACTAATCGTGGAAGCAGTTTAGTTATTATCACCGGGAAGAGCATTCCACCTTCAGCATGATCAGGAAACGGTAGTGGTTTATACGGAAAAATTCCTTTTTCTTTGATTTGTTCCGGAGTCATTTTATTTAGCTGTTCCCAGGTTACTCCGCGAAGGTTTGCTGTCGGTCCTATTGGAATAGGTTTTCCTCCTGACATGACGGTTTCAGCAGTAGTCTTCTTTGAAAGGTCATAACGGGAGTTTAACATTTCCAAATGCTGTTTTGCGCGCTCAGATTTAACAGCCATACGCGCTGTTTTAATTTGATCAAAAGTTTCAGTCTGATTAGTCGGACCATAACTCGAAATGATTTTCCCTTGTTGCGTAAATGCGACTGAAGGGGCAAACACAATAATCAAAATAATGCATGCGCCAATCAACTTAAAAAGAATGTTTTGTTGGTTATTCATTCTATATAACTCCTTTGCTAATAATTATCTTTTAATTACCATCTCATTCTTACACAAAACTTATAATTGAATTGCCCCGACATTTATGTCGGGGATCAAATCAAAAAGAAGAACTGGGCTTTAGCCCAATTTTAGCAGTTATTTTGGCTAAAGCCATTTGCTTTTTTTGCTTATTATCCCACGACCTGCCCGTCTCGCATCGGCGAGCCGAGGTGGAAAGGTCGTGGCAATTCAAAATATTATTCTGCGTAAGGTGAGTTACTATTTAATCACCGACGTATTTCTGTTTATTAACTACACAAATAATGGCAGATCATGATTTAAGGAATGCCAGCAAATCGGCATTGAGCTTGTCTTTATGTGTGTCTGCGAGACCATGCGGACCACCAGGGTAAATTTTCAAAGTAGCGTTCTTAATGAGTTTTACCGATGCGTGAGCCGAAGCGCCTATTGGCACAATCTGATCATCATCGCCGTGTATGATTAATGTTTGCACATCAAATTTCTTTAAATCTTCTGTGAAGTCCGTTTCGGAAAACGCCTTGATGCAGTCGAGTTCATTCTTAAGTCCGCCTTGCATTCCTTGAAACCAGAACGCATCGCGAACACCTTGACTAACCTTAGCTTCCGTTCTGTTAGCACCGTAGAATGGTGTCGTAAGGTCTTTGAAGAACTGCGAACGATCGGCAGCAACACCAGTTCGGATGTCATCGAATATTTTTATCGGCAAGCCACCGGGATTGGCATCCGTCTTAAGCATCAGCGGTGTTACCGATCCCATCAGAACAGTTTTGGCAACGCGCTTAGTGCCGTGAAGCCCGATGTAGCGGGCAACTTCTCCGCCACCGGTTGAGTGACCTATCAAAGTTATACCGTTCAGGTCGAGAGTTTCGATGAGTTCCGAAAGATCATCGGCATAGGTATCCATATCGTTACCGATCCATGTCTGGCTCGAACGGCCATGCCCACGGCGATCATGAGCAACACAGCGATAACCGTTGGATGCTAAGTAAACCATCTGACTTTCCCACGCATCAGAATTGAGCGGCCATCCATGAGAGAAAACGACTGGTTGTCCCGAGCCCCAATCCTTGAAGTAAATTACAGTTCCATCTTCTGTGGTGAATGTGCTTGATGATAGATTTTTCATTTTACATACCTTTTATTTTACAAGATTTTGTTTTATTAAATAATTAAGATCATGGAATAAATTATTTCATAGAGACATCCAAAAAAATGATTTTTTAATGTCATTGCGAGGAATGTAATGACAGCTTATCCAGCAATTCTACTGCGGGAAAGCAATCTCTACTTTTGATTCAATGACTTAGTTTTGAGTTTGCTTCATCCGCCAAGGCGGATTCGCAAAGACAATTGTTGCCATATTTCAGAGGTCTCTCACTTACTTTAAAGCGCTTTCATATCTTTTGGCTACTTCTTCCCAGTTTACAAGATTCCAGAATGCTTCTACATAATCCGGTCTTTTGTTCTGATACTTTAGATAATAAGCATGTTCCCATACATCCATTGTAAGTAGAGGTATTCCTTTTTTCTCAGCTATGTCCATCAATGGATTATCCTGGTTTGGTGTGGAACAAATAAATAGACTGCCTTTATCATCAAGGCTTAACCATGCCCAACCGCTGCCAAATCTGGTTTTGCCGGCATCTGAAAATTGTTTCTTGAATTCTTCAAAGGAGCTAAATGTTTTTGTAATAGCTTCAGATAATTTACCTGTCGGCAAACCGCCTCCATTAGCTTTCATACTCTCCCAATAAAATGTGTGATTGAAATAACCGCCGCTATTATTTCTGGCTGCCATAGGATATTTACTTATACTCTTGAAAATATCCTTGATACCCATAGATTCCATCTCTGTACCTTTTATTGCATTTATGAAATTGTCATAATATGCTTTATGATGTTTGCTGTAATGTATCTCTACTGTCAGCTTATCAATGAAAGGTTCGAGAGCATCATATGCATATGGCAGCGGCTGAAATTCAAATTTGTTTTGTGCATTCATGGTAGTTTCCTTTATAATGTTATGGTTTGATTGATCTTTTTTCATTTGATTTTTTGAAAGGTCTTTTGCAATCGATATACTTTGCAGACCAAGAATCCCCGCAATAACTAATGCTGCTACTAATTTCATTTTTTCCAACGTTTGTTCTCCTAATATTTTTTTCGGTAACTATTTACAGTGCATCATGGGTTTTGTGCCGAAATGATTTTATTTTTACAAAATATTGTCTCATGTGCCTTATACTAATGCTACCTCATCGCAATTTCCCAATACTTTATTCTCTTCATTAATCCTTACGAACAACATAATCGCGTTGAGTATGGTAAAAATAATTGCGGTATAATAGAGATGAAATGCCAAGGGAATAACCACAATTTCCGCAATTACAATGATGTAATTCGGATGTTTAAAATATTTGTACAGTCCTTTTTTTATTAAGGGAAAATTTCGAATGTGATAAATTTTTGTGTTCCAGAATTTCCCCAGTGATAATATAACCCAAGTTTTAACTGCAATGAGTAAGAAATAAAAAGCGATTAGAAATAAACTATATGATACAGTTTGTAGCATGGAATATTCAAATATCAATGAGACTATAAACGAAACATGCAGAGCTACAATAAACGGATAATGCTTTTCTCCATATTCAACTGCGCCATTTTGCAACAGCCATTTCTCATTTCTTTTAGAAAGTAATAATTCCCCGATCCGCAAAAGAATGATAAACGATATGAAAAAAAGAAAAGTCATTTCAGTTTTTATTCATATTAAGTAAAAGCATCTCACTCGAAAAACCCGGACCCATTGATAACATTAACCCGTAACCGTTTTCAAAACCCTGGGAAAAGAATCTTTCCAATACATAGAGAACGGTAACACTGGACATATTGCCGTAATCCTTCATCACTTCTCTTGTGTTTTTCAGAAAATCTCCCTTTACCGATAATGCCTCTTCATAAGCTGTCAATATTTTTTTACCTCCGGGATGAAAAATAAAATTCTTTATATCTGAAAGTTTCAATTGATGTTTTTCTAGAAATGAATCAACATCGTTCTTAATATTTTCCGAGATGATAGTTGGAATGTCTTGTGAAAACAAAACCTTAAATCCCTTGTCAAGAAATTCCCATCCCATCACATCCAGTGTATCGTAATACAATTTGCTTTGTGTAGCAAGAAAAGTAATTGCATTTTTTGTTTTATTTGTATGGTTATCTCCGGTAATAATGCAGGCAGCTACGCCGTCAGCAAATAAACTTGATCCTATGAAATTACTTTTGCTGAAATCATTTCGCAAAAAAGTCAAAGAACACAATTCCACAGTTACAAGTAATACAACCGCATCCGGATTAGCTTTTGCCAGAATGCTCGCTTTTGAAAAACCCGCGACACCTCCCGCACAGCCTAAACCGAATATTGGAGTACGGCTGATATTCTGGTTCAGTTTCATTTCGTTAATGATGAGCGCGTCTAAACTGGGAGTGGAAAGCCCTGTAGTTGAAATAAAAATTATATCTGTGATTTCATTCTTATTAATTTGTGCTGAAGAAATACATTCTTCAATTGCTTTGACAGAATATTCAAGAGAGACCCTAATGTATTCTGCATTATGTTCCTGGAAAGTATGGAGAGTGGAATAGTAATCAAGTGGTTTGCAAAAATTTCTTGTTTTTATTTCCGTGTTATCAAAAGCGCTCATCATTCTTTCCACCTGCGGAAAAGATGGCGCAAATAAATCCATGGCATATTGTTTTACTTTTTGTTGATCAACTTTATAAGGAAAATCAATTTTCGATACTGCTGCTAATGAAGACATAATTTTATAATTCTCAATGTTGCAATTGTTTTTTCAAGTTAGTTTTTTTTTAATTTCCCGGAGACAAAACCTCCGGGAATTTTATCAATTAAAAGATGAAGATTTAGCTTGCCGGACTTTCAGTTTGATTGACTAAATAATTTTCCATACCCATCTGGTCAATCTGTGCGCGTTGGATTTCCGCCCAATCAACGTGACCTTCTTCCATCTTGAGTATTTTAGTCAGCAGATCAACAGTACCTTGATCATCAACCTCACGGGCGAGTTTGATTGCTTCATTATAAGTGCGGACAGCTTCGAGTTCATCGTCATCATCGTTGCTTATCATTTCTGAAACAGTTTTACCAATTTTTATTGTATTGAGTTTGGATACTGTTGGAGCGCTATCAAAAAAAATAATTCGCTCGATAAGCCATTCCGCGTGGTGCATCTCATCCATTGCTTGTTTTCTTATTGCCAAGTGAAGTTTGCTGTAACCCCAGTTTTCGCACATCTCGGAATGTACCATGTACTGATTAATAGCTGTAAGCTCATCCGCCAGAAGCGAATTTAAAACCGTAATTAATTTTTCATTACCTTTCATCGGCGTTCTCCTTAATAATTTATTAATATTTTTTTTGAAGTTATTACTTCAATTTCATTCCTAAAGTATCATCGGAGTTAAACTGAAACAATCGTTCTAAGGGATGAAAAAGGAACTACATCTTTGGGGTGAGACGGATGATTAAGTAATAATCCGGGAATCAGAACCCAAAGAAATAATGAATATTGAACAAGGAATGTAGAATGACGAAGTAAAAAAAATCATCATTCGCTATTTCTTGTTCGGTGTTCGATATTCAAAAAAGTGGAAACTAAAACGTAATCAATTAAACAACCCAACTTGTTCTTAACATTGCAAAAACTTAAATTGTACCCATGAAACAAATACATTTCATAACCCTCGCTAAATCTTCCCACAAAAAAACAAACAAAGCAATAAATAATTCATTTTACAAAAATGAAAAAGAAGCTTTTGCAAATTATTGGAGAATTATAAAATGAAAACTTTTTCTGTTAAAACCGACTTACTCACCGGTGAAGAATATTTGGAAGTTTATTTACGCGGTCAACAGATTGTTGCTGATCCGTTTCTTAACAAGGCTTCTTCTTTCTCTCAAGAAGAAAGAATTAATTTAGAACTTCAAGGAATTCTACGCACAAATATTTCCAATATTGATGTTCAGCGAATAAGAAGTTACGAGATGTATAACCGCAAGCATGACGACATTGAGAAGTACATCTTTCTGCAATCACTCTTAAATCGAAACGAAACGTTATTCTATAACCTTCTTTGCGATTATCTTTTTGAAATGCTTCCGATCGTATATACACCGACAGTCGGTAAAGCATGTTTAATGCTTAGTCACATCACGCGCGAATACCGCGGCATTTATATTACTCCGAAAAATATCGGAAGCATCGATAAAATATTTCAAGGAATATCTCTGCCTGAAGTTTATTTGATCGTTGTTACCGATGGTGAAAGAATTCTTGGGTTAGGTGATTTGGGTTCAGATGGAATGGGAATTCCCGTAGGTAAAATAAATCTTTATGTTGCTGCCGGTGGAATTCATCCCGCATGCTGTTTGCCAATATCGTTGGATGTCGGAACTAACAATCAAAGTTTGCTGGATGATCCGTTGTATCTTGGGTACAGAAGTAAGCGTCTTGAAGGTAAAGAGTATGATGAGTTCATCGAAAGATTTGTGCTTGGTGTTAAGAGGGCATTTCCTCAAGCGTTATTGCAGTGGGAAGATTTTGCAAAGCATAAAGCCTTTATGCTGTTGGAAAGATACCAGGAAAGAATCCTTTCCTTCAATGATGACATTCAAGGAACCGGAGCCTCCACCATTGCGGCGTTGATGAGCGCTATGAAAATTAAGAAACAACGTTTTAACGATCAGCGGTTTGTTATTGCCGGGCTTGGACAAGCGGGTTGCGGTATCGCTCGCAACATCCTGAATATGCTGAAAGAAGAAGGCGCTAGTGATGAAGAAGCAAGAAGTAAAATATTCGCTTACGATTATTTGGGGCTGCTGATGGAAGACACTCCGGGTATTGTCGAATATCAAAAACCGTTTGCGCAAAAACATTCGGCAGTAGCCGGGTGGAAAATGGAATCTCATAATTCGATTACTTTAAAAGATGTCATTACCAATTCGAAAGCGACGGTACTGATAGGTGTAACGGGATCGAACGGGTTGTTCAACAACGAGATACTTTCTCAAATGGCGGTAAACGATGAAAGACCAATTATTCTTGCCTTATCAAATCCGACTTCAAAATCTGAATGTACTCCTGAAGAAGTAGCAATCGCTACAAATGGAAAAGGAATAACAGCAACGGGCAGTCCTTTCCCTCCGGTTGAGTTTAAAGGTAAAAAACTTTTTTCATCGCAATGCAATAACATGTTCATTTTCCCGGGAGTGGGATTGGGTGCGCTGGTAAGTAAAACTACGCGAATCACTACAAAAATGTTTTTGCAGGCGAGCAAAGCTTTATCCGAACTTGTCTCCGAAGAGCAACGTAACAGTAACATGTTGCTGCCGGAGATAAAAGATATTAGAGAAGTGTCGTTCCACATTGCGTTGGCGGTAGCTATTGAAGCGCGCGATTCCGGGTTAGGAAGAATGTTGAGCGATGAGGCGCTATCCGATCTCATCAAAAAAGCACAATGGCAGCCGCGGTACTATCCGTATAGACCGGGGAAAAAGGTTTAGTAAGGAAGGGGGGTTGGGGAATGGTCATTAGTCATTCGTCATTCGTCATTGAATATGAAGAAAAATATATTGGGTTTGGCGATTGACTAATGACTGTTGACTACTGATTAATCTCCCGGCATGAACAATTTTTTGGTCCAGGGTTAAGTTGACCCATTTCTTAGTATCAAAAGACCGTTCCTGAGTAGTGATGGGGTGACTCCCTAGACGCGAAAGATCGCTCCTTAGCAGCGAAAGATGACTCCTTAGATGTGTAACATGGCAGTAAAGTAGATAAAGATGGCAGAATAGTTGCTAATTGTGATAGAATAGTTCCGAATTTTGGCTCCTTAGTTCCGAAAGATGACTCCTTAGATGCGAAAAACCGCTCCATAGTACCGAAAGATGGCTCCTTAGTAGCGCAAGATGGCAGAATACTTGCTAAATGTGATAGAATAGTTGTGTAAGATGGCATCGCAGTATGAAAAGTTGACAGAATAGTAGGACAATTTGGCAGAACAGTTGAGTTTGGAGACAGAATAGTGCGAAAATGAGTTGGAAATGGACTTTTGGGTAATGGAAGAGTGGGAATATGTGACTGTGGGACGATGTGACAATGAGACTTTGGGTGGAAAAAGCAACGATTGCCAATTATTTAACTACGAAAATGATACAACATGTCAATTATGAAAGCGGTTGTTAAAAAAAATGAGTGAACATTAATGTCCGATAATAAATTTTGTTAAAACATCGTGATTGTTTAATTTTTACGGTTAGATATAAGATGAAAAAGTAATACATAAAACCTGCCGGGTACGGTTGGGGATCAATAAAACTTCAGAGGTTAATTTATGAAAAAATTAATTGCAGTTCTCATTCTGGTAAATATTTTTAGTGTTACTAATGCACAGTGGTTTTGGCAAAGTTCATTCCCACAGACAATCTATAATGTGAAAAATATTTCTCCAACTATAGGTTGGGCTTGTGGTGATATCGGAACAGTTATTAAAACTACCGATGGTTGGAAAAGCTGGGAGTTAAAAGATCTTGGAAAAGGTAAACGAGTGTATGATATTTATTTTGTTGATGCCAATAATGGATTTATTGTTGGTTCAGGTGGACTTATCCTAAAGACCACGGATGCCGGAGAAAACTGGACAACCCAACCAAGTGGTACTAATTATGATTTAACAGGGATTGCTTTTTCGGATCCAATGAACGGGACAGCCATTGGAAGATATGGAATAATTTGTCACACGTCAGATGGAGGAATTTCTTGGGCTCTATTACCTTATCTAACTACTAGTACACGTGCTAAAATCGCATTCGCAGATCATAATAATGGGACTATTGTTGGAGGAGAATTTCTGAGAACAACAGATGGTGGGTTTAGTTGGCAGATTCAGATTCTTACATGGGATACCACAATGTTTTCTGTCGATTATTCTGATGCAAATCATGGAATTGCCGTTGGTGAATACGGCAAAATGTTAAGGACTACGGATGGAGGAGCAAGTTGGCAACATGTTGCAATTGGAACTACAAACCGTTTGGAAAGCATCTCTTTTGCAGATATCAATAATGGTATGGTTGTCGGGTATGATTATGCCAAAAGATTGGGGACAGTTTTTAAGACAACAAATGGAGGAACTAGTTGGACTGCAATCTCAACCTGGCCAGCCACCTTTTTTACTGATATTTTTTTTACTGATATAAATAATGCTACCGCTGTTGGTGAGTTTGGGACAATTATCCGGACTACAGATGGTGGAGTAACATGGAATAAATTTTATAACGGGACAAAAAACAAATTGTCGGATGTTATTTTTATAAACGATCAAAGTGTAATAGCCGTAGGGGATAATGGGACGATAATCAACTCAACAGATGGTGGGACTACATGGAATGATATTTCAAGCGGCACACAAAATAAATTAAAGAGAGTGCGTTTTGTGGATTCTGAAAACGGAATGATCGTTGGTGAGGGTGGAGTAATTCTTGTTACCGGCAATGGTGGAGGGGTTTGGGATCAGCCAAACAGTGGTACGACTTTGAATCTAATAGATATTTCCTGCACTGACACCTATAATGCAACCGCAGTTGGTGATGAAGGTATCATTCTGAAAACAACAGATGGAGGGGGGACATGGACATCAACAGTATATAAATCGAGCTGTGATTTACACGGTGTCTTTTTTACGAGTAAAGAGAAGGGAACAATTGTCGGATATGATCAAGACACTCGTTCTTCACTAATACTCAGAACCACAAACGGAGGGGCAGAATGGTTCTCGCAATCAAATAATTTTAAAGCGCAGTTGGAAAAGGTTTTCTTTACTGATGAAAATAACGGAACTGTAGTTGGTAATTATTACTATGGCGAAATTCTTGGAACCTCCGACGGGGGATTAACATGGCAGCAACGCGCAATTGATTCTCTCCACAATTTTAACAATGTTTTTTTCATCGATAAAAATAATGGGACAGCTGTGGGTTTTGATGGGACCATTTTTAAAACGACTGACGGAGGGGTTACTTGGGCAGATAATGGGTTTTACTCTCCATACACAAGCTTGTATGGTGTCTCTTTTTCTGATGCAAATAACGGAATAGTTGTTGGCACTTACGGCGCAATTCTTAGAACTACTAACGGTGGCGTTACTTTTGTTGGAAATGAGACTCCGGAATTGAAAACAATAAAGCAGAAAGATTTTATTTTGGAACAAAATTATCCCAATCCATTTAACCCTTCAACAATAATAAATTACTCTGTTCCAAAACAAAGCAATGTTACACTAATAATTTATGATGCATTAGGAAGAGAAGTAACCACATTAATAAATGAAGCAAAAGCTGCAGGCAATTACACGGCAGAATTAAATGCATCAAATCTTTCGAGCGGGATATATTTTTATCAAATAAGAGCTGGTGAGTTTATCCAAACAAAAAAGATGTTGTTGTTGCGGTAAAAAAATAGCGACCTCAAAATAATATACATGAATATAGAGCGCCTAAGGCGCTCTGGTTGTTCGGAGTGTTTGTTTTTATAAAGATATAACTCCTATCGGAGTTAAGAAAACTTTGTGTATTAAACTTCGTAGATATTTAATATTTGTAGAAAAGAATTAAACCCGTAAACCCGATCCTCGTAGAGCCTGCCCGGCTCAGACGGGGATCAATAAAATGAAAGACATGGTAAGTGGTTTACTAATTCATTTCTTATAACCCAAACCTCTTAAACAAATAATATTTCGGGAAATCAATGACA
>Ga0209417_1006220_pt1 | contig 12416 bp, 10 predicted proteins | sample RifGroF2_FD_184002 | JGI IMG/M metagenome (GOLD analysis project Ga0209417, IMG submission 184002) | Groundwater microbial communities from Rifle, Colorado, USA - Groundwater F2 (SPAdes) (version 2) | ecosystem: Environmental > Aquatic > Deep subsurface > Groundwater | place: Rifle, Colorado... | reverse complement strand
TCTCTGAATAAAGAATATAAACGTAGTACATAGTTAGGGCTAAAAACAGGCAAACACCTACAATTTTAATTGCAAGTGTTTACTTATGTGGGCGTTGACGGATTCGAACCGCCGACCCTTCCGATTGCATCGGAATGGTCTGAACCAGTGGAGCTATGCTAGCTTTCACGTAACAATCCTTCTATATATTTTCTGCTCTTCTGTGATTTAATATACATTTCAGACCTGTAAGCTTCTGATTTAGTTTCAAATTCTTTTGTGTAAACTATTTTCCAGGGAACACCACGTCTCGTATAAGTACTCCTGCCTGAATTATGACGGCTTAAGCGGTCTGACAAATTACCGGTTGAGCCTACATAATAGGTATCAATTATCTCTGAATAAAGAATATAAACGTAGTACATAGTTAGGGCTAAAAACAGGCAAACACCTACAATTTTAATTGCAAGTGTTTACTTATGTGGGCGTTGACGGATTCGAACCGCCGACCCTCTGCTTGTAAGGCAGATGCTCTGAACCAGCTGAGCTAAACGCCCGAAAGTGTGTTTTTAGATAAGATATCGATTTGATGTGGGCGTTGACGGATTCGAACCGCCGACCCTCTGCTTGTAAGGCAGATGCTCTGAACCAGCTGAGCTAAACGCCCGATCATTTCTCGGAATCAATTGCTTTACGATTAAAGCGGTGCAAAGATACAATTAATTTTGAAATTGCAAAAGGTATATAAAAAAAATATATAAATATCGGGTAAAAACCAGAATCAAATTAAACTTTGTCGACAAAGAATTGTTTCAATAAAAAAATTTCACCATCTTTACTCACACACATTGAATTATTACAATTAATTTGCTATCAACTCATCAGCTATTTATTCATCATGAAAATTGAAGCGAACTCTCCTTCTGAATATCTAAATCAACTCCCGGATGACAGAAAACTATTGATATCGAAACTAAGAGCGGTTATTCTTCAAAACCTCCCTGAAGGCGTTGAGGAAGCGATGAGTTACGGTATGATAGGCTTTGTGATTCCTCATTCGGTTTATTCTAAAGGATATCATTGTAATCCTAAACTACCGCTTCCTTTCATGGCAATTGCTTCTCAAAAAAATCATATTGCACTCTATCAGAATTGTATCTATATTGACCAGAAGCTAAACGACTGGTTCATTAGCGAGTACACAAGAATAATTGGCAGGAAGCCTGATATGGGCAAAGGATGTATCCGTTTTAAGCATGAAAATGATATTCCCTTTGAGCTTATCGCCGAACTTACCAGAAAAACAACTGTAAAGGAATACATTAAAAGATACGAAGACGGTTTAAAATCAAGTAAAGAATTATGAACGAAAACAATCAATGGCAGGAAGAGCTCAATCTGATCAAATCAATTATCCGGGAGACAGCACTGGAAGAAAGCATCAAATGGGGTACTGAGGTTTATACCTATGCAGGTAAAAATGTGGTCAGTTGTGGCGGTTTTAAAAATTTCTTTTCACTATGGTTTTACAACGGAGTATTTCTGAAGGACAAATATAAGGTGCTTGTAAGTGCTCAGGAAGGAAAGACCAAAGCTTTACGTCAATGGAGATTTACATCTATGAATGAAATTGATAAAAAGAAAATTATTGAATACATTCACGAAGCCATTGAAAATGAAAAAGAAGGAAGGGTGTGGAAAGCCGAAAAAACATCTCCCTTAAGCGTACCCGAAGAACTGCTGTCAGCTTTTCAAAATAATAATGCGATGAAAAAAGCATTCGAAAACCTGACTTCTTACAAACAAAAAGAATACATAGAATTCATAGAATCGGCAAAAAGAGAAGAAACAAGAACTGCAAGAATATTAAAAATCGAACCAATGATTTTGAACGGCATCGGATTACACGACAAATACAAGAAATAATCCACGCTTCTCAGAAATCAATCATCACTTATCACTTATCACTTAAAGACGCACGACCGTGCGTCTCTACAGTTCTTCGCTATTCGTTATTAGCTATTCGCTATTTCTTAAACAACACCCTAAACGCTTCTTCCACTTTTTTCACCCGGATGATTTCAATACTGCTTTTTCCAAGATTGATTCCTTTCAGATCAAAATAAGGTATGATCATTTTGGTGAAACCTAATTTCTCTGCTTCTCTGATACGTTGTTCGATGCGGTTGATCGGGCGGATTTCTCCCGACAATCCTACCTCACCCGCCATGCACACATGTTTCTCAATGGCAATATCTACATTAGAAGAAAGAATAGCAGAAATCACTGCGAGGTCAATAGCCGGATCATTTACTTTAATACCACCGGCAATATTCAGAAATACGTCTTTTTGAGCCAGTTTAAAGCCGGCACGTTTTTCAAGCACAGCAAGTAGCATGTTCAAGCGGCGCAAGTCAAAGCCGGTACAGGAACGCTGAGGCGTGCCATAAGCTGCAGAACTGACCAGTGACTGCACCTCAATCAGAAAAGGACGAATTCCTTCCACGGCTGAAGCAATGGCAACGCCACTCAAACCTTCATGGTTTTGTGTCAGAAGCAATTCAGAAGGATTGCTGACTTCACGCAAACCAGTTTGCTGCATCTCGAAGATACCAAGCTCAGCAGTGCTGCCAAAACGGTTTTTTATCGAACGAAGAATACGGTACATATAATGTTGGTCGCCTTCGAACTGCAGAACTGTATCAACGATATGTTCCAATACCTTCGGACCGGCAATGCTGCCTTCTTTATTAATGTGACCAATTAGGAAAACCGGCGTTGAGGATGACTTACAATATTTAAGCAATGCAGCAGCACATTCCCGCACCTGCGAAACGCTTCCGGGCGAAGATTCAATGGTTTCGGTGGAAACTGTTTGTATTGAATCCACCACAACAAGGTCGGGTTGAATATTTTGAATATGGACAAAAATCTGTTCCAGAGAAGTTTCACTAACCACATAACAGGCTGAATGATCCACTTTCAGACGTTCTGCTCTCAGTTTGATTTGTTTTACGCTCTCTTCACCCGAGACATAGAGCGTCTTCAGGCCTTTCATGTTTAATACCACCTGCAATACGAGGGTAGATTTTCCTATCCCCGGTTCGCCACCTATCAACACCAGCGATCCGGGCACCAATCCACCACCCAGCACCCTGTTCAATTCATTGGAACGGGTATCAACCCTGATTTCATCCGTTGTTTCTACCTCAGAAATGAGCACAGGCTTTTCCTTTGTCATCTGTAAACCGGCAAATTGTACGCTTTGCTTTGTTTCCTTGCTGACAATTTCCTCAACATAGGTATTCCATTCCCCGCAAGCCGGACATTTACCTATCCATTTCGGGGAGTCGTTACCACAGTTCTGGCAGACGTATGCACTTTTGGTTTTAGCCATATTTTTTTTGAACCACAAAAGGCACAAAAGAAAGACTAAGGAAACACAAAAGGACTAATAGTGAATAGCGAATAACTAATAAAAAGAGATAAGTGGCGCCCACTTTTAATTCTTAATTTATAATTTTTAATTCTCCTTTTGTGTCTCCTTAGTCTTTCTTTTGTGCCTTTTGTGGTTTAATAATTAGAAAGCATCAATGATCGCTTTGAAATCAGCTACTTTCAATGAAGCACCACCAATCAAACCACCATCCACATCAAGGTTGGAGAATAATTCTTTAGCATTGCCTGCGTTACAGCTACCACCATAAAGAATAGAGCAATTATCAGCCACTTCCTGACCGTATTTAGCTACCAAAGTCTGACGAATGAAAGCATGTATTTCCTGAGCCTGAGCAGCAGAAGCAGTCTTACCCGTACCAATTGCCCAAACCGGTTCATAAGCCAGTACGATTTTACCGAAATCTTCAGCCGACAATTCGAACAATGAATCAACAATCTGTGACTTTACCACTTCAAAGTGTTTTTCAGCTTCTCTTTCAGCCAACACTTCTCCAATACAGAAAATTGGAGTCAACTCATTTTTCAATGCCAGCGTTACTTTAGTTTTCAAAGTTTCAGCAGTTTCGCCATAATAAGCACGACGTTCAGAGTGACCTAAAATTACGTAATTAGCGCCTGTTGATTTAACCATGGCAGCTGAGATTTCACCCGTATATGCGCCTGATTCTTTGTCGGCACAGTTTTGTGCAGCAACACCGATTTTTTTAGTATCAATAGCAGCAGCAACATTTGCCAGATGAATAAAAGGAGTGCCTATAACCACATCACAATTGGGTGTAACACCTTTCAAAGCAGCATCCAGTTCAGTAGCCAGCGCTAACCCTTCCTGAAGGGTTTTGTTCATTTTCCAGTTTCCTGCAACAATGTTTTTTCTCATTTTTTTATATTTTATGTTTGATAATATTTGTTTGTTTTTAAACCACTAAAGGCACAAAAGAAAGACTAAGGAAACACAAAAGAATTATTGAAAGTTTCAAAGTACGTTGTCATCACTTATCACTTATCACACATCACTATTCGTTATTCGTTATTCGCTATTTGCTATCAACTTCTCTCCAGTTCCACTTCCCCTTCACCTTTCCCTTCACAAGCTTTATCACCCCGGGATTTGCACGTATCATCGTCTTGAGAGTAATCGGATCGGTTTTATAGAAGGGGAATGTCAGTCCGTGTTTTGTTTTAAGCTCCTGTATTTCCTGAGTAGAAGAAGCTGTCAGTGCATAAACTTTCACATTTGGTTGTTTTTGCTTTTCTACGGTGAACGTTTTCACCTTTTCAATGCTTTTTTCTGATACTTTGTTCAGATCATACATGATAATAAGGTAAGTTGTACCCTCATCACTCAATATTTCATTCGTTACATCTTCAAATTCCGCAGTCAGAATCGAAAAGTCATGGATTGCCGGTTTTTCTCCTTCAGAAATTAGCTTTGTTTCCTGACTAATAAAAGTCCAGGTCGAATCAGGCAATTGGTTTGGGTCTGAGATATTTTTACGTACTCCGTTCTTTTCGTAAATAAAATGATATTCATATACATCGGCAGGCGCACCTTCCGGAATTTTCATCGCTTCAGTGATGTTGACTCCGATTTTATAGGGACGAAAATCAAGCATTGGCAGATGAGTCAGATTATAAATCATGAATCCTACACTGGAAAAGACAAACAGCCCTATCATCACCCATTCGATGTTTGGCAGATATATTTTTTGAAACTTCTTATGTAAGATCAAAAGAATCAGCGCAAGCACAAAAAGAAATACATTTTTACAGAAAGTCTGCCAGTTGGTAAGCTTTACCGCATCGCCGAAACACCCGCAATCGCTTACAGGATTATTAAGGGCAATATATAAAGTCAGTGGAGTCACAGCCAGCATAAAGACAAAAGCCAGCCACGCTGTCAGCCTGAAGCGTACCTGAAACACAAAGTTCAGTCCGATCAGCAATTCAATAAGAATAAGGATAAAAGCAGCAGGGTAAGCAATAAAAAGAATTTCAGAGAAGAATCCTCCGAAAGCAGTGAGATAATCCTCAATTTTATAAATCGTTCCGAGAGGATCTACTGCTTTCACAAAACCGGAAAAGACAAAAACAGCACCCATCACCAAGCGACAAATGTGCAATAACATGCTGCTTGTACCCATTAAACCCGAAGAGGATCGTGCTATTCTATGTCTGTTACGCCGCTTCAAGAATTTTCCTCCATCTTTATCAGTCCGAAAACAGCATAATTGATCATGTCGAAATAGTTGGCATCAATGCCTTCCGAAGCGAGAGTAACGCCATCATTATCTTCAATCTGTTTGGTGCGGTATATCTTCATCAGAATTAAATCAGTGTATGATTCCATCCGCATCGACCGCCATGCCTCATCGTAATCATGGTTTTTAGCCATCATCAGCTCTTTTGCCTTTTGCAGATACTTATTGTAAAGTGCCAGCCCGTTATCAAAATCCAGATCATCCATTTCTGCGACACCCAACTCCAATTGAATCAATCCTATTACACCGTAGTTCACAATGGCAATCAGTTCCGAACGGATACCTTCATCAACTTTTGCCACACCTTTTGTTTCGATGCTCCGTATCCGGTTGGCTTTGATATATATCTGGTCGGTAACTGATTTCGGGCGAAGAATACGCCACGATGCACCGTAATCCTTCATTTTCTTAGAGAAAATATCACGGCAAATGGTGGCAACCTGATCGAATTGTTTGTCGGTGTGGCTCATACTGACAGCTTATTTTTTTGAGCAACAAAGGTACAATTATTTGTTGAAATGAACAATGGTAGCGAAATGTAAAGCATGTTATTTCGGGCATATTATTGATGAGTAAAAATAAGTTTTTATATTTGTACTGTACATAGTTACCCGCATTCCTAAAGAAAAACCAATCGTTTCAGAATAAAATGGATTACAGAGATACGGTCTTTATAACAGTTGCTGAGAATTTCAGTTTTTCAAAAGCAGCCGGAATACTGAATATCAGTCAACCTGCTGTAACCAGACACATAAAAGAACTGGAAGCACGTTATAATACAAATCTTTTTGAGCGCAAAGGCAACAAAACATACCTGACTCCAACCGGAGAAAAAGTTTTTAGTGCATTTAAACAAATTTACCGTCAATACAGGGAACTGGATTTTGAGATCAGCCAACTGCATAATGATATTTCCGGAGAATTCAAAATCGGAGCCAGTTCAACCATTTCACAATATATTATTCCCAAAGTCATTGCATCTTTTCACAAACGTTACCCAAAAATACAAATGGTTTTGGTGAACGGGAATTCTTACGAGATGGAAAAGCGCTTACTCAACGATGAAGTTAATCTGATTTTGGTTGAGAACCATTCTTCCCAATCGGGAATCAGATACAAAGATTTTCTGGAAGACGAGTTAATTTTCATTGCAGGAGCAAACAGCCTGTATGCAAAACGTAAAAAAATCAGTAGAGAAGATTTGTTACAAATCCCGCTTGTACTGAGAGAACAGGGATCCGGAACTTTAGAGGTCATAAAAGATGCACTGACAAAACAAGGAGTTGAATTTGAAAAATTAAATACTGTTATCCATTTGGGAAGTACAGAATCAATCAAGAATTTTTTGCTTGAATTTGATGGAGTCGCCATCATTTCGGAGAAAGCAGTTTCAAACGAGTTGTCATTCGGAAATCTGATAAAACTTAAAGCCACAGATATTACTATCAAACGCAAATTCCGTATTGCCACTAAACTGGGCCACAAAAGTCCTCAGGTCGGACTTTTCGAAAACTTTTTATCCAACTATAACTTCTAGTTATCAACTATCACAATTTAGCATTTGCTTTTATCATAATCTGAATATACTTTTGTGCTCAAAAAATAAGCATGAAAGAAATTAATGAAACAGAGAAATCAGCAGATTTGAAGAAAACACTTAATCCTTCCGGATGGCTGTATGCCGTCATGATTGCCGTTTGTTTTTTGCCATTTATTTCTCCTGTATTCGCACTTTGCGCAGGGATTGCATTATCTCTTTCAGGCATAAAACATGATAACATACATCGGTACACCTCTAAGATATTACAATTATCAATCATATTACTTGGCTTCGGAATGAACATTAACGATGTCATCAATGCTTCGAAAAGTGGTTTTGTAGTAACATTGGTTTCTGTCACCCTGGTCATGATTCTCGGCATCCTGCTGGGGAAACTTTTCAAAATAGAAAAAAACATTGCTCTACTGATTTCTACAGGGACAGCTATATGTGGAGGCAGTGCTATAGCGGCCATTGCTCCCATTCTTAAAAGTGAAAATTATCAGAATTCATTTGCCCTGATTGTTGTATTTGTTTTAAATGCTGTAGCCTTGCTGTTGTTTCCCTTTATCGGGCACCAACTGGGTTTAAGTCAGGAGGTATTCGGCAACTGGGCGGCAATTGCGATTCACGACACCAGTTCTGTTGTGGGTGCAGGAGCCATTTATGGAGAGAAAGCCTTACAAATAGCCACAACTGTAAAACTGATAAGGGCTTTATGGATCATTCCACTTTCACTGGTAATTGCCCTATTGAACAAACGCGACAATAAACAATCAATTCAAATTCCATGGTTCATCCTTTTCTTTGTGGCGGCAATTGTATTTGCCAATCTGTTTCCTTCCTTCAACGAGAGTTATACCCATTTCAACTGGCTGGGTAAAAGGGGTATGGTGATCGCATTGTTTCTTATTGGTTCAAATATTACCATAGAACAAATAAAACAATCAGGAGCAAAAAGTTTTACCTTTGGCATATTGCTGTGGGTCATTACCGCAATTGGGTCTCTATTTTTTCTTAGCCGATAGTCCTGAATTTTGCAATCTTTATACTAACCTGACGTAGAGACGCTCTAATCGGGCGTCTCTACAATGTTTTCACGTTAATATCTTCACCCCTTCAATTTCTCAAAATACATAGCAAACGACCTGTACAAAAAATGTGTCCATTTTCCGAAAGGCACGATGATCAGCGCCCATTGAACGAGAACCGTGAAATGGAAGATATACAGCCATTTGTTTGTTTCGAGCCACGACATATCCTGGAAAAGTTTTACTAAGAAGGCAGTCAGTCCCATCAGCAATAACCAGACAACAAAGAACCAATCGGCAGGATGTGAATTTCTGTTCATTACATGTGTTTTTTTCACTCTTTGGGAAACAAAATGAATGGTAACTACGAAGACAATACCGCTTAATACATAACCGAACACATGTACAAAAGCACTTTCAGTAGAAAACCAATCAAGAAATACCGTGGTAAAAAGCAATGAAAGATAAGCAATTACCAGAATAAAATGTTCGAACCAACGTAACTGATTATCGTCACACCCTAACGCTCTTTTTTGAGTAAACATGTGTACAAACAATTCGCCAAGGGATTTTACATATTTCATGACCGGCGCTTTTACTTTCGGCTTTAAAATAGTAAAATACCACATCCGTGCAATATTAGGAAGTAAAATAACTACTCCCACAGTACCAATGGCAATCATTTCGAATAAATGTCCGGCATGCATCAGATGCTCCAAATCAAAATTGTAACTAAAAGCATACACCAGCACTCCGATAAAGGTAAGCACAAAAGCCATTATGGTAACCGGTAAGGATTTGTAAAGCAAACCGGCCAATCCCGTCCAGTCGTATTTAGCCATCAGCCAGCGTCTCAGACTCATCATCAACTCACTTGGGTTCGCCTGACGAGGACATTCTGTTGTACACTCACCACAGGCATAACATTGCCAGGGTTTTAAGGATGATTTTAATTCATCTTCAAGTCCCAGCGCACTATAACGAATCATCTCGCGCGGGAATGAACTTTCCGCAGTCGACAGAGAGCAAACTGCTGTGCAATTGCCGCAATTGAAGCATGCGCTGAAATCTTTCTCTCCGTATTTATAAAGTTCTGAACTAAATTCAGGGTTAATTCTGGCCATTCTCTATCGGTTTTTGATTTTGTAATAAAAATACTCTTGCTTATCATCTGCTCCTACAGGTAGTACAACACCATATTTATTCATGGTCATCAAATGATACGTCACAAGATCTTTGTTCAATTTTGAATTCTCAGCTATCTGAGGGATGGTGTTTTTTTCATCTGTCATCCCTGCAAGAATTTCTTTCCAAATCTGCGGATATTCTTTCATTTCCGTAGTTCCTTCATTTTCATCCTCTTCGGCATTTTGATTACGTTCTTTGATGTCATAATCAGTAGTGAAACCATCAATCATTGATTCAATCTCATTATCGGTATATTGAGCAACTTCGATCGCATTTTCAGGGCATACCGGAGCACAAATGCCACATCCGGTACACACCGCTTTATTCACAGTAGCAATACGTTTTCCATCCAACTCCACTTCTTTCAGCGCAGTATAGTCGCACACATCCGCACATTTTCCGCACCAGGTACAGGCATCAGCATTGACACGGGCAATAATCGGGTCGACAGATATTTTGTCCTTCGAAAGCAAAGAATTGATTTTTGCAGCCGCAGCAAGTGATGACTGAACAGACTCGGTGATATTTTTCGGTCCCTGGCAGGAACCTCCTATATAAACACCTTTGATCACCGTTTCCACAGGCTTTAACTTTGGATGTATTTCGTTGAAGAACTTATCGCTTCCGATGGGTATCTTCAAATTTTCAGAAATATGTTTTGAATCTTCACGCGCAACCATACCGGTTACCAAGACTACCATGTCCACCGGAATTTCAATTTCCTTTTTGGCCGTCAGATAATCCTTCACTTTCACCAGCAGTTTTTTACCTTCTGCCTGAACTACAGGCAACTCCTTTTCTTCATACTTCAGGTATAAATCGCCTTGTTTTGAAGATGCTTCATACATGATTTCCTGCTTTCCGTAAGTACGGATATCACGGTAGAGATGATAAGTTCTGATATCTTTATATTTTTCCTTTATTTGTAATGAAGTGTGTACCGCAGCACTGCAACATGCCCTTGAGCAATGTTTATTTTCACCCTTAGGCTGGCGACTTCCCACGCAATAGATAAAAGCTACGTTTTGAACACGTTTACCGTCATACTCAAGTTGCTCAGGATGCATCTCCGTCAAACGGTTGAATTCAGGCAACGTGAGCACTGAAGGTAAAGTGTGGTAACCAAACTCTCCTTCTGCCGGCTGATAGTTGTCATAACCGGTAGCCACCAGCACTGAGCCTACAATAAGCGACATCTTTTCTTCCTGTTCATTCAGGTTGATTGTTGACGCAAATTTTGCAATAAATTCAGGAACATCTTTGATAGCTTCCACATCCACAACCGGCACATCAGGTAAAGCTTGCGGATAATTTTTGTAGATGGCTTTACGTTTTGCCATACCCAGATTGAATTCGTCGTGTACATACACCGGACATTCAGCCATGGCACGCGTCACCGACTGACGATCAGATTTGACATTGATATAACGAGGTTTAACCTTGATATCAATATGGAAATTCCCTAAGCTACCGGAAACTTTTTCTAACGTAGTTCCGGTGAATAAAGTGATGTTATTTCTCGATTTGATGTCAGCATAGAGTTTCGCAACGATGTCCTTTCCGCTTTGTTCCGACATAAAAACTTTTTCACGACGGGCAACATTACCCCCGACAAAAAAATCCTTTTCAATCAGATATACTTCATTCCCCGATTTTGACAATTCAATGGCTGCCTTCATACCTGAAACTCCTGCGCCAATTACCAATACCGACTTCTTCACATCAATTTCAATATTGTCGAGTGATTCGGAATATGCCACCCTGTTAATGCCCGCACGGATTAATCCGGCTGCCTTCACTGTTGCTTCACGGGGTTTATCAGAATGTGGCCACGAACATTGCTCGCGGATATTCACCTGTACGTAGTTCATAGGATTGAGTCCCGCTCTGCCTGCAACACCCTTAAAGGTATGCAGGTGCAATTTGGGCGAACATGATGCTACCACAATAGCATCCAGTTCGTTAGCCTGAATATCGGCCACCATGTCTTTTTGGTTGGAATCGGCACAGGCAAACATTACATCTTTCGAAATTACCACATTTTCCTCTTTGTGAAACATCTTACCCAGTTCCACCACATCTACATAATCAGAGATATTACCTCCGCAATGACAGATATATACACCTATTCTCTTCTTCATATTACTGTGCAATTTTAAAAGATTTAACCGACTTTGCAACTGTTTCTCCGGCAATTTCCGGACTTAAAAGATTCAGATATGATGCCACTTCTGTCGCTGCACATCCTGCAGATAGTATGGAATCAGGAATATCTTTCGGTCCGGATGCAGCACCCGCTACAAAAACTCCGGTAATACTTGTCGTAGCCGGACTAATTAACTCATCCACCTGTTTCACAAAATTGAACTTGTCGAGTTCAAGCACATGCGATTTAAACATTTCCGGGACTTTTTTATTCGGTATTACGCCTGTGGAAAGCACTACCAGGTCATGTTTGGCTTCTTTCACAATGCCTTTGGTCACATCTTCATATCGTAAAATCAAATCACCACTTCCATTTTCATTTTCACGGATTTTTGCTACTTTACCTTTTACGAAATTCACGCCCATCGACTTTGTTTGTTTGAAAAACTCCTCATAACCTTTACCAAAAGCACGAATATCCATGTAATAAATAGTGATGTCGGCCATTGGCAATGCACCCATCAGCAACTGAGCCTGTTTGATGGAATACATGCAACAAATCTGCGAGCAAATCGGGTTATTGGCACAATCACTACTACATCCCTTATTTTCGATGGAAGAGTCGCGTGAGCCTGTACACAACACATAAGCAATATTGTCAGGAGCTTTTCCATCCCCCGGACGTAGCAAACTGTTGAAAGGCCGCGTCGGAGCAATCAACCTGTCCATTTGCATAGAATCAATTACATTCGGATATTTTTCATAACCATACTCAGGTTTTCCTTTCGGGGGGAATAGACTGTATCCTGTGGTTAC
>Ga0209417_1006217_pt1 | contig 12418 bp, 9 predicted proteins | sample RifGroF2_FD_184002 | JGI IMG/M metagenome (GOLD analysis project Ga0209417, IMG submission 184002) | Groundwater microbial communities from Rifle, Colorado, USA - Groundwater F2 (SPAdes) (version 2) | ecosystem: Environmental > Aquatic > Deep subsurface > Groundwater | place: Rifle, Colorado... | reverse complement strand
AGCGATCACGAATTATACCTCAAGAGGCATTGACACAAGGGAAGATTTGACAGCATTTATGGAAAGATATAAACATGACTAAACATATATTTGTGACAGGCGGTGTAGTTTCATCTCTTGGTAAAGGGCTTAATTCCGCATCTATTGGGATGCTGCTGGAAAGCAGGGGATTGAAGGTAAGGCTTCAGAAATTTGATCCCTATGTGAATGTTGACCCCGGTACGATGAGCCCCTATGAACACGGTGAGGTATATGTAACCGAGGATGGCGCGGAGACAGACCTTGACCTGGGACACTATGAGCGGTTTACGAATTCCGTGTCGAACAGATATTGCAATTTTACCACAGGTTCAATTTATCATTCGGTTATTATGAAGGAACGCAAGGGGGAATATTTAGGAAAGACGGTACAGGTAATTCCCCATATTACCAATGAAATCATTGAATGCATACAGAAACTTGACGGGCCGGACACGGACGTGGTTATCTCTGAAATCGGTGGAATTGTGGGTGATATAGAAAACCAGCCATTCCTCGAAGCGATCAGACAATTTGGTCAAAAGGCAGGCAGGGAAAATGTGCTCTATATTCATTTAACACTCGTTCCCTACCTCAGCGCTGCGGAGGAGATAAAGACAAAACCCACACAGCACAGCGTGGGTATGATGCGGCAGGCCGGTATCCAGCCTGATATTCTTATTTGCAGGATGGAAAAACACCTGAGTGCAGAGATAAAAGAAAAATTATCGCTCTTTTGTAATGTAGACAAGAATGCAATTATCGAGGAGCGGGACGTAAAACCATATCTCTATGAAATTCCGTTGATTCTCGTTGAACAAGGTTTGGACAAGCTTATTATCCAGAAATTAGGGCTGAAAACCAATGGAGAAGACATATCTAAGTGGTTGTCAATATTGGACATACTGAAAAATCCCAAGCAAGCAACAGAGATAGCTATTGTTGGAAAATACATATGTCATCAATCGGCATACGAATCAATTTATGAATCACTCATTCATGGTGGGATAGGTAATAATGCAAGGGTGAGGATGAGGAGGGTTGAGTCTGAGGATGTTGAAAAAAATGGAGCCAAGGCAAGCCTTGAAGGGGTAAGAGGCATCCTTGTGCCTGGCGGGTTTGGAATGCGCGGCGTTGAAGGAAAGATTGAGGCGATACAATATGCAAGGGAAAACAAGATTCCTTTCTTTGGTATATGCCTCGGATTACAGTGTGCCGCTATCGAATTTGCGAGGAATGCGTGCAATCTGAAGGATGCGAATAGTACAGAATTTGATGTCAATACCCCCCATCCTGTGATAAGTTTACTGGAAGAACAGCATAAGGTGTCTTCTAAGGGTGGTACAATGAGACTCGGGGCACAACCTTGTATTCTTCAGGCAGGTACAAAGACGTTCAAGGCATATGGAAGGCAAAATATATCAGAGCGACATCGACACAGGTATGAATTCAATAATACCTATAAAGAGATATTTTTAGCCAGCGGTATGGTTTTTAGCGGTCACTCACCCAACGAACAATTAGTGGAAATCATGGAACTCAAAGACCACCCCTGGTTTGTGTGTGTACAGTTTCATCCCGAATTTAAGTCAAAGCCCACAAATCCACATCCATTATTTAAAGAATTTATACGTGCATCCCTATCATTTTGATAGGCGATGGCTTGATTGGCATACTTTTGTCGTAATAGTTCACCGAAAGGGGACCTGAGAACACAGAGAAATGCGGATTCCTCCCCCTGTCCCCCTCACGGAGGGGGATAAAGGGGAAGGGGAAAAATCCTCATAACTTCTTTGTCTATTCTCTAACAACCTCTGAGATCTCGGCGTTCTCTGCGGTGAGCTGAGCTGTTACCTTTTGTAGTGAGGTGCGTAAATAATTGCTCAGGGATGAATTCCCAGGGTATTTGCAATCCGGCTAAATTCTTCATTATTGTGAAAGGTAATTGTAATCCTCCCCCTGCCGTTCCTTTCTCTGATTGTCACCTTTGTCCCAAAAAATCTTCTGAAACGGTCTTCCAGGTCCTTGACATGAGGTGTGGAAGTCTGTGTAGTGATTGATTTGTGGGGTTTAAGCTGTTTTTTTTCCATCGAAGAAATCATCTCGGTCTGTCTCACAGAAAGGCCTTCTTTGATAATCTGATCACAAAGTTTTATCTGCAATTCTTTCCCTTGAACGGACAGGATTGCCCGTGCATGTCCCATTGATAGTGTTCCACGTGAAACATTATCCTGGATTTCCTGCGGTAGCTCCAGTAACCGGAGATAATTGGTTACAGAACTGCGATCTTTTCCCATGGCCTTTGCAACCTGTTCCTGTGTGAGGTCAAATTTATTAATCAATTCCTTGAACCCTTTTGCCTTTTCGATGGGATTGAGATCTTCCCTTTGGATATTTTCTATTAATGCAATTTCCAGGCTATGCAGTCCATCGATGTCTCGAACGATGGCAGGGATTTCTTTCAGTCCAAGTTGTTTTGCCGCCCTCCAGCGGCGCTCGCCGGCTATTAACATGTACCCGTGCGGGAGGGGTCTTACGATAATCGGTTGTAAGATGCCGTGTTGTTTTATAGATTCCACAAGTCCCTGCATCTCCTCGTCATCAAAGATGTCGCGCGGCTGTGCGGCGTTAGGCTGAATATCCTTCGGGTTTAATCTCATAATTACGTCTTGTCCTGCTTGTGCTTCTATTCCAATAACACCGCCGAGCAAAGATTGCAAACCGCGACTGAGGTTTTCCTTTTTAGACATGATGTGAACTCCTTTTATGGTTGGTTTTCAGTTGAATTTCCATCTTGGTGATGCTAGTATCTAGTTTACTTTTTTGTGGTAAATATGTTTCACGTGAAACATTAAATTAAATCTGGAACTCAGGAACTCACGAATGATTTTCTTAAACAGAAAAATACTCTTTTTCTTTTTTCCTGAGTTCCAGAGTTCCAGATTTGTACTTTGATGTCTTAGAAAATAATGAACTTATAACCACCCCTCTTTCCCCTCCTTCGCAAGGAGGGGGATTAGGGGAGGTGAGATAAATGCCTTTTCAATGTCCTCCTTCGCAAGGAGAGGAGGAAGGGGAGGTCTTCCGCGGGTTACTTGCCATACTGGTTATGGTCACGAAACCCGCATGAATAAAATGAAAATTCCTGAACATCAAGTTAGTATCTTACAAAAAATATTTTGACACTTTTAGCAAAATTTTACGATGTACGAATTACGATTTATAATTTTATTAAATCCCAGACCGTAAATCGTTCGACTGAGCGTTCGTCTGATCTCACGCCGAAGACTCATGACGAAGTCTAAAATCGTAAATTCCTATTCAAGGACTCTTCCGACTCGTTCGGGTTAGAGTGAGTGTATCCGTTTTTTTTGAAATTGCAAGGTTTTTTTGATGAATAAATGCATATTTACCATTACTGTTAGTACTGCCAGGGAGGTTACACGGCAGGCTATATTTTATTGTATTGTCTTTGGCGGTATTTTGCTGATACTCTTCTCCTTTTCTTTTACCCTGTTTGCCTTTGGCGAAGAGACGAAGATGATAAGGGAAATGGGCATATCGACGATTACCATTTGCTGCCTCTGCCTTACGTCACTGAGTGCGGCAAATGCAATATCCAGGGAGATAGAAAAAGGCACCATCATGACGTTACTGTCTAAACCCGTAAACAAAAAATCCATTCTTTTAGGTAAGTTTTTTGGGATACTGGCGGTTGTATTCCTTGCATTTATGGTGATGGGTATTTTTATGACCGTTTCCCTGTGTGTAAAGGATTCCCTGGAATATCACATAAGCTTATCGACCTCATTTGCAAAGGTTGGTTATGCTGCCATTTTCCGGCTTGTATTTTCATTTTTGCAAGTTTCCATCATGTGTACTATTGCAATTGCTGGGTCTATTTATTTGCCTCTGGTATCCAATCTTAGTTGCTGTATGTTTATCTATATCATCGGGAATTTAACGCATTTTTTCCTGTATCTATTTCAAGGAAATGAAGGTGGTTTTTCATGGTATGTAACGTTTTTTTATGTGTTCTTTCCTAATCTGGAGAGTTTTTATACCATAGGCATGGAAAGTGGGTCTGTAAAGCCATTTAGTGTGGGTTATATGGTATTGTTGGCGCTGTATGCTATTTTATATATGACATTTGTCACAACACTGGCTTGTGAGTTTTTTGGTAAAAAGGAATGTGTTTAAACAGCAGTATCTACTTAATTCGAAAGGACTTATGATTGAAATATGGGGTGGTGGGAGATATCCACAGTAATTATGATGCCTTAACGGCTGTTGTTGGTGAGTTACGGCAGGAACGTGTTGACAAAATATTGTGTGTTGGAGATATCGTTGGCTATGCCGCCGAACCGGCAATGTGTATTGATTTAGTACGTGAATTAAATTGCACCGTCGTAGCAGGGAACCATGATTACGCTGTGGTAGAAAAATTTCCCGCGGACTATTTTCATGCTGATGCAAGGGATGCAATTGTGTGGACTGCAAGGCAACTCTCGAATGAGTGCCTGGAGTTCTTAAAAAAAATGCCACTGGTTGAAGAGTTGGACGACATTACTCTTGTGCATGGGTCTTTGAATCGCCCCGAATTTTTTGACTATATTAGAACCGTAGTTGATGCGCGACTGAGTTTTGATTTGTTAAAAACACCAATTTGTTTTTATGGTCATACGCATATTCCATTGGCGATTTATTTGAAAAAAGGAAATATCCATGTAGACAGAGGGCATGTTTTTGATGTAAAAAAAGCGGACAAAGTACTCATAAATGTTGGCAGTGTAGGGCAATCGCGCGACTGGGACATCAGGGCTTCTTGTGCGATTTATGATACAGACAAAATGACTGTGGAGATCAGGCGAGTTAAATATAATATCAACAGTGCTGTACAAAAGATTTATTCAGCCGGTTTACCCGCAGTAAATGCTTTACGATTAATGTAGAATACCAAAGTCACTCGGTCAAGTATACTATTTAACTAACTGATCACAAACTTACTTAAAGATGTACCAAGTAAGCTGCATCTATATGGTCTAATTTCTCAATCTGTCGGAGACATTCCTGGGGTATCGCTGCATCCACATTTACAATTGTGATAGCGTTGCCTCCGCTTTCTTTCCTGCCAAATGTCATGTGGGCAATGTTTATTTTTTTATTACCCAGAACGCACCCAATATTCCCAATTAAACCTGGTTTGTCCTTACCAAAGAGGATGAGCATGTGTTCGTCAAGTGCAGCCTCTATCCCGTAACCATTGATATCAACAATCCTCGGCTCATTTTTCCCAAAGACTGTTCCCGAAACTGTGGTTTCACCATCTGAGGTGTTTATTTTGGCCGTAACGAGGCTCGTAAAATCGCTAACACCTGTTGTTGTGGTGACATTAATTTTGATACCTCGTTCTGCCATAAAATGAGGTGCGCTAACCAAATTAACACCTTCTTCAAGGGCGGGCTTGAGTAGTCCGACCATGAGACTATCGGTAACGAGGTTAATATTTTTCCTGGTGATTTCCCCCGTATAAATAATATCCACATTTTGTAAGCCTCCTTTTGTGATCTGCATGAGGAGCGAACCCATCCTTTCTGCCAGGATTATATAGGGTTTCAGGATGTTGTATTCTTCCTGATTATAAGGAGGTAAGTTTACAGCGTTTCTGAAACCTTTCCCAGTGAGTGCATCGGCCATTTGCTCGGCTGCTTCAACGGCTACCGCAAATTGCGCCTCTTCGGTAGACGCGCCTAAGTGAGGCGTTATTATTACCTGTTCTAATTCGAGGAGTTTGTTACCAACGGGTGGTTCTACATCAAATACGTCTATTGCGGCGCCAGCAACTTGACCACTTTTAATGGCGTTGTACAGGTCTTCTTCGGAGATGATTCCACCTCTTGCACAATTGATAATACGAACGCCCTTTTTCATAATCGGAAATTCCTTTTGGGTTATAAGGTTTCTCGTCTCGCTGTTAAAAGGGACGTGAAGCGTAATATAATCCGCCTGTGAGAGTAATTCTTTCAGACTCTTTACGGCATGGATGCTGTATTGTGCTGTAATTTCCGGAGAGATAAAAGGGTCATACCCGATTACCTTCATCTCTAAGGCCACGGCGCGTTTTGCGACCTGTCTTCCAACCCGTCCCAGCCCAATAATACCGAGGGTTTTCCCGGCGATTTGTATACCAGTAAATTTTTTCCTTTCCCATTTTCCTGCTTTTGTCGAAGCACAGGCTTGAGGGACAAAACGTGAGAGAGAAAAGAGCAAAGCCACGGTATGTTCGGCAGTCGAGGTAATGTTGCCTTCCGGGGTGTTCATGACCACGACGCCTTTTTTGGTAGCGGCTGGGACGTCTACGTTGTCGACTCCAACGCCCGCACGGCAAATAGCCTTCAGCCTTTCTGCCTTTTCCAACAGCGGGGCTGTAATCTTTGTGCCGCTGCGTAGTATAATCCCCTCGCAATCGTTGATAATAGTTTTTAACTCGTCTGCTTTTATACCGGGTTTTTTTAATACCTTGAGTCCGGCTTTTTCCAGGATTTCAATGCATATATCCGGAAGTTCATCTGCAATTAAAACCTGCATGTCATCCTTTCCCGAATAATAATTGTCTTCTTAAAACAAACCTACATATAATGATCGTTAGCAGCGATAAGCAAAACTGTAACAGTTCACCTCCCCACCTAAACCTCCCCATCAAGGGGGAGGAATACAAGAGGACAATGAGTATTCCCCGCCAATGGTGGGAGGGGTTAGGGGAGGAGGTGAACTGTTACGTAAAACCAAACAGCATTCTTATTATTAGTTATGCTCATGCGATGAAACTTAAACAACCATGTTAACAATTTTATATTTTAAAATCAATTTTAAACTAACTGTCTTTCTATACAGATAAATATTTGAGATACAAGGATTTTTTTGTTAAACTACTTATCATCTTTTTAAAAATAACATTTTCAGAATGGAGTATTATCAATGAAAGGTATGCTTCCTGTATTCTTAATAAGCGTATTTTTACTCTTCGTCCTTTTAGGTGTAAAGAATGCGGATGCCCAGGAAAAAGGCGAGTCACAGGACGTCTTGAAGGAGTTGAATGATTTTCAAAAATCCCTTTCTAACTGGATGAAGAATCTGGATACACTCGGATCACAGTTTATCTCACTTCAAAAAAATGTAAGTGAGAGTTTAGCCCCTTTAAAAGAGTTTGATAAGATGATAAAAGGAATTGACGAGAAGTTAAATACTAGCATGTCGAAGATGGCGTCGCTTGAGAAAACCACGTCTATTGCCGAGGTCAAAGGGATGCTGGATTCCTTTGGCAAGACCTTTGATGTCTTAAAAAAATTATTATCAGATCTTGCGAAACGGGTTGAAGACCAGGAAATAAAAGCTGCGGTGCTTGAGAGAAGATATCAAGAAGCGCAGAGACCGTTAGAACCTATTAAGAAGGCTATCGAAGATTTAAATAAGTTGGTGACGGATAAATCGAATGAACAGGAGAAAAAAATTACTTCTCTTGAAGACAGCATTAAAACTCGTGTAGCTTCTTTAGATAGTGCGATGAAAACCTTTGAGGGGCAAACGAAGACTGTTTCTGATTTGGAAATGCGGATGAAAAAAGTAGAAAAAACAGGCGGTGTGAGTCCTGGCACGGCAACAGCCGAGGTTCCTCCTGTCGCGCAAGCGCAGGCAGCAATGGGAACCGAGACGGTAAAGGTTGCAGAGGGAACAGAAACAGCAGCCATAGCAAAGGAACGTATCCCAACACCTGAAGAAGAGGGTTTTAAAGAGATGGAGGATGGTTTTTATATACGAAATGTTAATCTTTTCCCCTTTGGCTCTTCTTCGCAGATAAAAGGAGAGATAAAGAATTTCTCGGATAGAGACAGGAGTATCGCTGCGTTTACAATTAAAGTCTATAATGCTTCTGACATGCTCCTATTTACGCAGGATTTTTCAATCAAGACTTTCAGGAAAGGGGATATCAGGGCATTCAATGAAATTATATCCGGGTATACACCCCTGGATATTGCAAGGTATGAGATTATGCCGAAGCGGAGATACTAAAATTTGAGTAAATACAAAGGTTTCATAATTTTGCTTATCGTGTATCTTGTAGGCGCTTATTTAGCGGGAAAATTGTTAGCCGAGGAAGAAAAGCGTCCAACATCAAAAGAGTCGCCTGCTGCCGTAGATAAGTATCCTGATATGGTCTTAATACCCGCCGGTGAATTTACTATGGGTGATAACACACGCTACAATTGGACTTTTATGCTGGCGTATAATATCTACGATGGACCTGAGCACGTTGTTTATTTGGATGCTTATTATATTGATAAATACGAAGTGACTAATGAGCAGTATAAAAAATTTGCAGAGGAAACGGGTTATCGTATGCCACGTTGCTGGAATGATGCCAGGTTTAATCGGCCCAATTATCCAATTGTAGGGATTACCTGGGATGATGCCGGTGCATATGCAAAATGGGCCGGGAAGCGATTGCCTACAGAAGCTGAGTGGGAAAAAGCTGCACGTGGCACAGATAAACGTTTGTGGCCATGGGGAAATAAATTCAATAAATATAAATGTAATGTGTGGGAATCGGGAGAAGACGGACTAAGGGCGACAAAACCTGTAGGGTCTTATGAAAATGGGAAAAGCCCCTATGGATGCTATGATATGGCGGGAAACATATGGGAATGGTGCGCTGATTATTATGATCAGAACTACTATTATGTCTCTCCCTCAAAAAATCCTCAAGGCGCAGAAACCGGGCAGCAGAGGGTTATTCGAGGGGGCGGTCTTCTTTACTTCGGACATTATGCGCGATGCGCCGCGCGGTATCGCGTTCCGCCATATGCACAGAGTCCGCAAATCGGATTTCGCTGCGCAAAAACACCTTAAAAATAAGTAAAATTCAGTTATCTTAGACAGGATATACAGGATTAAAAATAAGGTTACTGCTCAGCAGGTGTTATTTTTGACTACAAAAGAAATGAATAACATATAACAAGAAATGAATAATTAAAAAGTAAAAAAACACTTAAACATTTTTCATTTCTTGTTATATGTTATTTATTAAAATTAACTTACTCAATATGCTGAGTAGTTACAAAATAAGTTAAAAAGCAATCCTGTTTTATCCTGTTAATCCTGTCATAAATTAATTTAATTTATATCACGCCTGCAGTTATTTTGGTTTTGCAGTGTCTGTGTCTTTTGGCTGGTTTAGCATCTCTTGGATTTGTTTAAATATTTTCGAGTCAACACGAAGCTTTCCTTTTGTATCAGAAACACCAAGTCGCGTGGCCATATCGTCAATGTCGAGTAAATTTAAATCAAGGCTTGAGATGCCTACATCCGCAAGATTGATGTTGCGCGCGGCTTCCATAGCAACAATAATGTCGCCTCCCATACCTGCAAGCGCCTCTCTTCGGAGTCGTTCACCTTCCGCTTGTGAATATTTAATTAAAAGAGTGCCAGCTGCTTTACGTTGTTGTTTGTAAAGATCGCCTTCTGCTTTCTTCTGTACCAAGTATTTATCGGCCGCTGCAAGGAGCTCCGTGATTTTTTTTGAAGTTTCAGCATCGAGAACGGTAATTGATCTTTCTTTGTCACCGACAATTTTTTGAGCAATGGCTTCTGTGTCTGCATCTATAGTTTGAGTAATACCTCTTTGCTCGGCAGCAAGCGCCTTTGATATATTTAAAACATAATCAAGTTCCGCTAATTTAATATTTTTAATTTTCCTTTCAAGCTGCGGGTCAAATCTCATTTCAAGAATGAGCACATCGATGACATTTACATGACGCTGTAAAAGTCTCTCGGTAAGCTCTGTTTTACACTCTGCAGCCCTCTTTCGCTTTTCTTCCGGGTTATACAAGTCGCGTTCCACCATCTTTCCAAAAACGCTTCTGGCAATGTCACGTGTTTCGTTTTCAACGATTATTTTATAACGCTCACCGACGCCTATATTCTGACGCAACTTCCACGCCTCATCCTTCTTGATTTGATATTTTACTACCATATCAACTGAGACATCATAGTCATCCGCTGTTCTTAAAGCCGCCTCCTTTCGCTCATCGTGTCCCATATGAGATGGTTCTTTTGCGAGTTCAAGGGTCTGGACAGTGCTGTCGTAAATATCCCATTGATCAATGCCGGAAATTGCCCTGTGCCAGCCAGGGCCGTAATCCTTATGTACAATACCCCTGGTTATGCCCCAAATATATGTCCTCACACCTACCTGATCAACGCCAACCTTAATCACGAAGAATTTTACGCCAACAATAGATAGAGTAACAAAAACGAAAATTCCAACAGGAATAATATATTTGGTTGTAAGTTTTCCTATGTGCATTTTCACCTCTTCTCAAATAGCAATTTTAAGGTATAGAGTATATTTTAGGAATTATTACGGTGATTTATCAGGTCCCGGTGTTTATGGACTGACCAGCGCAGCATCAGGCGGTTCCGGGTACATGTAATCAATCTTTGGCGCATCTTCAATGTACTTGAACCTCTCGATACTTTGAGGTGTTTCGATACCCTGTCTGACAATTGGTATGCCTCGGATAATGGCCTGTTTTAAACGTTTGGCATATTCGAGTCTGACCATATTTCTTCCACCCTCTCCTTCCAATGCGTTGCGTAAAGCCTTAACACCCTCTGCTTCAGCCATTACTGTTGCAAGAACTGCTTCTGCTTCTTTCGCAAGTCTTTCGTATTCAGCATCGGCTTCATATCTTTTCTGAAGCAGGTAGGCCTCGGCATCTTGTCTTTTTGCCTCAGCGCTACCTCTTGCATCCATAATACGTTTATCAACTTCTCCTCTAAACCTTGCAACTTCTACCTCTAACTTTTTCGTTTCCTCAACGATGACTTTTTTCTGATTTTCTCTGGCTGCTGAACCCCTCTTTTTTTGTTCTTCGACTTCCTTATCAGCTAACCTGCGCTCCTGTATCTTCTCGGCGTATTCACGGTAGTAACGATAATCAGAAAGGTTGATAGACGTAACATAAAAACCATGAGCCTCTAACATTTTATTGATTTCTTCTAGCGCCTTTTGCGCCTTCTGGTCACGCAGAGAGGCAACCGGGAATTCGCCCAGCGTTAACTCTCCGTAACAGTAATAACAAATGGTGCGTGTATAATCATATAACCATTTTTGTTTAAAAAAGATATCGCCGACACCCGTATTCTGGACAACATGGACTGCAAAATCGGGGTTTAATCTATATTGGATTTGTAAATCTAATACAACATCACCACCATCTATGGATTTCATGATAAGCGGAATTCCTTGTGGATGCTTTTCATCTATCTCTGCCGCTGTCATTTTTAAGATTTGTTCGCGTTTGTCTAATATATATATATCCTGAATGAAAGGATAATAAAGTATAGCGCCAGCCCGATTGATTAATTTTATGCCGCCTGTAAGATTATTTACGACCACTGCCACTTCGTCAGCAGCTATTTCTTTCCAGCTTAATTCTTTACCACCGTATATCCCACCGGCTATTATTGCAAAGGTAATAATAGCTATGATGACTTTTCGATAAATATAAAAATACCTGGCTTTTGGTTTAAAATCTTTGTCCATATCGTATCCTGGTTATTATTTTTACCAAATATACTAAGCATTGATGCTAGGTTTTAAGTTTTGAATTATAAAAACATGTTTCCATAAGGTCAATAGAAAATTAAAAAACATGGTGTCTTCAACTGCTTCAGTATTTATAACTGTATTAGTAACAATAAATTTTCCTAAATGCATTATTAAGATTTTTTTATGCTATTTTTGCTAGCTTAATTAAATCAAAGCATGATGCAACATGATGCATATTGTAAAAAATATTTCACATGTGAAATGTAAATACAATCAGTCTCTAGCTTTTCTCGGCTGACATGTTATATAAATACTTTATTCTAAGCACTGACTATGTAAATGTTAATGCCCTATTTAGTGATGGAAAATGTGTTGGGAATAGTATTTGTAGATTTACCCACTAAAATAGTTATGACTTTGCGTGTATGTGAGGAGGGAGGGGAGCTTGTTGGTTACAGACTGCCGATGTCCAATAATCTGCTAAAGTGAGGTGCCTTTTTATGTTATTAGCCAAGCGTATATATATCGGAAATCCAAAGGAGGTGTCTGAGAAAACAGGAAAATAAAAATTTACTTGACACTTTTTACTTTCTTGAATATAATACGCAACATTAATTGGAAATTTGTTGTTTATGCAGTGTTTTTTAAAAGCAAAATAAGCAAAAACGTAAAACATGAGGAGGAGAAAGGAGGCCAGTTACTATAACTAATTTTATAGTACGTTATGTTTTTATTTTTTGTTATCTCTTAATTTTAAGTTGGGGTCCGATTGGTTTTATTTAAGAAAGG
>Ga0209417_1006215_pt1 | contig 12422 bp, 2 predicted proteins | sample RifGroF2_FD_184002 | JGI IMG/M metagenome (GOLD analysis project Ga0209417, IMG submission 184002) | Groundwater microbial communities from Rifle, Colorado, USA - Groundwater F2 (SPAdes) (version 2) | ecosystem: Environmental > Aquatic > Deep subsurface > Groundwater | place: Rifle, Colorado... | reverse complement strand
AGCTGAATGATGATGACTGGTTTGGCTTTTCTGAAAAAAGTATAGGCGATGTTGATTCGGACGGGGTAAAAGATCTTATTGTAGGTTCACGAAATGATGACGATGGAGGGACAGACCGTGGCGCTGCATGGATTTTATACATGAACATGAATGGAACAGTAAAAAGTTGCGAGAAAATCAGCAGTACTCAAGATGGTTTTACCGGGCAGCTTAATGATTATGATTATTTCGGAACAGGTGTAGCTTGTTTGGGAGATAAAGATAATGATGGGAATATAGACTTGCTTATTTCTGCTTATGGAACTGATGATGGCCCCGTAAATAGTGGTGCTGCATGGATAATGAATTGGGGGCTTCCACAGACTGGCTTTTCATGTACTAATTCGTTCCAACTCCCCCCTGCCACCTACGCCTGCACAGGAACAGATATTCAAATTTCTGGGACTGAATACTGGATGAAGTTTACTGCTGATACAACAAGTATGAGAATTGCGATTACAGTGCCAACACAACTTCCTGTTGCTGATATACGGCAGCTTTATCTTTATTCCGGGTCTTGCGATAATTTGACTTTAGTTGAACAGAAGAATTTGGATAATGGGGAAGTTCTGGAAATTTTAAGAAATGATTTAACGGTTGGAAATAATTATTATTTAAAAGTACAGCAACAAAATGTTGTTAATGGTTGGTTTGGGGTTTGTTTAACAAAACTTTTACCAACAACAAAACTTATTGAGGCGGATTGTGGAGCAGCTAACATTGATACAATTCAATCATTAACTGCAAATGTAATTACTGGTGCATCCTTATATCAATTCAATGTCAGTAATAATGATATAGGATTTAATGAAACATATACATCTAATACCAACTCATTTTCACTCGCTCAACTCGAAGGAGAATTATTTCTGAACACACCATATAAAATTACCGTTAGTGTAAAAACAAATAATTTGTTTTCACCTTTTGGGGATACTTGTATAATCACAACAAAGCCCTATCCGATTGATACACCTTTATATGTTAAAGGGGAAATATATCTCAAAATAAAAGACTCTGATTCAATAATTATCAATTATGATATTGACAGTAGTTCAACTTATAATAACACTACCGTCAATAATATAAGTTTTTTGTCACAATTCGGCATTAGAAAAATTTATCGGCCATATTATATTGAAAATACAAGTCTCACAAAAATTTATAAAGTTAAGTTTACCGATTATTCAAGCACTGATGCCTTAATTGCAAATTTTCAAAATCTCAGTTTTATAGAATATGCAGAAAAAGTTCCTGCACGTTATCTTTTTACTACTCCAAATGACCCCAATATGGCAGATTTATGGCATTTATATAAAATCAATGCAGAAATGGCTTGGAATATACCACAAGGGTCGAATGATGTTATTGTTGCAGTAGTTGATGATGCAGTTAGTATAAACCATGATGATTTGCAGGCAAATATTTGGCATAATTTAAACGATCCTATTAATGGTTTTGATGATGATGGAAATGGCTATGTTGATGATTATAATGGATGGGATATTGCAGATAATGATAATGATCCAATTCCACCGATTACAGCATCAGATTATTTTTTTTCACATGGTACTCATGTTGCAGGTATAGTGGGTGCATATTCAGATAATTCAATAGGAATAGCGTCAATAAGCAACAACAAGGCTAAAATAATGCCTGTTAAAGCAAAAAAAGATGCAAACCAAACAAACTCAATTGATGCAGGCATGGATGGTGTTGTTTGGGCAATGAATCACGGAGCAAAAATTATTAGTATGTCATGGGGTGGTTCTCCTTATTCTGCAGCTGAACAGACAGTTTTTAATACAGCTCATGATATGGGAATTGTATTAGTTGCTGCAGCAGGTAATTCAAATACTTCAACCCCAATGTATCCTGCATCGTACAATCATGTTATCAATGTTGGTGCAACTTATTCAAATGATACTAGAGCTGGTTTTTCAAATAATGGCTCAACAATAACATTAATGGCACCTGGTGTAAATATTCTTAGCACAGTTCCTAATAATCATTATGTTAATATGAATGGCACATCAATGGCTTGTCCGTTAGTTTCTAGCTTATGTGCTTTAATGCTTTCACACGATTTAAGTTTAACCCCTGATCACATTAAAACATGTTTAATTGATAATTGCGATCCGATACAAGGCACTGGTATTGGTTCAGGTAGAATAAACGCTTTTAAAGCAGTTGCCTGTATCTACAACAAGCCTATTGCTGACTTTACTGCAAATACACAAATAGTATGTGCAAGCGTGTCTTCAACAATAGCTTTTACTGATAAAAGTCTGAATAATCCTACAACTTGGTCATGGACATTTGAAGGGGGGACACCATCTGTGTCTAATTTACAGAATCCAACTGTTACATATAGTATATCAGGCAACTACAATGTTACATTAACTGTTTCAGATGGTTTAAACTCTCATACTTATGAAAAAAACCAATATATTTTTGTTCAAGATTGCCAACCTATTCATAATCAACAAAGTTTTTGGCACTTTGGTAAGTACGCTGGTATTGATTTCAACAGTGGAATGGCAGTTGCAACGGGACTTCCCCCAAATAACCTAAATACGAATAGAGCTTGTGCAAGTGTTTCAAATGATAACGGCCAATTGTTATTTTCGACAAATGGTATTGATGTGTGGAATAGAAATTTTGAACGAATTACAAACTCTGAAACAATGCTAAACGGTAGTCCAAATTCAAGAGGTTGCCATCCTGCTGTAAACAACAATGCAACACAAGGAGTGCTAATTGTTCCAGAACCTGGGAGTGGAACTCGTTATTATGTTTTTACAGTTTCAGATGTATATATAAATAGCTGCCATACTAATAACGGTCTTTGTTTTACTATAGTTGATATGTCTCTTCATAATGAGTTTGGTCTTCATAATGAGTTTGGGGGGATTGATATTGGTTTCTTAAATGTTCCGGCTGTTTCAACAAACAACCCCCTTACTACTGATGCGATAACTGCAATACCTGGTTGCAATGGCGTTGACTATTGGATTATTGTTAAAGGTACGGCAGATCCAAATAATCCAGGAATTGAAGATAAAATAATTGCATTTCCCCTTACTCAAAGCGGTGTAGGTACTCCTGTATATTCACCTTCTAATGTAATTTCAAATAGCAGTTCAAACAAATTTAGTCATATTAAAGTATCAAAGAATTCCAAATGGACAGCCTATGCTTATGATGCCGGCGTTTCTCTTTATAACTTTGATCCTAGTAGTGGGGTTTTTTCTTATTTTTCAACATTGCCTTCATCATCAGGTTATGATGACATTTGTTTTAGCCCTGATAACAATATTCTTTATCAAATTACGTATTCTGCTGGTTTAAAACAATGGAATTTAAAAAATATTACACAGTGTAATCCAATACCTCCATTTTATCGTATTCCTCTTGATTTATCTGCATGGTGGATGGTCCCGAGAATTGAAATAGGACCTAATGATAAATTATATATTACTTCAAACAGAGATTACTTATCCGTTATTAATTCCCCTAATAATTTCTTTCCTAATCCTATAAATTTGTGTTTTAATTGTATTGCTTTATGCCCAAGTTGTTTAATGGCCGATAATACAGCTTCTTTACCTAATTTTATAAATGCTGAATTGATTTTAATAAATGATTTTGAATGGTGTATTGAAAACTGCAACGAAGTCCATTTCCATTCTCTTTCATGCGGAAACATTGAGGGCTGGGATTACGATACTTCTGATGGTATTGATGATTGGGAAGATATTGGGATGACACACACTCAATATACTTATACTCTTCCAACAAATCCAGCTTCATTTCCTGTTACTTTTATTGCAAGTTTGAAAGTTGATGGCCAGATAGTATCACATACAATAACTATTGATTACCCGCCACCGCCAACGATATTCCCAATTAATGATGTTTGCGTCAGTTCAACAAATACGGTTCAATACTTTACTGATGCTCAAAATGTAAATTATTCATGGTCAGTAACAGGTGGACAGATAGATGGACAGATAGTAGGAGCAACCAATGAACAGAATGTATTTGTATTATGGCCGTCAACTGGCGTGGGGCGTGTTACACTGACAGTTCAGAACAGCAGTGGTTGCACCAATAGTAACTTTATAGATATTAATATTCGTCCGGTTCCAAATGCAAATGCAGGTACAGATAAAACTATTTGTTCAGGGCTTTCAACAACGCTTACAGCAACTGGCGACATACAGTATCATTGGAGTACTGGTGAAAACACAGCCTCAATCATTGTGAGCCCGACAACAACCACAACTTATACCGTTACTGTTACAAATCAATATGGCTGCACGAAAACCGATGAAGTTATTGTTAATGTTAATCAATCGCCACAAATTTCATCAACAAACATACTTAATTCATGTTTTGGTTCTGCAAACGGTTCTGTTGATATTTCAGTAACAGGCGGCACTATCCCTTACTCATTTCATTGGTCAAATGGTGCAACCGCCGAAGATATCACAGGACTTGCATCAGGCAATTATTCTGTCACTGTTACCGACTCGCATAACTGCACTGCTTCTGCAACTGTAGATATTATTTCATTACCCCAAATAAATATATCAAACGCTACAACGCAGGTAACAACGCCCGGTAGTTCTGATGGCGCTGTTAATATTACTGTTTCCGGAGGTACACCCGGTTATTTATATCTATGGTCAACAGGCGCTACAACGCAAAACCTTACAGGCGTACCTGTAGGAACATATTCTGTAACCGTAACCGATGCCGCAGGTTGCACAGCAACTATTTCCGCTACAGTAACACTTGCAACACAGGTTACAGTCTCATTACAAAATTACGAAACCTGTCCTGGTCAATGCAACGCTGCTGCAATCGTCAATATTACAGGCGGTATATCGCCATTTACTTACCTTTGGAGCAATGGAAGCACAAGCAATAATCCCTTAAATTTATGTTCAGGAGATTATATTGTTACAGTCACTCAGGCTGATGGTTCTGTTATTGTAAGAAACTTATCTGTACCTCCAAACCCGGTAATATTTAATTTACCTCCTCCGGCTTTTGAAATATTAACATCCCAAACATGGAATAATCAAACTTATACCATTGCGCAAACACTGCATGTTTATTCAAATTTAACATTACAAAAATGCACCCTGATTTTTGCACCCGATGCAGAACTTATTGTTCACGAAGGAGGCAAACTGATTATTGACGACCATTCATACCTCACAGGGCTGGAAACAGCTAATAATGTGAATTTCTGTTCAGCTTTATGGAAAGGCATTGTCGTACTGGGGACAAATGCCTCGCAAACCGATGTTGCCGACCCTTCCACACAGGTTTCGCCGCATGGCTTTGTTTGGTTAAAAAACGGCTCCCTTATTGTTAAAGCAGAAAATGCCGTTTATGCCGGCAGAATTGTCCGTACAGGGTCCTGCTCCACCTGTCTTTCCGTTACAAAAGGCGGGATAGTTTGGATTGATGGCAGCAACAGGCCGGGCGAATCGGATCCTTCAATTTCCGATTGCAGAAACGGAGTCGTACTGATTTATAATTACTGGAACAATCCTACAGCCAGCCGTTTCAATAACTGTATTTTTTCAAACACGTCTCCCCTTCCTGTTCATCAATGGTATTCTGAAGGCCCTGCTTACTTTATTAATGGATCGGCTCGTGGTTTGAACATTACAGGATGCAGGTTCGAAATAGCACCCGCCATTCAGACAACAAATTCACAATATGCCATTTTCGGTTCATGGTATTACGGAAATATAGCAAATTGTATATTTTCAGGACTTGTTAACGGCATTTCCGGAGAATTTAACAATGTGGGTATTACAGGTAATCAATTCATTTCTGTAAAAAGAGGGATTTTAGAAAAAGGAGGAAGCGGCTATACTATTGAGGGAAACAGTTTTACCGGAATACCACAGCCTACAGGCGCAGGAGGATATACCCCGTATGAACATTATGGCGTATTTGTAAACGCCAGCATGGATTTTAATGTATCAAATAATCAATTCACGGGCATTGCAGGAGTGAATCCATTGGGTTTATCGGGTTCGGCCGCCTACGGGGTCATTGTTTCCCAAACCGAACGCTACGACAGCCCGGGCGGTATTCTTTTTGACAACACATTTACAAATTGCGATTATTCCATACAGGCGCAAGGGCATAACGGAACTCTTGATATACGCTGCAATAATTTCAATAACTCTGAAATCACGGCTATTCCGGTAACTTCTTATTATGGAGCTTCATTGAAAGATCAGGGATTAGGGTGTCAGGTTAATGGAAATCCTGCTGGCAATGAATGGAGTACGAATTGCGACCCCCTTGCACCCGATGCTGATGGTATTCCTAATGAGATTTTTATTGACCCTGCTATTGTTTTACCCGCAGGACAAAATTTCTTGTTTAGGTATTTTGCTTATAGGGAAGTGTCAGGTTCACCTTTTACTAATCCAAAATGTAGTTCGATTGAAATGTTGAATACCGAATGTAATATTTCTAAAAATAATCAATCATGTTTATGTAAAAATCCGCCATGTAGCTTTGCCAAATCTATAAATACTTCTACATCTGTTGAGGAAATAGATGCTTTTATTACTGCTTACCTTGAAGAAAAAATGAGTCTCGGAGAATTGCTGGCAAACGGAGATAAACAACAATTACTGAATGATATTTTATGCAACCTTGCGGAAGGCTTATTAAAAAACAAGCTGCTGGCATTTTCGCCATATCTAAGCGACAGGATTCTTATTGCAGCCATTAAGCAGAAACCTACGCCATTGGCTTCCGGTATTTTAAAACAAATTATTGAAGCAAATTCCCCGGTTAGCTCCGCAGTAATGTATGAAATTGAACATCGCGTACCAGTCATTCCCAATGGTATTATGAAGCAAATCCGTTCGGTGCAGACAGGGGCTTCTGTACGTTTCGACACCGAGAGGCGAATATCATGGCTTAGCGCAGAACTCCTTAAATTACGAAATATGCTTGTAGAAGCTATGATTTCCGGTGGCGATATAGAAGCTGCAAAAGAATTGATGTTAAGCTCTGATAATGTTTACGACAAGCAACGCTTGACACAAATATTCATACAAGAAGGCGATTATTCAGCCGCACGGGGTGCTTTGAATTTAGTAACTCAATTTACTCCGGCAGATAAAATAACAGAGGCTCTTAATTATGTTAGCGTAATGAATATTATGATTGATATGGCAGAGCAGCAGAAATCGTTATTTGAAATTAATGAAGTACAGGAACAATCTTTGCGCGATGTGGCTGCCTCAGGTACGCCAGCAGCATTGCAGGCAGAGGCAATACTTGAAACTATTTTTGGTGAAACTTTCCCTGCTGTTGTATCAAAAATACAAACACAACAAAATAAACTAATGAATAACAATGTTGATGACCTACCGGATAATAGGGTTAATCAAACTTATGTTAAATTATATCCGAATCCTAATAATAGCCATTTTATCATTGAATATAACTTATACACAAGTGAAGATGGTAATTTTGAAATATTTAATATACTCGGGGATAAGATATTTTCAATTAAATTAAACAATAGTCAGGGAATGAAAAATATTGAAAATATTACATTGGCAAACGGCACTTATTATTATCAGGTAAAAGCAGGGAATACAGTAATTGCTATTGATAAATTTATTGTTATTAAATAAGGAATGGGCTGTTGTATTTGGTACAACAGTCCATTTTTAATTCACTGAAGTATGAAAATTGTTATTTTTTTTATTTGTTATACCCCTTTCCTTTTATTTTCACAATCGGCATTTGATAAAAAATATGACAATCTTGGATTAATTGATTGGGGCATGAGCTTATCTTATAATTTTGAAAATGGAATTATTATTTCCGGAAATACTTATAATAATTTAACTGGTGATGATTCAACTTTTATTGTAAACACTGATTGCAATGGAAATATTATTTGGCATAATACTATTAATATTAGTCAAGGTTCGGAATTTTTATGGGCAGTAAATAAAACCATTGGTGGTTATATTTATTCTGGTCATGCTTACAATGATACTTTTGCGATTTTAAATTATTTTTTATTTAAAACAGACTACTTAGGAAATCTATTATGGTTAAAATATTACGGCGACACATTAAACAGCCAGTGCTGGGATATGATAGCAACAAGAGACAGCGGTTTTTTGATGATAGGCAACACTTTTCTGGGGAATGATACTATCAACGGTTATATTCAAGCCTGGTTAATCAAAACCGACAGTATAGGCAATGTTGAGTGGGAGCGTAAATTTGGAGGAATAAATGCCGATTATGTTTATAATGTAAAGCAAACCCCGGACAGCGGTTATATTGTAGCCGGGCAAACGGCTAGTATGGGCGCGGGAAGTACCGACTTATGGCTATTTAAAACCGATAGCGAAGGCAACTTGCAATGGCAGCAGGCTTATGGAACAATAGGTGCAGACTGGGGGGGCGGGGTAGATATTGCACTTGATAAAGGGTATATTCTAACCGGATCATTAAATGTAAATGTTGCTACAATTGCATGTATAATAAAAACCGATAGTTTAGGGAACGAACAATGGAGAAAAACCTATGGTTTTGAATATGGAGAGGCGCTTACAAAAGTAAAAAGTTTACCAGATAGCGGTTATATAGCTTCAGGAAGTACCAATTTTAATCCGCAAGTTGGCTTTCAAGGCTGGATTGCACGCTTTAATAGTGATGGAGATACACTCTGGACAAAAATGTTTGGAGGTCCTTATGATGAGTATTTTTACGATTTGATACTTACAGATGACGGAGGTTTTGCTATGGCTGGCGTTTATACTCAGGCAATCCAGCCTAATGATTACGACATGTGGCTTGTTAAAACCGACAGCAATGGCTGCGCTTTGCCTGAATGCGACTATGGCTGCGAACCTTGCACCTACATTGAAGCGGCATTTCTGGTTTCATCAGATACAATAGATTTACAATACACAGACACCATTCATTTCTATGACCAAAGCACTTTTGCCCAACATTGGTTCTGGGATTTCGGAGATGAAACTACAGATACATTACAAAATCCATTGCACGTTTACGACAGCAGTGGAACATACCAGATAATGATGGTTGCCTATTACTCCGCCTGCTCCGACACTGCCTGGCAAACAATTGTTGTGCTGCCGGCTTTTCATTGCGACAGCTTACAGTCCTATTTTACAGTTTCAGATGACACCATAGATTTGCAATATACTGACACCATTCATTTCTATGACCAAAGTACTTTTGCCCAGCATTGGTATTGGAATTTCGGGGACAACACAACGGACACAGTACAAAACCCGCTTCATGTTTTTGATACTACCGGAGTTTTTATTATAATGCTGGTTACTTATTATATGAATTGCGCCGATACGGTTTATGATACGGTTGTTGTTGTAAATTCCGTTGGTGTTAATTCAAATAACAGTCAAACAAAAAAAGTCAGAATTGTTCCGAACCCTGCACAGGAGCGTGTGCGTATAATAACTTACGAACCAGAGGCAGAACTTACCATTTACAACATACATGGTATTATAATCAGGGAAAAACATTTTTTTAATGAAACAGAGTTTGATGTTTCAGATTGGCAACGCGGAGTTTATCTAATTAAACTTACAATGGAAAAAGATGTTATTATAACAAAATTTGTAAAAAAATAATAAACATGAAGCAGTATTTCGTAACAGGAATTTTTTTATTGTTTTCCCTGTATTTGCTTGCTGCCTCGCCATACCTTAGCGACAGGATTCTTATTGCAGCCATTAAGCACAAACCTTCTCCCATAGCTCCCGGTATTTTAAAACAAATTATCGAAGCAAATTCTCCTGTTTCAACAGATGTTATGTATGAACTGGAACAACGTAACCCGGTTATACCTATTGGAATTATGAACCAGATACGAGCATTGCAAACAGGCGCATCTGCCCGTTTCGATACCGAACGCCGCATTGCATGGCTCAGCGCCGAACTGTTGAAATTACAAAATATGTTGATAGAAGCTTATATTTCCTCAGGTGATATGGCAACAGCAAAAGACATAATGTTAAACTCAGCTAATGTTTACGACAAACAGCGTCTTGCCCAGATTTTTCTTAATGAAGCAAATTTTTCCGGTGCACGCAACGCAATAAATTTAGTTTTGCAATTTATTCCTACTGACCAGTTGAACGAAGCTCAGAACTACATAAAAATAATGAATGTTATTATTGAGTTGGCCGAAACCGGTAAATCCTTGTTTGAAATAAATGCAGCACAGGAACAAGATTTACGCGAAGCAGCTTCCTCTGGTACAATGGTTGCACTGCAGGCAGAAACCATTCTCGAATTGGTTTTTGGAGAATCTTTTCCTGCTGTAGTTTCTAAAATTCAACCTGTAAGCAATACAAAATTACTAATGTCTGATATTGACATCCGCAAATTCGATAATCCGGTTTACGCTAAATTATTTCCTAATCCGAATAATGGTAATATGCAACTCGAATACTCTTTACCTAAAGGAGAAGATGGAGAATTGCTTATTTTAGATGTTAGCGGTAAAGAAATCTATAAAACAGAATTACTACCTAATCAGAAACTATTAACAATCCCAACCATTAGTATTGCTGAAGGCATTTATCTTTACAGGGTTAGCTTAGGCGAGGGTATTTCAGTAACTGAAAAGTTAGTTATTATCCGGTAAGATAAGTTTTATTCACTATGAAATTTACTTGATATGAAGTACATTAGTTTGTTAATATTATCTTTTGCTTTGTACACAATAGCATATTCTCAATCAGTTTTTAATAAAAGATTTGATTTTGATAACAATTATGATGGTGGTTGGGGTTTATCACGTAATTATGAAGGTAGTTTGATTGTTGGTGGATCTGGTAATATTAACCAAGAACGGTATTGCTTTATTGTTAATGTTTCATGTAGCGGTGATTCAATATGGTCGAGAAAATATAATCTCAGTAATGGCTTTGAAAGTATTAGATCAATTCAAAAAACGCCCTTGAAAAGCTATGCAATGGCAGGGGAAGCCTATAACTCCACTTACAATATTGATAATTATTTTTTGTTTAAAACAGATAGGTTTGGAAACTTAAAGTGGCTGAAATTTTATGGTGACTCCGTTGAAAGTCAATGCTGGGATATGATTGCTACAAAAGACAGCGGCTTTCTTTTGATAGGTAATACATTTCTGGGTTATGATACTATCAACGGCTATATTCAGGCATGGCTTGTTAAAACAGACAGTCTGGGCAATGTACAATGGGAGCATAGATACGGTGGTGTTAATGCAGAATATGTGTATGGTGTAAAACAAACCACAGATGGTGGGTACATTGTAGCAGGTCAGACAGCAAGTTTAGGTACTGCTGATAACGCAGATATGTGGCTGTTTAAAATAGACAGCGAAGGCAACATGCAATGGCAACAGGCTTATGGCACAAGTGATAATGATTGGGGGGGGGGGGTAACGCCAACTTTCGACGGAGGTTATATTATAACAGGTACCTTGAGCCAGGGAGTTACCCCGATTGCCTGTATAATTAAAACCGATAGCGGTGGAAACGAACAATGGCGAAAAACGTATGGATACAACTATCATGAATCATTTAAAAAAGTATTTCAGTTGTCCGATAGTGGTTACATTGCAATGGGTAGCATCAATCTAAACCCGCAGGTAGGCTTTCAGGGCTGGCTTGCACGGTTCAACAGCTCAGGCGATACGCTTTGGACAAAAATGTTCGGAGGCCCTTCTTATTATGACGATTATTTTTATGGCTTTACTTTAACTGATGACGGTGGCTTTGCTATGGCTGGCGTTTATGAAACGGCACACAATGTTCCACCTTATCAGGATATGTGGCTCGTAAAAACCGACAGTAATGGCTGTGCTTTACCAGAATGCGATAATGGCTGCGATCCCTGCACTTATATAGACCCGGCTTTATCTGTCTCTGCAGATACCATAGATTTGCAATACAACGACACTATTCATTTTTACGACCAAAGCGCTTATGCGCAGCATTGGTACTGGAACTTTGGCGATGGTACAACAGATACAGTGCAGAACCCTTTACATGTTTTCGATACAACAGGAACATACAATGTAATGATGATTGTATCTTTTAATAATTGTTCTGATACTGCTTATAATACAGTAGTTGTGATAAATTCTGTTGGGATGCAACCCTTGTTAGATGCTCTTATATCAAATTTTCATATATTCCCCAACCCTGCAAAGGAATCTGTTACAATTAGCTTGTTAGAATTTGAACCGGCTGAAATAATTATTTACAATATGCAGGGCGTAACTTTGTTCTCACAGCAGGCACACGAGAAAAAAACAGTGTTAAATA
>Ga0209417_1006214_pt1 | contig 12423 bp, 9 predicted proteins | sample RifGroF2_FD_184002 | JGI IMG/M metagenome (GOLD analysis project Ga0209417, IMG submission 184002) | Groundwater microbial communities from Rifle, Colorado, USA - Groundwater F2 (SPAdes) (version 2) | ecosystem: Environmental > Aquatic > Deep subsurface > Groundwater | place: Rifle, Colorado... | reverse complement strand
GAAAACCCGGATAATATGCTCAAGCCCGAGATGTACGCCGAGATAAAGATAAAAGTTACGCGCTCTTCCCGTCTGACCGTGCCGCTAAACGCCATCGTCAATACCGGCGCCCGCAAGCTGGTTTTCGTGGATAAAGGCGAAGAGGGCTTCGAGCCGAGGGAAGTGAAGACCGGTTTCGAAGGCGACGACTACTCCGAGATCCTGTCCGGAGTAAGGGCGGGGGAGACCGTAGTAACTTCCGCAAACTTCCTCATAGACTCCGAAGCCAGGCTCAAATCATCGGTCACGGAATAAAACCATGATAAAAAAGATCATCGCGTTTTCCGCCCACAACAAGGCACTGGTCATTATCTTTACCGCGGTGGCCATGATAGGCGCTTACTATTGCGTAAAGAACATCTCGCTGGACGCCATCCCCGATCTTTCCGACACGCAGGTGATAGTTTATTCCCGCTGGGACCGCTCCCCCGATATCATGGAGGACCAAGTCACCTACCCTATTATCACCTCGCTCCTGGGCGCGCCAAAAGTGAAAACAATCCGTGGTTTTTCCGATTTCGGCTTCTCCTATGTCTATGTGATCTTCGAGGACGGCACGGATATCTACTGGGCCAGGGCCCGCGTGCTTGAATACTTGAACAAGATACAGGGCCGGCTGCCGGAGGGCGTAAAAACCGAGATAGGCCCCGACGCCAGCAGCGTCGGCTGGGTGTTCCAGTACGCCCTGGTGGATAAAAGCGGGCGGCACGACCTTTCCGAGCTCCGCTCCTTCCAGGACTGGAACCTCAAATATCATTTGCAGTCGGTACCCGGCGTGGCCGAAGTGGCTTCTATAGGCGGTTTCCAGAAGCAGTACCAGGTGAACCTGAACCCCAACGCCATGGTTGCCTACAATATCCCGCTTGAGAAAGTGCTGACCGCGGTAAAAGACGGCAATAACGAAGCGGGCGGGCGGCTGATAGAATTTTCCGGCGCGGAATACATGATACGCGGCAAAGGCTACGCCAAGTCCATTAAGGATATAGAGGACATCGTAGTGGCGCGGGACGCCAACGGCACGCCGGTGCTTATCAAGAACATCGCCCGGGTAGAGATCGGCCCGGAGATCCGCCGCGGAATAGCGGACCTGGACGGCGAAGGCGATACCGTGGGCGGCATAGTGATAATCCGCCACAAGGAGAACGCGCTGAAAGTGATAGAGCGGGTAAAAGAAAAGCTGGAGCAGATAAAACCCTCCCTGCCCGAAGGCGTGGAAGTGGTAACGACTTACGACCGCTCCGGCCTGATCTATAAAGCCATCGCCACCTTGAAGCGGCAGCTGACCGAGGAAATGCTCATCGTCAGCCTGGTCATACTTATTTTCCTCTGGCATATACCCTCGGCTGTCATCCCCATTGTGACCATACCTGTCTCGGTTTTCCTGGCTTTCATTCCCATGTATTTCATGGGCATCTCGTCTAACATCATGTCGCTCTCGGGCATAGCCATCTCTATAGGCGTGCTGGTTGACGGCGCAATAGTGGAGGTGGAGAACGCGTATAAGAAACTAGAACTGTGGCAGAGCGGGGGAAGAAAAGGGGATTTCCACGCGGTGCGGCTGGAAGCCCTGCAGGAAGTGGGGCCGTCGGTGTTCTTCTCGCTGTTGGTCATAGCCGTAGCTTTCCTGCCCATCTTCACCCTGGTGGACCAGGAAGGCCGCATGTTTAAGCCGCTGGCCTACACCAAGAACCTTTCCATGTTCATGGCGGCGCTGCTCGCCATCACGCTGGATCCGGCGCTGCGCATGATGTTCGCTCGCATGGACCCATTCCCCATAAAACCGCTGTGGTTCGGGAAAGTGGTGAATACGGTAGCCGTAGGCACTTATTACCCTGAAGAAAAGCATCCCATCAGCAAAATGCTCTTCGCGGTGTATGAGCCGGTCTGCAAATGGGTGCTGAACCACCCGTTAAAGACCATCGCTTTCTCGCTGCTGCTGGTGCTTTCCACCATCCCGGTATACCTCAAGCTGGGCTCTGAATTCATGCCGCCCCTCAACGAAGGCACCATCCTCTACATGCCCACCACCCTTCCGGGGCTTTCGGTGACCGAAGCGCAGAAACTCCTGCAACTTCAGGACCGGATCCTTAAAAGCATCCCCGAAGTGGAACGGGTGTTCGGCAAAGCCGGGCGCGCGGAAACCTCCACTGACCCGGCGCCTTTCTCCATGATGGAGACCACTGTAGTGCTTAAGCCCCATGACGAGTGGCGAGCCAAACCCCGCTGGTATTCCTCCTGGGCGCCGGACTTCCTGCGCAATATACTCAGCCATGTCTGGTACGACCGCCTGACCTGGGACGAGCTCATCACCGATATAGACTCGAAGATGAAGTTCCCCGGGGTGTCCAATGCCTGGACCATGCCGATAAAGGCCCGGATAGACATGCTCTCCACCGGCATAAGGACGCCGATAGGCATAAAGATCTACGGCGCCGACCTGACCGTGATACAGAAGATAGGCGTGGAAGTGGAGCAGCTTATCACGCACGTAAAGGGCACCAGGAGCGCTTTCGCCGAACGCACCGCGGGCGGCTACTTCCTGGACTTCACGCTTAAAAGGGAGCAGCTGGCCCGCTATGGCCTCTCGGTCAGGGAAGCCCAGATGGCCGTGATGTCCGCCATCGGCGGCGAGCCTATCTCCACCACCGTAGAGGGCAGGGAGCGCTATTCAATAAACGTGCGCTACGCCCGCGAATACCGCGATGACCTGAACAAACTTGGCAGGGTCCTGGTCACCACCATGGGCGGCATCAACGTGCCGCTGGCGCAGATAGCGGACATAGAGATGCGGCAGGGACCTGCGATGATCCGCGACGAGAACGGCTTGCTGTCCGGGTACGTCTACGTGGACATCGAGGGCATAGACGTCGGGACCTATGTAAAGAACGCGAAAGCGCACGTCCTTTCCCAGCTCAAGCTCCCGGCCGGCTATTCGCTGGAATGGAGCGGCCAGTACGAAAACATGCTGCGCGTGCGCGAAAGGCTTAAGATAGTGCTGCCGCTTACGCTGTTCATAATCTTCATACTTCTTTATATGAACACAAAGTCGGCGGTTAAGACGTTTATCGTCCTGATGGCCGTGCCCTTCTCACTGATAGGCGCGGTGTGGTTCCTTTACTTCCTGGACTACAACGTTTCCATCGCGGTCTGGGTGGGCATGATAGCGCTGATGGGCCTGGACGCCGAGACCGGCGTCTTCATGCTGCTGTTCCTGGACCTTTCCTACGACGACATGAAGAAATCCGGACGCATGAACAATACCGGTGACCTGAAAGAGGCCATCATGCACGGCGCGGTGAAGCGCGTGCGCCCGAAGATGATGACGGTGGCGGCCGCCTTTATGGGCCTGATCCCCATCATGTGGACGCTGGGCACCGGTTCCGACGTGATGAAGCGCATAGCCGCGCCCATGATAGGCGGCCTGGCATCGAGCTTCGCCCTGGAGCTGCTGGTCTACCCGGTGGTCTTCTACCTCTGGAAAAAGAAAGAGAACGCTTTCGACTGACGGGAGAGAAAATGAAAGCATTACACCTGGCTGTAGTTCTTTTCTCAGTAGTGTTGTGCGCGGGCTATGCGGGTGCCCAGCATAACCACGGTGGAGGAGGGCATGGGGGAGGTCACCAGGGCCAACCGCAGGAGGACACTGTGCTGTGTCCCCTGCGCGTGAAGAACTTCGAGCCCACCGTAAAGAATACAGAGACCGGGGTTGAAATAACGCTGACGGCAATAACCGTAAAGGACATAGCCGGCCTCCGGAAAACAGCGGCGCGGCATTTCAGTTCCAGAGACGAGATGGAAAAGAATTGTCCGGCACGCGTCCCCGGCGCAAAAACCGGCGTCGAAGAAACGGACGGCGGCGTAAAGATAACGATAACGGCCCAGTCTCCCGCCTCGATAAAAACCATACAGGCGGCCGCCGCCTATGCCTGTAAAAGAGACCAGCCTGACGCTTCGCGGGTTTTCAAGACCTACGCCTGCCCCATGGGGGAGTTCCAGAGCAGCAAACCGGGAAAATGCCCGAAGTGCGGAATGGAACTGGCGGAAAAGAAATAGAACATTAAGACTTCAGAGGAAAACACATTCAATGAACTACGTAAACACCGTACTAGCTCTGATAGGTAATACGCCGCTGCTTAAAGTGGAAAAGCTGGACACCGGCAACTGCGAACTTTTCCTGAAGTTGGAGAACCAGAACCCCGGAGGGTCCATAAAAGACCGCATAGCGCTTTCCATGATAGCCGCCGCCGAGGAGGAAGGGAAGATACGCAAGGGGTCCACCTTGGTGGAGGCCACGGCAGGCAACACCGGACTGGGCCTGGCACTGGTGGCCGCCCAGAAAGGTTACAAACTGATACTGGTCATACCGGACAAGATGAGCCAGGAAAAGGTTTCGCACCTGAGGGCCTTGGGGGCGCAGATAGTGGTAACACGCTCGGACGTGGAAAAGGGCCACCCCGAATACTACCAGGACATGGCCGAACGGATAGCGCGCGAGACGCCGGACAGCTTTTATATAAACCAGTTCGGCAATCCCGCCAATCCGGCGGCTCACGAAAAGACCACGGGCCCGGAGATTTGGGAGCAGATGGGGCACAGCGTGGACGCTGTGGTGTGCGGCGTTGGTTCGGGCGGAACCATAACCGGCCTCTCCCGCTATTTTTCGCGTGTATCGCCGAAAACAGAATTCGCGCTGGCGGACCCTGCCGGCTCGGTGCTGGCCGGCTATATCAAAGATAAAACCCTGGGCAAGGCGGGCTCGTGGTTCGTGGAGGGGATAGGCGAGGATTTTATCCCGCCCATTGTTGACCTTTCCAGAGTTACCAAAGCCTACACTATAGGCGACGCGGAAAGTTTCGCTACGGCCCGCGAATTGCTGCGCGCGGAAGGCGTACTGGCGGGGTCCTCCTCCGGAACCCTGGTGGCGGCGGCGCTGCGTTATTGTCGGGAGAGCAAAACGCCCAAACGTGTAGTAACCATTGTGGCCGATAGCGGGAACAAATACCTTTCTAAAATGTTCAACGACTTCTGGCTGGCCGACCACGGCTTCATGCACAAAACGGCTTTCGGCGATCTCCGCGACCTGGTAGGCCGCCCGTTCCACGAAGGCACAGTGTGCTCGGTGAAGCCTGCGGATACGCTGATAACCGCCTTTATGCGGATGCGGCTGTACGAATACGCCCAGCTTCCCGTGATAGAGAACGGCCGCGTGGCCGGTATCCTGGACGAGTCGGATATTCTGCTTGCGGTGCAGAAGGATATCTCTAATTATCACAAGCCCGTCAGCGGGCACATGTCGCAGAACCTGGTAACAGTGCAGCCTTCCACTTCACTTGACGAAATTACGGCCATCCTCGGCAAGGGCATGGCCGGGCTGCTGTACTGCGAGGGAAAGTTCTACGGCTTGATCACCAAGGTGGACCTCTTGAACCATCTCAGACGAAAACTCCTGGGCAAAAAGGAAAAAGCAGATGGAATTTGAAACCAAACTTATTCATGCAGGACAGGCGGCCGATAAACAGACCGGCTCCGTGAACGTGCCGGTTTACCAGACCTCTACCTATAAGCAGGACGCCATAGGCAAAGACCGGGGCTGGGAATATTCACGCTCCGGCAATCCTACGCGCAAAGCCCTGGAAGATTGCATAGCCGCGCTTGAGGGCGCTAAACACGGACTTGCCTTCGCCTCGGGGCTCGCCGCCGAAACGGCGGTGCTCGGCGGGCTGCTTAAGAAGGGGGACCATGTTGTGGCCGGCGACGATCTTTACGGCGGCACCTACCGGCTCTTCGAGAAAGTGTTTAAGAAATGGGGCCTGGAGATCTCCTACGCCGATTCAAAGGATCCGGCCTCTTTCAAGAAAGCTATGCGGCGCAATACCCGCCTGATCTGGGCGGAAACGCCCACCAACCCGCTGCTTAGCATAACCGATATAGCGGCCCTGGCCGAAATAGCGAAAAAAGGGAAAGCCGTGCTGGCGGTAGACAACACTTTCGCCACACCCTATTTTCAGCGGCCCATAAAGCTGGGGGCGGATATAGTCGTGCATAGTTCCACAAAATATCTTGGCGGCCATAGCGACGTGATAGGCGGCCTGCTCGCTATCAAAAGCGACGAGCTACATGAGACAATAAAGTTCTACCAGAACGCCGCGGGCGCGGTGCCTGGGCCCTGGGACGCCTGGCTGACGCTGCGTGGCATAAAAACCCTGTCGGTGCGTATGAAGGCCCACGAGTCCAATGCCTTTGAGTTGGCCGCTTTCCTGGCCAGCCACCAGTCCGTCTCGAAAGTTTATTATCCGGGGTTAGAGAACCATCCCGGCCACGGGTTGGCGGCGGAGCAGATGGACGGCTTCGGCGGTATGGTGAGCTTCGAACTCAAGGGCGGCAGGCGCGCGGCGGACTCTTTCTTTAAAAAGCTTAAAGTATTCACGCTGGCCGAAAGCCTGGGCGGCGTTGAATCGCTGGCCTGCTACCCGGCGACGATGACGCACGCGGCTATACCGGAAAAAGAGCGCCTAAAACGCGGAATAACCAACGGTCTGGTAAGGCTATCCGCCGGCATAGAGAACTCGGACGACCTGATAAAAGACCTGGTCCGTGCCCTGAAATAGATTATGCCTCTCTCGACAGAAGAACTTATCCGGTATTCAAGGCAGCTTGTAATACCCGGCGTCGGCCCCGAAGGCCAGGAGAAGCTAAAGGCCGCCAAGGTGGCCGTTGTGGGCGCCGGCGGCCTTGGCGCGCTGGTGCTCGGTTACCTGGCGGGGGCGGGGGTAGGGGAAATCGGCGTGTTCGACTTCGGCCCGGTGGATCTTTCCAACCTGCACCGGCAGCTCATTTATAAAACCGGGGATATAGGCGGGCTGAAGACAGAACTGGCGAAACAGCGCCTGCTGGAGATCAACCCGGAAGTAAAAGTGAACGCGAATGAAGGAATGCTGACCACTAAGAATATAAAAGCCGCCCTTGCAGGCTATGATTATATCGCCGACTGCACGGACAATTTTATGACCCGTGCCGCCATAAACAGAGCCTGCCTCGATCTCAGGAAAACGTATGTGCACGGAGCGGTGTACCAGTTTGAAGGACAACTGGCGGTCTTTGACCCGCAAAGCGGTCCCTGTCTTGGCTGTCTCTGTCCGGATGTGGAGTCCCTTGAGGACCAAGGCTGCGCCGAAGCCGGCGTGGTGGGGCCCGCCGCCGGGGCCGTGGCGGCCATGCAGGCCCTTGAAGTTCTGAAACTTATACTGGGCTTTGAAACGCTTAAAGGCAGATTCGCCATGCTGGACTTCCAACTGGCGAACTTCAACGTCATAGAGCTGAAGAAACGGGAGGACTGCCCCGTCTGCGGCACCAAGGCGCGGCAGGATGAGAAATTCATGAATTCAATTGCCGTGGAATTTATCACCCCGGAAGGGCTTCTGGCACAGCTGCAATGCTGTGGCTTGCCGCGCGTGGTGGACCTGCGCTATGCCTGGGAACACGACCTCTGCCACATCGAGGGCGACACCTGGGTGGATTTCGACGAGCTTGTTAAGAACGGCGCGGGGTTCCGGTCGGACGAAGATATTGCGCTCTACTGTAAGGGACAGAGCAAATCCACAGCGGCATACCGCGCCCTGAAGGCCAAGGGCTTTACTAATGTTTGCGTGCTCAAGGGCGGCATAGACGCCTGGGCTGAAAAGATAGACAAGACAATGACCAAGTATTGACCCGCTTTCGGTATTACTTAGCAAGGAGAGAACTATGAATAAAAAACTCACAATACTGTATGCGTTCGCCCTGGTATTGGCAAGCGTGCCGGCGTTCGCACAGGAATGCAGCAAAAACGGGAATACCCCCTGCCAGCAGATGAAGATGGGGGGAATGGGCAGCACCAGCCCTGTGCAGAATCAGGCAGTTGAAACCGGCAATAAAGCCAAGCCGGCCAAAGCCGCTATGCGCAAGGTAACCAAAGAAGAGGTTGGCAAGGAAGCGGTTTGCCCGGTAATGGGAGACACCTTTAAAGTAACCGCCAAAACACTTTCGGCCTCCTATAAAGGCAAGATATATTATTTCTGCTGCCCCGGCTGTAAAAAGCCTTTCCTGGATAATCCTGAAAAGTATTTAGACAAGAAGCAGGAGCCTCAGGCTAAGGTTTATGTCTGCCCCATGGGCGACTACCAGGGCGACAAGCCCGGCAAGTGCCCCAAGTGCGGAATGACCCTTGAGGAAAAGAAATAAACACAAAATTTCCCGGACCGGCTAGCATAGGCCCGGGAGAAGCGATAGTAATGGAGGTAACTCATGCTGTTCGAAGAACACAATGAAGTAGCGGTTGGTCCGAAAGAGCACGCGCATTGCCCCGAAACGGGCTGCGGCGACTAAGAGAAGCAGCTAGTAGCAGTAAAAAGAGGAGCAGCCTCTGCATTTGTCGGCGCTAACACACAGACGTGCAGGGGCTGCCCTCCCTTTAAATTTAACTTTTATAATCATGCGAATCAAGGACTGCGTCTTAAAATACCTGGAACATGATGTCTGGCTGCACCACACTGCCAGCAGCTATAAAGTACGGATGAACGCCGAGGCAGTGGCCGTCCTTGAAAGCATGGCCACACGCCGCTCGACCGCTGAAATGACCGAGAAAGAAAAGTTCATCTATGACAAGCTGGCTGCCAAAGACATAGCGGGAACGGATACCGGGTTAGTGGGGGACCGACGCCTGCCGGTTAAGAAAAAGAGCCCCCTGGACTTGGTGGAACTGGAATTTTCGGGCCGCTGCAACCTGCGCTGCGCACATTGCTTTGCCGCCCTTTCGCAGAAGGATATCGATCCCTCAACGCTGGATAAAGTTTTTGCCGGGATCGACGCGTTGGAACCGGTCAACCTGGTAGTCAGCGGCGGGGAGCCGCTGCTGAACCCGATGCTGCCGGCGGCGCTCAAGAACGCCCGCGCGCGCAATATGCGCGTGTTCGTAATGACGAATGCCACGCTGGCCGACGAGAAGACCGCCGACTTGTTCGCGCAGTATGGTGTGGCAAAGGCCATGGTCAGCCTGGATTTTTTCGAGGACACGCACGACGCCATACGCGGGGCCGGGGCCTTTAAAAAGGCATTGCACGGCATAAAACTTTTTGTCGGACGGAAAGTGCCGGTCTTCATAACAGCTATGGTGCAGGACAATACCTATGGGCGCGTCAAGGAGTTTCAGGCTTTCTGCCTCGGCGAACTCGGGGCGAACGGGGTAAGTTTTTCTTCCGTGACACCCATAGGCAAGGCGAAAGACGCGTCGGCAGGGCTACAACTGTCTACCGCCAACGCTAAGGACCTTTTCAACAAAGGCCTGATATCGGGGGGGGACGAGAACGCGGATGTTTTTACGCGCCTGGCCGGCAGCCGCAGTTTCTACTGCAATGCCGGCATAGACCAGTGTTTCATCTCCGCGGATGGAAAAGTTTACGCCTGCCATTATTTTCAGAACATCAGAGAAGAGATGGGCGACCTGGCGTTTGAGCCGCTGGAAAACATTTATAGAAAGTATACCGTCAGCGGTGCAATAGCGGTGGATTTTGACTGGGAGAAACTTAAGCAATGCAGGACCTGCGCCCATTTTGCCAAGTGCCGCGGTGGCTGCCGGGCACGGGCTAAAATATTATCCGGCGGCTGGTATAAATCAGACGCTTTTTCATGCGGCCTGTACGGTGTGGATCAGGAAAACTTATGAACGAAGCTGAAAACGTAATAAAAGAACTCTCAAAAGCCATCGATGAAGGCCGTGCGGCCGCATTTGTTACGGTAATACTAGTGGACGGTTCTACCCCCAGGGAGGCAGGCGCCAAAATGCTGGTTTTCGAGGACGGCTCCATACGCGGCACCGTGGGCGGTGGAACGCTCGAAGCGCTTTCCATAAAACAGGCGGTGGACTGCCTAAAAAGAGGAGAGGGCGGGAAATTCATTTTCGACCTGAAGCCAAAGGGAAATACCGGCATGATCTGTATGGGCCGGGTGGAAATATTCGTGGACATTTACAAGGACGCCATAAAGCTGCTGATAATAGGGGCCGGGCATGTGGGAATGAAAATAGCCGAGGCCGCGCGCATGGCGGGCTACCCCTATTCGGTGGCGGACGACCGCGCGGAATTCGCCAACGCGGACCGTTTCCCCGGCGCTGCCAGGATAATAACGGAAAGGCCGGACAAGGCCGTGCGGGAGGCCGGCGTAGACAAGAATACCTACGTGGTAATAGTTACGCGCGGCCACGCGCTGGACAGGGAAAGCCTGGATGAAGCGATAAAAACCCCGGCCGCCTATATAGGAATGATCGGAAGCGCTAAAAAAGTAAAAGAGGTTTACCGCCTATTGGGCGAAAAGAAAATCTTCCCGGCCAGGGACAAGCGCGTATATGCGCCCATAGGGCTGAACCTCGGCGGAAAAACTCCGGGGGAGATCGCGGTGTCCGTCCTGGCGGAAATAATAAAAGCGCGCTACTGCCGCGATGCCGCCAATATGCGCGTATCATAAGCGGCTGTGTAAATTAATCTATGCGTATAACACCTAAGACCACTTACGCCGTCCGATGTATGGTCTATTTTAAAAACCATAATGATAGATCATACTCGCTTAAAGAAATTTCATCCGGCACAGCAATTTCGGCGCCGTTCCTTTCAAAGATACTCCAAACTCTTGCAAAAAGCGGCTACCTGCTGTCACGCAAGGGGCGGCACGGCGGATTTAGATTGAACCGCTCTCCGGAAGCGATCAGCGTTTATGATATTGTCAGGGAAACATCCAGTGTAGGGAAGGTATTAAAGACAGGTTGCAGTGCCTGTTTACTGCGCATTACGCCTGGCAAGCCTTGCCAGTTAAGCGCTTTATGGGCAGACCTGGACCTGGTGGTCAGCATGCATCTCCGCTCAAGGAGATTGTCGCAGCTATAGTGGCCACAGTGGCCCTTGACAAGGAATATCTGGTCTGCTATACTACGTATGAGCAGATGTTCATATATCCGCGTATGGCGACAAAAAAGAAAGACCGCGAAATTTGTGAGGTGCTCTGCGAGCATCCTGAAACCGTCCGTCTGTCCAGAAAGGACCTGATCCCGGACCGGCCGGCCCAGCGGGCGGCCGAACTCTTTAAGGCGCTCGGCGACGCTACGCGCGTTAAAATGCTCCAGATACTGGCGAAAAAAGAGCTTTGCGTCTGCGATATCGCCGCTGTAATTAAAATGAGCCAGTCCGCCGTTTCCCATCAGCTCCGGGTCTTGCGCGGCGCGCGGCTGGTCAAATACCGCCGGGACGGTAAAATGGCCTGGTATTCAATTAACGACAAACATGTAGCCGCCTTGCTGCGTCAGGGTATTGAACATGTCGGGCACGCCTGAATGGCTGACGGGAAGAATTCAACAGAAGCAAAAGGGCGGCTTGTTTCAAATTAGGGATTTATCTTAAAATACTGACTATGCACCGGGCTATCGCATTTTTCTTTTCTGTGTTCCTCCTCTTCACCGCTTTGGCGGAGACGACACACGTCCACGCGCAGGCTTGCGATACCCCCTGTCCCGCGGTATGCCTGGGTACGCCTTGCGGCTCCTGTAGCGATAATTCCGGCTCAATTAGTTCTTTTGCGCCCGCAGACGCGCCAAAGCCCGTCGTACCCTCTTTTGCCCCTATTTTTGCGGCCAGGCTTTCAGCCGACGAAATCTTTCACCCTCCCCTCGGTTAACCATCCCCCGCGGTTAAGTTCCAGATAAAAATATCAGTGCCGACGCCCCTCCGGAGCGTCCTACAGCTTAAGCTGCACAGCTTTTTGGAGGCCGTGTGAAAAAGTTACTACTACCTTTGTTTCTTGCCGTCCTGTTGCCTGGGCCCGGCGCCGCAGCCGTGCAGGAAACGTCCCCCGCCTTGACGCTGCCTGGCATCATATCCGAAGTAAAAACCGCAAACCCGTCGCTGGCGGCTGCCAGGCGGCAGTTGGGCCTGCTGCAAGCCGAAGTGGTCATCAATTCGGCTTACCCCAATCCCAGCATCGAAATCGATAAATCCGCCTCATCCGTCTTCGACGGTTACGAAATAAAAGTCGTCCAGCCGGTGCCGCTTACGGACCGGGCCGGTACGGCGGGTGCGGCCGCCCGCGCCTCATACGAGGCCGCGCAAAAAGAATTGCAGGCGCTTGAAACCGTTATCCTGAGCGCCGCCCGCAAAGCCTGGTACGCCCTGCGAATAGCCGGGGAGCGCCGTAATTTCGAAGAGAAGAACCTCCGGTTCTCAATGGATATCCTCAATAAGATAGAGATGCGCCTGCAGACCGGAGAAGCCGGCAACTCCGATCTGGCCCGCGCCAAGGTGGAAGCCTCACGCAGCGGTTATCACCTGCAGGAGGCGGAAACAACGCAGCGCGCGGCGGCAGGCG
>Ga0209417_1006213_pt1 | contig 12423 bp, 10 predicted proteins | sample RifGroF2_FD_184002 | JGI IMG/M metagenome (GOLD analysis project Ga0209417, IMG submission 184002) | Groundwater microbial communities from Rifle, Colorado, USA - Groundwater F2 (SPAdes) (version 2) | ecosystem: Environmental > Aquatic > Deep subsurface > Groundwater | place: Rifle, Colorado... | reverse complement strand
TTTTTGGCCGGGGCAAAAGATTATTCGCGGCTGGATAATCCGGTTATGAAAGAAATTTTTAAAAAAGTTATTGATGAAGACTTAACTTCATATTTAGCCCGCATTAAATCGCAAGCTTTGATTGTTTGGGGGGAAAAGGATAAGATGACGCCGATTTCAGACGCTTACGCAATGAGCGATAAAATAATTAACAGTAAATTTGAAATATTAAAAGGAGCGGGGCATAGTCCGCATTTGGAATGCCCGGAAAAATTAGCAAAAATAATTGAGGAATTTATTTGATGCCGATTGCTTATATTTATATTTTATTATTTCTTTTCGCGTTGCTGTATAGCAAATCAGCTCTTTTTTGGGTTTATTTGTGGCAATTAAAAGAATACCGCTTGGATAGATTTTGGTCGGAATACGGATTTTTAGGCAAGCTGCTTCATTTTTGGGCGTTTTCAGGAGGCCGGAAGTTTCATCGCCCGGTTTTTACGCTAAAAGCTCTAGCGATTTATGTTATTTCTTTGCTGGCAGTTTTGGCTGGCATCTACGCGGTTTTAAGGATTTCAATTTTTAGTGAAATTGGCAGCGCTTGGATAATTATTGCGGGCTTGATTGCTCTTTATGTTTTAGTGCCAACAATTGTTTTAGTAATTATGTCGATTTTTCAGGCGCCAATAATTATTGCCAAGTTTTTTATATTTAAAATGGCAGCGGCGCGCGTTGCCGAAAATAAGGATTTAATAATTGTTGGCATAACCGGCAGTTATGGGAAAACATCAACCAAGGAATTTTTAGCGCAAATTTTAGAAAAAAAATTTGAAGTTATAAAAACGCCTAAAAATATTAATACAGAAATTGGAATCGCGAAGTTTATCTTGCAAAACCTCATCCCAGCCCTCTCCTTGGAAAGGAGAGGGGGCAAGGAGGTATTTATAGTTGAAATGGGGGCGTATAAAAAAGGGGAAATTAAAAGGATTTGCGATATTGTTAAGCCGAAAATTGGGATTATTACCGGAATTAATGAACAGCACTTATCTTTGTTCGGTTCATTTCAAAATATTATTGATACAAAATATGAATTGATTGAGGGCTTGCCGGAGGATGGCTTTGCGCTTTTTAATGGGGAAAATGAATATTGTTTGGAAATGGCGGAAAAATGGAAGGGGGATAAAGTTATTTATAAAACCTCACCCCAGCCCTCTCCTTGGAAAGGAGAGGGGAAAATTAGTTTACCGAAGCATTATTTATTAAATTTAGCTGGCGCGGTTGAAATCGCAAGGTACTTGGGCATGGGAGAGGAAGAGATAAAACAAGCTACAGAACAAATTAAATTAACTGATCGCATGATAAAAACTTTTATTGGAAAAAACAGGGCGTTAATTATTGATGATTCTTACAGCGCGAATCCAAGCGGAGTTTTGGCCGGGCTTGATTATTTGGCAGAACAAAAACAAGCGCGAAAAATTATCATAATGCCGTGTTTGATAGAATTAGGAAGCGCGGCAAAAGAAATTCATCAAAAAATCGGGCAGAAAATTAACGCAGTTTGCGATTTAGCGATTATTACAACCAAAGATTATTTTGATATTATCAAAGCTGAAGTAGGGGATAAGGCAATATTAGCCGCAGCGCCGGAGAAGGCGATTGAATTAGTAAAAGATAAATTGAATTCTGATGTGGCGGTTTTAGTTGAGGGAAGAGTGGCGGAGTTTGTTTTGTCATTCCTACAAAAGCGGGAATCCGGTATTTGATATTTGTTAATTTGGAAAAGTTTTGCGTGTAGATTTCTGCTTGCGCGAAAATGGCAAATATAGTGGGTGGGAATGACAACATGGCAAATCAAATTGTGTTCCAAAATAAATTTTGGCATCCAGTTTTAGCGTTTAGTTTGCGAAAATAAAAAAGCCCGTGGTGTTCGGGCAATGCGTGCATAATTCAAAAATTAAATTTTATCATAAAGAAGAGTAATGGTGAGCCATACTCTTGTTGAGTCACCGGATTCAGAAGATTGGGATTGCTTAATAGTGACTTGGTCACGATTCAGTTTATTACGAATTAAAAACTGATTTATTTTAGAATTGAGTACTTCGGAATCAATACCAGTAAAAATTTTGACTTGAGCGACGGCTTTTTGCTTCTCGGCTTGCATGTCGACAGCCATACAGGATCTCCTTTTATTTTTTAATAGATTAACATAATTAAAATATTTGTCAAATGAAACTATTTAAAAAGCCCATTTTTGTTTCAATTTCTCCTAACGCGCAAGCGGATGATGTCTGGCTGGCTTTAGGTTTAATTTTTTGTCCGTGGAAGTGGAGAAAGGGGAAGTGCATTGAAATGTTTGAGGGGATGTTGGGAGGGTATTTGAGTGAGAATAAAGAAACCTCACCCCAGCCCTCTCCTTACCAAGGAGAGGGAGTAGTTTTATTTGAAAGCGGGCGGACGGCGCTTTATGCGATTTTGCAAGCGCTGGGCATTAGCCAAGGCGATGAGGTTTTAATTCAGGCGTTTACTTGCACTGCCGCGGTTAATCCAATCATTTGGGTTGGCGCGATGCCAATTTATGTGGATGTTGAAGAAGGATCTTATAATATGTCGCCTGAAGATTTGGATAAAAAAATAACCCTGAAAAGCAAAGTTTTAATAATCCAAAATACATTCGGTTATCCCGGAAAAATCGGAGAACTTTTAGAAATGGCGAAAAGAAATAACTTGATAGTCATTGAGGACTGCGCGCATAATTTGGGGGCGAAATATGAAATTTTATCCCACGAGACGGGAAAAAATTTCTCATCTTTTTCAAAGATAAAATATAATCAAAAAATAGGAACTTTTGGCGAGGCGAGTTTTTTTAGCTTTGGACGGAGTAAGGTTATTTCTGCGGTTTTTGGCGGAGCGGCTTTTGCTAAAAATCAAGAAATAGCGGGGAAAATACGCAAAATTCAAAATCAATGGGAATATCCGTCAAATCGCTGGATTGCCCAACAATTATTTCATCCGATTTATTTGGCAATTGCCAAGCCATTGTATAATTTTTTCAGCATTGGCAAGATTATGATTATAATTGGCAAAAAAATTGGGCTAATGTCTTTAATGGTTTATTTGGTTGAAAAAACCGGCGGAAAACCGCCGTTCGGGCCGGCCCGGATGCCAAACGCGTTAGTATGTTTGGCAATTAATCAGTTTAAAAAAATAGAGAAATTTAACCAGCATCGGCGGGAATTGGCGGAGTTTTATGATGAGAATCTTCGCGATATTAAAAATATTTACCTCCCCCCAGCTTCCTCCTTATTAAGGCGGGGGGGACTGGAAGCGGTTTTTCTCAATTTTCCGATTCAAGTTAAAAATTTTGGCGCGCGCTATAAATTAATCGGCGCGGCAAAAAAACATGGTATTTATCTAGAAAGCTGGCCAGCTAAGGATAAAAAAGTTATTGGACCGGACAACGTTAATCAGGAAATGCTTTTTTACGAGGAGGGGATGTGCTTAAACGCGGAACGAACAGCGCAAATATCAATAAATTTACCGACAAGCCCGAATACAACGAAAAAAGACGCAGAGAGAGTCGTGAGATTTTTAAAAGATTTTTTTATAAATTATAAATCATAATTTGGCGATTTAAGATTTAAGAATTAAGATTTAAGAATAAATGAAAATTAAAATAATTCAAAATAAAGAAATTTGGGAAGATTTTATTAAATCTCAGGTTGAATATACTTTTCTGCAGTCTTGGAATTGGGGCGAATTTAGCGCGGCAATGGGGCATAAGATATTTAGATTAGGAATTTTTGAAAACAATGAACTTGTTGGAGCGGTTTTGGTTGTGAGAATAAGCGCGAAAAGGGGAACTTTTTTATTTGCGCCGCATGGACCGATTTTAGATTCAAGATTTATGAATAAAGATTTAAGAAAAATATATGAAATTTTAGTCGTTTACTTAAAAGATCTTGCGAAAAAAGAAAAGTGCGCGTTTATCAGAATAAGTTCGCTATTAGAAAGAAACAAGGAAAATTGGCAGATGTTTCGTGAATTAGGATTTAGGCAAGCGCCGATACATATGCATGCGGAATCAACTTTACTTCTTGATATAAGCAAACCAGAGGGAGAGCTTTTGGCAAATATGCGAAAAACCACGCGCTATTTAATTAAACGAATGGAAAAAGAAGGCGTGAAAATTAATGTTGAAAATCCGCCAGCTGGCGAAGAGTTTTTGCGGCTGCAAGATAAGGTTGCGGAAAGGAAGCATTTTATTGTATTTTCAAAAAAACAGATTAAAAATGAAATTGAAATATTTAATCCAGATGCGCAATTAGAAGTTTTCAACGCCATGTACGACAATAAAATTATTGCCTCAGCTTTAATTATTTTTTACGGTTATCGAGCGTTTTATTACCAGTCCGCTTCTTATACCGAGCATAAAAATATTTCCGCGCCGTATTTGCTGGTTTGGCGGGCAATTTTGGAAGCAAAGAAACGAGACTGCAAAGTTTTTGATTTTTATGGCGCGTCGCCAGCTGACAAGCCAAATCATCCTTGGGCTGGCCCAACGTTATTTAAACTAGGGTTTGGCAGCGAAAGGATTGATTATCTGCCGGCGCAGGATTTAGTTTTAAGCGCAAAGTATTGGATAACATATTTTATTGAAATTTTTCGGCGCATAAAAAGAGGATTTTAATAATGCAAATTCAATCAGCATATTACAAGCCAAAAAAAAAGAAAAAAAATTTAAAGCCATTTTTATGGATAATCACGAGCTTGTTGGTTATGCTTGGCTTGATTTACCTTGCTTTATTTTTGCCCTTTTTGAAAATTAGAAAAGTTGAAGCAAACGGAACGGAAAAAATTCCGTCATTTGAGATTATCAATTCAGTTGAACGGTATTTGGCCGGCTTTCAGCTTATAAAAATACCGAAAAGCAATTATTTTTTATTATCAGAAAAAAAGCTGGCGGAATATTTAAAAAATGCGTTTCCTGGCCTGAAAGAAGTTTTGGTTATTAAAAAATTTCCGCCTAATTTAATTATAAGCGCGAAAGACAGGCAGAAAACAATAGTTTATTGCGGCCAAGTGCAATGTTTTTATTTAGACGAGGATGGCGTTTCTTTTGAGCCGGCGCCGGCAATTTTTGGCGGATTGAATAGCGCTTTAAAGGATAATTCTGGCCGCGAAGCAAAATTTGGCGATAAAATGATTGAACCAGCCTTAATTAATTTTATGTTGGCGGCGCAAAAATTAATTAATGATGATTCAAATATAAACTTGGTTAATTTTGAAATTGATAATTATCCCACAATTGATTTAAACGCGAAAACATCCGAGGATTGGAAAATAATGTTTGATATTAATATTGATCCGCTTTCGCAAGTTAGCGCTTTAAAAAAGATTTTAGGCGATAAAATAAAAGACCAGCGCGGCCAGCTGGAATATATTGATTTGCGGATAGGAAACAGGGTTTATTATAAAATGAAGCAATAATTATTAGAAAAAAACGCCGATTAGGCGTTTTTTGATTTGCTTAAAAGTAAAATTTTATGTTTTCATTGAATTTTATAAACAAAAATTGAATTGCCGATAACAATTATTGGTTCATAATTTTTAAGCCATTGGTAGCAGGCGGGATACTGGAATCCTGGAGCGGGCTGACCAAAGCAGCTTTGGCGGAAAGTGGCAGAAACAGCTAAGTAGCTTCCAGAAGGCAATAAACGCCAGTTTTTTTCACCAGACCAGGGTATAAGGCGGCCGTCTAAATAATATTCGCCAACCGTGCCACCAAAATAATCAACGTATAGGGTTTTTATATTATTTTGGTTTGCCCAGCTAACTAAACGCTTAAAATCTTGGCCCCAATCTAAATTTGAATCAACAGCATATTTATGGCCATTAGCCGGACCGCCGATTATTTCGTTGAAGTAGGAAAGAAAATATGGAGCGACAAAAATAATAGAAAAGAATTGCCAAATTAATAAGAGGGTAACAATAAAATATTTAACGCTGTATGAAATCAAAGTTTTGCCAAAAAATTTTAGCTTGCCCAAAAATCCATTAAGATTATTGGGAGTAAAAATTGTGAGCCAATTGTTTATTTGCCGGGCAACTAAAAAATAAATTAAGGGAAAAGTTGGCAAAACATGGCGCACGCCGATATTTAAAGGCGAATTAATGCTTGATGCCCAATAAAGCAAAATAAATGAAAGCATGGAAAATTCAGCAATGTTTATTTTGAGCCAATTGCTTAGGCGGCAAAAAATATTTTTTACGCCAGATTTTAAAATTGTCCAAAATCCGGAAAGCAAGGCAATTAAAGTTAAAATATGGAATGCTAATGGTTCTTTGATGGCATAAACGATTGGGAAATAGCTTTTCCAGCCCGAATTTGAAATTTCTCCCATAAAAAAAGTAGTATTTCCGCCGCTTGTCCGTTGGACAACCATAAGCAAGCCGTAAAAATATTGCGACCAGGGGCGGAGAACCGGCTTTTGCGCCATCCAAATTGTTAATTCGGCCGGGCAGCGGTTAATTTTAGAAAAATTTTTGCAGGAAGAAAGAGGAGTTTGGTCTGGGCCGTTGGCGTATGAATTTAAGACAAAGCGCATATCGCTTACCTGGCGGTCCATTGGATAATTCCAAGTGTGATAAAGATAAATTGGATAAATAATAATTAAGCCAATAACGCCGATTAAAATTAGGCCGCCGATATAAACGCGCAAAGCGGCAAAAAATTTATGGTTTTTTTGGATAATCAGCCAGATTATGGCGATAAATCCAAAAAGAGGAATAAGCAAAAAAGTGGAAAATTTTGCTGACAGGGCCAATCCGAAAACAAGCCCCGTGATAATTAGATTTTTTGCTGAAGGACTTTTAATCCAGCGGATAAAATAATATAAAGAAATAAAAATTGCCGCGGAAGCCGCAACATCGGTTGTAACTAAATGCCCATGGGCAATAAAAGCCGGAGAAAATGAATAAAGAAATAAAGCCAATAAAGCGGCGTTTGGCCCCAATAATTCTTTTGCCCATTTAAAAATATAAAAGCCAAGCAATAAAAGAATTAGAAGCATTGGCAACCGGCCGAAAAAAAGCATTTTATCGGCGTTGTTGCCGTATTTATACATAAAAGTAAAGCCAAAATCCCATTGTCCGTTGATATCGCTTTTCCACGCTTTTATTTCCGAAGGAAAATTTATATGAGTATTGGATATTTTTGACCACAGCCAGACAGATAATCCGGATAAATCTTTAATTAATGGCGGATGTTCCGGGTTAATTCGCATGTCTTTTTGCGTTATGTATGAATATCCGGCTGGCAAATGGGAGACTTCATCCATGGTTTGCGAATCGCCGAGCATCGCGAAAAAACTTAAGCTTAGCATAATAACAAGCATTAACGAGGCAAATAAATTAATTGAACGGTTTGTCATGTATTTTTTTAATTATTTATATTAAAACGGCAAATTATTATTTGAGCGCCATAGCTATAAATTATTATTGCGATATTTGGAAGGTCCAAACGCCATTTTCGTTTTTAACAGCGCCAAAAGGAAATTTTATTTTAAGGGCGGAAAATATATTTTCATCATAATTTATTAAAGTAAACACAATTGGCCGGCTGGTTTTTTGGATGTTGTCTTTAAAGAATTTAATTTCGTCCGGCAGAATGTAAATTGTTCCGGGATTTTCACTTTTAGTTTTTTCGATAAAGGTTATTGTTTGCGCCGCAATTGGAACGCCGTAGGGATAGGGGACTGGCACTCCGTTTTCATTAATGATTGCGTATTTTCCAATGTTTTCCGGCAAGCTATTTAGGTAGTTGCCAATATCAACAAGATTTTGATTAAAAGCGCCTTTGGTTTCAGGATTTTTTCCCCAGCGAATGAAGTAAAGCTCGTATGCGTAAGTAATTGATAGCGCGAAAAATACGAATATTAAACTTGTGATAAATCTTGATATTTTTATATTCTTAAATCTTAAATCATAATTCCTAATTCTTTCATAAATCCACCACCCGCCAATTCCAGCAAAAATATAAACTATTGGAATTGCGCCAATGGATCGCAATGAATGAGGCAGGCCTTCGTTAGTTAAAATTTCTGGTAGAAGCATTGCGAAAAACCAAACAAATAAAAACAAGGAAGTTTGGGAAAACGACCAATTATTATATTCGCGTTTGCTTATTTCTTGGGGCTGGCGCTGCTTGTAAATTGTTTTTAAAATTTCGCCTAAGCAATGAAAGAAGCCAAAAAGAAATAAAATGCCGATCGGCAATGGCAACGCTGGTTCGCAAGCATAGTTATGCCGCCAGTTGCAATCGCCATGAATATTGAACATTCCTAAACTTTTTGCGGAACTTATTATTAATCCTTTTAGCGGTTGTGAAGACGCTAAAACAGAAACTTGGCTGGTCCGGCCCATAAAGTCTTGGGAATTATTATAAAAATAAATTATCATCGGGGAGGCAGATATGATTATTGTAATAAATACAAGCACCCACGTTAATATTATTGTTCGAGCCTGTTGAGAGCCATTCGGCAAAGCAGGTTTTTCAGCTGGCAATGCTTCGGTTGAAGAATAATTATACGTTTTGCGATATTGCCAGAAATTATATATTTCTATAAGAAAGGCAGCGCCTAAAAGTATTGGAGCGATGCGGAAAGAGATATAAGTATGAAAGCCAAGCCCGAAAAACAGGCCAGACAAGAGCAGATAGCTAATAGCTAATGGCTTATACAAAATAACATTGTCTCTATTGGAAAAACTGATTTTTATCAGCTTGATGCCCCGGAATAAAAAATAAAAGCTCCAAACCATAATAAAAGGAACCATAATGGCGCGGAAACCAAGACGGGAAAAATTTATATGCCAAAAAGATATGGCGAGAAAAAAAGAAGCAAGCAACGGGATAATTTTTTCCCACTTATTGTCATTCCCGCGAAAGCGGGAATCTACATTATCTTCACGTTCTGGATTCCCGCTTTCGCTCGCTTCGCTGGCGCCATGGCGAAGCGGGCGGGAATGACAGGCAGTAGACGCAAATAATTCCTTCGTCATTAAATATAAACCAAGAATCGTGAGCAGCCCAATTATTGCCGGCACAATTTTAATTGCCCAGACGCTAACGCCGAAAAAATAAAAGCTGAGGGCAATTAAATTCATAAACAATCCTTCCCGTCCGTTATTTTCCGGATAGAAAACCCGGAAATCATTTGACTGCAAAGCGGCAATTGCGTCATTGCCGTTTATGGCCACGTCTGGATATAGGCCTGGCGGAATTTCCGCTAACCTATAAAAACGGAAAAAAGCGCCAATAATTAAAATTAAAAATAATGATGTTAATATAATTTTTTTATTCATTGCTTTTATTATACCGCTCTTATTCTTGTAATCATTGTGGATAACTATATTTGTGCAGGTTTAATTGTTGTAGTAGAGTAGAAACAATAATTAAAAATATTTTTATGGAACAAAATATAAAATTTTCAAAAACAGATTTTTGGGCCGGATTGATTATCGGAGAAATTTCGGCTTGGCTAATAATTGCCGTGATTAATAATTTGGGATTTCAAATTCCTTTGTTGGTTTTTTTGCCCGTTATTTTTCCAGTTCTTTGCATTGCGGGGCTTTTTATTTCTTTTTTTATTGGAAAAAAAATTCCAGTTATTTACCAAATTGGAAAATTTGTTTTGGTTGGCGGGTTTAATACGCTTGTTGACTGGGGCATTTTGGCGTTTTTAATCTTTTTCTTTCGAGTTTATTTTTTAAGCGAGCCGGGCGATATATTATTAAGCGCGGGAGTTATTGCGGTTGCATATTATTCTTTATATAAGGCGGCTTCGTTTCTTGTCGCGGTGGGGAATAGTTATTTTTGGAATAAGTTTTGGACGTTTAAGCGGGAATCGTCTGAAGATATAGGAAAGGAATTCGGCCAGTTTTTAATCGTAACCTTTATCGGATTTTTGCTTAATGTTTTTATTGCTTCGATGATTTTTAAATATATCGCGCCGTTTGGCGGGCTGACGTTAGACCAGTGGGGAATTATATCAGCGGTTTTTGCGACAGCGGTTTCAATGGTTTGGAATTTTTTAGGGTATAAGTTTATGGTTTTCGGCGCGAATAAAGCGGAAAAAATTAAGTAAATATATGAATGATACAAATTTTGAAGGAAAAAAAGAGAGGTCAATGCTTGAAGCAGTCGATGACATAGAAAGCGGCAGATATAAAGATATGCCAGAGGTTTATCCATTTTTGCGTTACGCAACCGGAGAACCTGTTTCATCTTCTATCTCTCAACTTGGTCCAGATAGAAAAGTTGTGAGAAGCTTAAATTTGGCATGGGATGACGAAGCAAAAAGGCCAATAGAAGGAATGGTGCACTCAATCCAGGAAATGTTTAGCGAAAAAAATGAACAAGAAGGAACAACCACGTATATTCATTTAACCTATAATCGCGAAGGGGAAAAATATTTTGAACATTCAAGTACGTATCTGGGGGATTCCGGTTCGCTACTTTATGATGTGTCGAAAGACGGGAAAGGAAATTTATTAAAAGAAGGCAGTCGAGAAAATAAAATGTCCGGGCCTTGGCATGAAGTTCGGTATGCGCCTGCTGGAGTTAAAAAAGTTGAAATAGTATTTGATTTGCCAAAAATTATATATCTTGATGGAGAAGGGAAAATTATTGAAACGCAAATTTGGAAAGATCGAAGGTTTGACGGAACAAAACAGCTTACAACAGGTGAATTAGTTTCGAGAAAAAACGAAGAAGGGAAAGATTTATCAACAGAAACTATTTATGGCGGAGAGCCGTGGAGTCCGGCAATTCTAAATGGTGGAGGGCCGGAATTAGTTCGGCAACACAAAGAATTTATGAACGAAGTTCGCAGAAAGAAAGGAAAAGAATAAAAACCTTTAAAATTTATTATTTAAGCAGGCCCGCGAATGCGGGTCTTTCTTTTTCACAAAAATTTGGTATATTACATATATGGAGAATTTAGTTTTATATCGCAAATATCGGCCGAAAGCGTTTGCTGAATTTATCGGCCAAGAGCATATTGTTAAGGTTTTAACTAGCGCGCTGGCGGCTGGGCGATTAGCGCACGCTTATTTGTTTTGCGGGCCGCGGGGAGTTGGCAAAACAACTATTGCCCGGATTTTAGCCAAAGCGGCAAGCTGTGAAAATCGGGAAAAAAATCCACCCCACCCCTCCTTCGTAAAAGGAGGGAGCAACTTTGAGCCGTGCAATAAATGCGCGGCTTGCCAGGAAATAAATGAAGGGAGAAGTTTAGATTTGGTTGAAATTGACGCGGCGTCTAACCGCGGAATTGATGAAATTAGGGAATTAAGAGAAGGAATTAGATTTGCGCCGGCGCGCCTAAAATATAAAGTTTTCATAATTGATGAAGTCCACCAATTAACCAAAGAAGCGTTTAACGCGCTTTTAAAAACATTGGAAGAGCCGCCAGCGCACGCAATTTTTATTTTAGCAACAACGGAAATTCATAAGGTTCCAGAAACAATTATTTCTCGGTGTCAGCGGTTTGATTTCCATAAGCTTCCATTAGAAAAAATTATTGAACGGTTGGCAATAATTGCCAAAGCCGAGGGGGTTAAAATTGAAAAATTAGCCTTGGAAATGATTGCCTTAAACGCGGATGGCGGCATGCGCGACGCGGAATCGCTTCTTGGCCAGGTTATGGCAATGGAAGATAAAGAAATAACCGCTGATGAAGTTAAATCTTTGCTTGGCGCAACCGATGTTTCTTCAGCAATTGAAATGATTGATTATTTGATTGCGAAGGACGCAAAAAGCGCGATTTATTTTATTAATAAAATTTTGAATGACGGATATGACTTGGAGCAATTTGCGAAATCTTTAACCAGCTATTTGCGAAAGGTAATAATTTTGAAAGTTGACGCTGGCTTATCGGATTTGGTTACAAAAGAGTTAACAGAGGAACATAAAAAAAATATTTTAATACAAGCAGAAAAATTATCGTTTGAGGATTTAAGCAAGATGATTAGATTGTTTTTACAAGCGCAATACGAAATTAAAAATTCAATTTTGCCCCAATTGCCGTTGGAGCTTGTTGTGATCGAGGTAAGTGGAGCGTAAATTAATAAGTTGGATGCCAGATTTTAATCTGGATAATCCAAAACAAGTTTTGGCATCCAATTCTCTTTTTGCGGGATCGTCTAATGGTAGGACAGCGCCGGCGCCTGTCCCGCTTATTGTTCCGGGGTCGTCTAATGGTAGGACCGTAGCCTTTGAAGCTACTAATCTACGTTCGAGTCGTAGCCCCGGAACAATGTGCGGGAAAGCCGTCAATCTTGGTTCGAATCCAAGTCCCGCAACCAATGAATAAAAAAGATTTTGAAAAATTAGTGGAGCAGGGGATTGAATTAATTCCCAAAGAATTTTTAACGAAATTGGAAAATGTGGCA
>Ga0209417_1006211_pt1 | contig 12424 bp, 10 predicted proteins | sample RifGroF2_FD_184002 | JGI IMG/M metagenome (GOLD analysis project Ga0209417, IMG submission 184002) | Groundwater microbial communities from Rifle, Colorado, USA - Groundwater F2 (SPAdes) (version 2) | ecosystem: Environmental > Aquatic > Deep subsurface > Groundwater | place: Rifle, Colorado... | reverse complement strand
TGAAATGCGTGAAAGTGCTTCTTGTCCTGTTGTAGGTGTAGTTGAAGCGGGTATTCTTGCCACTGCAAATGCTCTTTCAAACAAACATGAGCGGGTTCTTATCCTTGGAACAAAAGCGACCGTCAACTCAAAAGCTTACGAAACAGGGCTCAACGCTCTTGGATATGAAAATCTTCAAGCAAAAGCCACAGGTCTTTTTGTGCCGATAGTCGAAGAAGAGATTTATGAAGGTGAAATCCTGCAAGCCACACTCAAACACTATTTTTCTTCAGTCGCAAAACCCGACGCACTTATCCTTGGATGCACCCATTTTCCTCCGATGTTCTGCAAGGGTATTTTGGCAAAAAGTGTAAACTTATCCACTCTGGTGATGCTATCGTTGAGTATCTTGAAAAAGAGTTTGTCTTTTCTCAAAAGTATGAAAAAACGCAGCTCAAATTTTTTGCTTCCGAGAATCCTGACGCACTTAAAACTATCGCTAAAAAATGGTTAAACTTTTAATAAAATATCATTAAAATTCATGTAACCATTGTGAAATATTTGCATAATAAAATTTGGAATGGAAAATGAACTCTCACAAACTTGGTTAGATAAACTCGCAATACTTGACTTTGCGTTTCAGCCGATTTTCAATATACATACAGGGAAAATCTATGGCGTAGAAGCACTGCTACGCAACTATCAAGAGATAGGCTGCAAATCCATTTTCGCCCTCTTTGATGAAGTTTACAAACACAAAATACTCTACACTTTTGATATTCATCTGCGTGATAAAGCTTTGGCAAAATTTACACAAATTTCAAACTATGAAGAGCTCAAACTTTTTTACAATCTTGACAACAGACTTTTTGATATGCCTGATTTTTCAGAAGGTAATACCAAAAAAATTTTACAAAAATACAATATTCAGAAAAAAAGTATCTGTTTTGAGATATCTGAGCGACATGAAATCTCAGGGGACAACAACTTTGAACAAACGATAGAACACTATAAAAGCAATGACTACTGCATTGCCATAGATGATTTTGGAGTCGGTTATTCGGGTTATAAACTTCTCTATGACTCTACGCCTGATATACTAAAAATTGACAGATTTTTTTTAAGTGATATAGAACAAAATGTCAAAAAACAGCTGATGGTCAGAAGTATCACACATTTAGCTATCCAACTAGGCATACAAGTTATAGCTGAGGGTGTAGAAACAGCAGCAGAACTCTTAACCTGCCAAAAGATAGGCTGCCATTTTGTACAGGGTTACTTTGTGCAAAGACCTACTCTCATAACAGAAGAGATTACTACAGAGTATAAACATATTCAAATACTGCTGCAGCAAAACAAACGTGTGGGAAATAAACCGTATGAAATCAAAACATATATTGAACAAATTCCCTCTCTTAGTGTAACATCCAACATGAGCAGCGTGGTAGATTTTTACAATAATAATAAAAGCACTTCTATTCTACCTATCGTTTATGAAGATATGGAACCTCTTGGCATCATTCAAGAGAGTACCATCAAGGAGTATCTCTATTCGCCTTTTGGTCGCTCTCTTCTGCTCAATGAAGGCTCTAGTAAATCCAAACTCAAAAAACTCATTACTCCTTGCGGTATTGCGGATATAAATAGCGACATCACAAACATCATCGAACTTTTTTCAAACAATCCTGAATCTCTTGGCATTATCATCACCAACAATGCAAAATACTATGGTTTTTTATCTGCAAGAGCCATTATTACTATCATGAATGAACAAAACCTGCTCTATGCCAAAGAGCAAAATCCGCTTACAAAACTCCCTGGAAACGCCATGATAGAAAAATATATGGCACAGGTCAACACAGATAATGGCTCTTATCTTTTATGTTATTTTGATCTGGATAACTTTAAAGCCTTTAATGATGTATATGGATTTAGAAACGGAGATAGAGTCATCTTGCTTTTTGCAGATATTCTCAAAAAACAGCTCTCAAAAGAGTATTTTGTTGCACATATAGGTGGAGATGATTTTTTTGCCGCGGTTGCGTTTGATGATATGAATGAACAACAGCATATTGACGTTATGAGCGACATACTCAAAAAATTTACAGAAGATGTCAAAAGTTTTTATCATACTGATGACAGGAATAATGGTTACATACAAGCCAAAGACAGGGAGGGAAATATGAAAATATTTCCACTTCTAAGCGTGAGTGCTTCGATAGTAATTGTCAAAGAAAACAAAAGCAAAAAATGTTTAAAAACTCTCAACGCAGTCCTCTCTTTACAAAAAAAATATGCTAAAAATGAAAGAAATCATCTTTGCATGAGCAGCTTAATTTAACTTATTTGATAATACTTTAACCCTATAAATGCTAGAATCCATGCACTTTAAAAATGGAGTTACGTTTGAAATCAAGTTCAGAAGTTTTAGCAAGAAAATACCGCCCATCGAACTTTGAAGAACTCATCGGGCAAGAGAGTGTTGCACAGACTCTCTCTCTTGCACTTGACTCAAACAGACTCTCACACGCCTATCTTTTTTCAGGTCTTAGAGGAAGCGGCAAGACTTCTACAGCGCGTATCTTTGCAAAAGCGCTCATTTGCGAAGAAGGAGTTTCACATCATCCTTGTGGCGTTTGTCAGAACTGCGTTTTGGCAAAAGAAAACCGTCATATTGACATCGTGGAGATGGATGGTGCTTCTTCTAGAAAGATTGATGATATTCGTGATTTGGTTGAACAAACCAAATACAAACCTGCAAGTGCCAGATTTAAAATTTTTATCATCGATGAAGTCCATATGCTTACAAAAGAAGCTTTTAATGCCCTACTCAAAACACTTGAAGAACCACCTTCTTATGTGAAATTTATTTTAGCAACTACTGATCCGCTCAAACTTCCTGCAACGATACTCAGCCGCACGCAACACTTTCGTTTTAAAAGTATAGGTGCTAAAAAGATAGTCGATCACCTCGCGCATATTTTGCATCTTGAAGAGATTTTGTATGAAACTGAAGCCTTAGAGATTTTGGCACGCAGCGGAAGCGGCAGTTTGCGCGATACCTTAACCCTTCTAGATCAGGCGATTATCTAGATGTAAGAACTGTGACCGATATGCTCGGTCTTGTGGATCCGCAATTTATCACCGATATTTTTAACGCTATTTTTGCAAAAGAGTACGCAAAACTTATCCAATACACAAAAATACTCGAAGATTATGAAGCTGAGATGGTTGTCGATGAACTTATAGCTTATCTCAAAGAGAAGATGTACAACGGGGACGCGCTCTTTTCTACTTTGGTTTTGGAGAGATTTTTCAGAATACTCAGTGATGCAAAATCCCTTTTTTATATAAACGCAGACGGCTCATTTGTCCTCTCGCTCATCTTTTTCAAAATGGTTGAAGCTCTGCGTATCAAAGAAGTTGACCAAATGATAGAGTCACTGCAGCGTGATATCCAGCGTCCGACTCTACAGACCGCACATGAGTTGCCTTCTCAAAATAGTACCGTGCAAAGTACGCAAGAGCCTCTTGTACAAATAACAATCAAACCAATCACACAAGAGACAAAAACAGAGCCGCTTAGTGCTCATGCTACACCGCAAAACAACAAACTTTTTGAAGAACTTCGTACAAAAATTCAAGATAGAAACTACGAACTCGGGCAATGTTTTACAAAAAGTATCACTTTTATCGCTCATGAAGATGGCGTTTTATCTTGGGAAAGCTGTGCGGATGAAGTGTGTAAAAAAACACTAACACATGGCTACTCTGCCATAAAACAACTTGTGCGTGAAGTGTATGGATTTAATACGGTGATAAAAAATATGCCCTGTTCTCAAACGAAAGCACTTATAGAAGAAACATATCTTGAAGATATTTCGGAGATAGATACACAGCAATTTATCCAGCCGCATATGCAAGGTGAGCAGAGTACGTCGATGATAGAAGATGCTGAGATGGGTGGAAGTGCAAGTTGTGTAAGTAACTGCTTGGATACAACAAACACGATGCAGGAGATAAACGGAACCGACATCACTCAAGAGCCTATGGTACAAAAAGCTATAGAACTCTTTGAAGCTAAAAAAGTAACTATACAGTCAAAAATCTAGTCAAAAAAAAGCTCACAACAACAGAGTTTCTCTTTTTTGCAAAATATAAGAATACTCTCATAAGGTGTGGAGTTACGTTTTTTAATCGTCGCGAATTTTGACTGAGAAATACCCAGTAAATCCGCAACCTCTTTATCCAAAACTTTTCTGTCCTTAGCGATATGGCGTTTTAATGTTTGAATGACGCCGTGAAAATCTTTCATTTTTACCTCTGTAGAAAACTTCTTGAGATAAAAATATAGCAGAGTAAAAAAATACCAAACAAAAATATTGCGTTTTGCTATTTTTTTATCATCTCTTTGATACTAAAACTAAATACAGAGCCCTTTGCAAAAGTTGACTGAATTTCTAAAAAGGATTTATGTGCTTTGAGAATATAACTCACCATTGCCAAACCTATTCCCATAGAGTTATCCCATGAGTTTTTTTCTACTCTGTAAAACTTTGCAGTCACCTTATCAAGATGTTCCTCTTTGATTCCTATGCCGCTGTCTTTTACAGAGATTATATCCTCTGCAAGTGTGAAGTAAATATCATTTTGCGAATATTTGAGCGCATTATCAAGCAAATTGATAAGAGTTAGTTCTATCATCGTTTTATCTGCAAAAACCTTTTGATCCTCAAGACTCAAGATGATTTCTCGGTCTTTATATTTTAACAGCATATTTGCTGCAACCTCTTCACATAAAGATTTGATGTTAAATTCGCTTTCCCGTAACTCAAGATCATTGTTTTCAAGCTTCACTGAGAGTGCAAGTCTATCAAGCATTTTGGAGATTTTTTCACCATTGGAACTTATCTTTTCCAAAAACTTTGCTCTGATTTTTGGATCTATTTCTGGATCTTCTTCAAGCGTTTGCGCATAACCAATGATCGAAGCCACAGGGTTTTTAAATTCATGTGAGATGGCAGAGAGAATATCGTTTCTCTGCTTATTGATAAGCCTAAGTTTTGCTGTATATTTGCGTTTTTTCTTATCTCGGTTGCTGAGTTTTTTGACAAGATTTTTGAGTAGAAGCGAAATTTGCAAAAATTCATAAAAATATTTTGTTTTGACAATTGCTCTATAATTTTTATTGGAGATCTCATCAAGATAGCTTGTCAACTGCCCTATATCATACAAAACACGTTCGCTCATACGCCAAGAGCCATAAAACGCAATCAATGTCATTGCCACAAATAAAAGTACCAAATTGATCCACAGCGCATAAAAATCATCCATCATTTTTGCCAAACTGATAGCAAGCCTGATATAAAATGTTTTGTTTTTATACACTATTTTTTTTGCAACATACAAAAAGTCAACTTTTACCGTATCAGAATATCGCACAATATGAGAAAACTCTTCGCTGTTTGCCTGCATTATCTCATACCTAGAGCCATGGTTGTCCATACTCTCTTTATCTGCATCAGACTCTGCTACAACCACGCCATCTTCATTGACAATAGTAGTACGCAATCCTGTACTCTCATGCATTTTACTTGCAAGAGCTTCGAGGTTTTCTTCTCTATTTATCTCCAAAGAGATAAGTTCGATGGCGTTTTGAAGATGTTCTTGATTGTGCTCTATGATAGAAGATTTGAGCGCAAAGTAACTCACAAGCGAAGTCACAAAAAGTGTGCCTACAAAAAGAAGCAAAAACTTTATAATAAATATCTGGTGGATTTTTAGCACAATTTATACCCTATTCCACGTACACTCTGGATATAATCCTTACTTTTGTCTGGGTCTATCTTTTCTTTGAGACGGTTGATAGCGACGTTGACTGTTCTATATTGGTAATTTTCCGCATCCCTCCAAACATTCTCCAGAAGATAATCACGGTCAAGCACACTGTTTTTGTTGCAGATAAACTCATAAAGCAGGTCAAACTCTAGTTTTGTTACCTCTATATCTTTCCCATCCACACTCACACTGCGCGTATTTTTGTCCAGCAATAGGTCTCTGTAAGCGATCTTTCCCTCAGTAACTTTTTTGCTTATCAGCTCTTTCATGTTAAAAGGCTTTGTGATGTAGTCATCTCCGCCTCGTTCAAACCCTTCTTCTATCTCTGAGTCACTACTCTTAGCACTCAAAAAGATTACAGGTGTGAGTATCCCCTCTTCACGAAGCTGGGCGACAAACTCACTTCCTTCTACTCCAGGAAGATTTCTGTCCATGATAAGAAGATCTATCTCCTCTTCTTCAAGTATCTGAGCCACATTTTTTGTATTTAAAAAACCGATGGTCTCAAAACCCTCTTTTGTAAGATTATATTCGATAAGTTCGAGTAAATCTTCTTCATCTTCAACGATAACAATATTTGCGCTCATACAGACCCTTAGAAATTTTGTTTTTCCATTTTATCATAAAGTCGCAACATTTTTATTACAAGCTTGTAAACATAAAAAATGTCTCAAATAGCATAGATATTCATTTATATTATATAAAGCCGAAGTAACTTATAATAACGTATATTTTTAAGGAGCTTCTTGATGTTTGTCACATCTTATACTACTTATGTTCAGACAAATACGCAGAACAAAGCACCCCAATCAAAAGAATATGATTCAAAAAATAGCTCCGAATTTACTACAAAATTTTCTCAAAAAACAGCAGAAACAGTTGTTCAAAAACCCGCTGTGCCACTTGATTATATCTCCAAAAACAATACTTTTTATACAAAACTTGCTCTTGAACAAAATCTTGATGAACAGAGTAAACAGACAAAAGAACTCTCAAATAAATTTACGCAACAGAGTGTTTTAATAGATACGAAAAACGCTTATACGCAAACACCAAAAGCAACATATTTTTTTAAAGAAGCTTACAACTCTTTTACAAAAACGCAGCCAATTGATGCAAAAACTTTAGACCAAACGCAAGAACTACAAAAAAAACAGATGCGTAAACTTATGATAAATACCTATACTGCCAACGAAAACTACTACTATCGTGGAAGAATCGCCTAATCATGCCAAGCTTCTGTTTTTAAAATCCTTCCATCATCAAATATTTTAAGTTTTATCGCCTCACTGCAGAGTCCCTCTTTAAAATCAAAAAGTACAATTTGTAGGATTTTTTTACATTTTTTAGGTATCTCGAAATGCCCTTTCATCCCTGTTAAAAACTGCTTAAGTGGGACTTTTTCATCCATACCTATAACATTATCTCTACATCCTGTAAGTCCTATATCACTGAGATATCCTGTTGCCTTTACGATTTGCAAATCATCTGTTCCCACATGAGTATGCGTACCGACAATAGCACTTACTTTGCCTTGGAGTAGCATCAAAAGTGCTCTTTTTTCACTCGTAGCTTCAGCATGAAAATCGATAAAAATATTTTTAACACCCTGCTCATGAAGCGCTTCCACATTCTCAAGCGCACAGCGAAATGCGTTGTCCGTAAATGGCATAGAATAGTGTCCCATAAGGTTGAGTATGGCAAGTTTTTCACCTGCTACTTCATAGACTTTACAGCCCGTTCCAGGAACCTCTTTTGGATAGTTATGCGGTCGTAGCAACTCATGTGTACCAAAAAGAGGCAAGATATCTTTTTTATCCCAAGTATGGTTTCCCCCGCTCATGACATCTATACCGCAAGCGACAAGTTCATTGGCGTTTTTGAGCGTAAGCCCAAAGCCATGGGATGCATTTTCATAGTTTGCGATAACAAAATCTACGCCATATTCAGCACGTACTTTTTTAAGATGTTCTTCTATCATCTTTCGTCCAGGTGCGCCTACAATATCACCTATAAATGCTATTCGCATATCTCTCCTTTTTATAAAGTTTTTTTAAACTGTAAAACATCTGCCTCAAATGAAACAAATTATAGTACCTTTGGTTTTGTGTTTCTAAGATAAAACAGTGTCGCTTTGATGATGTCATCATCATCTTTACTCTCAGATTTTATCGTCTCTTTAGATTCATTTACATAGTTAAAAGTGATGTTTTGTCCAAAATTTGTTATCGATTTTATCTTTTTATCTAAAGACAAAAGTTTGATAACCATAAGTTCAAAAAACTGTTTACTCGGCGTATCAAGCTCTGCCTCTTCGCACTGCGAAAGCCTTCTATAGATATCCAAACGCAACCTATCTTCTTTGATTATTTCTTCGCTAAGATAGGCAGAAATGGTCAGTTTGATATCCACTTTTGCTCTTTCACTCACAGCCGTGTTGCTCAGCTCTTTTATAGCATCTTCAAGCATACGCAGATAAAGCGAATACCCTATATTTTTGATATGACCGCTTTGTGCATCTCCAACAAGATTTCCACCGCCTCGGATCTCAAGGTCGTGATAAGCTAATACAGAACCACTTCCCAAAAAGGAGTTGGACTCCAATGCCAAAAGCCGTTTTTTTGCTTCATCTGTAAGATTTTCTTTGTTCTCAACTATAAAATAGGCAAAACCTTCCGTATGTCCACGTCCAACGCGACCACGAAGCTGATGCAGATCTGCGATACCAAATCTATCAGCTCCATCCACGATGATTGTATTGACATTTGGCATATGGATACCTGATTCGATGATAGAAGTCGCTAGCATCATATCATACGTGCCTGCTTCAAATTTCAAAAGTTCTGATTCAGTTTGCGTTGCCGATATCTTTGAGTGAAGCATAACCACAAGAAGTTCAGGCAACAAAGCTTTGATTTCTCCTAGTTTTATCGGCATATGATCAATAGAGTTGTGCACATAAAAAACCTGTCCACCACGGCGAATCTCTCGCAAAATAACCTCTTTGAGCAGTTTTTCTTCATACTCTTTGACAAAAGTTCTCACACCTCTTCGCTCACTTGGAGGGGTAAGAAGCTGTGACATTGTTTTGATAGAACTCAGCGCTTGATTGAGTGAACGCGGTATCGGTGTCGCGCTCATGGAAAGCATATGAACATTGTGATAAAGCTCTTTTATCCTCTCTTTTTGTTTGACTCCAAACTTGTGTTCTTCATCGATGATAACCACACCAAGATTTTTAAAATCCAAACCAAAAAGTGCGTGTGTTCCCACAACAACATCTAAAACACCGCTTGCAAGAGCTTTGATGATATTTGTTTTATCTTTTGTACTGACAAACCTATCAAGCTTCGCATAACGAATGCCAAGCTCTTTAAATCGCTCATCTATGGAGCGAAAGTGCTGCGCTGAGAGAAGTGTTGTCGGGACTATCATCGCAGATTGGTAACCGGATTTATAAGCCGCAAACATCGTATTGAGTGCCACTTCTGTTTTTCCAAAACCGACATCCCCGCTAAGAAGCCTATCCATGATATTTCCCGTACTCATCTGCTCAATAATTTCGTTGATAGCGTTTGTCTGATCGTCTGTATATTCAAAACCTGAGAGCGCTTGAAACTCTCTAAGCGTTTTTTTATCGACACTTATTGTTGGTGCTTTGATAAGTTCGCGCGCCGCGGCTGTATTGACTATTTGTCCTGCAATCTCAAGAAGTCTTTTACGCACAGCTGCCTTAAGTTTGCCAAAACTTCCTTTGCCGAGTCTATCCAAAACAGGCACAGAACCCCCGCTTGCGATATAACGATCGATATAGTCGATATTTTCCACAGGAAGCAGTATCTTATCATCGCCTACATATTTGATAACAATAAAATCTTTGACACCGCCGAGTATCTCTGCTTGTTCTATCGCCTCAAATATCCCCACACCATAATCTTCATGAACAACATAATCCCCTGTTTTAAGGTCATCAAGCAAGATGGAACTTTTTCTGCGTCTGCGTTTTTTATCGGGTTTATTGAGTGAAATAACAAGTTCATCATCACTTAAAATATTGAGAATATAAGGAGCATACACTCGTTTGATCTCTTTGTTATCAAAGATACCTGCTTGTTTCATCGAAGCTTCATTTGCCGCGATAATAGTTATCTTTTTATTTTTGTGCACACTCAAAAGTGTCGTCACATCACTTACGATAAGATCTTTAAAATCATCCGAATTTGGTAAAAGAGGCAGTTCAAACGCAGCTCTACTAACCTGAGGATTGTTGATACCGTAAGCATCCTTGAGAAGGTTTGTAAGATCACGAGAGAGTTGTATCTTTTTTCCCGCCATAAAATCAAAAGAGTTCTCACCCAGATACCAATATCCAAGCGAAGCAATATCTTTGGAGAGTGAGTTAAACGCAGAGCTTTTAACGCTTCTATCAAGTACATCAAAACCCTCTTCATCCAGTGAGAAAAAAGCACTTGTCACCTCAATAGAGTCAAGTTCTTCTTTGTCACTTCGCTGCGTTTCAAGCTCAAAATATTTTATCTGTTCTACCTCATCATCAAACAAAGAGATACGTACAGGCAACTGAAATGAAGGGGCAAAAATATCGATAATATCCCCACGAAAAGAGATTTCTCCCTCAACTTGAACCATATCTACAAAGTTGTATCCCCAAAAAAGCATCTGCTCTTTGAGGGCACTCAAATTTATTTTTTGCCCAAACTCTATAGTGTAAGATTGGAGCAGTTCTTCTTTTGGAAAATGAAACAAAAGTGTCTTCAGCGGTGCAATAACAAGCGGTTTCTTTTTCGCTTTATTGTACGTACGAAGTGCAGAGAAAAGCTGATGTAACTCCTCTTTGTAAACACGCAAATCATCCCCAAAAGTCGGACGCAAATCTGGAAAAAGCAATACATCTTTTTGAAAAAACTTTGCAACACTTTCCAACTCATGTGCTTCTTTAAGATCTTCACATATTAAAAGCTCCAGATCTTTTTTCGTATCCTTTTTGAAGTATTCAAACAGTGAACTTTGCGACATAATCTTCCTAATCTTTACGTATTTTTTTGTATGTTTCTAAAAATTTTTGGGCAACGCTAAAAGAGCCAAAAACAAGATAATTTTTCTCTTCTTTTATCTGCGTAAAATCTCTATATTCTAGCTTCAAGTCATCAAACGCAGCTTGCATGAACGCTCTTTTTTCTATCCTTGCCTCATCTACTTTTATAAGCTCTACACTCTCTATAATCGGCTTGAGCGTAGCGAGTATCGTTTTATAATCTTTATCTCTGTAGCTATTGTAAATAAGCGTGTATTTTTTACCCTGTAGTGCCTCTGCTATCGAAGCTGCCGCCAGTGCATTGTGCCCAACATCTAGTAAAATATTTTTTTCGATTTGACTCATTCTTCCAAAAAGTTTCGCCTCTCTAAAATCTGACACTTCATACTCCATATCAAAATATTTTAAAGCGGCTATACTGAGTTTGAGATTTTCTTCCAAATAGGGTGCTAAAGAGAGTAAATATGAAATATCCTGTATCTTCTTGTAGTCCGCCATACTCAGTAGGTCCTGCGTTTTATATATATCTTTGCCTTTAAGAGTTGCAGCAACACTATAAACAATCTCATGTTTTTGTTTGGCTAAAATAGCTGCGTTTTGGACTGCACCCAACTTTGTTGTGGCTATAGCTTCTATCGTATCACCCAAAAAAGCTTCATGATCTTTATCGATCGGTGTTACAAGTGTGAGCACTTTTTGAAATACTGCCGTAGCATCAAACTCCCCGCCAAGACCTGCTTCAAGAACAACATACTCCATATCTTCAAAAAGCAACATCGCTATAAGTGTTGTGTATTCAAAATAACTCAAAGAAGCAGACTCTACTTCTGTTAAAAGAGCTTGCAGTCGTACATGAGCAGCATCTAAAAGTTCAGAGCTTACATCTTTGCCATTGATCCAGATGCGTTCGTTGAACGCTACAATATGTGGTGAAGTATAGTGTCCGACCTTATAACCCAGCGAAAAAAGTGCACAAGCTAAAAAACGCCCTGTTGTCCCTTTGCCGTTTGTACCTATGAGATGAATAATCTTTGGGATTTTCAGCTCATGCTCTATTCTTGCGTAAACTCGTGGCATACGCGTATAATCTATCACATCATAATAGAGCGGTTTATCATCTAAAAATTTCTCTAACTCCATTTTATTTTGAGGCTACTCTATTTCTTCCATCTTTTTTGGCTTTATAAAGATATTCATCCGCAGAGTTGATAACTGCCTGCAGCGAAGTATGCTGTTTTCTCTCGCTAACACCGCTGCTCACTGTAACTTCGATTCTTGTTCCTTTATAGATAAAACGTGCTCTTTGCACATGTTTTCTTACTTTTTCTGCAAAAACAACGCCACCTTGCGTATCAGTTTCGCTGAGTATAGCGATAAACTCTTCTCCTCCATATCGACCTACCACATCAACTGTACGCGCTTCTTTACGAAGGATTTGTGCAAAGGCTGAGAGTACAGCATCCCCTGCTTCATGTCCATAGTTGTCATTGACATTTTTAAAATGGTCAAGATCAAACATCACGATAGAAAAATTGCGACCATAGCGTTCATATT
>Ga0209417_1006210_pt1 | contig 12426 bp, 10 predicted proteins | sample RifGroF2_FD_184002 | JGI IMG/M metagenome (GOLD analysis project Ga0209417, IMG submission 184002) | Groundwater microbial communities from Rifle, Colorado, USA - Groundwater F2 (SPAdes) (version 2) | ecosystem: Environmental > Aquatic > Deep subsurface > Groundwater | place: Rifle, Colorado... | reverse complement strand
TCCTCAATCTTTTTATCCTGCACCTCCTGGCCCAGGGCATCCATCGGCTGGGCATTAATAAAGACAATATCGCTTATCCCCACAAACCCGAATACGGCGCGCAGATACGGCTCCTGAAAATCATAGCTGTTATATGGACTCCCCGGGCTGTAATCGCCTCCCCGGCTGGTGATAACTATCATCTTTTTATTTCTGGCTAAACCCTCAACGCCTTTGTCCGTATAACGAAAGAGGTATTTTGGCTGAATAATCAGGTCAATATAGTGCTTTAAAGAATAAGGAATCCCGAAGTTCCACATTGGGGCGCTGATTAGGTATCCTTCAGCGGACAAAAAACGCTCGATGTGGCGCTCAATAGGCTTCCAGGCCTCCTTAAGCTTATCATCCAGCTCTTTACCACCCAACAAAACGTATTTACCGGAAATCATTTTCAGGCTAAGGCCGGGAAGATTTTCCGTCGCCACATTCAATTCATCAATTTTACAATCCGGATTCTTCCCGGTAAAAGCCCGCAAAAAAGCCTGGCTCACCTTAAGTGTCCGGGAATCCTCTCCCCTGGGAGTAGCAACGATATGCAATAGTTTTTTCATATTCTGTCTCCTATTTTACTATTTTCTCTTAAGCGCGTTTTTAGCCGCGTTCACAATATCCGTATCTTTAAGTTGATACTTTCTCATTTTATGTAGGGGCGAACCTATATGTTCGCCCTGATTATCGTTCGGGCAGACACGCAGATCTGCCCCTACTCATATACCATCCGGTCAATTTGGTGTTCGTATTTCCTGCCTACCGGCAGGCAGGTTTGACTTTAGACTGCTTGGCAGTGAATTAAGTATTGTCCCCCGATATTAGTGTCCCCCAATATTACTAATCGCCGCGATAATCTTATTCGAACGCTTCTCCGAACTTATCTCCGAACTTATCCGAATACTTTCGTCCTGTTCAGGATTATTAAAAACTGTCACAAAACTCCCGCCAGCCTCTTCGTAAATTGGCTCAGGCACTATTTATCCACTATTTATCTTATAAATTTTACACCGCATTTACACCGCATTTACACCGCATCATTTTAAGGTATAACAAGTAGCTCTGCCAATGCCTTTTTTGATAATTAAACCTTTTACCTTTAAACTGGTTAATTCCCTTAAGGCAGTATCATTAGATATATTTAACAATTTGGCGCAAGACGCAGTATTAATTTTTTTATTGGTTTTGAGATAGAATATAATCTTTCCTTGCCTATCGCTGAATTCTATAGGCTCCCCCTGCTCCACAAACTTATCTTTAGTCGAATAAATATCTACTAGAAACGTATAATCGTCTGTCTTGACCATAGGAAGCTTAGGCCATAATGGATGTTCTTTATGTTCTTTAAGTATTTTGTTCCATCCCTCACCCATCTCTTCTATATATTCAACCTTCGCTAATATTTTAGCGATAACTGGATTCCGGGAAAATTGCATTTCTGCTATATTCTTAGGAGTAATACCTTTATGTAGGCCGCCAGGATTATAGAATTCTATCCGGTTAGAAAACATTTTTACAATTACCTTTGTTCCAATGTTTGAATAATCTCTATGGCAAACAGCATTTGTAACAAGTTCCCGTATAGAAAACCAGCCGTACTCAGGGATATCTTCCCTTTGAATTCTATCTTTTATTAACCGAGACATAACAGATATATTTTCTTTTATGTACTTACTGCAATTGTCTATTTGCTTAAATAAATTACCGGTGAATTCCTTATAGTCTAATCTCTTGACATATACCTCTTCTGTACCATATCTAGCCAAAGCAATGTAAGCGTTCATAAAGAATTTCTGAGGATCTTCCCCAAATAAAAGGATTCCCGCGTTAGTAGGCTTATTATCTTTGATACAACTCAACGATTCTAACATGGATTTAGGAGTGCCTGCGATTTTCTTTCCAGAGGCATTTTCATATAACGGAATAAATTCTTTCTTAACAAATTCCCAATCAATATCATTTAATTCTGCGTTATCACAAACCTGCTTATCAAATTGCAGCTTTTCCTTGTGTTTTTCCAGAATCAGCCTTTCGTATTCATCTTTGCTCATTTTTACCGTCGAACGACCCGCGCGCTTATACGGCCGCCCGAATGCAAGCACCAAGTGATCATGCGACTCTTTGACCTCGACAACGAACACGTCTTTGCCCTCAATTTTCTTCACGGTTACCTTGGGGTGAAGTTTCGGGTCAGTGTTTTGGGCAACCTGGTTGACCAGTTTCTCAATCGTGCCCTTGCCAATCTGGGCGCCGAAAACATTGCCCTCGGGTGAAACCCCGACAAAAATTATGCCACCCTCAGTATTCGCGAACGCGGCCGCCGTCTCGATGATTTCATCGATCTCTGACAAAGACTGCTTCCATTCAACTGTCGTTGATTCGCTTGTGCCAATTAATTTTGCTAAGCCCTTCGCCTTCATATTCTCCTTAAAATTAATTTAATGTTGTGTGAACATAACGCGATTATAGTCGTTCAATTAATCTTTTATCAATTAACGTCTACTGTCCGGGGCTGATCCCGTTGTTTATTTGTAACTGAATTAGAATAAGAATGTTATGCCGACACTATTTATCCTTTTTTCGATGATGTCTTGTTTAATAATATCCACGGTTAACTATTTTCACCCTTCCGAAACTTCTTCCCGCACTCCGGGCATTCTACCTCGTTATCGAAAAACAAGCTATGGGGCACATCAGCCCCGCAATGCGGGCATACTTCGGTATTCAGCAACTCATCGCCGCCTTCCATCATAAAATCTAAGAAATCAGGATCATCCATTTAATTCTTTTCAAGATTACTTTTACAGGTATTATAAGACATTACCGATACCAGGCAAGAGACTAATAATTCCATAAGGCGGCCATCCTTTTTCGCCAGAGTTAAGGATATCTTTTCTTTTATGATATGTTATATCTAACCAGTTAACCGGATAAAAATGGCTGTAAAAATCATCAGGGTCAGTTGAGCCGGTATTATGCCTATTCAGTTTAAAATAATAACCACCGGCTATCACTCCGATACCAAACAAACCATCGTTGGTATTGTTAACAGCAACATAATCCCCTGCACTTAAGGAGAAAAATACGGAAAACTCTCTCAATCTTTTCGTAAGCTCACTCCCGCTGTAGGAAATTCTCACTATTTCCAATCTTTGATTTGTAGACTTATTGGATAAATCTTCTTTAATCCTGCTTCCCATAGCAATATAGCCGCCATTCTTAAAATTTTCCCAGGCTTCTTTCTTTTTACCAGTAATATGAGTTGGAGAAATTACGGCAAATTTTGGCATATTGTCCTCCCTGCTTTAAATATCAAGTTTTAACCTCTTATCTTATCCTTCTAAAACCATCCTGTTATTGTTTCTCCCGTTATCATACTTATGCCTCTGTTAAGTCCGGCAACGCGGGGAAAGGATTAATATTTGCTACTTCCTTATGTATCTCTGTTTTACCAGAAATTAAAGCAGTTGTCTTTGTCTGCACTTGGGCCGTATTTATGTAGACACTCTTGAGGCTGTCATATCTCTTCTTCCATCCTTTTACGTGGTCATGACATTCTTTCTTCAAGTCTTCATACATTTCAACCGTTTTCCTGATAACTAAATCCAAAGCATTCTTAAATTCAGCTCCTTGCAGATATTCCAGGGTTTTCTCAATAGCCTCTTCTCTTTGCGCTTGAGTCAATTTTAATTGGGCAAGCCTCACAATTTGCTCTCTGAGTATGGCAGCTATAGCCAGAACACCTCCGGGACTTACAACAATAACTCCTTTCTCAACAAAGAAACCCCCAGTCCCTTTTTTACCGGCACTCGTAACTAAAACCGCGTAATCAGCTTTTCGTTGTATCCTGGCATTATATGCCTGTTCAGCGTGAGCGCTCTGCCAATGACTGACCCTCTTGCATTCGTATACTATCAATCCGGAAGGTTTCTTATTGTGAATAACCTCCTGCAAAATATCTCCCCCCTTACCGGTATGAGTGAAATTATCATTGGGGAAATCTTTTTTAAGCGCTTCCATCAGCTTATCTTCATACAAGAGGCCCTCAAGCTGAGGCGTCGTTTGATTCTTGAGCTGGGTTTCCAGATTACTTATACGATTTTGTTGTTTCAGGTTCTGTGCCTGAAGAGTCGACATTTGCTTTCTGGTAGCATCTATTGTTTGGGTTGCCCTAAAAAGGTTTTTCTGCGTCTTCGCGGTTACTTTCTCAACTTCTTTCTTAATCGAATCCTGCATCCTGCTTTTTAATTCGTGATTTATTTCTTTTCTCGCTTTTGATTCAGCATTTTTTACCGCTATAGAAATTCTTTCTTCAAAACCTTTCTTCAATTTATTCCGCTCATTTTCTAACTTCTGAAGCTTAGTATCATATTTCTTAGTTTCCGCAGAAAGCTTCTGTTCAATAATATTTTTTTGCTCTGATTTTAACCTTTTCTTTTCAATCTCAAATTGTTTTTGTGATTCTTTTTTTTGCTTAATCAGCTCTTTTTCTTGTTCCTTAAGCCGCTTTTCAGCCGCGCGGCGCTCTCTCCAAATACCGGTTATTTTCTCAAATAATTCTTGCGATACAGACTGCTTACATAATGGGCATTTAAATTCCATTTTATCTCCTGTTGAACTTTAAAGAAAGCAAATCCTGCGATTTTGGGGGCATAGCCCACCCCTCACGATTCTGCGCCCTAAATTCACTCTGACCCCATTTTCCCCTTTAAAATGAATTAAGTGTTGTGTGGACATAACGCGATTATAGCCATTCGATTAATTTTTTATCAATTAATGTCTACTGTCCGGGGCTGACCCCACCGTTTCGTCGTTTTGTCGTTTCTTATTCAGTTCCTCAACTTCCTCGAATGCCTTATTTACATCTCCAGAAACAATTCCTTTATGTAATTTTGATAACTTTCTTTTCCCTCTATCATTATAGAGACCGTCGTAATGATGCGCATATCTACCATCTTTCGTCATATTTTCACCTTTCCGGCTTAAAAATTATCACTTACAGGCTGATTCCGTAACTTATTTCTTAACCTTCCTATAACTTTTTCCTTTTTTAAATCTCTTTTACTAAACCGTATTTCTCTTATATTTTCCTTTCTTTACGTAGTTGCCTTATGTACCTATAAATAGAAACAACCGGTATTCCGGTTTCCTTAGAAATTCTCTGAATATCTAACGTATCTGATTTTCTAATGAAGTTCAATAATGTATTTTTTCTTTCATCTGGCGTTCTACGTTTCCAAGGCGCCTTATAAGATTCTATAAGCCTTCCCTCTCTACAGAGGTAATTTACAGCCTCGTATACCCTTGAACGGTGAACGCCTAATTTCGCAGCGATTTCTACTGCGGTAATTGTATCATTTTCTTTAATCAAGTTTAATACTGCGAGCTTTCTTTCTTCTCCAGAACCACGTATTCGTAATGACTTCTTATAATATGTTGTAGCATCACTAAGCTTTCCTTCCTTGCGAAGATTGCGGATGTATCCATAAACCACCCCACAACCAAGTCCCAACTGTTTAGAGATTTCTTCAATGCTGATTGCATTATTTTCTTTAATTAAACTGAATATCTTAAATTTCTTTTCATCAATTTCATTATAGTCTCTTGTGCGTATATCAAAATCTGTAAGCATCCCTTCCTTACGAAATCTCGCTATATCGTTATAAATTTGATTTAGTGAAACCCCTAACTTTAGGGAGATTTCTTTATAGGGGATATGCCCTGAGCTTTCTTTTAACAAATCTAAAATCTGCGACCTCCTTGATTTGGCTTTTATATTTCTTTCAAGAAGTTTTTCTGACATTTTACGCTTGGGCTTTTCAATGCCAAATTCTTTTCTAAAATTCTCGAAATTCTCCCAATATCTCCTAATACCATGCCAAACTTTCCTCCAATCTGATCTTGAGTTTAATTCGGTTGTCGATGGATGGTAACCTAAGTCATCCACTATCTTGGAATAACACTTCATGTGCCTCCCTGCCCTAGTTGCTCTTTGGTATTCTTTAAAATCAATGCTGAAATGCCGTAGTAATGATCTGAACTTTTTCTTATTAATGCTATACTTTGCGCAAATTTTTATCTCTGAAAAAAGTGATTCAATATCATTAATTAAAACCTCTCTGGTTAATTCTCGTTTAAGTGTTTTAAGGTTTCTACCTTTACGCTCATAACTAAAAAGACCGATACGTTTCCCTTTTAATAAAATCTGGCTGACGCGTTGCTTAGTAAGACCAAGTTCTTTCCCTGCTTTCTCAAGTGTTCCTAATCTTTCATAAGCGGCTTTAACTTGTTGACAACGAAAAGAACTCTTGTCTGAGTTTCTAAAATAAGCCTTTCTTCCTTTTAGTTTTCTCCTTAGTTCGTTCAAACCCATACCAAATTCTTTAGTCAATATGTTACGCAGAGAAATCGTAGGTATACCTATGGCTTTAGAAACATCTGGCAGGAAACCATATTTCTTGAACAGGCGGACTATCTTTTTGAGGTTGTAAGCGGCTTTAACTTGCGATTTTCTTTTGATAAACCTAACTTGTTTCTTTATTCCAGAAATCCTGTTACCAAAATGTTTCCTGAATATTTTATATAGTTTAGGTTGGGAAAAAATATGCGTAATCTCAGCAATTTTTACAAGTGACCCCTGTTCCTTCCACAGAGAAAGTAAATCTCCTAAGGTATATTTATTTCCCTGGTATCTTACTACTTTTCTTAGGTTGATTCTTAATAATTTATTTCTCATTCTAAAGGTTTTTTCATATCCTGAGGGTTATGCCTGCTGTTTTTTTGTTTCCACGGCTATTCTAGCCAACTGATTAAAAACTTGGTCAAAGATAATAAAGTTGCGATAACCATCGCTTTCGGCATAATCATTAGCAACCTCGGTAAAAGCAATATCCCTTATCAGGTTGTCCAGGTATCCGTCCTTTGAAGCGTTAATATAGAACTGGTGTCTTTCGTTTATTTCAATTAAATTCTTATCTTTGCTAAATTTGACTAAATCACCGGTGCTGGACATATCAACAGTATTGATGATGTAGTTTTTCCCAGAATAGTTCAGCTTCTCGCTTTTTGAAAGATTCTGGTTTCTTCTTTCCCTCTTATCTTTAGTCCTCTTAACAGTAGTGGATATTTTTTCTGCTTCCTCTTCAACTTTATCTATGTCGGGGAACGGATTTTCAGGCGCTTCTTCAATTTCTTTTGTAAATTGTTTCTTAACCTTTGCCGCCAAGTTGCCCAATACTAAAGGATCGTCCAATTTAGAGACAATGTCATTAACCTCTTTCTCCACTTTTTTTACCAAATCTCTGTCTTTCTCTTTTTTTGCGTCTTCGTCTTGTTTAAGCAAAGTATTCTGCACATTGCTCAAGCATTTATGCACAAAATCATAATACTGTTTATATTCTTGGCCATCAATAAAATCATTCTTAGAGAAACTCACGAAATCCTTCAATCCATCCGCTTCCCCGTAGCCATACAATCTCCATCTGTATCTCTGCCCGGAAGTCAGGTTGAGTAGGCCGAACCACTCTTGTTTTTCATTAACTACTCTCCCGTTAACCTTTGTCCATATACCCTGCTTACTAGCGGGAACCGGTTCTTTTGTATAATAAACTATTAGATTAACTTTACCTACGAGCAAGAGATCATCTTTATATTCAAACTTCTGGGTATATTCAAAAACGGGTTCTTCTATTTCAATTTCTTTCTTCTCCCCATCCTTAATTAATGTCATTATAATTCTAAAGTTTTGGCTCCGGGGCATTTTAGAAGCGAACCTTTCAATAAGTCTATCAGAATCAATATTCTTATAAGTTAACTCCTCCATATAAACTGCTGTTCCGCGTAAATCTGGACTGCATTTTCTTATAAACACCTTGCTTCTTATATCGCTTACATATTTCGCCCTGTCTAATTGGGCTTTATCCATATTAAAAACGTACTCTTTACCATCTTTGCGGGACACTATCTTGCAGATATTACAGATATTTGTTATCGCTAATTTACCTCCCATCCCGTATTCACCTATGGGCATTCTGCCAAATTTAGGCGATCTGTATTGGGCTGTTTTTTCGCTTTCCCCATATATAACATAATTGGCCAGCGCCTTTTCGTCCATACCGCTACCGTCATCAATAACACTTAATGTTCTTTTGTCAGAATCCAATGTTATCTGAACCAGGGTCGCGTCTGCGTCATAGGCGTTGACAATCAATTCCTCAATATTAGAAGCAAGTTCTTGAAATGTCCGCTTAGCCATTTTCTTTATGCCGGCAGTTGCGAAATCTCCCTTAAGTTCTACTACTCTAACATTATTACCATCCACGCCTGAATCTATTTGGTGCATATAATCTAAAATCGCCGCTCTAACGAATTTAAACCTAGAGCCAACCTTCTTACCGGGAATTTCTCCTTTATCACATAGTTTGTATAATGTTTGCCTTGTTAAGCCCAGCAACTTACATGCTTCCTCGGTAGAAATAATCTTTTCTAAAACTTTAGTCATATTTTTCTCCTGCTTATTAACCTATTTTCCTATTTTGGGGAAATAGGGAAATAGGGACAGCGCCCATTTACTTTTTAATTCACTTTGACCCCTTTTTCTTATTCATTACATAATTTGCCCGGGAATACCAAAAGGAGAAATCGTCATACAAAAACTCTAATGCATTTTCAGCATGCTTACGGCTGGTAATAAATATTCATACTGCCGGTTTGGCAGGTATAGAGAATCCATTCCTGCGACTGGCGGCCCGCGGTTACCCCGTTGATTTCTATTGCTGCGGTATTACTGCGAGGCAGATTCTTTTGCCGGTTGATTTCCGGGTCGCCCTCATTAACGGCTTGCGGCATGACGCCTGCGGCGGAAAAGTTGAGGTCCGGCCCCACACTCTATCGAAAAATTCATGGAATATTAAATCATTTCACATTTCAAGGTCTGACCCCCTAAGCTCCCTATCTAGTACTTATATACTTGTTATGAAGAAATACAAAAACTTTTAGCATGTCTCTTTCAATAACTTCAAAACATTTATTTAAAATATCAAAATCGATATCGAATGTTTTATGTACCAATTCATTCCTTTTTTCACGTAAAAATCTTTGCTGTGTTCCAAAATCAGAAAACCCGTTATTTTTAAGAACGTCTTTTAGCTTTTCGCCAGACAACTTATTAAACAAAGCAACTCTCTTAGGAAATTCAGAATTTGTATCAAGGATGTAATCTATCAATTGCCGTTGTGTATTAACTTTTTCAAGAAAATTTACCAAGAAACTTTCAAAAAGAAAATCAAAAGAAGAACAATAAAAAATCAATTTTATTTTCGTGATATCTTCTTCATGCTCTAAAGTCGTAATATCAAAATCATCTATAAGACTTAAAACATCCCACCTAGGCCATAATTCCCTAACAGATTGATGTCCACAACCCGGAAAAGGATTCTTAGGATTAATCAAAGTAGATCCTTTTGTGTAATCGTTGTTGCTAACGATTGTTTTACAATCTGGACACATAAGATATCCACCCGAAGGTCTATTGATCATAGCAATTCCCCATTCTTCCTTTAATGTCTCACGCCATTCTCTAATCTTGGCTATACACTCATCCGTAAACACCGGCCAATCTTTATAATCGCGCTTGGGCTTAACCCAGCCCCTGCGGATCCAATTGATCATGGTCTGCCGGTGCACGCCCAAAAATCGGGGGACACAATACCTATTTCTCCTTCTTCTTAGTCAAGATAATTAGTATTGTGCGCTGTCCCGGGTTTAACGGACACATTAATTAGAAGACAGGTTCTGATTCGGCCATCTCTGGTGTAACGTAGTTTAATGATTGATGCAATCTTTGTCTGTTGTAAAATATTTCCATAAACTTAAATATCTCTGACTTTGCCTGTTCTCTTGATATGAACCTTTCTCCGTAAAGTAATTCGTTCTTTAACGTACTGAAGAAGCTCTCGGCAACGGCATTGTCATAACAATCGCCTTTGCGACTCATGCTGGGTATCAATCCCGGGGGAAATAGGAAATAGGGACAGCGCCCATTTACTTTTTAATTCACTCTGACCCCTTATTCTTATACGAGTTGTGTAAATCAGCATACACCACCCTAGGACTATAACGATAGTTGTCAGGAAAACCACGCCCTCTACAAACATAGGCAATATCACTCCCATCTACTTCTACATGATAAACAACAACCTCTCCTGCAAAAGGCCCTTGAGAATTTTCTGGAAAATAATGAAAATAAAATGTAATACCATGCGGCGAGTCAAGCAAGCTACTCCGACAATCTTCCGACTCAAACGAGGATCTCAATAACGCATCCTTGTCATTGGTATATCCAAATACTGACATTTCATATGTTCCGTAATATCTCTTTGCTTCTCGCCAGAAAACATCAGATAATACCTCTCTAATAGCATCATCATTTGTTTTCTCGCTGGATAATGTTTTTGCTGTTTTTATTATACGAACTATCTTTTTTTTTGTTTCTTCACATGCAATGTCAAAACCTATTTTAATTACGATAAACAGTATAATAATACTTATAATAATACTTAGTTCTTTCTTCATTTTTATCTTTGTTCTTTGAAAATCCCTTAATCTTTAGCCGTAGCCAACGGATGCCTGCGGCTGAAAAGTTGAGGTCCGGCCCCCTAAGCTTTTATCCATCGAAAAAATACTGCGATACAAAAAATCGCTATCAACCTAACAAGTATCGCATCTCATATCTTCTTCATCAGAAGGGACATCTATAATAATATTCTTTCTATCTTTTTTCTCAAATATTATAATCATAGAATTGTTGATAGAACCTAATATGGGAGAATCGTTACCGCCATAAAACTGCGTCTTAGGCTTATATAGAATACCATCAAATCCTAATGCATAGATAACATTAGCCACATATAGAGAAAAAAAATAGGCTGAAGCACTCCTTACATTTACTGCGCGGTGAATAATATCTTTAAGAGGATGCTTTAAGAAACGATTCAGTTCTTGGTCTAATTTATTAATTTTTGTATCATCCCCAATATTGAATAATTTTATTCCTCTTTTTAAGGTTATCAAATATAGACACGGCGGTTTTGATATATCATTTCCAAACTGTTCGTTATTATAAAACCGGAAGAAATACAATCTCCGTCTACACTTTTCTTTTGAGCTTGTTTCAAGTAATACTCGCCAAGAAGAGGAAGCTAAATATAAAACTCTCTTTTGAGAATGAGCAAAACGACTTTTCCCACCTATTCTTTTATAAAATAAACTTCGGCGTCTTTCACGAGGTGCGGCAAATACCCATTTTTTTGGAGTAATATTAGATAGACAATACTCAACCAGCTTTCCTTCTCTGTTTAAACTGCAAAAGGCTAAACGAACCTTTTTGGCAAATTTAAAATTATAGTTTATTCCCATAGCATAAATTACCCTTTCTAAATTTTGTCTTTAGCTGCCGCCAACCGGTTTAAGTTTTATTCCAATCGGTAGTAACACAACCAGATATTAATATCATTATCCACCCGTTCTTTCAGCGACAGCGACTTCAAGGAGAAGAATTAATTAACTTTTAGGCATTGGCGGTTAATTTTACGAAAGAGCACTCAAGGGGGTCCACTCAAGGGGGTCGGGTCTATTTTTTAAGCATTCTTCCGTCCCCCTCACGATTCTGCAACTCTAAATTCACCCTGACTTCATTTTCTCATTTTTCTCTTAAGCGCGTTTTTAGCCGCGTTCACAATATCCGTATCTTTAAGCTGATACTTTCTTAATAATTCCTCCGGCTCACCCGATTCCCCAAAAGTGTCCCTGACCGCGACCATTTCCAAAGGAACCGGGTGTCTCTTGCCCAAAACTTCAGCCACGGCACTGCCTAAGCCTCCATACATCTGATGCTCCTCCGCGGTAACGATTGCGCCGGCAGAGCGCGCGGACTGAACAATGGTCTCTTCATCCAGCGGTTTTATGGTATGCATATTGATAACTTCCGTCTCAATCTTTTCCCGGGAAAGTATGTCCGCGGCTTTCAGCGCCTCGGAAACCATCAGACCGCAGGCAATTATGCTCACATCTTTTCCCCGGCGCAAGATATTAGCCTTGCCGATTTCAAAAGGTTGCGCGTCTTGGGTAATTACCGGAAAAGGTATCCGGGCCAGTCGCATATAGACCGGGCCTTCTAAAGAAGCAATTTGACACAGGGCCTTTTTAGTTTCAAGCGCGTCTACCGGACAAATCACCCGGATATTCGGCAGGACCCGGGTAATAGCAAAATCCTCCAGGCTCTGGGCAGTGGCTCCGTCAGGACCTACGGTCAGGCCTCCATGAGAGCCGATAAGTTTCACATTTTTATTATTATAGCACACCGAGAGCCTTAAGACCGAATAGGCGCTGGGAAGCAAAAAA
>Ga0209417_1006209_pt1 | contig 12428 bp, 11 predicted proteins | sample RifGroF2_FD_184002 | JGI IMG/M metagenome (GOLD analysis project Ga0209417, IMG submission 184002) | Groundwater microbial communities from Rifle, Colorado, USA - Groundwater F2 (SPAdes) (version 2) | ecosystem: Environmental > Aquatic > Deep subsurface > Groundwater | place: Rifle, Colorado... | reverse complement strand
CGCTGTTCAAAATACGCGAGGCCATCGCGCAAAAGGGTGACGAATGGCTGGCGGCGCGCGACGACAAGACTTTCCGCAAGCAATTCACACTGGAAGGCGATTCGCTCGCCAACGCACCGCGCGGGTTCGCCAAAGACCATCCGCTGGTGGAAGACCTGAAGCGCAAGGATTTCATCTGCCTGGCGCCGTTGAGTGAGGCGCTGGTGACTTCGGGGAAGTTACGCGAACAGGTGGTGGAACGCTTCCGCCAGGCGGCACCCTACATGCGCTTCCTGTGCAAGGCACTGGAATTGAGGTTTTGAATCAGACTTCGCCGACCAGCTTTCCTGCCGCAGCGATACCTGCGATCTTGCTGAGCGAAGCGGACAGGTCCTTCACCTTGGCTTCCAGCGCGGCAATCTCTTTGGTTCTGGCTTCAAGCTCGGCGGTGTGATCAACCGCGTCGCTCTTCTTTGCCTGTTCCTGTTTGAGTGTCTCCTTGAGCTGCTCGATGATGCGCATAAATTCGAGCGACTGTTTCTTTTCTTCCTCAAACTGGGTCGTCTTCCGGACGAGCTCCTTTTCCGCCAGCACCAGTGATTCCTTCGCATTGGCTTCCAGATCGGCCGCCTTCTTGACGATGTCGGTGGTCTTGATCTGCTCCTGCTTGAGGCTTTCGCGCAATTGCACGATGGTCTTCAGCAGGTCCAGCGATTTGCTCTTCTCTTCTTCGAGCAGCGACTCCTTCTTCGCCAGCTCAAAAAGAAGGTCGCGGTCTTTCGTTGTCTTGTCCTGCGTTTCCTCGACAACCGCACCGTTGTTATAGATGGGAATCTTTACTGTCTTGTCCATGCTGTTCTTGTTCATCATGATGTCGAATAGTGCCTCGATTATTTGCCTTGCGGATTGGCTGGCTCGACTTCCGTGGCAGAATCCTTTGCCAACGGGGAAGAGAGCGGCACGGCGATGGCCGGACTGCTGGCCGCGGTTTGCGGCTTGGGGACCGGCGCCGGAGTGACGATTGGTCTGGGTGCGGGCTTGGCGGGCAGCGACGTTGCAAACTGAGTGGGCGCCAGCAAACCGCCGGTCTCCTGCGGGGCCGACTGCGGCTTGACCATCACAGGGCGTGGCGCCAGCACCGGCTTGGGAGGGGCGACTGCGACCGGCACTGCGCTGGCAGGGACAATTGACGGCTGAGCATTCACAGGCGCGGGCGCCGCGATTGTTGGGGCTGCTTCGGGCGGGGGGGCTGGTGCGACTTCCGCCACCTCGGCACCCGGAGCGACCGTCGGCACATCCGCCACGATCGGTTGCGAAGAGACCCAGCCCTGCCAGGCCACAGCCGCGACGATGCCAGCTCCAATCACTGCCAACAGCCACATAGTGCGATGCAGCTTGTCGTTCTTGCGAATGATGCGCACCTTGGCTTTGCCGAAGATGTTGTGGGTGATTACCGCATCGCCTATCTCTCTGGACAAGCTCACCCGCGACCGCGCCGGGATCAGCTGTCGGTCCTGAAGATCGGGTTGGCTGCTCTGTTCACTCATCTTTTCGCCTCTGGTTCCACTGCTCAACGGGTGCATGATAACAAGGAATCGCCGGGGCACAACGGCGGAAAAGCAACAGTCGCCCGCAGGTGGTCAACACGGGTGGTTACACCCGCGATTCGGCCTGCCAAGTAGCCGCAATTTAGGATATCTTTCGTCTATCTATCCCGGGAGCGGTTATGAGATTACGAGTATTGATCCTTGGCTATGGCGAGATGGGACATGCCATGGAATACCTGCTGGGCACGCGCCACGACGTGCGCATCTGGAACATGGGCGAGGTGGTGCGCGGTAGGCACCGCAAGCTGGAGGGTGAGGTCACCGAAGCGCAGGTGGTGCTGTTCTGCCTGCCGGTGAACCCGCACCACGAGATCGCCACGCGCATCGCACCGCATCTGCCCAAAGGCAGCCTGTGCCTTTCCATCGCCAAGGGGCTGGACGAATCGGGACGCACGGCAGCGCAGGTGTTCGACAACGTGTTCGCCGGCAGCCATCACTACGGCGTGATCTACGGCCCGATGATCTCGGAAGAGATCCGCGCGGGCCGCCATGCCTTTGCCGATGCGGTTTTGTCCGACATGGCGGATTTCGACGTGATGAACGACCTGTTCCGCGGCAGCACGCTGGTGTGCCAGCAGGCGAGCGACATGCACGGACGCAGCTGGTCGGTGATCCTGAAGAACGTTTATGCCATCCTGTTCGGCGTGGCGGACGAGATGAAACTGGGCAAGAACATGCGCGGCCACCTGATGGTCGCCGCCATGGCGGAACTCTCCGGCATCGTTCAGTCCTTCGGCGGGCAGGCACACACGCCTTACAGTTATGCCGGGCTGGGCGACCTGCTGACCACGGCAACGAGCACGGATTCACACCATCACGAACTCGGTTGCAAACTGGTGCGCGGCGAACTGGACGATATCTCCGGCGAGGGTGTGCATACCCTGCGCATGGTGGAAAAGTTCAAGGTGTTCGACTGGCGCGCCTATCCGCTGTTCTCGCTGTCGCACGACATCGTCGCTGAACCGGAGAAGTTACCCGAACGCGTGGAGGAATATCTGAACTACCTGCGCGGGATGCAGAGCTGCCCGATCTGAGGTCGGCACCGCGCCGCCTTGGCTACAGCAAACTCGCCGGGCCGGCGCCCTTCTCAACCATCCATTCGCCGTCGCTCTTGCTGACGCTGTCGGTGTAGTTGGCGATCTTGAGCGCGATGTGGGTGGATTTTTTCACATAGTGGTCGATGTTGTCATCGCCGACTTCACCCTTCTGCACATAGGCGGCGAAGATACGCGAGGCCATGCTGGCGATGACGCTCTCGCTGGGTTGCAGGCTGAGGTAGTTCTCTTCGGACATGATGGTTCCTTGCTGATCGTTATCTGAATGGACCGGGCCTACTCCAGCGACAGTTGCAGCTTGTCCAACTGGATGGGGGGCGCTTGCGGCTTCTCGGCCCCGGCGGCTTCCTGTTGCTGTTTCTCCTGTTGCTGTTTGGTGAGTTGCGCCGCTTCGAACTGGCGTTTGTGTTCCTCCTGTGCCGCCAGTTCTGCCTGCCGTTCCGCTTCCAGCTCTTCCGGGCTCTTGTGCACGTGCAGCGACAACTCCACGCTCGATGCTGTGGCTGGTTCGCCGCGCTTGCTCTTGAGCTTTATGTTCAGACGCAACTCGTTGGCCGAATCGGCGTTGCGGATGGCTTCTTCGTAAGAGATATGGCCGTCGTTGTATAACTCGAACAGCGACCAGTCGAAGGTGCGCATGCCCAGCTCGCGCGACTTTTCCATGATGCCCTTGATCTCGTGGAATTCACCCTTGAATATCTTGTCGGCGATGATGGGCGTGTTGAGCAGAATCTCGATGGCGGCCTTGCGCCCCTTGCCGTCCGGCGTGCGGATCAGACGTTGCGAGATGAGCGCGCGCATATTGGCGGAAAGATCCATCAGCAACTGGTTGCGACGTTCTTCCGGAAAGAAATTGATGATGCGGTCTATGGTCTGGTTGGTGCTGTTGGCATGCAACGTGCCCAGACACAGGTGGCCGGTCTCGGCGAAGGCGATGGCGTGCTCCATGGTCTCGGCGTCGCGGATCTCGCCGATCAGGATCACGTCCGGTGCCTGGCGCAAGGTGTTCTTCAGCGCGTGATGCCAGCTATGCGTGTCCACGCCCACTTCGCGGTGTGTGATCAGCGACTGTTTGGACTGGTGCACATACTCCACCGGGTCTTCGACGGTGATGATGTGTCCTTTGGAGGTGCGGTTGCGGTGGTCGATCATCGCGGCCAGCGAGGTGGACTTGCCGGAGCCGGTGCCACCGACCACCAGCACCAGGCCGCGCTTGTTCATGATGACCTCCTTCAATATCTCGGGCAGGTCAAGCTTCTCGAAGTTGGGGATCTCGGCGGCGATGGTACGGATGACCATGCCGACGTTCTGCTGCTGCACGAACACATTGACACGGAAGCGCGATACGCCCGGCACCGAGATGGCGAAGTTGCATTCCATCTCTTTCTCGAATTCGGCGCGCTGGTCTTCGTTCATCAATGCACGCGCGAGCTGGCGCGTGATCGCACCGTTGAGTTTCTGCGCGGTCATCGGCTGCATCTCGCCGTGCGACTTCATGCTGGGCGGGAAGTCGTTGGAGATGAACAGGTCGGAACCGCCCGCCTTGCTCATGGCAGTGAGCAGTTTGATGATGTATTCGTACGCTTGCTGATCGGTGAGACCTGACGACATCTGCATTTCCTCGCAACGGTTATCAAAACGAAAACGGCTGGGCATTTTAGCAGCAAGACTGCCTCCGGATTTCAGCAGCCAAGCCCCGAAAAACGCCTCAGCGTAACTGATAAATCCCGATAATTTAAACCCCATTCTTGACTAGGCTTATTGGTAAAAATCAAGGGCCTGCCAGCTGGAAACAAACTTACCAGTTATGAACCACAAGCGCCGCGAGGCCTTCCCTATTCCCGACTGAACTTAACGTAATTTTCACATTAAGCCCTTGTTTAACCACACTATGAAAAAGGTGGCACAGGAATTGTTTATTGCCACGCAGTTTTACAAACACGAAATCGAGTTTTTTAACGTTTTTTTTGTTGCCGACAATAACAAGGGAAGAGGACATGATGGACGAGAACACCATTGAAAACGATGAGAGCCTGGTAGCGCTGGAAAAACGGCTGGGGATGTCACGCCGCAGTTTCCTGCAACTGATCACCGCAATGGCGGCGACGATGGGCCTGCCGAACGATGCGGTGGCCGCGATGGCAAAAGCCGTTGCCACCAAGAAACGTCCCTCGGTGATCTGGCTGCACTTCCAGGAATGCACCGGCTGCACCGAATCGCTGCTGCGCGCCGAGCATCCCACGCTGGAAAAACTCATCCTCGATATCATTTCCCTCGATTACCACGAAACACTGTTCGCAGCCGCCGGCCACCAGGCCGAAGCCGCACGCCGCGCCGCGATGAAGGCGAACAAGGGCAAGTACATCCTGGTGGTGGAAGGCGCGATCCCGACCAAGGACAACGGCATCTACTGCAAGATCGGCGGCCAGACTGCCATCGAGATGCTGAAGGAATGCGCGGCCGATGCGGCTGCAGTCATCGCCATCGGCAGTTGCGCATCGTGGGGCGGCATGCCCGCCACGCCGCCCAACCCCACCGGCGCAAAGAGCGCGGGCGAAGTGCTCGGCAAGGTCATCCCCAACATCCCCGGCTGCCCGCCCAATCCGTACAACTTCCTTTCCACCGTCGTGCACTTCCTCACCTTCGGCAAACTGCCGGATGTTGACGATATCGGCCGTCCCAAGTTCGCCTACTCTCGCCTCATCCATGAGAACTGCGAACGCCGCCCGCACTTCGATGCCAGCCGCTTCGCAATGGAGTTCGGCGACGCAGGACACAAACAGGGCTGGTGCCTGTACAAGCTCGGCTGCAAAGGTCCCGAGACTTATGCCAACTGCCCGGCGATATTGTTCGGCGACGTTGGCAACGCGAGCTGGCCGGTCGGCACCGGTCACCCCTGCATCGGCTGCACCGAGAAGGGTATCGCCTTCACCAAACCCATCCATGCATTGGCCGATCTGAAGACGATGCGTCCGCCGGTCGGCTTCCCGCGTGTCGTCGAAGAACAGGGCGTGGGCGCCACCATCGGCGCGGCTGTGCTGACCGCCGCCGTAGCCGGAGCGGCATTCGGTGCCGGTGCGCAGATGGCGAAGAACCTCGGCAAGAACGTCCCTCTCGATGAGGGCAAGCCAGAGGAAAGGAAACCATCATGAGCATCAGCCGGCGCGATTTCCTGAAAGGAGCGCTGGCCGGGGGCGCGATGCTTGCAACGGCAGCGCCCGCGGAGGCGCGCGAGAACCTGACCATGCCGGACGAGGCATTGGGGCTGCTGTATGACAGCACCCTGTGCATCGGCTGCAAGGCCTGCGTTGCCGCCTGCAAGGATGTCAACGACATGCCTCCGGAGTTCTCCTCCGAATCACAACTGTGGGACACCCCGCTCGACATCTCCGGCAAGACGCTCAATGTCATCAAGGTGTACCAGGACGGCAACAGCGCGACCAAGGACAGCGAGAAGGACGGTTTCGCCTACATGAAGGTGTCCTGCCTGCACTGTGTCGACCCCTCGTGTGTATCGGCCTGCCCGGTGTCGGCGATGACCAAGGATCCGGTCACCGGTATCGTCGGTTACGACAAGGATGCCTGCATCGGCTGCCGCTACTGCGTCGCGGCCTGCCCGTTCGGCGTGCCGCGCTTCCAGTACGACACCCCGCTGCCGCAGATCAGCAAGTGCCAGCTGTGCAAGCACCGCATCGGCGAGGGCAAGTATGCCGCCTGCGCGGAAGTGTGCCCGACCGGCGCGACGCTGTACGGCAAGGTAAAGACTCTGAAGGCCGAAGCCAAGCGCCGCGTCGCGTTGAAGCCCGGTGAAGAGACCAGCTTCCCGCGCGGCAACCTCGACACGCACGACCAGTCTCCGCATACGGCCAAGGCAGCTAAGTATCTGCCGCAGGTCTACGGCGAGAAGGAAGTCGGCGGCACGCAGATGCTCAAGCTCTCCGCCGTGCCGTTCGAGAAACTGGGCATGCCGACACTGCCGGAACGTTCCTACGCAGCCACCTCCGAAACCATGCAGCACACCCTCTACGGCAACGCCTTGGCGCTGCCGCTGGCGTTCCTCGGTGTGTTGACCTATGTCGCCAAGCGCAACGTCAAACATCACGATGACGCCGACGACAGCAAAGAATAAGGAGATAACGATGTCTGCATCCCATAACCATCCCGCACCCGCGCCGCTCGGCGGACCGCTGTGGACGCCCACCACAAAGATACTGGCGGCGCTGGTAGCCATCGCCGGTGTCATCCTGCTGGTGCGTTTCATCTTCGGTCTCGGGGCGGTGACCAACATCAACGACGGCTACACCTGGGGTATCTGGGTGGTGTACGACGTGGTGATCGGTTCCGCCTTCGCCTGCGGCGGCTACTCCGTGGCCCTGCTGGTGTATATCTTCAACAAGGGCGAATACCACCCGATGGTACGACCCGCGCTGCTGGCCAGTCTGTTCGGCTACACGCTGGCCGGTGCTGGCGTCATCTTCGACCTCGGCCGCTACTGGAACTTCTGGCACATCTTCTGGCCCGGCTACGCACAGCCCAACTCGGTGATGTTCGAGGTGGCGGTATGTATCTCGGCCTACATCGTAGTGATGTGGATCGAGTTCTCGCCCGCCTTCCTCGAGAAGCTCGGCATGAAAGACGTGAAGAAGAAACTCAACAAGCTGCTGTTCTTCATCATCGCGCTCGGCACGTTGCTGCCGTCGATGCACCAGTCCTCGCTCGGTTCGCTGCTGGTGGTGTTCGGTTATCAGGTACATCCGCTGTGGCAGTCCATTCTGCTGCCGCTGTTCTACCTGATGACGGCGCTGACCATCGGCTTCGCGGTGGTGATCTTCGAAGCCTGCCTGTCCTCTTCCGGCTTCAAGCGTCCGCTGGAGATGCATCTGCTCGGCAAACTCTCCAAGGTGATGCTCGGTATGCTGGCCGCCTATCTGGTGGTGCGCTTCGGCGACCTGCTGGTGCGCGGCGCGCTGCTCAGCATGTTCGTGCCCGGTATCGAGGCGCTGATGTTCTGGGTCGAGACTGCGCTGTTCGTAGCACCTCTGGTTCTGCTGTGGAAAGAGCAGTCGCGCAGGCAACCGGCCAGGCTGTTCATCGCGGCCAGCAGTCTGATGCTGGCCGGTTTCATCCTGCGTATCAACTCTTTCCTGGTCGGCTACGAGACCGGTCCGGGCTGGCACTACTTCCCCTCGGTCTCCGAGATCATGGTCTCCATCGGCATGATCGCGCTGGAGGTTCTGGGGTACATCGTGCTGGTGCGCTACTTGCCGATCATGTCGGGCAATTCCGAATCCGCTGCCGTGGCAGCCAATAAATAATCAGAATCTCCGGGAGAAATTAAATGAGCAAGCGAATCACGATTGATCCGATCACCCGTATCGAAGGCCACCTGCGTATCGACTGCGAAGTGAACAACGGCAAAGTCTCCAAAGCCTGGGCCTCCGGCCAGATGTGGCGCGGCGTCGAGCAGATCCTGCTCGGCCACGACGCGCGCGACGCCTGGGCGATCACCCAGCGTATCTGCGGCGTGTGTACCACGGTGCACGCGGTTGCTTCGGTGCGCGCGGTCGAGAACGCGCTGCAGATGGAAGTGCCGCTCAACGCACAGTACATCCGCAACCTGATCATCACCGCGCACGCCATCCACGACCACATCGTGCACTTCTATCACCTGTCTGCGCTGGACTGGGTAGATGTGGTTTCCGCACTCAAGGCCGACCCGGGCAAGACCGCGCAACTCGCGGGCGGACTGTCGAGCTGGAGCGGCAACAGCAAGCAGGAATTCACCAAGGTGAAAGAACGCTTGAGTGGCTTCGTCGGCACCGGTCAGCTCGGCATCTTCACCAACGGCTATTGGGGCCACCCGGCGATGAAGCTGCCGCCGGAAGTGAACCTGCTGGCCGTGACCCACTACCTGCAAGCCCTGGAGATCCAGCGTTACGCCAGCAAGATCGTGAGCATCCTCGGTTCCAAATCGCCGCACATCCAGAATATGGCCGTCGGCGGCGTCTCCAACCCCATCGCGCTGGATTCGCAATCGGTACTGACCGTCGAACGCCTCATGGCGATCAAGGAATGGATCGACAAGCTCAACGACTTCGTCAAGAACGTGTATCTGGTGGATGTGGCCGCGATCGGCGCGTTCTATTCCGACTGGACCGTGATCGGCGCGGGCGTGATGGATTATCTGTCTGTTCCCGACCTGCCACTCGACACCAAGGGCACCAAGTTCGCCCTGCCCGGCGGTTACCTCAAGGGCGGCGACCTGGCCGGAATCAAACCGATCACTTCGTTCAACGACAAATATTTCCGCGACGGCGTGCAGGAGAGCGTGAAGCACTCCTGGTACAAGGGCGGCAAGGGCGCGCTGCACCCGTACGAGGGTGAGACCATCCCGAAATACACCGACTTCCAGGACGACGGCAAATATTCCTGGGTGAAGTCGCCGACCTTCTACGGCCATCCCGCCCAGGTCGGCCCGCTCTCGCGCGTGCTGGCAATGGCGGCGCAGAACCACGCACCGACTCTGAAGTATTTGACCGGCGTGCTGGATACCGCCGGCTCGCTGGCCAAGACCAAGATCCCCTTGTCCGCAGTACATTCCACCATCGGCCGTCACGCCGCCCGTGCCGTGTCCTGCGCGGTACAGGTCGACGAGCTGGCCAACCAGTGGAACCTGCTGGTGAACAACATCGCCAAGGGCGACACCGACACCTTCAACAAGCCGGTGTTCCCCAAGGGCGAGATCAGCGGTGTCGGTTTCCACGAGGCCCCGCGCGGCGTGCTGTCGCACTGGGTCGTCATCGACGACGGCAAGATCACCAACTATCAGGCCGTGGTTCCAACCACCTGGAACGCCGCCCCGCGCAATGAAGGCGACGTGCCCGGCCCTTACGAGGCTTCGCTGCTGAACACGCCAGTCGCCGACGAGGAACGTCCGTTGGAAGTGCTGCGCACCGTGCACTCGTTCGACCCCTGCCTGGCTTGCGCCGTGCACGTGCTCGATGCCGAAGGCAAACCCGTTGTACAGGTGAAGGTGTTGTGATGCGCATCGTCGTATTAGGTGTCGGCAACACCCTGCTCTCCGATGAAGGCATCGGCGTGCGAGCCATCGAGCAGTTGCAGCAGGATTACGACCTTCCCCCGGAGGTTGTGGTCATCGACGGCGGCACCACCGGCATGGAGATGCTGGACGACCTGTCCAATGCCGATCACATCGTCATCATCGATGCGGTGCGCAGCGGCAGGCCGCCCGCCTCCATCATCCGACTCGCAGACGAGCAGGTGCCGGTGTTCTTCAAGACCAAACTGTCGCCGCACCAGATCGGGCTGTCGGATGTGCTGGCCACACTGGCCTTCATCGGCGAGCAGCCCGGCGGCGTGACGGTGATTGGCGTCGAACCGGTGTCGCTGGAGACTTCCATGTCGCTGTCGCCGCAGGTGGAAGCGCGCCTGCCGGAGCTGATGGACCTGCTGGTGACGGAACTGCACGAATTGGGCGTGGCGGTCCGCAGCAGAGTACCCAAGGCGGCCTGACCATGTGCATGGCGATCCCTTCCCGCGTCGTTGCCCTGGCCGGCGAAATGGCCACGGTCGAATGCTTCGGCGAGCAGCGCGATGTCAGCCTGATGCTGATCGACAGCCCGCTAAAGCTGGGCGACTACGTGCTGGTGCAGGCGGGCGGCTTTGCCTACGAGCGCGTCGAACCCGATGCCGCGCATCAGACGCTGGAGCTGCTCGGCTCGGTACTTGGTCGGGAATTGGCTGTATAAGTTTGTTTCACCTCCCTGAATCGCCGACCTTCGGGTCGGCATTTTTTTGCACTGGTTTTACGCTCAAGTATTCGTATATATCGTTTCTGTCGATGAGGCTTGAAGCCGGACTGACAGGGCGCGTAGAATGGTTCGGGTGAGTCGAACGCAGTAACGCAGGTTTCTTTTATGTCAGCCAAGCAAGGGGGAAGCACAATGACCGGCACCAAGCAATTCATCTACGATTTCGAGAATGGCGATGGCAAGAACAAGATGCTGCTTGGAGGCAAAGGCGCGAACCTGTGCGAGATGACGCAGATCGGCCTCAACGTCCCTCCCGGATTCACCATCACCACCGAAGCCTGCAACGCCTATCTGGAAAAGAACCAGTTGCCCGCCGGGCTGATGGATTCGGTCAAAACGCACATGAAGGCGCTGGAGAAGAAGACCGGCAAGAGTTTCGGCGGCAAGGACAATCCCCTGCTGGTTTCGGTGCGCTCCGGTTCGTCCATGTCCATGCCCGGCATGATGGACACCATCCTCAACCTCGGCCTTAACGAGACTTCGCTCAAGGGCCTGATCAAGCAGACCGGCAACGAGCGTTTTGCCTACGACACCTATCGCCGTTTCATCCAGCTGTTCGGCAAGATCGCGCTCGACATCAACGACGAGCATTTCGACGAACGCATGACCGCGATCAAGCGCAAATACGGCGCGCCGCATGACCTGGACCTGAACGTTGACCACCTGAAAGAACTGGTGAAAGACTACCTCGCCATCGTCGAGAAGCACCACGGCAAACCCTTCCCGCAGGACCCCTTCGAACAAATGGAGATCGCGGTGGGCGCGGTGTTCGGTTCGTGGATGGGCAAGCGCGCGGTGGATTACCGCAAGCAGTTCAAGATCACCAAAGACCAGGCCAACGGCACGGCGGTGAACATCTGCACCATGGTGTTCGGCAACATGGGCAATGATTCCGGCACCGGCGTGGGCTTCACGCGCAACCCCGGCACCGGCGAGAACCTGATCTATGGCGAGTACCTGACCAATGCACAGGGCGAGGACGTGGTGGCGGGCATCCGCACGCCCAAGGCCATCGCCGAGATGGAAAAGGAGATGCCGGAGATCTACCGCCAGCTCATCACGCTGCACAACCGCCTCGAATCGCATTACCACGAGGTGCAGGACTTCGAGTTCACCATCGAGAAAGGCATCCTGTATTGCCTGCAGACACGCAACGGCAAGATGAACGCGCGCGGCATGGTGCGCACCTCGGTGGAGATGTTCAACGAGGGATTGATCGACAAGGAACGCGCATTGCTGCGCATCGAACCGGCCATCCTTGAGCAATTGCTGGTGCCGCAACTTGCGCCCAATTTCCACGGCAAATCACTGGCGCAGGGCCTGCCCGCCTCGCCGGGTGCCGCCTCCGGCAAGATCGTGTTCGATGCCGACACCGCCGAAGCACGCGGCCGCGCCGGCGAGAAGATCATCCTGGTGCGCGAAGAGACCAAACCGGAAGACATCCACGGCTTCTTCCAGGCGCAGGGCATCCTGACCAGCCGCGGCGGCAAGACCTCGCACGCAGCAGTCGTTGCGCGCGGTATGGGCAAGCCCTGCGTCTCGGGTTGCGACCAGATCGTCATCAACGACGTGCTGCGCAGCGCGCAGATCGGCGACACCACATTGCAGGAAGGCGACATCATCACCATCAACGGCAGCACCGGCCATGTGTATGCGGGCGATGTGCCGACGGTGGAGGCGGAGTTCTCCGAGGAACTGGTCACGCTGTTGTCCTGGGCGGATGAAGTATCGCGACTCAAGGTGATGGCGAACGCCGACACCCCCGGCGATGCCGCGCGCGCGCGCGAATTCGGCGCGATGGGCATCGGCCTGTGCCGCACCGAGCGCATGACCCACTTTAACACTGTAAAAGAATACCTAAAGCTTGCCGACGCAGAATACTTCATCAACGATAGGCTTGTTCGCGGTTTTGATTACTACACAAAGACCGTGTTTGAAGTTTCCTGCGATAAGCT
>Ga0209417_1006208_pt1 | contig 12428 bp, 7 predicted proteins | sample RifGroF2_FD_184002 | JGI IMG/M metagenome (GOLD analysis project Ga0209417, IMG submission 184002) | Groundwater microbial communities from Rifle, Colorado, USA - Groundwater F2 (SPAdes) (version 2) | ecosystem: Environmental > Aquatic > Deep subsurface > Groundwater | place: Rifle, Colorado... | reverse complement strand
AATAAAAGCAATGCTTTTTTCATATAAACATACCCTCGAATTTATTTGATTATTAACATCTTCTTTGTAAAGGTTTTTGTGTCTGTTCTTAGCATATAATAATAAACTCCCGAACTTAATTGATCAGCATTAAAAACTACGCTGTGACTGCCTCTTTCAAGCTTACTGTTAACTAATGATTTCACGATCTGTCCGTTATAATTATAAACATCCAATTGAGCAAAGCAATCTGTTTGTAAAGAAAATTTGATAGTAGTTACAGGATTGAACGGATTAGGGTAATTTTGATAAAGCTCCGTTATGTATGGTATTATTTCTTCTTCACTCGCAGGTGTTCCTAATACAATCGGATCGCCACTATTTTTTATTACTGGTTCAAATCCTCTGAAAATAGGGTTGTTAATATTTGTTAAAGAATAGCTTTTACTGCCTTTTAAAACATTTCCTGAATTATCTTTTGTGCTTTCGTCGGTTACAAGAAAATTTACCTCATCGCCTTCAGTCCATTGTGTTTCAAAGTTTCCTAAATTTATATAAATTGCTGAGAACAAATCTCCGATCTGCTCAAATCCGCAACCGTAATCCTCATGTGTCAAAACTTCATTTTCCCTCCCAGTTATCCAAGCTTTAAAAGTTATAACTATACTTTTTGAGTCAGGATCAGAAAAATCATAATCTCCTTTTGAAGAACTTTGAATATGATAGTAAACAGGCATAGGATCATTTATTTGGACTATTTGCTTCGAACCTTTCACATCTCCCTTAACTGCCGATTCTGCAGGCCAAATCTGAGGAGTCCATACATTGACCATCAATGGATCGGTAATATAAATATTGAAATCGTTATTCCATGCACCTGTAGTATCATCGAAATTTGCACTTAAAGCAGCATTTGTATATGGATCCTTTTTTACTACCCAATCGCAATTGACTAGATCATTTCCTAATTGAATCGCAGTTTTTATATCTGATTTTTCCGGATGATGCATAATAAAATTATACCCTTTATAAAAATAGCTTTGATTAAGGTAAGTTGTCAGATTATACGATGGAATATCAATTGCCTGCCCTGCAAATCCTAAAGAAGGCGCATAATCACTATATACATAAACTCTATATACATTTCCAAGGTGTATCATAAAATTAGTTGCCCATGTTTCTAATTCAGATATGTATGCAGCTGAATACCATTTTTGCTGCCATGAATCGTATTTTGAAATAATATTAATACGCTGAGCATTTGGGTCTATATCCCCTACAGTTGTGAATCCCATATCGAATGGATATGAAATATTAATATAGTTGGAATCTATTAATCCAAATGTACGGGCACCATATGCTGAGCTAGGTAACGAAACTGATGAAAACATTTCCACACCGAATATTATAATTATTATAAATATTTTTGCTTTCATAGACTTATCCTTATTTATCTTTTGTAGATTTTACACTCGGAAGAGTTTCTGTAGCTACTTTATAGTAATATGGTTTTCTAAAATTATCTACTGCAGGTGCAACGCTTATAGTGCCTGTATGCGGATTCGAGCTAGAGCTAGGACTCTTTATAATATCTGTATAACTCGAAGGAGTGACCTCAGCAATTTCCGTAAAATTCTTATCAGAATATTCAGATCTGTAAATATGATAAGACCGTGCTCCAGGAACAGGATCCCAAGATAGTGTAACAAATCCTTGATTGTTTACAATTTTAATATTATCAGGTGGATTAGCCATCTCGCCAGTAATCAAAATATAATCTAAAAAAACAGAAGCTATATCCGTATTGCCTTTTTTATCATTATAAGTAGTACCATGGAACTCAATGTGACAGCTGTCTGTTAATCCCTGTTTCGGTATTGGTATATAGCCCACACCTTGCCATTCACTGTAATCTCCTGTATTTTCGGATATTAAAAAACTGCCGTTAGAGACTGTTCTATCATCTACAACGTAAGTCTTTAGACTGCTTAACCTGCCGTCGTTTGTTGATTGTGTAATGAAATCGTATGAGATATAAACATTGTCATATGCTGACAAATTTAACATTTTAGTTTTTAATACTGTAGCTGCGTGACCAACTGTTGAAAGAATCCTTGACAATGGATCACCTCTTAGATAAGCATAGTATTCTCCGGGTAATGAACCGCTGATTCCTTCAAAGCTTTGTATTACAAATTCCCAATAAGGATACTCGACAGCCGGTACAAATTGCGACCATTCAATAGGTATAGCTCCTGCATTTTCAAAAGATTCCTCATAGGGTAAAAATTCAATAGATTCAATAGCAGCAGTTGCGAAATTGGTTGGAACAGATTCAGCTATATAGTTTTGATAAAAGGTTTTATATGTGTATTCTCCTGCTTCTAGAAAACAATCTGTATATGTTGTTTTTTTAGTCGTTCCAATAAAAACATTATCACGATAGACATTGTATGAGATTTTTTCATCGGTATCCGATCCTGTCCAGTTTAATGTAACATTATTATATTCAGATCCGCTACCTACAAGAACTTTCAACTCTGATGGTGATGGCAAGTATATGCCTGTTACAGAGACATTATCTATTGAAAACGAGTAATTAAATATATAAGTCGGATTTAATGGTTCTATCATGTCTTGTTTAAGTTCAAAAATGAAAAAGGATTGACTGGAATTCAAATCATTGCTTACTGGGATTTCAATATTTTTCCAAGCAACATTTGGTAAGGTTATTATTTGTAAAGTATCAACAATATCTGTTAACTGATCAAAATATTTTACGATTAAGTATGACTTAGAATTATTATTAGAATTTTCTAAAATTGTTGATGTTTTGTAGTCAAATGATAATTTCACATCAGTATAGTCGGCAAAATTAAACTTAGGAGACCTTAATTTACTATAGTCGTTTGCATTTTTTATACTGACAATACTCATATCCGGTGGAATAAGAAAGGAATTGTAAATTGCGTTTATTTGTGTAAAATAATTCCCATTGTAACTCTGAATTTGCCATTTTGGATTATTTAGTAATGTTGGTATCGAACATGCCCAATTCAAAGGGAATTGTCCACTATTTTCAAAATCATAGAATTGATCAGGTAAAATTTCATTAATTGTTATATCATAATTTAATAATTCTGAATTAGATGATTCATGCCTATAATCATACACACAAGTTACATAGTATTCATGTGTACCTTCCGATACGAGTAAATCATTATAATAAGTTATATCGCTTGGTAAAGTAGCAATTTTCATTTTATTTTTATAAATATTGTAATTGGTAAGCTTATATTCGTCTAATACTATAGCAGCAACAGAGCTCCATGTCAGGTTAATATCGCAATTACCTACACCGCTACTTACTAATTGCAGATTACTTGGAGCAGGTGGATTAAGATCAGCAGTTTTTACTTTTGCCCAGCAATCAAAGATTGAAGATGGCATTAATAAACCATCATAAACTGCTGAAATTGCGTACTCTACAATTTCACCATACTTATTGTTATTGTCAATATAGCTCAGAGTGAATAAATTGTCAGCAATTACATTCCCATTTTTGTATAATCTATAATACAAAGGACTGTTTGATTTGTCTTTAACCGGTGTACCCCAGCTCAGTTCAGCGCTTGTTCCATCAACAGTCACAGTTAAATTTGTTGGTGCCTGTCCAAGATTACTGTCTTTCGTGTAATACAGCGAAATATTATCATAAAAAGCGTAACTATAATTATTTGTATTATTATACGGGTCCATGGCAAGCTTTATACCTATGTTAGAAGCTTTCCCTAAGTTCTGTCTGTATTCGACATATGTACCGGGAGCGTCATTTAACCAAGTTAAGTAATCCGAATCTCCTGGCTTTGGCGAATACTGTTCGTGATATTCAATAGAAGGCTCTATCGCAATTTGCCAACCATTACCTTTGTCTATATAAACAGAATGCTTAGCATTTAAATCAATATATTGATCTAAACTTTTGGGTAGTTCAATCCATACACTTAATTCAACATTATAATCATATTTTGAATCGACTGAAATATAGTCATTTAATATCAATTCCGAATATGCCAAACTCTCCATATTTGCATACGGTCTTGTCCACATTGAAAGACTCTCTGAGAGTTGGTATAACGATTCCGGTATATACCCAAAAATATTAGCGCAATATACATTTCCAGGAGCTTTATAGGGAAGCCAATACCAATAATCGCCCTGAATAGACCAATTAATAGGTTTACTCCAATACATAACAGGATCACTACTGACTTGGATTATTTCTAAATCGTTTTCTAAAAATATATCACTAAAAATTATCGTTGTTTCTATCTCTATTTCTACTGTGTAAGTGTCACCTGAACTCGCTGTTAAAACAAAACTGATCACCCCCTTTTCATCGCCCCGCGTATCGTAATCTAAATTGAATAAAATTGGAATTGTCCTCGAGCTATTTGGTTCAATAGTTCCTATTTGAGTAGCATAATCAATAATTTTTATCCATTCAGAGGTACTCACATTTTGTGCCATAGTTAATTCATTGAGTTTAAAATAATTGCTGTTATTTACGATTGATAAATTAATAATATTACCTGCACTTCCTGGCTCGAATAATTCAGCTTTTAGAAAATCTATTATAAATAGAAAAACTAAAATAATTAATCTACATTTCATCCTTGACCTCGAAAAAATTTATAGCAATGTATGTGCACAGTTTTTTAATTTTGATGTTATTCTGTAAATTGATCCTGTGGTGATAAGCTATGAACATATTACATGCGCAACATATCCTGATCATTATTTCACTTCCGCTTTCGATTCTGTCTGTTAAAATGTAATGTTAGAGTATGTATTTGTCAAGTGCAAAATATTTCTCTTTCTTTAATTTTATAAATGTATTACCATTGCCTGATTTGAAGTATTTGGTATGAGTAATAAAAATTTTCTCCATTCGCACTGTACACAATAAAAATAGATAATGATAAGTCCAAAGCACATAAAATACCTTCTGATCACCTGATCTTTATTGACGCCAGACTTATAAGCGCAAGGATTATGCTGACTATCCAGAATCTCTGAACTATTTTTGTCTCTGCCATGCCTTTAAACTGGAATGTATGATGGATAGGCGCTCTGAAAAATATCCTTCTGCCGAGTCTGTTGATGCCTATTTTTTCCTGGATAAGCACTGACAAAGCTTCAGCCACAAAAATTCCGCCGGCTACGATGAAAAGAAGTTCCTGCTTAACGAGGATTACTGTAACTCCGAGAAGTCCTCCGATCGCCATTGAGCCTGTATCACCCATGAAAACGGTGGCCGGATAACAGTTGTACCACAGAAAGCCCAGACCGGCTCCGAAGAGGGCAGCCATTATTATTGCGAGCTCACCCGTACCTGGAATAAAATCGAAAAGAAGATATTTTGAATATACCGCATTACCGATCAGGTAAGCGAATACTCCATAAACCCCGCCAGTCACGATCGATGGAACGGTTACAAGCCCGTCAAGCCCGTCAGCAAAATTCACGGCATTTGATATCGAAAGCATTGTGATCAGAACAAATATTATGTAGAAAAAACCCAGATCTATGAAAAAAGATCCCTTCATGTAGGGTATCGAAAGTTTTGTCGCTATTCCTTCTGGAAAAGGACTTAAACCGTCATTTGTAAGTATCCATGCGAGAGCCAAAGCAAATATTCCCTGCAGCATTATCTTGGTAAGCTGTGACATTCCCTTATCGCTGTTTTTATATCTGATCTTATCAATATCATCTTTCGCTCCGATAAGCCCGTACCATAAAATTGCAGAAAGAGGGATAAGAGAGAACATTGAAGAAAGGTCGCTCCATAAAAGAATAGATGCTACCAGCGAGAGAATAAGTATCAGACCGCCCATTACCGGAGTTCCTTTCTTGTCGCTGACTCCGATACTTCCGTAATCTCTTACAACATCCCTTATACCCTTTCTATACAGCCATTTGATTATTCCGTTGCCGAAAAACAGAGAGACCAGTAAAGCGGTTATCATGGCTCCTATCGAACGGAATGATATAGAATCGAAAAGCCTGAAGAACGATAAAAAAGAATAGTCTTGGGACAGAAAGGACAGATAGTAGAACATAGATTACCTTTTCATATATTGATTTGAATGATAATAAAATAAATTTTTTAATTCAACAATAATTTTTTAAGTTCGGAAAATGATCTCGGTATTTCCGGTTCCACAGGCAGTGAGTTGAGAAACGCCCTGCCCCATCTTGTATTTACGATCCTGCTGTCCAGAATCAGAACGATCCCGTGATCATCCCTGTGCCTGATCAGCCTTCCGATACCCTGTCTGAATTTAAGTATAGTCTCCGGGACGGAATAGCCCATAAAAGAATCTTCGCCCTTTTTCTCTATTTCCTCGGTGCGTGCCTGAATTACCGGCTCGGTAGGAACGGCGAAAGGGAGCTTTGTAAGCACAAGCGTATGAAGCGCCTGACCCGGAACATCAATGCCTTCCCAGAAACTGTCCGTTCCCAGCAGAAATGAATTCCTTACAGACTTGAACTGCTTGATAAGGTTTGTCCTGCTCGTATCTTTGTTCTGAACCGCTACAAGCCTGTCCTTTTTGATAAAATTAGTTTTGATACTGTTGTAAACATTGTTCATCTGGGCATAACTTGTAAAAAGTACAAGCGTCCCGTTATCATGATCATCACACAGATGATTTAATACATCGCTCAGATCGGACTCAAATACTATCGCGCTTTTTGGAGTCGCTATATAAGCCGGCGTGATGATGCTGAGCTGCTTCTTAAGATCGAAAGGCGTACCGAGAAGAAGGCAATCAAGCCTTTCTTCGCTGTATTCGTCGAGACCGAGCTTTTTTGTCATGTATTTAAATCTTGACTCGATCGTCATAGTTGCGCTTGTAAATATTATGCTCTTCATATTATCGTAGAGATCGTTCTTCAGAATTGAGGCAACTTCAAGAGGCGCTGCATAGAGACTCAGATTTTCCTTATTATCAGCACCCGTGATCTCGTACCAGAACACATAATTCTCCCTTTTTGAGTTCAAAAAGAACTCGTAGGAATCAGATATTCCCTCCGCCTGCTCGATTATGGATTTTATCTCGCCGGAAAGATCATCAAAATCATGGTTCTTTTCAGCTTCCATATTGAATATAATGTCCAGCCGCTTTAGGATACTTATAAGTTCTTCGTAAAGAAATTTAAGAGTTGTATTCTCTTTTTCCGAACTGAATACATCTGATATGTCGGTATATCTGTTTTTGATATTGACATACTGATAATTTCCGTTTGATCTCGCTAGTATCATTTCTGAAGCCAGACCGAATACTTTTTTGGTCTGATCATTTACGCTGGAGCATTTTTCCGAGAGCTGCTGGTTAAGATCGCTTATGGTTTTCTTATCTGTCTTGAACCAGTCGCCGCCCCTTTCTATCCTTACAAAAATGCCGTGCTTGTTATTATAATTGATCCTCTGACAAAGATTTTTTACAAGATAATAGTTAAATTCAAATCCGAGATATTTTGTAGCTGAGCTTTCAACATTGTGCGCCTCGTCTATTATCAGGTGCCTGTAAGCTCCGAGAACGGCATTTTCCGATGCCATGTCTGAAAACAACAGCGAATGGTTAATTATTACCAGATTTGACTTGAATGCGCTTTTTCTTACATTCTGAAGGTAACATTCATTATATTTCGGACATTTTTTCCCGGAACAAAAACCTTTGTCGGATACAAGTTTATACCACAAAAATTTCGAATATCCGATCTTGAAGCCGTTATTTTCTTCAATATCGCCGGTAGTCGTTCTTTCAGCCCAGTAGATCATCGGCATGAATTTTTCGAATTCATCGCCCGTAAGATATTCCTCAGGCCTGTTCAGTATTTTTTCATACCTTGATTTACATATATAATTGTTCCTGCCTTTTAGAATGACCGCCTTGAAACACGATTTGAACAGATCATGCAGGACCGGAAGATCCTTGAAAAATATCTGCTCCTGAAGATTCTTTGTATTGGTCGAAATTATTATTCTTTCTTCGTTAATAAGCGAATGAATGATTGCCGGAACTAAGTATGCGAAAGATTTACCTACGCCGGTCCCTGCTTCGCAGACAAGTATTTTATCATTCTTCAGAACTTCAGCACATCTGCTCGACATTATATGCTGCTCTTCCCTGTATTCAAAATTCCTTATGTTCGTGCTTATAGCTCCGTCCGGACTAAATATTTTATCAATAATATCATCGCTTGACAGGTCTTTTAGCATTCCGTCATCAGGTGCATTGTCCTGATACAAAATATTTGTGTGTGAAAAAGCAAGTTCTTTAGCCTTGATCTTCCTTCCGAATGATGTTTTAAGAAAATAGTTGGCAAGATTATAGAAAAAATCTTTTATATAAACAAGGTCTGATTTGCCCGAAACTTCAACAAGCTTTCTTACTGTTGATTCCGTAGAATTTATTGCCCGTTCGATAACTCTTAAAAACAAATGACCGGTAGCTTCGCAATCGTTATATGCTCTGTGAAGATTTTCGGATTTTATTTCAATGTATTCAGCCAGGCTTGAGAGTTTATGATTTGGAACTTCTACGGGAAAAAATATCTGGCTTAAAAGAAGAGTGTCATAATAGGATCGGGAAGACAGCATTACTATTTCATCAAGCCTGTTAAGATTTTCATTAATAAAACCCAGATCGAAAGAAATGTTGTGTGCGACTAAAGGATAATCCTTCACAAATTCAATAAAGTCGGGGAGAACTTCTTCGATCTTAGGCTTACCTTTAACATCACTGTTAGAAATTCCTGTGATTATTGAAATATTCTCAGATATTTCCATTTCAGGATCGATCAGATGAACGAATTTAGAAAAGATCTCACCATCCTTATACCGTACAGCCGCTATCTCGATAATTCTATCCGTAAGACAATCAGTTCCTGTAGTCTCAAGATCAAAGACTACGAAGTTATCAAGCTTAAGTTCTTTTAAATATTCTTTCATTATTCCTATAAAAATAAAAAGAGGCGCTGCGTCCTCTTTTTATCTATTTAAATTAACGCCTGGAAGTTATTTTTTTTCATATCTTACATCGAGATTTTTTGCCGCAAGAACTTCGTCAAGTCTTCGCACCGGAGTCGAAGTCGGAGCGTTCTTTAACAGCTCAGGGTTGGTTCTGGCTTCTTCAGCTATCTTTTTCATTACATTTATAAAATTATCAAGAGTATCTTTACTTTCAGTTTCTGTCGGTTCGATCATCATAGATTCGTGAACGAGCATCGGGAAATAAATTGTAGGCGCATGAATTCCAAAATCAAGAAGTCTTTTTGCCACATCAAGCGTTTTAATTCCGTATTGAGCCAGATTCTCACAGCTGAAAACTACCTCGTGCATGCAGTTCTGTTTGTACGGCAGATCGAATGTGTCTTCAAGCATTTTCTTTACATAATTCGCATTTATGATCGCGTTTTCTGATACTTTGTGCAACCCGTCAGATCCCAGAACTTTCATATAAATGTAAGCTCTGACTATGATCAGAAAATTCCCGTAGAACGAATGAACTTTTCCTATAGTTTCCGGCCTGTCGTAGCACAAATAATATTTGCCGTTTTCTTCGCATACATCAGGTACCGGAAGAAATTTCTCGAGTTTTTTTACCACCCCGATCGGACCTGATCCGGGACCGCCTCCGCCGTGCGGAGTTGAAAAAGTTTTGTGTAGGTTGTAATGCATAACGTCAAAACCCAGCTCTGCAGGTCTTACTATTCCCAGAAGAGCGTTGAAGTTAGCACCGTCCATATAAAGCAATCCGCCTTTGGCATGAACTATCTCGGCGATCTGTTTTATGTTCTGCTCAAATAATCCCAAAGTATTGGGGTTGGTTATCATGAATGCCGCTGTATCCTCGTCAAAAGTTTTTCTTAATTCTTCAATATCAACAAGACCCTGCTCATTTGATTTTAGTTCAACAACTTCATATCCCGCCATCACTATCGATGCTGGATTTGTGCCGTGAGCAGTATCCGGAATGATTATTTTCTTTCTCGGATTGCCTTTAGATTCGTGATAGGCTCTTATCACTTTTAACCCTGTCCACTCGCCATGCGCACCGGCTACAGGCTGTAATGTCACCTTGTCAAATCCTGATACTTTACACAGCATGTCTGCAAGGTCGTGATATATTTTTAAAACACCCTGGATCGTAGAATCAGGCTGGTATGGATGTATCTCGGTAAAACCGTCTATAGAACTGAGTTTTTCGTTTATCTTCGGATTATATTTCATCGTGCAGCTTCCTAAAGGATAGAACCCCTTGTCAACATGATGATTGTTCGTTGACATATTAACATAATGTCTGACGATCTCAGGTTCGCTGACTTCAGCTAAACCTATCGGTTCGCTCCTTAAGAACTTTTTGTCAGTATCTACCGTCTTGCTTTGATCCCAGCAAGGCAGAGTATAAGCTTTCTTGCCTTTTTGGGATATTTCAAATATCAGTTTCTCAGCCATACAATACTCCGTTTGGATTTAATTTCTTTCGATTGGGAAAATAAGGAAGTTATATACAAAAAACAATTTAAATTTATAAAATTTTATAGCAGAATATCCTAAAGATCTTCTTCGATCGATCCGTTGTTTTTTCTAATGCCGTATTTAATTTTAAGGCTGTCGATAAGCTGTTTTGCATTATCATCCTCCTTTATAAGGCTGAATTTCATTTGTTCGAATTTATTATTGTAAATGATCCTATCCTCCTTTTTTTCCACTTCAAGCTTTCCTATGAACTCAGGAGAGGAACCCGGGCTTATGTAAACCTTGTTCCCGAATAAAAAGAATTCGTTACCGCTATTCGTTCCAGATATCATTATGTCAATATTTTTGACCTGATTGAATACTTTCTTTTCGAATTCAGCTTCAAGGTTAGAAACAAATATAATAATATCGCTGAAAGCCTTCAACGAATCAGTAAATCCGGAGATCTGATCAATATCCTTTTCAGTAATAATGTTTTTATTGTTGAATCTTGAATAAGAATAATCCGTCATGCCTGTAACTGATATCCTTAATCCGTCGAGATTGTATTTTTTAAAAGAAATACTATTTTTTATATTCATAGAAACAACAGGGTTATTCCCGACCTCACTTATAAAATCAAGATCATTCCTGCCGGGCGAAAAAAGGTCGTAATTCAGTGAATCCAAAAGAGGAATTATCAGCTGGTTTTCTTTTTGGGATGAATTAACCGAAAAAATATTGCCTGTACTTACATCTAATGTTTCACACCGGTTTCTGATGCTGTCTTTATAAAAAGTGATGTGATTTAAAATGCTTCCTTCAGAAACTTTCGGGCATCTGCAGTTCTCAATAGCGCCATTAAGATTTCCTGAATAGAATAAAGTAAACTTTGAAGATGACGAACAGCCTGTTATAATTATAAAAAAAAGAAGCAGGAATAAATTCCTGCCTCTTCCTATATTTTTGGATAAATTATTCTTCAAAGTTCTCATCTTCATCAAGAACAACTTCTCCGTCGATCATAATGTATGGCGTGACTTCTATGATCAGGTTTGTAGTCTTTTTTGTTTTTACCTGATGCTGGAAAAGGTATCCTAGATAAGGGATATCTCCAAGCAGAGGAAGCTTGTTAACCGTATATGTTTCATCCTCCATCAGCATTCCGCCGATCCTTATAGTCTGACCGTCTCTAACCCTCACAGTTGTGTCAGCCTTACGAACTTTTATCCACGGTATTTCTGAATTCGGTCCAACCCAGCCGAATATTGAAGATACTTCGGCCGATAACGATACGGTAATATCATTTTCTTCGTTTATGATAGGTTTTACTTTTAATTTAACACCGACCTCTTCTTTTTTGACGCTCTGTTTGGTTGTACCGGAAGAAACTTCTGTAATTGTATAAGGTACAATATCGCCGATGTGAACAAATGCTTCTTTATTGTTAAGCGTGGCTATCTCTGGTTCCGCAAGTATTATTGCGTCATTGTCCCTGTTTTTAAAATCAAAACTGAGTTCGTACTCCTGGCTGATGACTCTGTGCCATACTGCATTCAACCCGCTTGTAGTTTCGTGCTCATAGTAAGGTGAAATCGCAAAAGGAAAATAGTCGCCGGAATAATCACCACCAATATTTCTCTCGGGAAAATCTGTAGCATCGTAGTTAAAAGTATAGTTTGTTCCGTCCCAATCCCAAGTACCCCAATCCTGATAAGCCCCTTCTCTAACTGTCGTAGAATAATTACTCAGTTTTTCCCACTCAAGACCGTATCTTTCTTCTCTGTCATTTCCCACTTCTTTAATTCTGGCTTTAAAAAGAACCTGCTGCAGAGGCCTGTCGATCCTGATAAGAACTTTTTCAATTTCTTTTGAAACTTTCGGACTCGCCTGATAGATCAATCTGTTTCCAAGTTCGTCA
>Ga0209417_1006205_pt1 | contig 12438 bp, 5 predicted proteins | sample RifGroF2_FD_184002 | JGI IMG/M metagenome (GOLD analysis project Ga0209417, IMG submission 184002) | Groundwater microbial communities from Rifle, Colorado, USA - Groundwater F2 (SPAdes) (version 2) | ecosystem: Environmental > Aquatic > Deep subsurface > Groundwater | place: Rifle, Colorado... | reverse complement strand
GCATCGCCGTCTATCTCCTCCCCGTCGGAGCAACCGCATGGGGCCTCTTCTTCATGATCCTAACCACTATAAACATCATCTACGGCGCATTCGGCGCCATAACACAGCGTGATTTAAAATATTTCACCGCCTATTCCTCCGTCAGCCACTGCGGCTTCGTACTCTTCGGCGTAGCCGCGTTAAACATGATGGCCTTCAAAGGCGCCGTCATCCAGATGTTCAGCCACGGCATAATGACCGGCCTTTTCTTCGGCCTCATCGGTATGATCTACGGCCGCACGCACACCCGCAACATCGACGAAATGGGCGGTCTGGCAAAACGTATGCCCTGGCTTGCCGCCGTCTTCTATATCGCCGGCCTCGCCAGCCTCGGCCTTCCCGGCCTTTCCGGCTTCGTCGCCGAAACGCACGTCTTCCTCGGCGGCTTCTTCGGCAACGGCTGGGCGAGCATAACCGTAATGCGCGTCCTCACGATAATCGCCACCATGTCCATCGTCGTCACCGCCGTTTACGTCCTCCGCGGCCTTGGCCGGGTTTTCTACGGCCCCATCACCAACACTCATTTTGAACACCTCCGCGATGCCACCATACCAGAGCGAATTTCAACCGGCATTCTGGCAGTCGTATTGGTACTCGTCGGCGTAGCGCCGTGGTTTTTCATAAATATGATCGAAGGTTCGCTTATGCCGTTGATAAACCGTCTAAATGAAACCGGTGCATTAACTGCCGTGCGATAAGGGATTATGCGATGCTGATGCTTCCTGAAATAATTGTAGTTTGCTCCGCCGCTTTGGTGCTCTTGGCCGATATGCTCTGCGCCGAGCGAAAACGCGTGATCATCACCCCAATAGCCGCCGCTGGCCTTGCCTCCGCTATGCTTGCCTTAATGATCTTCGTCCCCCAAACCGGCTCAATGTTTGGCGGCCGATTCGTTCTCGACTCCGTCGCCTGGTGGTTCAAAATATTTTTCACCTTCTCCGGCCTCATCACCGTCCTGCTCTCGCTTGATCTCCTCGACGGCAGAACAGCCGTTCGCGCAACAGGCATCGGCTTCCGCGGCGAATACTACTCCGTCCTCCTCGCCACCATAAGCGGCATGATGTTCCTCATCTCCGCAAGAGATATCATAACCCTATATGTCAGCCTCGAACTCGCCACCATACCCCTGTTCATCCTCGCCGCCTGGCGTCGCGACGATGTCCGTTCCGGCGAAGCAGGCCTCAAATACGTCATAATAGGCGCAATGGCCTCAGCCTTTGTACTATATGGTCTCGGCCTCTTCTACGGCATCACCGGCTCAACAACGATCGCTAATGTATCATCGCAGTTAAAGAACACTCCCGCCCTTTGGCTCATGGCAGCCATGCTCACCGCCGGCATCGGTTTCAAACTCACGATTGTTCCCTTCCATTTCTGGGCCGCCGATGTCTACCAGGGTGCCCCCGCCCCCGTAACCGCCTATCTCTCCGTCGCCTCCAAAGGCGCGGGTCTTGCCTTCATGTTCCAGCTATTTTACGGCATCGGCCGCGAGTTCATCGCAGACGCCTCGCTGTTCATCGCCGTCTTTGCCGCCATAACAATGACCCTGGGCAACACCGTCGCCATCGTCCAAAGCAACATCAAACGCTTCATGGCCTTCAGTGCCATCTCGCAAGCCGGCTATCTTATCATGGGTTTCCTCTCCTCCGATTCCGGCGGCGCCGCCGCGATGATCTTCTACATGCTGGTCTACGCCGTAACAAATCTCACCGTCTTCGCCTGCATAATCTGGTACTCCAACCAGACCGGCAAAGAGACAATCGAAGATTACCGTGGCCTCTCCCGCACAAACCCCGCCATCGCCCTCGCCATGATGCTGGGCCTCTTCGGCCTTTCCGGCATACCTCCCCTAAGCGGCTTCGTCGGCAAGTTTTTCCTCTTCAGCGTCGCATCCAAAGCCGGCTACCACTGGCTCGTCGCCGTCGCCGCCGTCAACTCCACGATCTCCCTGTATTATTACCTCCGCATCGTCCGCCAAATGTACATCGAACCCGTAGACGAAAACGCGATCAAACTCCCCATAACCCCCACCCTCGCCATAACCCTCACAGCATTAACCGTCGCCGCCGTGATAATGGGTATAGTGCCTATGCTCTACGAAACGATCGCAAAAGAAGTAGTCCAGGCGGTAATTTTAGGTAAGTAGTGTGTTTGCAGTGGTTTATGAAATGGGCAGAGCCGGAGTTGAACCGACACATGGATTTTTAGTCCGATACAGGTTTTTTGTAAGTTGTTGTGCAATAAGCACTATGGTTGTAAATAAAAGAGTTATGAAGCTGACCGAAGCGCAGCCGAAGCCCAACAGTAGCTCAAACGAGCATGTCTGTTGCGCATTTTGTTGCGCGCATGTGGCAGGTTGATCAAATATGGGTGACCAGGACTTTCCAACGCTATGGTTATGGCAGCGGAGCATTTGGCAGTGTAGTCCAGACAAATCGACTGTACGGCACATTGGCATATTCGCGGCAAATCTCATGATGATAGGATGCAGAGGAGCGAGGTCACAACTAGCCCCCTTTGTGAAATTCAACGTACGTTCAAGAGATGTCAAAGCAAACTATCTGGTTTTGTAAAATCAGTCGAGTATTAATTACAGTCTGTGGATTATTTCGCTAGCCTTCTTCTCATACAACTCCTGCCACTGCGGGGCTAGAAGGCACTCGATGACTTCATAGCCTCCCTTGTCGTAGTAACTTTCAGGAGCACCGTAGTGCATATAACCATTTGAGTAGGCAGCCATAAAGGTGTGTTTATAAGGCGAAGCCTTTTTTACATTCAGGCCGATTTCTACCAGTACTTCAGCCGGAGATGTTATCAGTATGCAGTCACCAATTTTAATTCCCTGTATCTCAGCGGATATTGTCGGTTCACCGGCTTCATTGTTTATCGCCTGATGTTTTTCTAATGTTGCTATATCATCCTGAATTTTTGTCAATTTCTCCATGGCATTAACGTTCTTGAGATATTTCTCAATATTCTTTCTGTTGATAGAATCAATGCCTGTAAGTTCATCAGTGCCGATTTTTTGTGCCTTTAGATACCTGTAAGAGTAGTCCGACGGGTAATCTGAACTAATGGAATATTTGACGTAAAGAGGCAGGAAGGTTTTGAAGTCCAGACTGGTATACCTTAAAGTTGCCAGCAGCTTACTCTGTTCCTTCTGCAGAGATTTGATGCGTTCAGGAATATCGGTTCTCCTGGGAAGTTCTATTGTTTCCGAAATAGCATTCAGCTTTACATCTTTAGTCTGTATTTCTCTCAGGGCTTTCAAGGTACTAAGACCAAGCATTGTGCCTAGTGGTTCGACGTCCCTGGAACGATTGAAATCTTTAAAAAGTATATCGACGACGTCCCCGCCTGCTCCCTGTAAGAATAACGCGACGACGTCACTGCCCAAATTCTCTTCGATCACTTTTGATGCTACTGCCGGGAAATTGGCAGTGATAGACCCTTTCGCATCGCCGAAGAGAAGATGGCATGCAAAATTATAAATTACCGCCAGCGGCCGACCATCAAGCCGGTCTATTCGAATTATACCGATTTCAGGGTCAATGGGGCCAATATCCGCGACTTCCTCATCTGGTGGGCAGGGATTACTATGGCGGATGGTCCAGTGTTTGCCATTCTTTAGTCGGAGGGTTCGGTTTATCGTTAGCCTGTCTTCGTAGCCAACGCCCGTGCCTATTTTTACGGGGGTCATATTTTGCAATGCTCGGCTGACCGCGTCGAATGTTCTTTCAACTTGTTCTTTATCATCGCACAAAAGTTTTCCCGGCGGATGGGTGTGAGAGGCATTGACCAAAACGTTACAGCCCGGAATTTTCAACGCTGTCTGGATTCGGCTGCGGAGGTTGGGAAGAAAATCTTCCCCAACATCATCGAGCATTCTCTGGCTAATTCGTCTGCCACCTATTGCTGTGATATCCATTGCAATTATGACCACCTTTGTGCTGCCATCGTCTAAGACGAGTGCCTTGGCGTATAAGGGGTCTTTAATAGCTGTTCCTTTGGCCTCGGTTGTAATATCGCTCTTAGCTACGCCGGCGCGTAAACAACTTGATGTTATAACATTGCCATTTTCTACTAACTGCACGTTATTCATATGGTATTGCTTTTCTGACTTGTTACAACGATCATTTATTTCTTTCATACTGCACGATGCATCCGAGTGCTTGGGGACCGAGCTTTTGATCTATAATAGCTCTGCCATTCACAATTTTCGGCAAAATACTTTTTTCGTTCCACAAATCGTAATACGAAGCACCATCCTTGTGTTCTATTGCCAAAACCGGCCCTCGAATAGTGGTGTATCTGCCATTGTATAAAGTATAAACGGTTTGGCGGTTACCGGCAAATTTATTTGCGTAAACCTTGGCTCGTTCTGTCGGAACCAGCGGAGTAATATTTGCTGAGTAAAAACAGTCACTGAATTGTTTCTTAATAGACATCGATTTGATCATCAGCTCTTTTCTTGTTCTGGTTGCCATAGAAAGCCAACCATTATCATATATGGCATCACCATTGAAGAAAGTAAATTTCAACCGGTTTACACCATTTGCCGCGCTTTCATTTCCTATTGGAAGATCGATTTGTTTTACATTTGGGAATATGAACCGGAACAGATTCGTAGAAGGATCTGAATACATTTCAGCACGCTCGATTGTATCATGCGATTTTGTCCACAGTTCATATAATGTAAGATAATAATATGCGATGTTACCATCAGTAAACTGTGTGTTGAGGTCCGTTAGAGGATATTCTGTCCAGATCGCAACGTGAGGCGGAAGGGCTTCTCGCAGGTGTTTGACGAGATCATATGTTGCCTGATTGTACCAGCTTGGAACCGGGTGGCCATGTTCCTTTGAGTAACAAGTATTTGTTCGCCAGAATCCCACAACATCAAAATACATTATGTCAGCATTTGTTTCACTCTGTACTTTTTTAGCCTTTTTGACGAAATCGTCCAGCCAATCTTTCTGTTGCGGGCACACATACCATGTCGTTTCATTAACGAGTTTGGATTCGTCGGCTCGCAATTTTACCGCTTTTTCGCCAATACGTTTGCCAGTTTCAGTACCAGTACTGCAACGGTCAGGGGCCATATAAAGGGACACAGGGGCATTAAAGTCTTTTTGTATCGTATTTAAAGCCGACTTGAATTTGTCAAGGCCTCCAAAATAATCATAGTCATATTCGCCATATTCTTTGTTGCCATCTTTATCTGCATCTAAATATGACCAATGGAAGAAATGAATAACATCAGGCGTGAGGCCGCCCCAGTAATCTTTATCAAGTTCTAAATATTTCTTTATTCGGAATTCTCCGGCTTTTTTGCTGTACATAGACGGCACTTTCAAGTCCCGCAATGACACTGTTTCATGAAGGAAATAATCTTTGACAAGAGATATTTTGTTAAACCAATTTCTCTGAGAAGAAGTATTTGGCTTGTACCATGTTTTGACCCAAGCCTGATAGGAATCTGCTGCTTGACGCCAGTCGCCATTATGAGAGACAATTGCTGTTTCTGGAAATTCGATCGTTTGTCCAGCTTCTATATTATAGAATTCTTCGGGGTACTGAATGAAAGCAGATACTCCGTTTGTGTTCTTCTGCACAGAATAATCTATAGGGCTATGATTTAAATTATGAGTTACAACAGCCAAGCCGATCCCAACTTCGGGATTATAAACATCATAGAACTGCATGGGAAAAGCATGATCATTGCTGGCGATGTGAAATCCTTCTTGATTACTGATCACATTCCGATATTGTGGAAAGCAAACCCATGTGTTCTTTAGCGTGCCGATCTGGATGTTTTCAAGATAGGGAAATTTGATCTTAGGCTTTATGAGATTTGTAGAAGTGTTTTTCGCAGTCAGACGCATTATCAACTGTGATGTTTCATCTACTGTGAAGCGTATGGTAAGTTTGAGTGGCACAGAATCAATTTTGCTTTTCAGTTCGATATTCGCTTTAAGGGTTTGAATATCGATCTTCTCAACGGCAAAATCTTGTCCTGTCAATATATGGTTGGCTACGTTAAGCTTCAAACCAGAATTTGCATCCAGCACTTGAGATGTGCTAGCAGACCATCGATTGACCAATTTTTCTATTGCCAAGCCATTGCGACAATTTATTACAAGATCAAAGTAGGAATTTCCACACTTGATTAGATCACCATCTTGTTTGATGTACGCCTGCTTGAAAGGTGGTTCGGGCAGCATTGGAACGCGTGTCAACTCCGGCTCTGCAACTAATGGCGGTATAATCCTAACTTGGCTGGTATTGAGTGTTACTGCAGCAATGTTAACGGTAGCGCCAAAAAATCGATTATGAAAAATAATTGACTTGAGCATGCGATTTTCGTCTACGGGCACCGCGTAGATACCAACCGCTCGTCTAATAATATATCCGTGATCTGCCAATGAATAAGGAAATGCTAAATCAGATTCTCCGTCATCATATACAAGTTCTACCGAAAACATTTCAACATCATCGAAGAAAACAGGCGCATCAGGAAGGCCGTAACGGCCTGCTTTAGCTGGAAATTCTGATACCAGAACCAAAAAAGCTTCGCTTACTTTTTTATCGACCTTCAAACTGATCAAATCATCCCGACTCTCCGGGAAAAAGTATTTTTTAGGTACTTGACATCCGGCAAATTCCACCTGCCCCTGGTTTATTGATGTATCTTCTGGAGATGTGACAATATTATTGCCTTCTGCTTTTACTTTAAATGGAATTCCGTGCAGCAACAGGTGTTCCGATCCAAAAACGTTGCAGCTATCAACGGCAATAGTATGCTTTTCCAAGACACGATTGATAGCATTTGAATAAGTATCGTTGAAAAGCGATTCAAGATCGATGTGGGCGAACTGTGCCCTAGCACTTTCAATATTATCTGAACCCAATTTATCTGAACTCCGCCGCTCGTCCGGGACTTGATCAGAGAAGATCAGAGAATCAATGGCAAATGAACCGATTGAATCAATAGTATTGATCTCGATTTCCAAATTATCAGCCGTAAAGCCAATATGTTTTTTGCCGATTAACACATGCCACTGACCATCATTCACAATTTGTGAACAGTCGATCAGCTTCTCCGAAATGACGTTACCTGACGCATCTTTTCCTGACAGTGATACGACACTGAAATTATTGTATTCGCGGTAAAGCCCCTTAGCTTTGTATCGCAATTTGTAGTATTGAAACGAATTGGTGTCCTGTGGTTTAAGGGTAAGAACCCATTTCATGGTTTTTCTATCAGGTACCTGGTTAAAAACCTCAAAGGCAGCACCTTCTCCGCACTTATATACAAAACTGGATTTGGCATGTTCAACTGATTTTCGATTTGAGACAACACCAATCACTTGACTATCGAGTGCTTCTTCTTTTGTCTCTTGCAAAACCGGCTTGAAATTTTCTGCATCAAGGTATATCTGCCACACGTCTGGTGTGAGTTGAGCTTGTGCTGGTTCCAACTGTACAAGACAATGCATACTGAGGCATAAAATCATTCCTTTGAATAAAAGAAAACGGTTTTTTAATGACATGTTATTCCCTTAAATTATATCGACTCTGTTTGGCACATTTCTATCGAATATAGAATTTCCTTGGACTGCAACTGTCTCATAGAATGAAAGATGAAACTCGGCCCACTAATTTATTCGACTTTTGCTCTAAAAGCGGTCACTTCCGTACTTGTTCCATAGAAATACATACGCGATACATTAGCAGGTATGCTCGCATTAAATGAGGTTCCAGTACCTATGATAGTCTTGTTCCATAGATCGTATACTTGCGATGACTGAGGTAGTGATATACTGCCGCTGAAATTTGTGGAACCGTTAGTTATCAGGATAAAATGCTGATCTGCATTCAAATAAAGGTCGTTCTGTGAATAAAGGAGAACACCAGAAACACGACAAATGTCCCTTAGCACCACTGAGGACATGTACGGGATGGCCATAAAAATCGACCTGCCGTTTGAAACCATTTTAGCCGCATAGGCAGTCTTGCCGTTATGAGAATAAGTTCCCAACTGCTCTACGCTGCCATCATTGACATTGAATATTGGTCCAATCTCATATGGTCTTGGATCATGCTCCCATTGATGTGGTTGAAGAGTGTAGCCGACTGGGATATTTGCTGTCAATGAATGGCCTGACAGGAAGCTCACTACGGGAAGTCTTTTCTCAAGTGTAACTTCGGTAATCATACCAGTTAAATCCTGGATATTAACCACTGCGTTAGTTGTGCCATTGTTATATCCGGCACCGTAAAGCCACACAGCCGTCTTGCCTGTTTGTCTGACCACGGCCTTGATGGCGTCTCTTTGTGCGGACGTCAGATTATAAGCGCTCAGAAACACAAAGACTTTGTATTGACTCATACAAGGCTTAGTGATATCGTTAAGTTCATAGTAATCCACTGGTGTCCCTAATTTAGTCAATTCATATAAAACCGTTTGGTATTGTGCACTGACTTGGGGCTTATAACCATCAAATGCATCCATGGCATAAATATCTGCATTATTAATAAACACAGCCACTTCTGCTGAAGAAGGGGATGCTGTATCGCGAATACCGTCATACCACTTCTTACTTTTCACCAAAGCTTCATTTACACTTTCTGAAGCGAACCATGGAATACTTTTGCGGTCTGAACCCGTAGCGCCGGCCGAAAAGCCAACCCACCACAGTGCGTCACCTCTTAGTGCAGCGCCCCAGATATTCTCATATATTACAGAAAGGGTTTCCGGTTCGCTGAACGTGCGATCGTTAAAAACTATCGGCGTGAAAAACGTACGCATATCAAGTTCAACAATGACCATCTTCCCATGCTGGCGTATGCTCTGCCCCTGTTGATAGGCAATTGTAGGCTCACCCCATTGCCTATGTGCATACGAATGAAGGATCGCAAAATAGTCGATGTAGGGCGACGCCAGTGCGGTCTGCAAGGCTGTATGTCCCATGTGCACCAGCTTGCCAGGTTCTGTTCCGGTAGCATAGACTCCGTTACTGTAAAATCCCCAAAGTCCGGTTATATACTTGTTGCCGCTGGCTTCCTTAATAGCTTTTGCTGCAACAATCGCCATTTTGGCCATTGCTTCAGCATGGAACTCCCAGTAGTCCATTGGCATTCTGGTGACTCCTGGATCTTTGAACATAAGCGTGGAATCCATCTGTCGAAGTACGGAGGGAGTTGGATATGCAGTAGCAAAAGTAACATTCGAATCGTGCCACGCCGTTTTCAACGCAGCCTCGGAAACGTATTTTGCCTGGAGCCATGCCCTAAATTCGGTTATATGCGCAGAACTGTAATCGCCTAAAACCATGCTGTTGCGAGGTGTATCAGAGGTATTTTCCCAGCAACCCCAATATTGAGTTTCTTTGGCCATCTCATAACTAACACCTATAATGTGACCGCTATAATTCTGTGTCATCAGATGTGCCACCAGCGCACGATAATCATAGTCAAGTTGACTTGCCCATCTGGCGGAAGAAAGAGAATATGAATAAGGAAACCGCTCTCCATTTGACAGCACAGTACTATCATTGGGCCATCTGGATGACCATGCTTCACTTGCGCGGATCATAAAAGCAGGTAAGATATAGGCATTTGGGTCAACTTTTAGTAGATTATTTATTTTCTGATCCAACTCGGCAAAACATGCTGCATTCTCGGCATCGCCTTCTGGCGTTCCATACGATGCATCTACAGATTTTGTCGTCAATAACCGCCAAAGTTTGCATGTAGCAACGAGTTGTTCACCCATACTTTGATATGTTGTATAATCCGGCGTCGTCATTATATACGGCTGAACCAGATTTCCATTTACATAAAGATTTGCCTGATCATTTTCAATTGCAATTGTTGTAGTGGGAACTGCCGTCGGCCATGGCACAGGATCGGTTGCAAACCGCTGAATCTTAAACGTTCCTATAATATTATTAGCAACATTTGTAATTGTCCCGCGCGAAGCTGCGCACAAGGGGGTTACTATGACAGGCATATTAGCGTGAGGAGCCCATTGAGGTATATATACACTGATTGTCAGCGGATAATCCCTGTTTATAACCCATTGGCTGGTTGGAGTTGGAGGATTGATCTCTGAAACGGCTACAGTATAGTCCGCATAATTGGTATAGTCAAAATATTGGGCGTTAGAGGCTAATTCCCCAATACGAACCTGAAAACCATAATTGGTCGTATCAGCAGTGGCTTTACGCATCTTCAGATTTATTAGCACTTTTGATCCTGGTACTACAGCCGTCGGAGTTGCACTAAAGTATGTGCACTTATAATTAGCGGCACTACTGACTGCGGGAAATGAGGCAGGGTCAGGTTTATACGGCGGTAGTTCCGATTTGCAGGCAGCGATCCAATCCCGTGTTCCATAAACCTGCATCGAAGTAATGCCGGACTGTGTTGCCCCGTTATATGGAGCAAGTGCATAGAATCTAACTTTTGTAATTTCAATTGCGCTAAAAGCTTCAATTATAGTTTGGCCTGGGATTGGATTAGTTTTTGGTCCGACTATTGTTTGCCAGGAGTTTGTATTTACACTAAATACATCTATTCGATACGAGGCTGACAGGTATCCGGCTTTCTCATCGACAACAACAGTGGTTGCGTATATTGGCTGAGGCCACCTTATTTCTATCCAATTTGAGAATGTTCCTAAGGCTGACAGCCAGAATGTATTTGCATCATCATCAATAATATTTTCCACTTCATAGCTCATACTGTCTGACTGTGAAGAGGGTACAGCTATAGCTCCAAGCGATGCATTTGAAATATTAGTGCCTTCTATCGTTGTAAAGTTCCATAAACTGCCAGGCCAGACGCTACTGCCGTTAACTTCGTCGATTCGCCAATAATAAGTAGTACCAGGTTCAAGCTCACCAGGATCATAGTTGGAATGATTTAACGGATAATGGCCTCGATAGATACCATCGCTAAGTTCCAGCCACTCTTCCGCAATTTTAGCGAAATCAGCAAAATTCACTTTGGCATCATCATTAATATCTGCCCAATACTGTGAATTTAATGGGGGAGACTGCAGCCATTGCTCAACGAGAAGCCCTATGTCAGTGAAGTCAACACGACCACTTCCATTTATATCGCCCAACAGCGGAGTTGAATTCTGTACCGCAATCTGATCAGTGCCCAGATAGACATCATGAGAAACCGTTAAGGCCCCTGGTGTCCAGCTAAGTATTGGGTTTACATTTGTAATAGAACCATTTTCTGGATTAGGAGAAGCAGCCGTCAATTCAGATTTTTTAAATAGTATTTCACTCAAACCGGCATGGCTTGTATCACCATAATTGCCAGTAGCCCATTTCAAGCTTAAGACTATTTTTTTTACTGTTATGCCACCAAAATCGATTTTGTTATTACAGGTATAACTGTTTGTACCAGTAGCTTGAGCAAATGTAAGATAGGTATCGCCTCCACCCAAACGCGTCCAGGTAGTGCCGTCGGCAGAATAATCAACCGCAACAGATTCCCAACCACGTCCAAGATAGTTTGGATTATTATAGTTCCAAACCCACATTTGGCTAATCGTTTGAGGTGTACTGAAAGTAAATGCAATCCAACCATCTGTATACACTACGCCACTGGGAGATGTATCGTGTATCAGTGGGCTCGCAAAGCGATCCACCCAACGGCCATCATCTATATGACACAACCAGTTTTGTGTATCTGTGGAATCTGCCGTAAGGTTCAAGTCCGCCGATAAACCTGAACCATCAATCAGGTGCGTGGAACCAGAGCCAGGCCATTCACCTGAGGTAATAACATTTATAGTGCTTGCGTCAACCCAACCATCACTGGGATCTGGCAAAACCGCCAATGCAACACAACTCAAATACATCATCAGAATGACTGCGAAAAATCGTTTACATAACATAATCAATCCTAACTGCCTATCGATGCAGCAATTTACGTTGTTTTTCTTTTTATTAGCAGGGGTTCGAGACAAATATGCTTTTCGACCTGTTTTCCAGCGATCATATCCTCAAGACACTTTGCGGCGACAGAGCCTTGCTCTCTTAATCTATGATCTATTGTGGTAATATCAAAATGTGAGTGTTCCTCAAGAAAATTGCCTCCTCCGGCTAATGCTATTTCTTGAGGGATTTTTTTTCCGATGGAACGTAAATACTGCAGTGCACCCACGGCCTGAAGATCATCTAAGCATAGCACTGCATCCAGTTCAGGGTGCTTTTCCAGCAGACGAAAACATGCCTGACTTGCCGGATTAATTCCATAATCACTCGGTTCATAGCAATCCGGGTCGAATTTAAGCCCCGTATTGACGAATATTTTGCTAATCAACTCTCTATGCTGTTCAAACTCTGACAGCGGCTTGCCTATATACCCGATCTT
>Ga0209417_1006200_pt1 | contig 12446 bp, 8 predicted proteins | sample RifGroF2_FD_184002 | JGI IMG/M metagenome (GOLD analysis project Ga0209417, IMG submission 184002) | Groundwater microbial communities from Rifle, Colorado, USA - Groundwater F2 (SPAdes) (version 2) | ecosystem: Environmental > Aquatic > Deep subsurface > Groundwater | place: Rifle, Colorado... | reverse complement strand
CCTGGCGTCTGAAAATAGTTGACGAGCGAGGTTTTATATGGTACATGTATGAATAAGATTAAGCAAATAAGACAGTGGTATCGTTTCGAAGGGGGAACTGCCACTATAATATAATTAAAACCTTCGCTCACAAAGCGGAGGTTTTTTGTTTTGGAGGCTATTAGGATGTCATCAGAAATCATAACTAATCAAGAGAAGTTTCTCTCGGATGTGGTAAATAATATCCTGCCCTCATCAAAAAACCTGTATTTTCTGGTAGGTTATTTCTATTTTTCCGGCTTTGAGGAGATCTACAAGAATGTTTCTGATAAATACGTAAAAATCCTTGTGGGCTTAGAAATAGAAAGCAACCTCAAGAAAAAACTCAAGGAATACGAGCTTATCCAGCAGGTAAATATTTCAAGAGGAGAGATTCGCCAGAGCTATTACAAAGCGCTGGTTAATGTTTTTAATGATACGGACTTTTTTGATACCAAGGAAAAACAAGAGGCCTTCCAGATATTCTTATCAAAGATAAAAGACGGAAGCCTTGAGATCAAGAAAACCTTACAGCCGAATCACGCCAAGCTTTATATCTTTGAGAACAAGGATGAATTTAATCAGAATGGTGAATTCCCCGGAACTATTATTACCGGCTCAAGCAATTTTTCCGGTTCCGGTTTAAGAGACAGGTTTGAAATCAATGTACTTTCCAGAGACAAGGCAAGTTATAGCCAAGTATATAGTATTTTTAAGCAATTATGGGATGAGGCGGTAACGATAGTTGACAAGAACAATATCCAGGATTTTCTCTATAATGTAGTTGAAAAAGTCTGGATTGATAAGGTTCCTAAGCCATTTTTATTATATATCCGGGTTCTTGAGGAGTTTTTCCCTGAGCACTCAGACAGTTTCTTAAAAATGCCTAAACAAATCACCAGAGGCAAATATATCAATCTAAAATATCAGGAAGATGCCGTAACCAGGGCGCTGGATATTCTCCAAAAGCATAACGGCGTGATTGTTGCTGATGTCGTAGGGCTGGGCAAAAGTATTATTGCCTCTTGCATCGCCCATAACCTAAATATGAAGGCGATAATCATCGCCCCGCCGCATTTGGTGAAACAATGGGAAGATTATCACTATGAGTTTGAGTTCCACGCGAAAATTTACAGTAGCGGGAAAATTGAGCAGGCGCTTAAAGAAAATGATGAGGAGGAGAAGCTGATTATTATTGATGAAGCTCACAAATACCGCAATGAATTGACCGCAGATTATGCTAATCTGCATCAACTCTGCCAGCGCAATAAAATTATCCTGCTTTCCGCGACTCCATTTAATAACCGGCCGCAGGATGTCTTCTCAATGGTAAGGTTATTCCAGATACCGACCCATTCAACCTTACAGACCGTAGATAATCTCTCCTTCCAATTTAAGGACCTTATTACTGAGTATAAGAGGATACGCACAGCCCAGAAGGATAATACGAAGGATGAAAATGCCATTAAGGCTCAAGTGCAGGATATAGCAAACAGGATAAGAAATATACTCTATCCTTTAGTAATCAGGCGTTCCCGCTTAGACCTTGACGCCATCCAGGAGTATAAGGACGACTTAAAAAAGCAAAAAATATCATTTCCTAAAGTCCACGACCCAGAAATCTTGGAATACGGATTAGGCTCTTTAAGCAGGTTATATGAAGATACCCTGGAATTGATTTCTCCCGAAGAAGGCAAAGGCGAATTCCGGGGTACCCGCTATAAGCCAATTGGTTATATCCTGCCGGATTATAAAGTAGCAATCGCCAAACGGCTTGGAGTAGAGGAAAACCTTCTGATGCAGACGCAAATTAACGTCGCTCAATTTATGCGGCATTTATTAGTCAGGCGTTTTGAGAGCTCAATTTTTGCCTTCCAAAGCACGCTTGAGTCTATCATCAATTCTTCAGAGCAGATCCTTAAATGGTATAAAAAAGTTGAGAAAATCCCCATTTATAAAAAGGGCAACCTGCCGGATTTGGATTCCCTGTTAGAATCTACCGGAGAAGACCTTGAAGAAGAATTAAAAGAAATCAATCTGGATGAACAACTTAAAAAATACGAAGAAAAGGGATTATGGTTCATTTTTAATAAAGAATTAAGCCCCAGCTTTGTTAAAGACCTGGAAGGCGATATAAAAGTGTTAAAAGAAATCCGCGAACGCTGGTTTAAATCCGGGTTTCCGAAAGACCCTAAGCTTGAAGATTTTCTAAAGATAGTCAAGGAAAAGCTGAAGAAAGAACCGCGCAGAAAAATTGTGGTTTTTACCGAGTTTGCAGACACGGCACAGCATATTTTTGACAACCTCAAAAACAAAATCAAGGTATTTAAATATTCCTCCAGCGACTCAAGCGAAGCCAACAAGAATATAATCCGGGAGAATTTCGACGCCGGTAATCTGGTTCAAAAAGACGATTTTGACGTCCTGATTGCCACAGACGCGATTTCAGAAGGGTTTAATTTACACCGCGCCGGAATTGTTTTTAATTACGATATACCCTACAACCCAACCCGCGTAATCCAAAGAGTGGGCCGTATTAACCGTATCAATAAGAAAGTCTTTGAAGAGCTTTTTATCTATAATTACTTCCCGACCGCCACCGGCGAAAGAGAAACCAGGGTAAAACAAATATCTACCTTAAAAATCGCTATGGTGCATGCCCTTTTTGGGGAAGATACAAAAGTCCTTACCGGAGATGAGGAGCTTCAGTCTCATTTCGCGAAAGAATTCCGGGAAGCGCTTAACTGCCAGGAAGAGCTTTCGCCGGAAGCCAAATATGAAGATTTTATCAGAAAATTGCGCGCGGTTAATCCGGAGATTATAAGAGAATCGCTTAGTATCCCCAAGCGGGTTAGGGTGCTAAGGAATGTTGATAAGAAACGTAAAGGCGTTTCTGTGTTTGGCAAAAAAGGCGATGAGCACGTCTTCAAATTTGGCTCTAAACCGGGTGAGTGCGTTTCTCTTGGGGTAGCCGAGGGCTTAAATTTGTTTGAGGCAGAAGTCCAGGAAGATGCCCGGAAAGCCAGCGCTGATTTCAATGCCATATATGCGCAAATGAAAGATAAACTATTTTCTAAAAAGACGGAAGTCGCGCTTGACCAGGGCAAGAGAGAAACGGTTAATAAAATTGAAGCGTTGATTGATAAAGCCCCCCAAGTGAAAGATTACTTAAATGACTTACTGAAAGTCATCAAAGAATTAGATTCGCTTCCTGATCGCTATGCCAGGTTAGTCAGGAAGATCAGCTTGGATAGGTTAGAAGAAGGCCTCAAAGAACTTCAGGAGCAGGTCCCGTATGAATACCTTTCTAACATTATCCAAAGGGTGCAGGAGATTGAAGAGGAAGAAGAGTCTTTGATATTATCCGAGGAATTGGCATAATGGTTGATTTTAAAGCCCCTTACAGCAGGGCAGACGCGTTAGAGTTTCTGGATAAATTTCTATCGGAAGATTTCCAGAAGTTTGATGAAGAAATAAAGGTGGATTTCAAGCCCCAGTGTATCCGTCGTATTAGCAAAATTGGCGAAGTGCCCTCGCTTGAAAATACCCATATCTATGAAATAACCCACGAATCGGAAAACGATCCCCGTGTTTCCCTGTCCAAAGATTCATTCCGTTTATTGGCCCATTTTAACGTAAGAAAAGCTCTGATTTTCTTTGTCTCCGAAAATTCCCCTAATTACCGGCTCTCGCTCGTAACAGTGGATTTGAAATGGGAAAGCGGAGCCAGGGTAAAACGGGAATATTCTAATCCCCGCCGGTATTCATTCTTCCTTGGCCCGGAGGCGAAAACGCATACTCCTTATAATTTCTTAATCAAAAAAGGCCAGGCTAAAAATATAACGGATTTACTGTCAAGGTTTAATGTTGAAATAGTTACCAAGGAGTTTTTTACTAAATACAAGGGACTATTTGAAGATGTTAGCGGCTATCTTGAAAAAGACCATGGCTTCAAGATTTTTGCGGGAAAGAATAATATTGATATTAATATCTTCGCCAAAAAGCTCTTAGGCCAGATTGTCTTTTGTTATTTTCTGCAAAGAAAGGGATGGCTGGGAGCGAGAAAAGGAGAGCTTATAAATAAGGGCGATAAAGATTTTATGCGGTCTTTGTTTGACCGCTGCCCCGAAGGTAAGAATTTTTACAACGAGTATCTGGAGTATCTTTTTTACGGCTCTCTTAATAGCAGGGCAGAAGGTTCAGGCGATTTCTACCGCAAGCATTTTGATTGCCAGATTCCTTTCTTAAACGGCGGGCTTTTTGAGCCGCCTGAAGACTATAATTGGGAGAAGTCCTTTGTCCATATCCCGGATAAGATTTTCTCCAATAAAGATAATACCGGTGTTCTTGATGTCTTTGACCTTTACAATTTCACAGTTTACGAAGATGACCCGATTGACCGGGAAGTATCCGTTGATCCGGAAATGCTGGGAAAAGTATTTGAGAATCTTCTTCCTGAAAACCTGCGTAAGGGCCAGGGCGCCTATTATACCCCCAGAGAAATAGTCCACTATATGTGCCAGGAAAGCTTAATTAACTATCTGGCTGCCGAAACCAAGGTTGAGATAGATAAAATCAGGGATTTAGTTATTAACAAGCATTGTAAAGGAGAAGAAGGCAAGGAGTTGATTGATAGAGCGCTTCAAAATATAAAAGCCTGCGATCCGGCTTGCGGTTCTGGCGCATTCTTAGTTGGCATGCTCCATGAAATTGTCAGCGCAAGAAGAATACTAAATTCTAAAGAAAATGAGTATCGCCTAAAGAAAGAGGCGATCCAAAATTCCATTTACGGAGTTGATATTGACCCGGGTGCTGTGGATATAGCAAAGCTTAGGCTTTGGCTTAGCCTCGTGGTTGACTATGAACTTAAAGATATAGAGCCGTTGCCGAATCTGGATTACAAGATAATGTGCGGGAATAGCCTGTTAGAGGAATTTGAGGGAGTCAAATTTTATGACGGCGACACTGATGAGGTATCTTTATTTAAGGATGAGCGCAGGCAAAAAATACAAGAATTAAGAGAAAAAGTAAAAGGATATTTTAATATTTATGATGATAAAGAAAAGCATAAAAAAAGAGAGGAAATTAACAAGCTCAAAGATTGGTTCATAAAAGCTACATTAGAAAAGAGAAGAAAGGAAATTACCCGCGAACGCAGAAAAATAGAAGCGAAAGCCGACATGTTTCAAGAAAAAAACAGGCAGGAATATTTTACGACTCAAGGCGAGATTTTTGTTTCTGAAGCAAAAATCAATGAGGTATTACGGGAACTGCATAATCCACAAAAAGCACGGCCATTCTTTATTTGGAAGTTAGAATTTATGGATGTTTTTGAAGATAGGGGTGGTTTTGATGTAATTATTGCTAATCCGCCGTATATATCGTTTTATTCTAGACAGTCTAGATTGGATGAGTACAAAAATGAAGTTGATATTTTAAGAAAGTCTTATCAATTTACTAATAAATCAATTCCCGGCAGGCTAAATTCAGTTATGTTTTTTATTGAAAAGGCGATAAGCCTTTTAAGAATCCATGGCACGATGTCTTTTATTATAGACGCAAATTTTCATGAATCTTCATTTAAAAGTATAAGAAAATATATCGTAGAAAGAACACGTGTTTGTTATTTTGTAGATAAATTCTCAACTTTTGAATACGTTAATAGCGATCAAGTAATACTGGTTCTTAGTAGACCGTCGATTGATAGAGACCTCTCCAAGGATGAATTTGTATATTTTCAAGAATTCAACGATGTCCAAAACAAAAAGCATTCAATGCTTCCGCAAAAACAAATATTAGAAGACGCGGAATTCAATTTTGCAGTAAAAAAGTATGTGGTTTCTGTGGATGGTATTAAACCGTTAGCTACCCTTTATGATACGGTAACTGGGGTGCAGATAGGGATAGGTGGCACTAGGAAATATAAAGGTGTTGATATCGAGGAATTGTTTTATGCAGACTGCAAGAAAAATAAAAATTATTACCCGATTGTCAGTTTAAAAAGTTCCGATTTTTATCGTTATTGCAAACCCCAGTTCAATAGATTCATAAATTTCGACATAGATTTAGGATACAAAATTAACAAATCGGTTTCCAAGTGCAACATTGCTATACCAAAATATGAACAGTATTTACGCATACCTAAAGTTATCGTTAGGCAGTCTTCTCCGTCTATTACTGCGACATATACGGAAGATTGCACAGTAGCCGAATATTCGACTTTTAGTATTAAAGAAAAAATGCATGGTTATTCCTTGAGATATCTTCTGGCGGTACTAAATTCTAATTTTATTACTTACTACTGCCTAAAAAATAAAATTATAAAAACCGGTATCAAAAAACAGCCTCAGATTAGAATAAAAGGCATAGATTCTATTCCCATTAGGTGTATTTCCATGACTGAACAAAAATCTTTCATTGAACTTGTCGATAGAATTTTGTCTATTACTAAAGATGCTGATTATTTAATGAACGGTCAAAAGCAGTCCAAAGTCAAAGAATACGAACGTCAAATCGACCAGATGGTCTATAAGCTTTATGGGCTTACAAAAGAAGAAATAGAGATTGTAGAAAATGTCAGCAATAAATAGCATGATTATAAAAGGAGGAAGCAGAGTGCTTACCGAAGATAGAAAGAAAGAACTAAGAGATGAAGTTAAGAAGCTTGGAGTATCCGAGATTCGTGCGCGGTTAGCTAATCTGGGCACATATAACCTATTTGAGGCTCCTTATGTCAAAGGACTAATCGAGGATTATCTAAATAAGCGTATTAAGCCCAAAGATATTATTATGGCTAGTTTGACTTTATTATCAATAATATCTGCGATAATCTTTCATAATCAGAATAAACAACTGATAGATAATCAACAGCAGATTTACAATAAAGCCCAAGTAGTGCAGCAATACATAACAACTAATAATTATAATTTTCCGGCAGAAATTGTAGAAGCTATAAATGGCATTAGGATAGCCAGCGGTCCTATAGTAACGATTTCAAAGAATAAAAATGAATCTTTGCGTTAAAAAATATCATGGATGGTTTTGGCAAGAGCTTGGTGATAAGGCAGCACTGTCACCAGTGGCGAAATTCGTTGAAGGGCGCATTGGAACCCGGAGAAAATCGTCCCTCTTGCCTCCATAAAAAGACATCTCGGTAAAAGGAGCAAAGCATGGAAACCTTAGATATAAAAGATCTCGTAGCTGTGAATCTAAAATATGGAAGTAGTGTCAAGCCCCTAAAAATTCTTGCTTTCGCTCAATTAGCCGCGAAGGCTTTATTTTTAACTACTGATTTTCAGAAAATAGAAATAGTTACTACTGGAATCACTAAATTGATTGGCGTTAAGAAGATTTCAGAAAGTTTAGTAAAGGAAGGACTAAATTATTTATTAGAAATTAAAAAAGTAAAAAATCATAGTGATTCTTGGTGTTTGACTGAAGAAACTAGAAAAGATATTAGTAAAGATTTAGATGCAAGCCGTTATTTTTTAAATAAAGTTATTAAAGCGCATTTCCCTTCTACCATAGATGAAAAAGTTCTAAAATTATGGTTTAAAGAAGCTTCAGCAACTTTTTTTGGCTGTTACTGCGACGAATGGGTAGCTGCTGTAAGTAAGGGCATAAAAGATAGAGTTTTCAGAGTCCCTAACACAATAGATGACTTGCTCAAGCCCACTATAAAAAAATACGGTATAGGGGATTATGAGCCATCTTTAATTAATGGTTTTATAAAATTTATTTCTAGCGATGATACGATCGATCAGCAATACCTTATGCTAATTAGCCAAGCGATGTTTTCATCTCGCCTGGTCGCAGCTGATATAGGTAGTGATCCGATCGCTATCGAAGAACTAAGAGGATCTAAGTTTATATTGGATACAAATGTTTTATTTGCGATTTCGTTGGAAGGACATAAGATTTTTCCTTGAGTCAATGCAAATTTTAGTTGAAATTGATTTAACCCTCCGCATATTTCTGGCATCAATTTTCCGGGGTAGTGATATGTATGCCTGCCACAAGATCGTTGCTTGCAGAGCCTCCTGAGCCTTGCCTTCTCTGCCGTTTTGCGACTTCTTCCTGCAATTTTATTCTTAAGAGCTTTAGATACCGGAATCTTTTCATTTTCGGAAGCCTTGGTTCCAGCTCTAATAATCCTGCCGCCGCCCAGCGCTGGATATGACTGCCGCCGCGCCATCTATCTACTTTATCCGTATATTGGCCAAGCTGCGACATCACCGACTCAATGCAGTTGGTGGAGCTGAAACTTTTTCCCAGTTCCGGGTATAAACCCAGCCGGTGTAGCGAAAGCGTTTCTTCCTGGCCCTCTTGCAAGCTGGCGCAGGCAGAAGGATTTATCTGCACTAATTCCGATTCAATCTTAGTCAGCGCCACTTTAGCTGATTCATATCTGGTTTCTTGGTAAGCAGCCCGAAGTTTAGCCCGCCATATCCTCTGCGTACCCTTAGGCAGATAGCTTATCACATTCTCAACCTTATGATATTGGCAGCGCTGAATTACGGCAAGTGAGGAAAATATCCTTTCTATTGCCTTGGCAATACCTTTAGAGCCGTCTATGACGAAGAACATTCCTTCTTTATAGTTAAGCCCCCGCTGAATCAGTCTCTCAAAGAATTGTTCTATCGCCCTGGAGTTCTCCGTGGCAGTCTGTTCTATACCTAAGATTACCTTTTTGCCTTCAATGGTTATCCCCAGCGCTACCATAAGCCCATCATCGGCAAAGCGCTTGCCGTCAACGAATATAGCGACAAAATCGTATCTTTCCAGACTGCGCTCTTGAAGCTGCCTTAATCTTAAAGCCGAGGCGGTTTTAAAGCGCCGGGAGAGGCTGGAGGCGCTTATTCCGAATGTCTCAGGCGCAAGCTCCGCGCATTCACGGTATCTATGTGTGCTTAAACCATTAAGCAGCTTCTTGAATATCTGCTCTCCGGCATTATAAGGCTCTTGGAATTTTTGGTAATATTCCAAAGGCACTTCGCGTTTATTTACTTTATTCCTGACCCGCGGCACTCCTATGGGGAATTTTTGGTCCAGAAGATACACTGAACCGTTTTGACTACCCCAACGCACGTTTTCCTTGCCGTGCTGGTGCTTCCTCCCTGCCAGATTCCTGACTTCTTCCTGTAATTTCTCGGCTACCGCTTTTAATCCTTCCGGAATAAGCGCCTGTATCAAGCTTACCTTTACGTCTGTATCTTGAATATTCTCCAGTAACATCTTTTCCTTAAGCGCTATCCTGCGCTGACTTACTTTTTGCTTCCATTGCCGCTTCTTTATTGCTATAATTTCCATGAGCCCTCCTTCTTTGTAAAATGGTTGTTTTTCCTAACCCCATTTTACGGAGGGCTTACTCAATTTTCAACTAATTTTAGCATACCTTCTTTTCCTTTTATTGGTTCTTTAGAAGATGCGCTAAAGACAATAAAATCTCAGCTAATTTATCTTTATACAACAAAAGAAGAATACGGACGAGCTTTAACCGGAAAAAGAAATATTGTGCTTCATTTAGTAGATAATTTTCCTAATGAAATAATTAATAATGCGAATGACGATTTTATTGCTACTGCAAAAAGCAGAAAATGTACTTTAAGAGAAGATTATGAAAGATTCTTTGATTCATTATTAACAATAGCTGGTTCTCTGCCTAACGGTTATGGTATTTCGCTTGAAGATTATAGCGATTTGGAAAAGGTTAGAAAATCCGCAGAAAAAGATGCTAAGCTTAAAGAGCAAATTCGACAATACGCGTTAAGGGTTCGTCCTAAATGGAAAGATTCGAAAAGTGAAGCCGCCCTTAATCATGACGCAACATTATTGTGTGCAGTTGATTTCGTTAAGAGTAAAAATGAGAAATGTTGGGTTCTTACATTGGATAGATCTCTTCAAATGTGTGCAATAGGTAGGGCTGGGCCTCATGGGTTATCTGGTGCTTTGTCCATTTCGGCCCTTATTGAAATTTTAGCCTTAAATAATGCAGGACCAGAATTCAATACAACGGATTTTGCTCCCCTATTGTCGAAACTTATTTTAAATGAATGTATTCCCCCAATTAATACATATGTTATCCAAGATTTAATATTATTATATAAAATTAATCAAAAGGCTGGAGAATTACCCGCAGAATATGTAAAAGCAATGATACGGGAAGTCATTAAGTCAAGAATGCATGGGGGATCTTCGGATAGCGCCGCCCTTGCTCTTAAAATCTTCAGAATGTTTCAAGAAGATTTGGTTAACATAAATCAAAATATTGAAGACGCAAAAAAGCAAGCGAAAACATCGGAAGATGTGGCAAAGGAAGAGAAATTAAAAAGAGAAGGAAGGGAGAAACAGTTAATTGCTATAAAAAGTAAACAAATTAAATGGCGAGCTTTGATTAAATTTATTGTTTTTTTACTTGCTCAAATCATATTTGCATCTTTTATCTCAGTTGTTTTAATTAAAGCGTATTTACTATATTTTGAAAAAACAAAAAAAGATTTTATTGTGTATTTATTAGCAATTCTCCCCTTTATTTTAGATGCATGGAAATTGATACCCAAGTCTTGGTTAAATTACAAAAAGGCGTACGACCAAGCAGAGCAAAGGGCAACAAATGAAGTAGCCAATACTAAAATAGAAATTTAAAATATTTTAAAGAAAGAAATATCATTAACGCCGGCGAAAACGGCGGGCGCCTTATGGAATCATAAGCGTTTATTAGAATGATTCTGGCGAGATTCTGGGATTCTGGGGACACATGACTTAATTCTATTTTTAAGAATGAGTAACGACGAACTCGATGATTTTTTCTTAGAAGGCGGCGATGAGCTATTGAATAGCGAATTATGTTTAAAATGCGGGGGTACGATTTATCTTGATCAGGCTATTGAATGGGCGGATGAAGCAAGAGGGGTATGTATTTGTCCTCACTGCGGCGAAAAAATTAAAATTAATCCATGAGAGGGAGTATCTTTGAAAGATAGGGAACGCTTCTGGATTTGAGAAATCCTGAGGCAGTGATAAATAGAAACGGGTTTCCGCATTTATTTTGAATTGTGAATAAACATGGTATAATAAAAGTACTATGGCAGATATTTTGAATGATCAGGACATTGAGAATCTACTAAAAGAGGAAAAGCATGCTGCTGTTTCAGTTGATGTTTTTTTCTCTCAGATGAGAGAGAAAAAGGCACACAGAGAGGCGGATATTATTGTCCCTCGTCCAGATGGCAGTTATTTCAAAGTTATTTTACGTCAAAATAGTATTAATCCGCTTGATTTTTCAGCAATTTTGGGTATTGTAGTTAAAGGATCGAATCAGCTTATTAAACTTCGCCGATATAATGGTAAAAGCCATGAACATAAGAATAAATTAGAAGCCGAACAGTTTTATGATTTTCATATTCACCATGCAACAGAACGGTATCAAAATATTGGCTATAAAGAAGAACTGTATGCTATTCCTACGGAAAGGTATGCTAATTTACGTGATGCTTTGAAATGTTTGGCGCAGGATTGCAATATTATGTTCCCAGGTAGTAACCAAATGGAGTTATTTTAGACTATGGATATAACCCTTATCGAAAAACAATTTAGGGAAATGGTTTCTAACCAGGTAAAACTTAAGCCGGAAGGTGTGAATAGATTCCGCGTGTTTACGCCTTTTCAATTTGAAGATGGGGATTGTTTAAGTATTGTTTTGAAACAAACAGTAGCTGGTTGGTTTTTGTCCGATGAGGGGCATACGTATATGCATTTAAGCTATGATATAGGCATTCGAGATATAGAAAAGGGAACGAGACAAAAAGTTATTGCAGGAGCATTAACATATTTTGATATTCAGGATAATAATGGGGAACTATTAATAAAAATTCAAGAAAATCAGTTTGGAAATGCTTTCTATAGTTTTATACAAGGCTTATTAAAAATAACTGATATAACGTATTTAAGCCGTGAACGAGTTCGTTCTACTTTTATGGAAGATTTTAAAATATTTGTAACTACTGAGATTCCAAAAGAAAGGCTTAAATTCGATTATTTCGATCCTTCTCATGATCCAGAAGGGAAATATTTAGTGGATTGCAGGGTTAATGGTATGCAAAAGCCGTTATTCATTTATGCGATTTCCAACGACGATAAATGTCGAGATGTTACCATAAGTTTATTACAATTTGAAAAATGGGGTTTATTATATCGTTCTGTGGCGATTTTTGAAGATCAGGAAAACATCAATAGAAAAGTATTAGCTCGTTTTAGTGATGTAATGGAGAAGCAATTTTCAAGCTTAAGTTCCAATAAGGATAGGATCAAGAAGTTTTTTACTGAAGTTATAGTTTAGAAATTTATTGGGACCGGCTAAAATTTTGGCAAAGCAGGTTTAAAGGGCGGGGGCGTGCCCGCACCACGCCCCCGCCCCAAGAGGTTCGTTC
>Ga0209417_1006198_pt1 | contig 12452 bp, 15 predicted proteins | sample RifGroF2_FD_184002 | JGI IMG/M metagenome (GOLD analysis project Ga0209417, IMG submission 184002) | Groundwater microbial communities from Rifle, Colorado, USA - Groundwater F2 (SPAdes) (version 2) | ecosystem: Environmental > Aquatic > Deep subsurface > Groundwater | place: Rifle, Colorado... | reverse complement strand
CTCAAAAATGGCACGACCAACATGGACGTGCTGGTGGCGCTGGGCACTTCCGCGGCCTATTTCTACTCGCTGGCGGCCTACTTCGGGCTGCTGGGCGCCCACAGCGCGGTTTTTTTCGAGACTTCGGCCATGCTGATCGCCTTCATCAGGCTGGGCAAATACTCTTTCTCGCGGGCCCGGGGCAAAGCGGGCGAGGCGCTCAAGAGCCTGCTGCACCTGCAGGCCGACAAGGCCATCCTAGTGACCGAAACCGGCGAGAAAGAGGTGCCGGCCTCGGTGGTGCGGGTCGGCGATGTAGTGCTGGTGCGGGCCGGCGACACTGTGCCGGTTGATGGCGAGGTAGTGGATGGCGGCGGCGCGGTTGACGAGAGCATGGTCACCGGTGAATCGCTGCCGGTATTTAAAAAACCGGGCGACAGCGTCACCGGTTCCACCATCAGCACCAATGGCATGATGCGGATTCGCGCCACCCGTATCGGCGAGGCCACCCTGCTGGCCCAGATTGTCAAGATGGTGCGGGAAGCGCAGGGGGACAAGGCGCCGATTCAGCGTTTTGCTGACGCGGTTTCGGCCTGGTTCGTGCCGTTAGTGCTGCTGATGGCGGCAGCCACATTCCTGGTCTGGTTCAACCTGCTCTCCAGCGACTTCCTGACCGCCTTCCGCTTTGCCATTGCCGTGGTGGTGATCGCCTGCCCCTGCGCCATGGGGCTGGCCACGCCGACCGCGATCATGGTCGGCAGTGGCATAGCGCTGAAGCGGGGGATACTGGTCAAGAAGGGTTCGGCGCTGGAGATCATCTCGGGGCTGCAGGTGCTGCTGCTGGACAAGACCGGTACCCTGACCAGGGGGACGCCAGAGATGACCGACCTGGTCCCGGTGTCCCGCCACGTTGATCCGGAAAAGCTGCTGGAGTGTCTGGCCACCGCCGAAGCCTATTCCACCCATCCGCTGGCCCAGGCGGCGCTGGCAGCGGCGCGCGAAGCCGGCATCGAGCCGGGTGAGGCGATTGATTTCGATGAGCGGGGCGGCTACGGCATCACCTGCTCCTATGGCGGCTACCGCCTGGCGGTCGGCAACGAGCGGCTGATGCAGGAAGATGGCATCGATCTGGCGCCGCTGGCAAAAAAGGTGGCCAGTTTGACAGCGGCCGGAAAATCGCTGGTATACGTGGCTGCCGGCAAAGCGCTGGTGGGTGTGGCCGCCTTCGCCGACACGCTCAAGCCCGGCTCGGCCGACGCCGTGGCCGAATTGCGTGCTATCGGCATCAAGACCTGCATGATCACCGGCGACCATGCCGATGTGGCCGCGGTAGTGGCGAAGCAGGCCGGCGTGGACAGTTTCGAGGCGGAAGTGCTGCCGGGGCGCAAGCAGGAGATCGTCAGGGAATACCAGGGGCGCGGCCTGATCACCGGTATGGCCGGCGATGGCATCAACGACGCTCCGGCCCTGGCCCTGGCCGACATCGGCATCGCCATCGGCGGCGGCACCGACGTGGCCAAGGAGACCGGCGACATCGTCTTGATGCGTGATGACCTGCTGGACGTGGTGCGGGCGATCAAGATCGGGCGGGCCACCCTCACCAAAGTCAAGCAGAACCTGTTCTGGGCGCTGTTCTACAACATTCTCGGCATCCCGGTTGCGGCCGGACTGCTGTCAGGCTACGGCATCACCCTCAGACCGGAATACGCCGGGCTGGCAATGGCTTTTTCATCGGTTTCGGTGGTGCTGAATTCGATCATGCTGAAGAGGGTGGAAAAGCAATTGTAACTCAGCAGTGTCCGGTTTGGTTAATGCAGTTGTCTTAAAAGTCCCCCCTCTCCTTGCGGGAGGGGGTTAGGGGGTGGGGGAATTTGCCATATTTGATACTGCCGGCAGCTTCACCCACCCCTCAATCCCCTCCCGTCCCCAAAAGTAGGTGCCTCTAGGCAAGGGAGGGGAGGCAAAATGCAAAGACCAAACCGGACAACTCTGATTGTAACTGGGAGATGGCTGTTAATAAAATCACAGGGTAAACAAATGCCCTCTCCTGAACGTGAGAGGGCATTTGTTACATGAAAATTTGTTGACGGCTACAAGGAGTACAACAGTTTAATAACGGGATGGGAAAGGCGCGCCAAATCTACAGCGACTCATGCCGCCATTAAAACTTCTCCTTCCCTCCGGGCAATCTCGATAATCGCGCTGGAATCATCATTCAGCCATTGTATGGAACCGCATGGAATCGGCTCAATCCGGCTGTCGGTCCGGGCGGCGCCCCGCCACAGGAGGTTAATGATGCTCCTGTCTTTCATGTCGTCGAACTGGGGTGAGATGATCAAAAGATCAATATCGCTCCATTCATCGGCACGGCCCCTGGCCCGTGAGCCGAAAACCACCGCGCGTTCGACCGTGATGCCCCGCAACGAGAGAGCTGCGAGATAGTTTTTTACGGATGTCAGAACAGATTGTTCAAGCATCGCAGTACCTCGAAAATCCGCGCCATGTAGTCAGCTGCCTCCTCATTCGAGGGTGGAGGTATGAGCATCTCAGGATACCGTCCTTCGATATTAAACTCGTTAACATCAGCCAAGAGGTCAACCTGCCCCTCGGAGAGTTTCAATCCCGCAATTTCAGCCAACCTCACGAGATTGTGGATTCTCGGGGCCAACTCTCCGGTAGTACGGCAAACATGCGCCTTCAGCGTTTTTTCCAGCGCAAGATGGGCAATGAACAGGGCATGCCTGATCTTGTCCCGGCCAATCAGCTCCCTGGCCACGGCCCAATCCTCGTCCGCACCGTTTCGCCAATGCAGTATCTGTTTGCTTATATCAATCATGCCCATCTTGTACCACAAAACATGTGGCAACGCATTCATAAACTGAATTTCGACAAAGCCAGGAGCATCCCAATAATAGAGCAAACAAAAGCCCTCTCCTGAACATGAGAGGGCTTTTGTTATGCCAATTTTGTAACTGTTCAGCACTTGTTTCATAACCCCACCTGTCCGCCCCTTAACTTAAGGGGCGGGACGCACTGATGTTGCACAGTGGTATCTGGCAGGTTGATTCTGCTTTTGCTCCCCTCTTAAGATAAGAGGGGCCGGGGGAGTTATGAAGGGTATGCTGAATAGTTACCCAATTTTAAATCAAAGATTTTGTTCGGTTGGTATCAACAAGTTAATTAGCTGCAATATTATTGATGTTTTGGTTATTTGATTGTACACTTCGACCGCCGGTTGACGTCCTGAAACTGATGTCAGCTTGGTCACTCCAAACACTCCACCCCGAACCGCTGGAACCGTTGTCGAAACTGTTGGCTTGATATACATTTCAAGAAGCAAATTGGAGCTTCCATATGAAAAACGGTAGAAACAGGCAGGAAGGGAAATCCTGGTTCATATTGCTCGTTACGGCTGTCATGCTGTCAATGAGCATTCTTGTCGGCGCGGAAACTGTTACTTGGAACAATGTGTCCGGCGGGCTCTGGAATGCGTACACCAACTGGACTCCAATCGGAGTCCCGGTTCCCGGAGACAATGTCGTTGTCAACAATGCCGGAGCCAATACCGTCTTGCTTAACTCCGCGGCAACAATCAACACCCTTACAATCGCTGATGACTCTAATCTCACTCTGGGTTCAGGCCAGCTCACGCTGACGTCAGCTATACCAACGGTTCTATACAATCTCACCATCACAAAAGCCGGTGACGGCAGCGGCACTGTCAAAAGTCTGCCGGCGGTAATTGACTGCGGAACAAGCTGTAATTCGGTGTTTGAAAAGGGGAGCATCGTAACGCTGACTGCAAACCCATCTGTAGGTTCACTCTTTAACGGTTGGACGGGTGGGGATTGCACTGGCACGGATGTCTGCTATGCAACAATGAATGCCGATACAAATGTCATGGCCACTTTTACAAAAATCCCTGCTCCGTCTGCCGCATTCATGGCAGCACCGGCTGTAAATCTGAACGTCCAATTCACCGATACTTCCACTGGTAATCCCACATCATGGCTCTGGGATTTTGGAGATGGTGGTACAAGTACCTCTCAAAATCCGTCACATACATATGCAAATTCCGGAACATACTCAGTAAGTCTGACTGCATCAAACATAACCGGTTCAAATACATTTATTACTTATATTGGTGTCACTGCCCCTGGTAGTTCGAGGCTCACCTTTGCACCAGTACCGGATAGTGATCAAATAACAAAAACCAATGTCTTGATTAATCAAGCTTATGTAAATCTTTATCCGGAGCTGATGAATGAGACCCTTGTTAGAGCGATGTTTTCCGATATCAATGCTGTCATTGCCAAGGATCCGGGCAACAAGAAACGCTACGAGCTTAATAAGCTGATTGTTTATCCGGATTCAGATTTTAACACCACCACGGATAATGTTACTAATAACCCGATTTATTTTTCGGATAATAATTTTGTCAGCAATCCTAGTTTTGGAGGAGCAACATTGTTGTTGTGGTATTATACTGGTTCGGGGCAGGACTTTATTAATAATAAGCCAAAGTTTTTCGTCGAAAATGGCAATGGTACTGGGTATAATACTGTTAATATGATTAATGGAAAAAAATATTCAATGTCATATATTGCCAGAACTGGTGCTGAAGATTATCTACTTATACTGCGTGATTCACCGCTTACTTATGTGAATGGATTTGGCGCGCATGATGCCGCACTTGGTGGTGTTTTACATGAACTTGTCGGACATGGTGGTGCAGGTCTCGGGTATCCGGAAGAGTACAGTTTGAATTTTGTGGACAATTCCGGAACATTGCCAAACCTTGGCGTGTTTGATTTTACTTCACTATTTCCAACTGATTCCATGGGAAAATTTGATGTTGTAAAATACAATATTCTGGAAAACCGTTTTAATGATCTGAATTATTATTTCATTGGAAACAATCCGGTTTCCCAGTTTGATCTTTATCAAATTTCCAATGTGGTCAAAACAATGACAATCAAGGTTAAGGTTGTGGATGCGTTTGGAAATCCTGTTCCTGCTGCGGTTGTTACGTCTTATGGTGGCGTGGCAGTTGTTCCGGGAACTGGTATTGGATCACCCCAGAACATGATTGCCTTGCTGGAAACCTTGACCACTGATGCAAATGGCATGGCGACACTGACCAATGACTTCAATGTCAGCTGGTTTGCAAAAGGAATCAAAGCCGTTAAAGGTCCCCAGCTCGGCGGTGCGGTGTTAACTTCAGTTGATCTGAAGAAAGCTTATTGGATGCAAAACATTAATGAACACTTCATGGATATTACCATCCAGTGATTGATTGAACTGCATATGGTGTATGAATTACCTAACCCTTTCCGAATGCTCGGGAGGGTTTTTTTACAGATCGATAGTAAGAAGAATATTCCATGAAATCCTCGTGAAAGTTGACCATTTCTTTTTAACGTCAGTCAGTACGCTTATTCAGAACATTGACAGGCACATTATGTTGCATTATTGTGTGCATATGGGAGACACACAAATGATCTTGACAATTGCAATAGACGACGCGTTGTTCGAGGAGGCCTTTTCTCTTTCGAATGTCAAGACAAAGAAGGAACTAATCAACCTGTCGTTGCAGGAATTTATCCGCAAAAAACGGCTGGAGCACCTGGCCGGCATGTATTCCTCGGGCGCGGTCGCCATGACCTGCGAAGAACTGGAGGAGTACCGCACCGATGACAAATGACATCGTCATTGCCGACACCACCGTCTGGATACATTTCCTGCGCGGTTCAGGCATTCAGTTTCAGGAACGCCTGGTCCCGCTGATCATGGCCGACCGGCTGGCCACGACGCCGGTCATCATCATGGAGATTTTAAGGGGCGCAAAGACACAGCGTGAATATGACAGGCTGAGCAAGGATCTGGCGGCGCTGCGCTGCTTTGATGTTTCTGCGAAAGTGTGGCAGCGGGCCTGCAAACTTGGCTATGCGCTCCGGCACAAAGGGATCAACGCACCGCTGACAGACACGCTGATTGCAGCCGTGTCCCAGGAACAGGATGCGCTTCTGTTGCACTACGACCGGCATTTCGAGATGATTGCCGCCGCAACCCCGCTCAGGCATGAATATCTCAAAGCGTGAAATCGCAAGTATCCACACTCCCCTCAACACTGTTTAAAAATATTCCAGATCCCAGAGGTACACCATGAAAGTAACCGCATTCAATGGAAGTCCCCGCCAGGGGGGCAACACTTCGCAGCTGATCGGCCACGTCTTTTCAGCGCTCGAACAGGAAGGCATCGAGACCGAACTGGTCCAGGTGGGGGGCGAGATGCTGCATGGCTGCATCGCCTGCTACCAATGCTTCACCCGCAAGGATAAACGCTGCGCGGTACTCGACGACATTGCCAATGACTGCATCTCAAAGATGCTGGAATCGGACGGCATCATCATCGGCTCTCCTACCTATTTCGCGGCTCTGACTCCCGAAACCAAGGCGTTGATCGACCGTTGCGGCATGGTGTCGCGCGCCAACGGCGACATGTTCAAACGCAAGGCCGGAGCGGCGGTGGTGGCTGCGCGCCGGGCGGGAGCCATCAACGTGTTCGACACGATCAATCATTTCTTCACGATCGGGCAGATGATAATTCCCGCCTCGAACTACTGGAATATGGGCATGGGCAGGAATATCGGCGATGTGAACCAGGATGAGGAAGGGGTCCATACGATGCAGGTGCTGGGCGAAAACATGGCCTGGCTTTTGAAGAGGATTGCGGGGTAGGGGAGAGAGCGGAAGGCCGGCAGAGACTCCGCAACGGGATGCCTCTGCCGGCCAACTTGTGTCTGACAGTTACAGCAGGGCTTTGGCGGCTGCGATCGCGGCCGCGTAATCCGGTTCGGCGGTGACTTCCGGAACGATCTGGATGTAGCGGATCTTGTTGTCGGCATCCAGGACGAAGACCGCCCGGGCCAATAGCAACAACTCCTTGATCAGTACGCCGTATGCAAGGCCGAAGGAGCGCTCGCGATAGTCAGAGAGCGTCACCACCCTGTCAATGCCGGCCGCTCCGCACCAGCGTTTCTGGGCAAAGGGGAGATCCTGGCTGATCGTCAGCACAACCACATCTCCCGGCAGGGCCGCGGCTTCCTGGTTGAAACGGCGGGTTTCTGTGTCGCAAACCGGGGTGTCCAGCGACGGTACGGCGCTGATGATCTTGACCTTGCCGGCGTAGGTTGCCAGGGTGGTTGGCGCCAGGGCGTTGTCAACCACGGTAAATTCCGGGGCCGCATCCCCTACCTTGAGTTCCGGTCCCAGCAGGGTCATCGGATTGCCTTTGAAGACTATGATTCCGTTTTTTTCACTCATGACAAATCCTCCTCGTTAAGTTCTACCAATTTCGGCAGTGTACAGCAATCTTCACTCTTTGCAACTCCAAGATCGAGAAGTTCGAGCAATTCAAGGAACTGCATCACCAGGCGATAGGTGATGCCCCACAGTACCGGTTTGCCTTCTCCGGGAAGCCGGATGGCGGGGACTTCAAAAGATCTGTCATCGAAAGCAACCGGCGACAGGTGGTGACGCCCACGATCACGCACATCCGAAAGCCTGATCCAGAAAGCGTCGCTTACTTCCTCGCTCAACACCGGATCGGCGCCTTTGTTGCCGATCCCGTACACGCAGCAGGAAACCCACACGGGCAGATTGGTGCCGACGATGTCGGACAGTCGGCCAAGATACCACTCCTCTTCCAGATCGATACCGATCTCTTCCCATGTCTCACGTCGCGCTGTCTGGCAGACCTGTTCGCCTGCTTCCCATTTGCCGCCGGGGAAGGCGATGTGTCCTGACCAGGGGTCCAGATGATGGGCGGCCCGTTGAATGAAGAGGATTTCCATGTCATCGGCCTGCTGTCGTATGATCAGAGCCACGGATGCGAGAGTCCGCCCGGCCGTATCCGGAATTTCATCGCAATCCCTGGAAAGTAATGCCGCGATGCGCTTAAAATTGTAACTTTGTCGTATCTGTTCACTATTCATGTATAAAATTGTTCCTGTCAGTATATTGCTTATATCCTTACCCCATCACTACGGATCGTCAAGGGAAAATTATTGCCATGTTTTCCTGGAATATCGGCACAGGATTTGCTGAATTATTTGCGGTTATTTATAGATACTTTTAACTATTCCGGCGTAGAACCAGTAACTACCTTTGTTCTGTGTGTGTCCAGAGGTGTCGGGTCGTCCCGTTTACAGTTGCTTCCGGATATTTATTCAGTTATTTTGAGACATGTTTGCAAAAAAAATGGTCCTTAGGCCGAACCGTTGAAATCTTTTGCCCTTCAATCAAGCTGGATGGTTGGCTCATAAAATGTGTAAAGGCAGATTCATCCAATTAGTGCTGTTGCTGTCAGTCGCGTTCTACGGTTTTCACTGTTCCGATGCTACTGCCGAAGATGGCTTTTCATGGCCGATTTCCTGCGTGCCCGGAGTGGACTGCGCCGGCCGGCATTTCCGTATCGGTTATCCTGATGTTGCCGGAACCGGCCTCTCCTTTGCGTGCAGCAAGCCGGGTTATACCGGCCATCAAGGCACAGATATCGTCGTGTCCTCGGTTGATCAGGGCATCAAGGCCATGGCTGCCGCGGACGGCGTTGTAAAGTGGACCCGGGATGGCCTGTTCGACCGTTGTCCGAATGATTCCGAACACGAATGTGACGAACGTGAGAAAAGCCGGCTTTCAACGGGAGGCAAGGATGGCGCAACGCTTGGCTTCAATGCCGGAAATTTCGTTGTCCTGGAACACAGGATCGATGACACTCGCTATCTGACGTTGTATGCCCATCTTCGCAAAGGTTCACTGAAAGTCGCTCCGGGGCAAAGAGTTTCTCGCATGCAAACGCTTGGCGAAGTTGGAAGTTCCGGCAACTCCCAGATTCCCCATCTGCATTTCGGCGTTTACAAAGAGGAAGCCGGCATGTATCGCCCGGTTGATCCCTGGAAAGGAGCCTGCAACACCAGTAGCAACGGTCTGTGGGCTTCCGCGGTGCCATACCGCACCGATGAACTTTTGTTGGCGCATCCAGGTGAGAATATAGTCAACGAATCCGGGGTCTATCTTCAGACGATCCAGCGCAGCCGGCCCAAAAACAGATTCTATTGACCATCATTTGACTTGAGAGGTATTGATGCTGATCCCGATAATTACCACCACAAGAGAACCTGATTCCGTTCCCCCCCATGTCCTTGACAGGATGCTTGCCAGCGGAGAAATTCATGCCTTTGAACGCTCCAGCGGCTGGGCCATGGTTGGCCGTGACCCGATCAGATCCGCCAACAGGCCGTTTCGCGGAGTGGAGCGCCGCCGTTCCGTCGTGTTTCACCAGACATCACTCGCCGCATAAAAAACTGCAATTAGTCGTAGCATCCGGTCGTGAGATGTATTGCACTGTTGAGGCCTTTTCTGGTAATAGTCGGCATCGGAATTGCCGACAGGAGCTTGCCATGAAAATAGCCGTACTTTTTACACTGATGTCAGTCTTGCTTATATCCGGATGCAAGTCCGGAGAAAAAAATGCTGCGGAACTGTTGGAAACCGCCCGTTTTGAAGAAAAGCAGAATAACCGCGAGCACGCCACTAAGCTGTATGACGAGATAATCCGCAAGTATCCCTCATCCCAAGCCTCCCGGGATGCCGCAGCACGCCTGGAAGAAATCAAACGACCCAAACCCTGATGTCCCGAGTCCCCTCCGTATCGATCCTGATGCCGGTCCGCAATGAGGAGCGTTATCTTCAGGCGGCGCTGGATTCACTCTATCGCCAGACCCTTGACGATTGGGAACTGGTGGCGGTTGATGACGGTTCCAGCGACAGCACCCCCCGGATTCTTGCCTCGGCTGCCGCAAGTGACAGCCGGATAAAAATGATCCGGCGCGATGGTGGCGGCCTGGTGGCAGCGCTGAATACCGGGCTTGAACTGTGCTGCGCCCCGCTGCTGGCCCGCATGGACGGAGATGATATCAGTCACCCGCGTCGCCTGGCGGAACAGGTTGCTTACCTTGGGGCGCACCCTGATACCGGGCTCGTGGCCTGCAGTTTCAAACATTTCCCCCGGACATCGCTGAAGCAGGGGATGGTGGATTACGAAACCTGGCAGAATTCGCTGCAGAACCACACTCTGATCAGCAAAGACCTGTTTGTCGAATCCCCTTTCGTGCATCCCGGGGTCATGTGCCGCAGGAGCATACTGGAACAGCTGGGGGGGTATCGTGACCACGGCTGGGCGGAAGACTATGACCTCTGGCTGCGGATGGCGGCTGCCAATGTGCATTTCGCCCGGCTGCCCGGGCGGTTCTTCTTCTGGCGCGATCACCCGGAACGCGCCACTCGCACCATGGATGAATACTCCTCCAATGCCTTTCGTTCGTGCAAAATGCACTATCTCCGTCAGGGGTTTCTGAAAGGATGTTCCGAGGTGGTCATGGCCGGCGCCGGGATCGAGGCCAGAGCCTGGCAGCGACTGCTGGCGGCCAATGGCATCAGTGTCTGCCACTGGCTCGACGTCGATCCTCGCAAAATCGGCCGCACACTGCATGGAGCGCAGGTTACCCGTCCGGAAGAGCTGGATTTGTCCGGAAGAAAAATGCTGGCCGCGATCGGTGTCCGCGGAGCACGCCAGCAGTTCAGGGAACTGGCCAATCAACTCGGTTGGCAGGAAGGCATGGACTTTGTCTGTGTCGCATGATAAAAAGCGTAAACACAAGGAGGTGCCAAGCTTATGAAACTAATTTTATCAATCCTGATTACAGCACTCATTTTAACATCGCCTGTTTTTGCCGCCCAGGACGACGAGCTGATGGAAAAGATCAAGCTGCTTGAACAACAGATTCAGGAGCTTAAAGAACTTAAGGAACAGCAGAAAGTCGGAGTAGCCAAGCAGGAACAGTGCATCCGGGCCGTGGGCAGGGAAAAATTCTGCACCTGCCTCGGAGAAAATCTTCCGCGCGAGGTGAGCTTTGAACAGTACATTCACACCATCGTGACACCCAAAGACGCTCTCGGTTATCCCGGCATGACCGCGGATCAGAAAAAAACTGTGGACGCCACGATAGCTGTCCGTGACAAGTGTGTGGAAAAGGGGTTTTTTAAATGATTCCCAGTAAAGAAGATTTGGCGCTTTCAATTGATGAAGCGGAATGGAGCAGCCTGCGGGCACATCTTGAGCGTGGCGGCCTGATCCTGGTTGACGATTCTCTGGATCTGGCCGATACAGCACTGAAAGTGGCCTCGGATGACATAGACATTATCCAGCACCTGGTTGAAACCGGCATGATCGGCAAACCGTCGGAAGCCAAGATCCGTTCCTGGGATGATAACAAAATGAAAAAGTTCTCGATGCTGATCGTCAGCCCCTATGTCCTCTTCCAGGAGAAGGTGCCGACCTTTCATTGACTCATCCCGTTCCGGCAGGAAGGAGACAGCCGTTGGATATAACGCTCAACAACATAGAGGTTCGCGTGCTTGGTAGTCTGGTGGAAAAAGAGCTCACGACACCCGAATACTACCCGCTTTCACTCAATTCGCTGACCAACGCCTGCAATCAGAAATCCAATCGCGATCCGGTGATGGCTCTGTCGGAAGAAGAGGTGGTACGTGCCCTGGATTCGCTTCGCTTCAAACAGCTGTCGGTGATATCGGCCGATGGCGGCCGGGTGCCGAAGTACCGGCATCTGCTGGCCGAAAAACTGGGGCTGGTCCCGGCTGAACAGGCGGTTTTATGCGAACTGCTACTGCGTGGACCCCAGACCGTCGGCGAACTGCGCACCAGATGCGAACGGATGCACCCTTTTGGCGACCTGTCGGCTGTCGAAGTTGTGCTGCAGGAGCTGATGGAGCGCGAGTCGCCCATGATCGCACTGATGGCGCGTCAACCTGGCCGCAAAGAGGGGCGCTATGCCCAGTTGTTCTCGGAGCTGCCGGAAAGTGGGGCGGAGGGCGCGGAATCCGCTCCCGAGGCCGCCCGTCAGCGGGTCAATGCTGAAAACGAGCGAGTTGCCAGACTGGAAGAAGAGATGGCCGTCCTGCGCACCGAGATGGAAGATCTCAGACAACTGGTCGATGAGTTCAAGAAGCAGTTCGAGTAGTAGATAATTCCTGTTCCCATCCATTTGAAAATCGCGTGATTATGCAGATAATTAACGGTTATCTGCATAATCATCCTCGTATGATCCTGATTTATCTGCCATCTACAACAACTCTCCCTAATAAATGAACTAAAGCCGTTGCTTCCTGCCGGTATTACTGATGGTTACATGTTTAACGGCACGGTTCTCCACCTTTGGTATCACCACTCCCACCCTTTGGAATTAATCCTTTCGGACGATGAATAAACAACCTTTCGCGCTATTGCCAACCATTCTTATTCTGATAAAACATTAATGATACGAATCAGTTATATCAGCTCGATAGAGCCAATCGCAAGCAGACGAAAGGAGTACACAATGGCCAATGTACGC
>Ga0209417_1006195_pt1 | contig 12462 bp, 7 predicted proteins | sample RifGroF2_FD_184002 | JGI IMG/M metagenome (GOLD analysis project Ga0209417, IMG submission 184002) | Groundwater microbial communities from Rifle, Colorado, USA - Groundwater F2 (SPAdes) (version 2) | ecosystem: Environmental > Aquatic > Deep subsurface > Groundwater | place: Rifle, Colorado... | reverse complement strand
ATACTTTCAACTGTAATCATCCGGCGGTAAAAAAATTTATTATAGATAGCCTGCATTACTGGGTAACTGAAATGCGTGTTGACGGGTTCAGGTTTGATCTCGCTGCAATTTTAGGACGCGGGACTGACGGCGTATGGCAAGCGTATAATACTATTCTATCTGAAATCAGCCATGATCCGGTATTGTCAAAAACAAAAATTATCGCAGAGAGCTGGGATGCGGCTGGATTGTATAAACTCGGCGAATTTCCCGGGCGGTGGGCTGAATGGAACGGCAAATTCAGAGATGATGTAAGAATTTTTATTAAAGGAAATTCGGCAGGCCCTTCAGAAATTGCAAAAAGATTGTGCGGAAGTTCCGATATTTTCGGAGGTTCAGGCAGAAAACCGTATCATAGTATTAATTTCATAACCTGCCACGATGGCTTCACTCTTAATGATCTTGTATCTTACAATGAAAAACACAATTCAAGAAACGGAGAAAACAATAATGACGGAGACAACAATAATAACAGCTGGAATTGCGGGACAGAAGGCAATACGTCAAATAAGGAAATAAATATCCTTCGTGAACGGCAGATGAAAAACTTTTTTACAATACTAATGATGAGTCAGGGAGCGCCTATGATCCATAGCGGCGATGAACTAATGTTCAGCAAAAACGGCAATAATAACACATACTGTCAGGATAATGAATTAAACTGGATCGACTGGAAGCTTGCCGAAAAAAACAAAGAATTTCTTGATTTTTGCAGATATATGATTTCTTTCAGAAAAAAATTTATTTCGCTGAGGCGCGAGTCTTTTTTTAATGGCAGTATTAGTTCAGAAAAAAAAATACCTGAAATATGCTGGTATGACAGCAATGGTAATATACCGGATTGGCATAATACTCTCAATGCCCTGGCATTTCAAATAAATATTTTTTCAAACACCTGTCAATCACAACAGCAATGTCCTGCTATTTATTGCGCAATAAATTCACACTGGACCGATATTGCATTCAAACTACCAAAAACATCTCTACCCCAAAAATGGCATATCTGCGTTGATACATTTCATGACCATGGATTTTTTGAAGAAAAAAAAGAGATGGTAATTGATTCTCTTCAAATTACCGTAAAATCCCGCAGTATTATCATTGCAGTAGAAAAATAAATACACCGACACATAAGTAAATATTTAATAACTTTTTTATGGCGTTTTATATATTATCAAGCGCCTGCGATATATCATTTATAATATCACTGATTGACTCTATACCAATAGACAACCTGATTAAATCAGGCGTTATCCCGCCAGCAAGTTGCGCAGCATCGCTCAATTGAGAATGAGTTGTTGTTGCCGGATGAATAGCGAGGCTTTTCGCGTCACCGACATTTGCAAGATGCGAAAAAAGATTCAGATTTTCAATAAATTTCTGCCCTTCATTTTTTCCGCCGCAAATACCGAATATTACCATTCCGCCAAAACCATTTTTCAAATATTTGCTTGAAACGCTGTAAGATTTATCGCAAGGCAATCCGGGATAGCTCACCCAGTTCACTTTAGGATGATCCACTAAAAATTTGGCGACGGCCATAGCATTTGAAGAATGCCGTTCCATCCGCAGCGCAAGTGTTTCAAGTCCCTGAAGAAAAATCCATGCATTATCCGGAGAAATGCACGCGCCTAAATTTCTAAGAGGAACAAGCCGCATACGTAGAATAAAAGCAAGCGGATTCAAATCACCGAGGTCATGAGCATACCTTAAATCGTGATAACCTGGATCAGGCTCATTGTATAAACTGAATTTAGAATTCTTCCAATTGAATTTTCCTGAATCAACTACAATACCGCCTATTGCGGAGCCATGTCCGCCAATCCACTTTGTCAATGAATGCACAACAATATCAGCGCCATGTTCAATAGGGCGTAGAAGGTAAGGAGTGGTAAATGTAGAATCTACTATCAACGGTAATTCATTTTCTTTAGCTATTTTGGAAATCGCTTCAATGTCGCTGACTTCAAGTTTAGGATTCCCTATTGCTTCAATAAAAATACCCCGAGTTTTTTCGTTTATGACTTTTCTGAAATTTTCCGGTTTACCCGGATCTACAAACCTGACTTTTATATTGAATTGAGGGAGAATATCATTGAACATCGTAAATGTTCCGCCGTAAAGATTATTAGCTGAAACAATTTCATCGCCTGCTTTACAAAGATTAATTACAGTATAATATATAGCGCTGGTTCCAGAAGAAAGAGCAAGAGCAGCTGCTCCCTTCTCAAGAGCTGCAACTCTTTTTTCAAGAATGTCATGCGTAGGATTCATAAGGCGCGTATAAATATTTCCAAGTTCTTTAAGCGCAAAAAGGTTTGCTGCATGTTCTGTATTTTTAAATACATAAGATGAAGTCCGGTAAACAGGAACGCCGCGCGACAAAGTATCGGAATCTATTTTTTGACCGGAATGAACAGCCAAAGTTTCAAATCCGCAGTTTGACAAATTAAATTCTTTCATTGGATCCCCCTAAAAATATACTTAAAAAAAATGATAATTATATATTATTATTTGTCAACAAATATATTTATTCAAAATTGCATCAATAGGTTTAAAAAAAATGCAGATTGTAAGGTAAAATACTGGTTTTAAACAATTTTTCAAACGTACAAAGTTTCACTTTGCAGTTTTTGTTTTTTTTAATGCTGAAGGCGTATGCAAATCACTATAATTCATCCTAACTATTCCATATTTTCAACAAGCAGGATTTCTTCGGTATTAAGAGAAAAAATAGAATAAACAAAATCATTAAGTTCCCGCGAATTAAATTCAGTCCTGACAAATCTTTCGTGCATTTCATAAAATCTGCCGTGCTGCTCAGGTGAGATGAAAGGCAGTGGGAGAGATTCAATATGTGAACGTAAAATTTTTTTAGCGCAAAATTTCTTTTTGAAAATATAAGCGTAAAGTTTTGAATTAAAAAGGCATACAATACTTTCAAGTGGATAATCTATTTTTGGAATAAAAATGTTTGCGCTGTTTAGAGGCAATCTGTTCTGAGTATCAATTGCGCAGATAAGGCGGTCTGATATAAAACGATAAATAATTTTTTTTTGTCTATAGTATTGAATAGGAGCTACCTGCTGATAAGATTCAGGTGAAAATTCAATAAAACATTCAGGAACTTTAAAGTTGAAAGGCATAATATCTTTACCCCTGAAAACAGGTTCCGATGTAACAGTCTTAACGGAAAAAATATTTTTTTTATTATTTCCTGTTACAATACCAAGGGCAAAAACAGCCTTTTTTTCGAGGGTTTCGTGCTTAAAAAAATAAATTTTATTTATAATATTTAAGTCGTTTTTTCCTGAAACTGTAGCGATAAAATAATTCGGCCCAAAAATATTTTTCACACTGATTTCCGTTTCCGAACCGTTTTTCGATATTATATTTATTATACCGTTATTATATCCTGGATATAATTCCAGCCGGACGACTTCCGACATCACTCCTGAAAATTGATTTCCTAAATTTCTGATTTTTAATTTATATTTTTGTTGTATCAAGTATTTTCTTATAGTTTTGTGGGTTGCCACATTTAAAAATGATTGGGGTAAAAAGAAAATCAAAATTCCGCTTTCTAATGATAATTTCTGAATTGAATTATATAATGAAATACTGAATGATTCGCAGGTGTTCAGAAAAGGATATACGTTTAAAATATGTTTTTTTTCAGAGTTTGTGAATTTACTTCCCCACGGCGGATTTGTAACGATATAATCAAATAATTCAGATTGTAAATTATTTTTCAAAAATCCGAAAGTTTCATTTCTATTTCCAAAAATCAAATCTACTTTATTAATATTAGCTGAGATATCTGCATTCGTAAAAAACATCGAAAGATTTACCCTGCAGATTTTCAAAGCCAGTTCATCAGTATCCCGCGCGTAAATAAGGCTTGTATCGTGATTTACGCTTAATATTTTTAGAAGAATGCCTCCGCTGCCGCAACATGGATCAAGTATGGTTTTATCAGAAGGAATATTAATATCTTCAAGCAATTTTGCCGGAGTATAAAAAGAGCCCGTTCTGGATTTTGCCGAAATGCTTTGAGCTGACTGATAAAATGCCCCGATGAAATCATCATTCATATTGGGAATATCAAGAATTTCTGAAAAAAAATTTAAACACTGTAAATCAAAATTACTTTCTTTTATCCAGTTAGCAATAAAGCGCTCTATTACGCTGACAGGATAATTAAGCCATTCGTTTTTAAGTAATGAAGACGATTGAAGCTGAATTACTGAAAGAGCAAGAACGCTGTGTTCAATCGAATTTCCTGATCTGTTGTGAGCATCTATTGCAGTCAACAATTGTTTGCGGCGGTAAGGATTAGTTATTCCGCAAAAACAAATAAGTTTACTTTGCGTCATCGATCTGTTTGCACGGTGATTAAGTTTCAGCATTGAATCTTTTATGCTTGATATTATAATGTTGTACTCTTCAAGAGTATAGCCATTTTTTCCTTGCGGCGATGGTATAGCGCCGGTTTTAATCCAATTACCGATAGTTGGAGTAGAAATGTTAAATTCATTTCCAATGTCTATTATTTTTTTATACTGGGTCATATTATACAATAATATAAAAGTTGCCCCAAAAAAGCAACATTTTTTGCCTGCGATTATATAATATTATTTATATTCACGATTCAGCAATATAATGGATAAGGAAAACAGGTTTAATCAAATTTTAGCTAAAACCAGCGCTCATAAGTGAATTAATTTTTTTAGATAAAATTAAAATTAAACTTGTTTTTTTGAGAAAAATGTTGTAAATATAGCAAATCAATTGTTTATTCAGGAGTAATCTGAGAGATGGCTAAAGAAGTTAAGTACGATGAAAGTAAGATTAAAACACTAAGTTCACTGGATCATATCAGGCTTAGACCGGGAATGTATATAGGCAAGCTCGGCAGCGGTACAACCGCAGATGACGGCATTTATGTATTATTCAAAGAAGTCATTGATAACGGTATCGATGAATATATAATGGGGTATGGGAAGCAGATAGACGTAAATGTAATAAATTCCGATGAATTGAAAACGCCTGACGACTATTGCGTAACCGTCAGAGATTTCGGGCGAGGAATACCTCTTGGTAAACTCGTCGAATGCGTGTCCCAGATAAATACCGGAGCCAAATATAATGACGATGTATTCCAATTCAGCGTAGGTTTGAACGGAGTAGGGACAAAAGCAGTTAATGCGCTGGCTGCAAGATTTTTAGTGGAATCTTACAGAGATGGAAAATTCGTTAGCGCATATTTTGAGAACGGCATTTTAAAAAAGCAAAATCAGGGAAAAACAACTGAGCCTAACGGTACAAAAGTTTGTTTTACTCCTGATACCGAGTTATTTAAAAAATTCTTTTTTGAACATGAATTCCTCGAAAAAAAAGTTTGGCATTATGTTTATCTCAACAGCGGACTGACAATAAATTTCAATGGAAAAAAATATTTATCCAAAAACGGGCTTAAAGACCTTGTGGATATCGAACTGAAATCAGAGGGAATCTACGAACCTATTTATTACAAAGATAAGATGCTTGAATATGCTTTTTCGCATACTACAAATTACGGCGAAGAATACGCTTCATTCGTAAACGGCCAGCATACAAAAGACGGCGGAACTCATTTGTCTGCTTTTAAGGAAGGAATACTTAAAGGAATAAACGAATATGCTCAAAAAAATTATGATCCTGTCGACGTTCGCGACGGCGTTGTAGGCGCGATAGCTATTAAACTAAAAAATCCTATATTTGAATCTCAGACAAAAAACAAACTCGGGAATACAGAAATTAAACAATGGATAGTAACCACAGTAAAAGAATCTTTGACTTTATATTTGAATAGAAATAAAGATGTCGCTGGAAAATTAGTTGAAAAAATTCTCCTTAATGAAAAAGTGCGTAAAGAACTTCAAGCCGTTAAGCGCGAAGCAAAAGCAATGGCCAAAAAAATTTCATTAAGAATTCCGAGTCTGCGCGATTGCAAATGCCACTATACAGACGGTACTGACGAAGGCAGGCAGAGTATGCTTTTTATTACTGAAGGCCAATCGGCAAGCGGAAGTATGGTAGCGTGCCGCGATGTTATGACTCAGGCTATTTTTTCATTAAGAGGAAAACCTAAAAACTGTTTCGGACTTCCGCAAAACGCTATTTATAAAAACGAAGAGCTATACAATATTATGAAAGTCTTAAATATTGAAGACGGCTATGAAAATTTAAGGTATGACAAAATCATAATTGCCACAGACGCTGATGTTGACGGTTTGCATATTCGAAATCTTTTATTAACTTATTTTCTTCAGTATTTTAAAAACTTAGTACTTGGCGGACGTGTGTATATTCTTGAAACGCCTATATTCAGGGTAAGAAATAAGAATGAAACAATATATTGTTACGATGATTCAGAAAAAGAAAAAGCTATTGAAAAACTCGGAAAAAACTGCGAAATTACTAGATTTAAAGGATTGGGTGAAATCTCTCCTAAAGAATTCGGGCAGTTTATCGGTCCGGATATAAGATTGATTGATATTGAAATTCACCGTGATACGATTATAAATTCGATACTGAGTTTTTATATGGGAAATAATACGCCCGAACGCAAAGAATATATAATGCAGAATCTTGTGTGACGGGTGAAAATTTAAAATTGCTTATATCTATGCCGAAAAAGCGAAAAAATTTATCATGGCTTAAAGGGCCGCTAAAGACAAAGCTAAATATTATTAAACCTTTGCATCTTTGTGCCTCTGTGCCTGCGGAAATTTCAGATTACAAAAATTTACGGAGTTATAGATGGAATATTTAAAGAAATTATACGATGGCAATTTTTTAGAATATGCCTCATACGTTATCAAGGATAGGGCCATCCCGCATATCAATGACGGATTTAAACCTGTTCAACGGAGGATAATGCATTCACTCTGGGAAAACGATGATGGTAAATTCAACAAAGTAGCGAATATCGTAGGGCATTGTATGAAATATCATCCGCATGGTGATGCGTCAATTTACGAAGCTCTTGTTAATCTTGCCCAGAAAGATTATTTTATTGACAAACAGGGAAATTTCGGGAATATCCTTACCGGCGATGTTGCATCCGCCGCAAGATATATTGAATGCCGTTTGTCAAAACTTGCAAAAGAAGTTTTGTTCAATCCCAAAATAACTCAATACATAGATTCCTACGATGGAAGAAATCTTGAGCCTGTAACGCTTCCGGCAAAAGTTCCTGTTCTGCTTATGCTTGGAGTCGAAGGAATTGCAGTTGGAATGTCTACAAAAATACTGCCCCATAATTTTGTTGAACTTCTCCAAGCTCAAATTAAGATTTTGAAAAAAGAAGATTTTCAGATTTATCCCGATTTTCAACAGGGAGGAATTCTTGATGTAACTGAATATCTTGAGGGCAATGGTAAAGTTAAAGTCAGAGCCGTTATGGAAACTCAGAAGCAATCAAAGAATATAATTATAAGGGAAATACCATTCGGCACTACAACGGAAAGTCTTCTGGCATCAATAGAAGACGCTGCAAAAAAAAATAAAATAAAAATTTCTTCTATAAACGATTATACCGGCGAAAAAGTTGAAATACAGATTGAACCAGCTCGCGGCGTATCAGCCGAAGAGACCATAAAAGGTTTATACGCATTTACAGATTGTCAGAATTCGATATCTGTAAACGCAATACTAATTAAAGATAATAAACCTGTTACAATGAGCGTCAAGGATATACTTAGGTACAATACTGAAATGCTTGTGGATATGCTGAAAAGAGAATTGCAGATTAAACTTGGCGAACTTGAAGATATGCTGCATTATAAAACGCTTGAACAGATATTTATTGAAAACCGTATTTACAAACAAATTGAAGAATGTAAAACTTATGAATTGGTCATTTCGGCTGTCAGAAACGGCCTTAACAAATTCAAACATCTTTTTATCCGCGAAGTTACCGACGAAGATATTGAAAAACTGCTGCAGATTCAAATCAAGAGAATTTCAAGATATGATATTGATAAAGCAAGAAAAGATATGGATGATATTGTCCGCGATATTAAGAAAACAAAAGCAAATCTCAAATCCATTACACAGTATACAATCTCCTTTATTTCAGATCTGATAAAAAAGTATGGGGATCAGTATCCGCGCCGAACAAGAATAGGAACTGTCGAAACTATAGATAAAAACGAAGCTGCCCTTGAAAACGTTAAAGTATGTTACGACAGAGAAACAGGGTATTTGGGAACTGATGTAAAATCCGACGATTTTATCGTAACAACAAACTACGCGAAAATTCTGGTTCTTGGAAAAAAAGGCTCTTACAGAGTCATCAATGTGCCGGAAAAAGAATTTGTTGATAGGGATCTTCTGTATTTCAGCGCGATTGATGTCAAAGGAGATTCGCCGAAACCAGTATTCAGCGTTGTTTACAAAAATCAGACGAACAAATGCTGTTATATTAAAAAATTCGTTGTCGACAAATTTATAACCGCTAAAGAATACAGGTATTTTAACGAACCCGGGAAGCTTGAATTTATTACAACCGATATTGATGTCAACATTGAAGTTGAATATGTAAAGATTAAAGGCTTGAAAAAACCAACTGAGATTTTTAAATTCAAGGATGTTCTTGTAAAAAATCCCGGGGCGGTAGGAAATAAATTATCTAATAAAGAGATTGCTAAAGTTAAAAAGGTAAAGTAAAATATATGTATGAGTTTTTTATGCGCGCGGCATTGGAAGAGGCTGAAACCGCATTTAAGGAAAATGAAATTCCGATCGGCGCAATAATTGTTGTTTCTGGAAACATCATTTCCAGACAACATAACCGCAATCGGGCATTAATTGACCCTACTGCGCATGCTGAAATTCTTGCATTGCGTGAAGCCGCGCTGAAACTCGGAGTTTTCAGGCTTGTTGATGCCGAGATATATATAACTGTTGAACCTTGCCCTATGTGCGCAGGAGCAATGCTTTACAGCAGAATAAAAAAAGCGGTTTATGGCTGCTTTGATCCGAAAGCAGGTTGTGACGTATCTGTTTGTAATTTGCTTAATAATTCAGGATTTAACCATAAAGTCGAAACTGTTTCAGGTATTTTGGCAGATAAATCCGCTGAATTGCTTGGAAAATTTTTCAAAGAAAAACGCGCTTTAAAAAAGAAATATGAATGAATACTATTCAAACAGGAATAAAATAAATAATACTTCGAGTCAACCCAACCCGCATAAAAGCGGTCTTGACATATCTCATAAAACCGAATTGCGTACTCAGCTTTCGTATGAACTTCTACAATCGGTCGGCCTTCTTGAATTGACAAATCTTGAATTGGCTGAATGGATCCAGCAGGAACTTGAACGTAATCCTGCGCTTGAAACCGAAGATGAATCTGAAGATGAAAGCAATATTGATGAAAGGGATATTGATATTGAGAATGAGATTCCTGTTCCGGATGAAATTTTTGACGACTATGATGAATATTCCGCTGATTCGGAAAAGAAGGAAGATGAAAATTATGAAGATGGAAAAAAAGATGGAATAGCTGATAATGAATCTGAAAATGATAATATCAAAACTTCGGAAAGTGAATCCGAAACCGAATTTACAAATGAAGAAATTCAAGAAATATTCGGTGACGCAAGCGATACAGGATATATCTATGAAAATTCAGGCGAAGAAAAGGATTCGTTTGAAACTTATACTAAAGCGCCGGTCTCACTCTTTTCAAAACTTCAGGAACAACTCCTTCTAACATTTCATAATAACGACGATTATAAAATCGCTATTTTTTTGATTTCTTCAATAACAGAACAGGGAATGCTTAATATAAGCGTTGAATCTGCTGCTGAATATTGTAAAACAAATGTCGAAACTATTGATAGAATCAGACACCAGGTAATACAACTCGACCCTCCTGGAATATGCTCGCTCAATGTGCATGAATTTCTTTTATTTCAAATAAAGAATACTGTTAAAGTTAAATACTGGACCAGACTTATAATAGAAAATTATTTTGATCTTTTCCAGAAACATAAATTTGACGAAATAATACGCCATCTTAAAATAAACAAAGACGTAATGCAGGAAAGTAAAGAAGAAATCGCCAGACTCGCGCCTTATCCGTCATTGGCGTTTGAAGATGATTTTTCAGATAATCATTATATTATCCCTGAGGTTGTTTTTAAAAAAATTTCAGGCGAGTGGATTGTAATAATAGATAATGAATATATTCCTTCCATAAAAATAAGCCCACATTACAGAAATCTCATTCTTTCAGGGCAAATTAACAAAGCGGAAAAAAATTTTATAAAAGACCATATTATTTCAGGTGAAAATCTGATCAAAGCGATACGGCAAAGACAGACAACAATGCGGCGTGTTGCAGAACGTATTTTAGTAAGGCAGCTTTCATTTTTTGAAGAGGGAATTATGGGATTAAAGCCAATGATTCTTCGCGACATTGCTGAAGAATTGAAGCTACACGAGTCTACTATTTCAAGATGCACGCGTGGAAAATATTGCCAAACTCCGCACGGAATTTTTGAACTTAAATTTTTCTTCACATCTTCGCTTGCGACAACAGCCGGAGATAAAATTTCAAACGCTGTAATTAAAGAACGGATAAAAAAAATGATACACGACGAAAGCGAAGATGATCTCCTGAGCGATATTGCGATATGGAAAGAACTTATACGCGAAGGGCTAATGGTTGACAGGAAGACAATTTCAAATTACAGAGATGATCTTGGTATTTTGCCCAGACATTTAAGAAAAAAAATATTTGATAAAAAATAGTTTTTGAGGAGTTAATTTACAATGAAAAGACGCGAAAAAAATGTTAGATCAAAAAGGCATAACTCTAATTCTTCCGACCGGCGTGATAATAATTTCAGGTCTCATTTTAATGATCATAAGGATCAGTTAAGACATCCAAATACAACAGTTAATGAAAAACCGGTTGTACTGAGTATTGAAGAAGATCTACAACACCCTTATTCGCAAAAAGCTCTTAACACAGTTAAAAAACACATAATTTCCGGCGAGGTAAAAATCATTCTTGATTTTTCTAATGTGAAACTGATAACAAGCGCTGGCTTTGCTTTTATGCTCGGAGCTTTAAGATTAGCAAGGGAAAATTCGGGTGAAGTTAAATTATGCTGTATGAATAAACTTGCGGCTGAACTCCTGAAAACAGCGCATCTTGATTTATCTTTCGAAATTTTTAATGATGCGGATGAAGCTATAGCAAGTTTCAAAAATAAAACCGAGGTTCTTTTCCGTCAGGAAAAACGTAAAAGAATAAACGAACTGCTCAGAAAATCTTATCTTGAAGATTCCACAGAACCGCTATATTGATGAAAAAAAAATTTTTGATAATTTTTATTTTTTTACTTGTATATTCCTCTTCGCTGTATGCTGACAATATACTTGTTTTTATGGACGAAAAGCAAACTGACCATCTTAAAGCATACGGACTTGTATATTATGCTTTAAAAAACAATAATACCGGCGGCAAGATTTTCTGGCTGCTTAATTATAGAGGCGGCTCGTTTTTACTACCGGAATCTGACAATTTAGCCAAAAAATCAAAAATGTTCGGAGTGGCATATTCTGTGTTAAACGATAGAGAAATGAATCAGATTGAATTAAGTTTTCAGCAGGAAAATATGGAAAAAATTGAGCTCGAAAAAGCGCCTAAAATTGCCGTTTATGCGCCGCCTACAAATAACCCATGGGACGATGCCGTTACGCTGGCGCTTACATACGCTGAAGTGCAGTTTGACAAATTATGGGATGATAAAATATTAAAGGGCTCTCTTTCAGAGTATGATTGGCTGCATCTTCACCACGAGGATTTCACAGGACAATATGACAAATTTTTTTCAAGCTTCGGTGCGGCACCCTGGTATATTAACAGAGTCGCAGAATATACCAAATTCGCAAGGTCTCTCGGTTTTTCCAATGTACGCGAAGAAAAGTTAGAGGTTGCAAAAACAATCCGTAAGTATGTTTCTGACGGAGGTTTTCTATTTGCTATGTGTTCAGCTCCGGAAGCGCTTGATATTTCATTGGCGCTTGAAAAAATTGATTTTATAGCACCTGAAATAGACGGAACGCCAGCCGACCCTGACTTTATGAAAAAAATTGATTATGGAAAATGCCTGATGTTCGAAAATTTTATTGTGTACAGTGATCCGTATTTTAATCCTAAATCCGATATTGATTACAATTTTGTTAATACGGCAGCGCGTAGAGAAGACCAGCCTTTCGAACTTTTTGAATTCTCGGCTAAGTTTGATCAGGTGCCAACAATGCTGACGCAAAACCATAATAAAATTATTAAAGGCTTTCTTGGTATTACCACTGCCTTCACTAAAAACAGGTTAAAAAAAGAATGCCTCGTATTGGGAA
>Ga0209417_1006192_pt1 | contig 12473 bp, 7 predicted proteins | sample RifGroF2_FD_184002 | JGI IMG/M metagenome (GOLD analysis project Ga0209417, IMG submission 184002) | Groundwater microbial communities from Rifle, Colorado, USA - Groundwater F2 (SPAdes) (version 2) | ecosystem: Environmental > Aquatic > Deep subsurface > Groundwater | place: Rifle, Colorado... | reverse complement strand
AAAAAATAAAAAAATAATGCCTACCGTAATAGAAACCTCCGTCGGCCTCGACAGGACAATGCTCGCCCTGCTCTGTCACGCCTATGACGAAGACAGCGCTGAAACAAAAAAAGAGGGAATGCAGGAGGACACCCGCATAGTCCTGAGACTGCCGCCGCGCGTAGCCCCCGTTCAGGCCGCGATACTGCCGCTGGCCAAGAAACTTTCGGAGAACGCTGAAAAACTCTACAAAGACATCAGCCGTTTCTACAGGGCTGAATTCGACGTTACCGGAAGCATCGGCAAGCGTTACCGCAGACAGGATGAAATCGGTACGCCGTATTGCCTGACTTTCGATTTTGATTCTCTGAATGACAACTCCGTTACCGTCAGAGACCGCGACTCCATGAAGCAGGAAAGAGTTTCAACGGACCAGCTGAAAAGTTATCTGGACAAGCTCGTTTACAATATATAATTACATAACTCTAAAAGGGAACGGCAGAACTAATGGAAAAGAAAAAATGGTTTCAGTGGGGTTGTATAACCGTTGCTTCCGTAGCGGCTTCGGCGCTCGTGATATTCCTGCTATGGTACTTTCTGGTTTACGGCAAATCGGGAACGACTCCCCCTGAATTCATAAAGCAGGCCGCTCCTCAAATCGAACAGAAGCAGGAAGATGTCTCAAAGAAAAAACAGAAGGAAGCCGCCGCCCGGGAAGAACAGCTTCCGAATTACGATCTTGACCAGACAGTAATGGGGCTTTTCAGCATAGAACAGGCATTGCAGAAGGCAAAAAACTTTGAGGAGCTGACACCATTCATTCTCCAAAAGGAGTCAGATCTCGTCGCCCCTGAAATACTTGAACTCAAGTACCGCTTTTTCAATATATACAAGAAGCTTCTCCAGTCCAAAGACGAACTTGAAGAAATGAATTCCATATACAATGTAACAAGCGGTTCTCTGCTGGACCTGATATCCACGGTCGATTACACAAAGTTTTCACTCGACCATGAACAGGCCATGAAAATATGGGAAAAAAGATTGAACAGCTCCAAGCTCAGGGATGAGGTTAAAAACCGCATCAGCACTTATCAGGACGAAATGATAAACTTCTATTTCGACTATCTGAAAACTTCCGCTGAATATCTCAAAAAATGGGACAAAATGTGTTCGTTCAGAGACCGCGCCTACCTCGCCGCTTACGAAAGCAACTGGCCGGAAGTAATCAAAAACGCAGGCGCCGCCATCAAACTCGCGCCTTATGAAAAAGAAGCTCATATACTCCTGCCCATGGCAATGCTCGAAAAAGGCGGAGAAACAGACAGCGCCGCCGCTAAAACACTAATTGATGAATACCTGAAACTCCATCAGGGACAGGATGCGCCCGCTTACCTCCTCAGAGGCGTAATAAATCTGAAAAACGGAAATTTTGACAGCGCCATAATAGATTTCGACCAGTCCGCGGCGTATTATCCGAAACAGCAGGAAGCCCTCCTCGACAGGATGAATCTCTACAAAAAACGTAATTTCCTCAATAAATCAAAAGAAGGCAGGATGATACTCAACATCTACTGGGGAATAATGTCCGGCGCGGGTTATTTCAGCCCTGATTTCCAGAAAGCCAGGGCCTGTCTCGAAAAAGGCGAAAAAGACAATGCGCGCACTAAAATCTTCGACCACTTTTTCAGACGCCGCATGCAGGGACAGTGGGATAAAGTGCTCGCCGATTTCCAGTACTGCAACAAATTTCTAAACACTGCCCTCCACGACATAAATGGCGGCGAGCAGCTCAACCTTTCCGTCGAACCGGCGTTTTTTACAAACAGCGTCGTAGTCACAATCACCAACAACAGCAATAAAGACATACATAACATGACAGTGCTTCTCTGTGTGCGTTTCACCGACATGTTTCAGGGAGATTACATATCCTTTCCTGTCGGCGATACAGTGGCCCTCCTGAAAGCAGGCGAAAGCGTAACTGTCGGAAGAAAAAACATCAACGACATAACAAAAGAAAAACTCGGCTCAGTAAAAAAATTCAAGGATATCATAGATTATGCCGCGGTGATTATTTCGGATGAAACTATCACATGGCTTTCATCCAAACCCGCTATGCCGCCGCCAGAGGAAAAAATCGAAAACATGGACCAGCTGAAACGGAAAATCGCCAAGGACGTTGTCAACGTAGTGATTGACGCCGTTACAAACAAAGACACGCCGGCCGAAGAAAACACCAGAAAAAAACAGATTGCCGATGAATTGACCGACATTCTGATAAACAAGCTTTCAGGTGTTCCGGAAAACGAAGCCGATAAAGCGAAGGCTGAAGACATCAAAAGAAAACTCATTAAGGACATCGCCGATATCGCGGTCGATATGATACGCCGGAAAATGGCGGAGGAAAAAGCCTCAGGACATTCCGTCGGAGACTACATGGATAAAGCTAAAAAATACGTTAAAGACATGAGCGACTCTTTCTTCAGCGGGAAAAAAACTCAGGAACCAGCCACGGAAAAAACACAGGAGAAGACTCCTGATACAACAAGTGGAGAAAAAACAGAAAAATGAAAACTTCAATGAGAAAAAAAATGAGCGTATGCATAATAGCCTCTTCCCTGCTTGCGGGTTTTGCCGTAGATTCCATCGCGGCGGAAAAAAAAGACAATCAATGGCTCTGGCCCGATGGCGTAAAGAAAATAAAATACCTCAGCGGCGCGGACAATACCGAACAGCCTGCACTTTTTTACAAACCGGAAAAAAAAGGCCCCCTGCCCCTTCTTGTAGCCCTCCACACATGGTCGGCAGGTTATCTCCAGCCTGAAACAGGCTACGCCAAATGGTGCGTTGACAAAGGCTGGGTTTTCATACATCCCGACTTCAGAGGTTCCAACAAAAAACCTTCCGCGACAGGCTCGGAACTTGTGGTCAAAGACATAATAAGCGCCGTCGAATACGCCAAGAAAAATGCCGACATAGACACTGACCGCATATACCTGATTGGCGGTTCCGGCGGCGGCTACGCGTCATTGCTGATGGCAGGAAGGGCCCCTGAAATATGGGCGGGAGTCTCCGCGTGGGTCCCTATTTTCGATCTCAAAGCATGGCATGAGGAAACTAAAAAAGCGAAGAGAGGATATTTTAAAAATATAGAAGATTCCTGCGGCGGCGCTCCGGGCGCAAGCCCCGCCGTCGATGAACAGTATAAACTCCGTTCGGCATGCACATATATCCAAAACGCGAAAAACGTCCATCTCGACATAAACACCGGCATTCATGACGGACACACCGGAAGCGTTCCCGTAAGCCATTCGCTGAACGCCTTCAACGCCCTCGCCAAAGAACAGGACAAAATCCAGGACAGCGATATAAAATTCATGACTGATAACCAGGGCGTTCCTGAAACTCTGAATCAGAAAATCAGCGATCCCCTCTACGGGAAAAATACGCCTCTTTTCAGAAAAATTTCCGGCAATGCCAGAGTTACGGTATTCGAAGGCGGACACAACACCCTGACTGAAGCCGGGCTCACATGGCTTGAACATCAGAAGAAAAGTCAGCCGCCAGTATGGGATGTCAAGAAAACAAATACAAAGGTGAAATTCACGGAAAAAGATATAAACACAGGTAAGTGAAATAAATATTTCCCATTAAAAATAAAGGTATTTTGCAAGAATGAAAAAGAACAAACTTACAGTAGCGCAGATAGGCTGCGGCGCGTTCGCGGAAGCGCAGGATTTTCCGAACCTGACGAAGAACCCCAAAATCTCTTTGAAATGGTGTTGCGACATATCAAAAGACCGCGCTAAGGAAATGGCGAAAAAATTCAATGTTCCCGAAGTAACAACTGATTTCAACGCGCCGATAAACGACCCGGAAGTCGATATGATAAAAATATCAACTTCCCATGAAGTCCACCTCCCGATTATTGAGGCCGCCGCCAGAAACGGAAAGCATATATTCTGCGAAAAGCCCATGGCGCTGGAAGAAGATGAAGCCTTCAAAATAATAAGCGCCGTCCGCAAAGGAAAAGTAAAACTCTGCGTTGACCTGAACCGCAGGATGGCCCCGTCAATGCACAGTCTGAAAGCAAATTGGCTCAAACACCGCGCCAATCCGAGACATCAGTCGTGGCGCTATGTCGAAGTTGAAAGAGAACTCTTCCCCGAAGAAAAACAGGCACAGTTCCTCGTAAGGGTACAGGATGAAAGCTATTCCTACCGTCTGGTCCATCTCGACCCCATGAAGGGCGGCGGGCTGGTATTCGGCGAAACGGTGCATTGGCTCGATCTGGCATGCTGGCTTTACGCTCCTCAATATCCTGTTGAAATACAGGCTTCCGGCTCCGCGCGCTTCAGCCATTGCATAAACCTGAAATTCTCCGGCGGCGATACCACTACAATACTCTTCAGTTGCGGCGGCACATTTGACTATCCTAAGGAACTCTACGAAATCAGTTCTTCAGGCGCTCTTTTCAGAAATAACTTCTTCGTGGAAAACGAATACTACGGGGTCCCCGGTCTCGACCGCGAACTTTTCCCGATGCAGCACGACCCTCTTAAAAATGTCGGCAAAGAAGGCGGATTTTCCGCTTACATGAAAAAATACGCGGAGAGGGCACAGAAGACAAAAGGCAATATCAAGAACGCCGCTCCTTTCTCCGTTGACAAAGGTCATGAAAACATGCTGAATACATTTGTCGAAGCGATATTGAAGGATAAGCCATCGCCCTGCGATGAAATGGCCGGCTTCATGTCAACATATCTGGCAAAACTGGCGATTAAATCAATAGAACTGAGACAGGCGCTCCCCGTTCCTCTGGATAAGGTAGTCCCCTGCATCCCCTGATTTAACCATAATCTATACTAAAGTCGGTTTTAATATCTACCATTATTGAATATTATGGAAAGTACACTGCTTTTTATAAAAGCGTCAAGTCTGAATATTTTTGATATCAGGCAGATGATTACAAGTATTGCCGCGAGAAGAATGAAACCGGGTTCAGGGACTTTTTCTTCAATGTCAAATTCTTTATTGCTGCTCAGGACTTTCTTTTCAACGGCTTCCAGTTTTTTCCATTGCGAGTCGCGTTCGAGAACTATGTAAGAAGTAAGCGGCGACATGATGCCGGCCTTCTTGCTCTGAGCAACTATTTCAGGGAAAAGTTTATCGGAAAGCGATGGGCGTTTACAGTAGTCGCTGTATTTTTCTTTCAACTGAAGGGCCTGAGCATATAAACTGTTCTCAGGGGGTTTGCCTGAATAGACGCTTACGGCGTCTCTTCTTACTATTCCCATGACAGGATGTGAACTTACGGGATGAAAGTTCATGGTGTTCATCTTTTCAAATTTTCCGTTGTCCAAATCAAAGCGTTTAATTTCATTTTCAGAGGGATTAAAGAAAAGGAAAGAACCCGTTTCCGGCAGAGAGTCGCAGAAGCCGTCAAAACGGCAATCAGCCATCTTCAATTCAGGGTTCCCGGATATGACGGCAAAAACAGGGAAGCTCCCGTCATATGCCTTCCAGCGTAAAATTTCCGTTTTCAATATCCGTTCCGCCATGAAACCTCCCGGCATGACTTTCAAATCAGGAATTTTAAAAGCGGCATCTTCGAGATTAGTTTTTTTCATAACCGTTTCGGGAACGGCTGTCGCAAAAATTATGGAAACATCTTTAATCCCGGTAGCTCCTGATATCCTTTCAACTATAGTATCCCAGGAATTTTTCAGTCTTGTTACGGAGGCTTTTGAAGCATCCACGATAAAACATAAAACGGGCTTTCTGGCAAGTTTGGGCAATGCGGAATTGTCCTGTGGAGAAACTAACCTGAAGGCTCCGGAAGCGGTGGAAGTCCCGGTACTTTCCAGCTTTAGCACATGTTCCGCGATTTTTATTTCAGGAGAAAGACATGACGGATAAAGCAGTTCTATTTGGGAATATCTTGTCTCATTTGCGCTGAAAGGAAAAATATGAAGCCTCAGATGTCCTGTCATGACATAATATAAGAGGCTGGGGTCCTTCCGGACATTTACTATTTTTTCATATATCCATATCGCGCTTTTCTTTTCAAAAATCCGTCCGGGCACAAAAGCAGAATTTATCTTCAGACTGTTGCCGGAAACAAAAACCCAGTCCGGCATATAAATATCAAAGATAGCTTCCTGAGCATTTCTGAAACCATTGTTTTTCACTTTCAAAGTCAGCCTGCATTTTGTTGTGCCGTCACTCAGGCTTTCATATTTTTTATCAATGTTCTCAAGAATAATATCTCTGCCGCGAAATCTCTTCTCCGTATCTGCCCTGGGAGAAGTACTCCAGAAAACATTGCGGCGTGAAATCGCCAGAGGAGGTTTCAGTTTTCCCCCGGTCAGTTTGAAATAAGCGTCATTCAGCTTTGTGTTGGAAAGCGTCATGTTGTTGAAAGCTATCCATTGGTAATACATTGTCAGATAAGGAACATCCACACCCTGCTTGAAATCATAAATTCTTTTAAGAATATCTTTCGTTTCAGTCGCATATCTGGCATTTTGCATGGACTTATCATCATAGTCGGACAAGTAGACGAAGCTGAGCCCCCTTTCCAGAAGAACCCTGTCACGGAAAGCATTAATCGTAACGAACAATGGCAAAACCGACACTCCGGCAATCACCGTCGCAATTACCGGGCCCCTGCCAAAACACGGAGCAAGACTCTTAAAGTCTTCCACCAGTCTCCGCGTATGAACATAGAAAAGTATCAGGGGCGCAAGTATCAGAAATCCCGCTCCCATCGCAAGCAAAGCAGGAATGAAAAGCGGAAGATACGGCAAAAAAACCACAAAGAAATAAACCGTGAACCCGTAACACGCACACCTCGCAAAAAATAGAGGCAGTTCCAGCCGTTTACTTTGAAGAGGAGGTATCAGCAGCAAGAAAGCATTGACCAGTGTCAGCGCATAAACACGCCAGTCCTGAAAATTCGCCGGAAAAGGTATAAGCACATTCAGGATAAGCCCGCCAATCGGAAACACAAACGCCGCAAAAAAAGGAATGAGCCATTTCGAGAGTTTGAATTTTTCAGCCGTTTTATAGATGCTTACGAGCGTCCTTGTAACGGCAATAAGAAAAGCCGCTCCTATCACTATGAATCCCGTAACAATAACAATAATGAAAATCTTTGAGATATATCCATCCCCGGACAAAAAGGAACTTATTGATGATGGAATAATATTTGCCGCGAGATAGAAAAGCGCAGGCAATGCGATAAGCGCAAAAACTGACATCACCAGATTAATAATAACGCTTCTAAAAATGATACTCATACTGATACCGAAAACAGGATGTATTACCGACGACATGAAAAAAGTAAAAATATAGCAGGTGTATTGCCCGGTTGAAAAAACGAATTGATTAACTCCATCCGGTCGTATGCCGTCAAGAAGATTAAGAGATATAACCAATAGCAGTATCTGAAATATAAGCATCCCGATATAAGCCGGTATGTTCCACAGGAGTTTTTTCTTTCTCATGATAAAAGTCAGAACGGAAAACAGTAAAATGTCAAAGAGTATAATCCCTTCAAGCGCCCAGAAAGCCCGCAAATTCTCAGGTTTCATCTCAGTACGAATAAAACTGTAACCGTTCAGAAAAAGGAGGAACAGTATACCAAGAGGAAGCACTACTGTGAGAAGATGCCATTCAGGTTTTCTAACTCCTTCTGACATCGGCTCCGGGAGTTCCGGCGGCTGTTTTCCGCCAGCTATCATAAGCTTGAAGAACAGGATTTTCTTAATCTTTGCGATTATCCTCAAAACTTTTGCTTCGCCATTATCAGACATTTTTCTTCTCCTGTTTTTTTTATCAGATACAAAAGAAATACTCTGGAAACTATCAGTCCCGAGAGAAAAACAAACACTCCAACACTGAGATGAACAGTTTGCGCCGGAATAATGAAAGTGTCCGGAATGAAAAAACGTAACTGCCATAGGGAAACAATCCTGAAAGAATTGCAGACGACAGCAAAAATGAAAGATGCCGGAATTGCCGTTAGAAAGAGGATTTTTCTCTTTTCCCCTTCACTGATCAGGGTGAAGAAAACAAGGGAAAGCAATATGATAAAAAACATAACTCCGGAACATTCAGGGCCGACAAGGAAACACATGGTACCTCTGCTTATTGCGGCCCCTCCGGTTTCCAGCAACACAAAATTTCCATCCGTATAAAGACAGGCAAGCCAGGCCGCCGGAATACAGAAAAGATTATAGAGAAAAACAGGCACAGAAAATATCTTCACGCAAATACCGGCAAATAACATCGGTACTATTCCCAGAAAGGCCAAGTCTTTTTTTGAAGAAAACATATTATGCCTCTGTTAGACAGTTAATATATTTTCTTCTTTTATATATTCCAATGCTTTTTCTATTTACCGAGAGAAAGCCAGACGGCTTTCCATATGCCGCCGATGCCGCCGGGTTCGACGCGAACAATTATAGTCTGGTTTTTATCCGCAGAAAAAGCTTCATCTATGCGTATGCTGAAAGGCAGTTTCCAGTCATCAGGCAAAGTATAAACATGTTTGCCGACTTCTTTGCCGTTGATATAAACCCAACAGGACTTGTCAACAGCGCCGAAAGTCAGATATACTTTTTTATTTCTAAGACTCTCATCGACGTTCAGGTTTATCGCATACCAGCCTATACCGCTGTAAGTCTCAAGCTGTTTTTTTAACTCCTCCGAAATAGCGCCCTGCGCTTTCCATGATTTATTGGTCATTATTCTTTTCCACTTTCCCGCGATATCTGACCATTTTGTTTTCTCCCACGCTTCTTTCAACCCGATATCATTTTCATCGGTTTTAAAATACCATGGCAAAGGCATCTGCCTTAAAGGCGTCAGCTTCTCGCCAAAACTTTGAAGCCATATAAGTCCGCTTACATCGCCGAATTGCTTTTCCAGCGCAAAATAATTTGACCAGTTGATATTAAGCTTGTCTTTATTTTCTATTCTGAAATTCAGGAGTTTCTGTATAGCTTTGAACTTTTCCTGCGGATCTTTGCTGCCGTTTCCGTTATAGGCGCAGATCGCGTCAAAGGTTAATTCCGCCTGTTCAAGCCCCAGCATCAGGGATTTAAGCCGTTCCCTATCCGGTACGGAGGGCACTTTGTCCATTGCACGCGTAAGAATAGCTTTAGTTTTTTCAAAGTCCTCTTTCTTGTAATATTCGGAAAGTTTCCACATCAGTCCTCTTCTGAAATTACCGTAACGCCCGGCTTTGCCTATTTCTTCACGCTGCGGATAAAAGCGTTCATCCCAGACCTTTCTCCAGTAGTGAAAATATTCTTTGACATCATCTTTCGCGGCCCCGAAAGCCGAATAATATTCATTTTCCCACTTTTCAAAAGGTTCTTTCGGGAAACTCTGCGCCCTGGCAAGAGTGTAGTCAGCTATTCCCGAAGTGGGCCAGAAACCGTGCAGGCTGTCGTAGTCAGTACCGAATATCCCGTATTTGGCGGCTACCTTATAATTCTCGAACATTTTCTTTTCAAACCCCGAGGGCAGACCGGTATCTATATGCATGTCATTAGGCCTCAAAAAAAATTCATTAGCGCCGGCGGCTTTCCAGTCGGCATAATATTTATCCAGGTCGTCTATAGGCATAAGCAGTGAAGGGACCATGCCGAGAATAACGCCGGATTCGACTTTTTCTCTTCTCGGGACCAGTTTGTAATCGCTGTAAGCGTACATTATGACTTTCGCGTCAGGTACAAGTTTCCTTGCTTCTTTCAGAATAGTATTCGCAAACCATATATAACGGTCTGAAAGATGCGCGTCAAAAGCTTCGCCCTCTTTTTTTACATCAAGTTTCACGCATTCCGGACACTGGCAGTATCCGCGACTGTCATTCTCACAAACATTTATAACCTTACTGCTGTTTTCAGGGTCCTTTTTATATTTTTCATACCATTCATTTACTATGGCTTTATGCAAGGCTGGATTGCTGACGCACATTTTTATTCTGTCGGGGGCACCCATTGGTTCGCGTTTGCCCTTTTCAGTCAACGCGAAATATTCAGGATGCGTCTTCCCGTATTTATTCCACCATTCGGTAAAACGATGACCGTAACTGAGAATAATGTTTCTCCCCATTTTCATGCGCCTTAACCATGTTTTTTCTTCCAGCTCGTTCTCCATGGCTTCTTTTTCGGAAAGTTGCATTTTTTCAGGAAGTACTGAATTTGCGGCCTTGATGTTTTTGTGTAATAAAACAGGCCTGAAGTGTCTCTGCGCAAGAGGGGGTATCCATGAAAAATTTTTCTCACTTAACACAAGTTCTTTTGACGGTTTGAAAACAATCCCCTTGTCCCCCGGTTCTATCCAGGAAACACCGAATTCGTTCTCAAGGAAAAAATACACCGCGAACAAAGTTCCTGTCCTGTTATATTTTTCTTCAAGCGCTTCCTCTATCGGGGTTTTGGCGCTTTTCGAAATCTTATCCTCTCCATATATGTAGACAGCTTTATCTGTTATTTTATATCTGGCTTCTTCTTTAGCGAGGGCTTTTTTGTCGCCGGAAAAAACAGTTCCCACATATAAAGGAAAAGTATCTGCGGGAATATTGGCGGAATTAATGATTTTGATTTTTTCTCCGGATATCAGCTCAAGGTGTTTTTTAAGTTCATCAGCGGCGAATTTTTTAGCGCCATCGGCTTTTTCGGGAAGCACTATGACAACTTTTGAAAGCGGTATTTTCAGATCATAAGCTTTAACAGTCAATCCCGCAAAAAAAATCAAAGTCATGAGATAAAAATTTCCGCAGAAAAACCGGATGCCTGTTTTTTTCAACATACTGAAACCCTTTCATTTTTTAAATTTGATCAGTAAACATCATAAGTGTCAAAGATACCTTTGCCCTGAATAGAACCTATGCTCGGGGCCTTCGCGTTTTCATAAGAAATCCAACCAACATGAGAATCAAAAAATAAGACGTTGCTGCCGTTTGAATGCCGTGGCGCAAAATTGTTTGAATTTCCTATCTGCCGGGGATTCATGTACGATGGTAATGACGAAACATCAACCAGCCAGGCTTTTCCTGATAAATCTTTAATTCTGTTTAAATTAGCTCTGTAAAAAAGCGGGCTGGAATTGATTTGCACCCCCATAGCGGCCGTACTGGGAGGCGCATATGTTACGGGTACAACACTTGGATAAGAAAACTTCTGGGATGGACAACTAAAAACCGTCGGACTGCTTATCCCCTGTACGGTGTTACCCAGTCTGTAATAATCATATACAGGGATACGGAAAAACGGCGCGAGCACCGCATACCATCCCCCGATACTTGCGCTGGCATAACCGGAAAAACTTTCGCCTTCAGCATATCCGAACGGCAGCCAGCTGTTATAATCCCCTGTATAATCCCCTGTCGCAAAACCTATCTGGCGGAAGTTGCCTTTGCACTTTATCTCATAGGCCTTTTCCCTTGTACTTTTCAAAGCAGGCATAAGCATACTCGCCAATATTGATATAATAGCTATCACTATTAACAATTCAACAATAGTAAAACTCTTACAAAACCCTCGTTTAAAAGCTTTGAACATTTTTCCGTTTTTCCTTTTCATCGCATGTCCTCCACAGCTGGAGATTTAATGTTTCTATTATTTGGAATTCCTAATATTATTTCCTTATATGAATTTCAGGTTTTTCATAAATCTTAAATGGCGTTTTAGTGAAAAGCTCATTCAGGATCAGCTCTGAAATACGCTCGATATTGTGTTCTACCGACGATATGGGAAAGGGACTGCATCTGACAGCGTGTATATTGTTGAAACCGGCAATCGCAATATCCCTTCCTATTTCATAATGCTTTTCCACAAGATATTTCAACCCGCCTACGGCAAAATAGTCATTCAGATAGAACAATGCCCGCACAGAAGGGTCTTTTTCAATTATATCACGTGTCGTTTCATATCCTATGGTAAAAGCGTGTTTATCGAATTCGGAAGATATTTCGAGCAGATTATCTACGGGAACTACATATTTTTTCTGGAGTTCTTCATTAGTTGAATTTTTGAAGATATTTTTGAGAGCGGTAAATCTGCCGGAATAAAAGTTATTTTCAAGAAGCATTTTGAAGTTCACGCGTTTTTCGCTAAGGAAAAACTTCAATATCACCTCAACGGCAGGAACAACATCAAAATTGATGTTTCTCTCAAATACAGAATTATATCCTATGTGAGTTTTAGCGTTTTCATCGAAAATTTTCTGAATCCTCTTATACCCGCGGGGAGAACCGATCATCACAAAATGCTCAACTCCTCTTTGCACCAATTCTTCAACGACCGATATGTTTTCGTTTTCATCAAGGGTAAGAGTAGATACGTAGGACGCATATCCTTTTTGCAGGAGTTTCTCAGACAGAAGCAATATGAGTTTCTGTATATGTTCATCACTGCGGGTGGCCGGGATTGATATTACAATCGCGACAGTCTTTGTTTTAGCGCCCATCATTATCTTATAGC
>Ga0209417_1006191_pt1 | contig 12475 bp, 8 predicted proteins | sample RifGroF2_FD_184002 | JGI IMG/M metagenome (GOLD analysis project Ga0209417, IMG submission 184002) | Groundwater microbial communities from Rifle, Colorado, USA - Groundwater F2 (SPAdes) (version 2) | ecosystem: Environmental > Aquatic > Deep subsurface > Groundwater | place: Rifle, Colorado... | reverse complement strand
TTTCTATAATTATGCAAAAAAAATATTGCACAAAAGTAAAACTGAATCGAATATATACGCAGAATATATGGCATTAGAAAAAGCATCTAAAGTTGTCACTCATTATATAGTTGAAAATTCTAAATACATATACGATAGTATAGTATTATTTGGACCTGAATACAACATTCCTCCGTCTAAAATTATAATAAATTTCATACATGATATTTTATCGGAGTGTATCATAAATTCTAGCAAATTTTTATCTAATGTTTTGAATTGGACTGAATGGAAACGTGCTGTAAAAAGTTCATATATGCAATATTTAATTGAAGATGATTTTCCAGATTCATTTAGACATATAGCTACTACTATGATTTCAGAATTATCATATAATATTTCATTCACTCTTATGAATCATGATGAAGTAGAGTTTAATCAAATATTATCTGACACTCTTTATGTAGGATTGAAAAATATATTAGAAAATATAATGGATGGAATGTTTTCATGTGAATATAATTATTTTGGATTAAAAGATAATGATTACGTAGTACCAAGATATTATTATATTATATCTAATAATGATTTCAATGAAGAAGATTTAAATATAAATGATTTTATCACATATGATCCTAATAATATGTATGACGACGTCATCAAATTAGCAAATAGAGTTTTTCCATTACGATTAGAATCTATTTATTATTATGAAGAAAATGGATATATAGGATTATATGATGACATGGTAGATAGAATTAAAGATGAATATTATCAACAGTTTGAAGATAGGGCAGACGTTGATTTAAATCAAGAAGATACTAGAAAATTTGTTATATCTAAATCAATTAAAAAAGCAAGTTATCTATCTTTATATAAAATATCTAATGATTTTATAAAATGTAATCACGATACAAACTCAATTATATTATTAAATCACATCATACATGATATTTTAATTAATTGTATTTTAAATAATTCATATGATATAGGATATATCATAGGAGAAGAAAATTGGAAGGATATTATATCTGAATCAGTACAAATATTTTATGATGAAAACATAATTGTTGATATTAATGAATTTAATAAAATATTCTTTAAGATATTTCCAGATATTGTAAAAAATGTAATGGTAGATCATGGTGTAGATCAAAATAGATTTGTAATAATACAAGCTATTCTTGAAATAATTATAGAATCATTAAAACCAATAACCAAACATTCACAATCTGATTTCAATATATATAATATAGATTATTCAGAATCAAATTATATAAGAATATTTTTAGGAGTAGTTGCAATAATACCACATATTCCTTCATATCTAAGCATACCTGAAAACATCAAAAATTTAAATCAAATATGTACTGCTATACCAGAACAGGACGTGAGTGTGATAATAGATGAAGAAATTCAAAGAAATATGCTTCCAGAACGATTATTTTCTGTTATAGGTAGTGGTGGATTATTTAAACCATTAAAAATTGAACATATAAATCACGACATAATACCAGAATATGTTGATAGATTTATTAAATATTATTTCTCAACTAATGATGTAAAAGATTTTTTAACTATTAATATATATGTAATTGACTTATATCAATTTATGTTAAAAAATATATATTTAATTTATAAAAATATTTTTTATGAACATTTCATTAATATTGATACCGAATCAGCGATAGAAAAAGCTGAAAATTGTGCATATGAAAAAGCATCTCATATAGCTATTAGTCATATATACAATAATATACAGTTTTATTATGATGATTCTGATCCTGATATGATGATAGAAGATTTAAGATTTGAATTCATGTTTGGAAATTTACCTACTTTTATATTTGATACTAGTATATTAAATAGACGATTTTTTCAATCTAATTTATTAATTTATGTATTAAAATTAACTTATGAATTAATCATAGATGAAGTTCGTAACCCAGACATAATTATGTTAGAAAATATGATGAAAAATATTTTTCCAGATGAATTTGCGTATCAAATGGATATACAACCAGATATAATAATTAGTGAAAATTTAATTGAAATTGATGAAGATACACGTATGAATAATATAAAGCGCTCAATTGAGTCAGTTATAACCAAAATATTTTATGATATTAAATTAGATAATGATAATATTTTATATCCTATAAGAAATAATGATTATGATAAAGAATATTATAATATTTTATTAGGACAATTGCTATTAGAACCTAATGAATCACCAATTAGAATATTAGATGAAGAAGATATGATCGCCCCTCATCCATATATAGAAAATCTGGACCAAAGAATTCCAATAATTCCAGTTCAAAGGATTCCAATAATTCCTGCCCATGTTGTTGAAGATCCTGAAATAATTAGATTGAGAGAAAATGCAGTTAGATGTATCAATAAAACTATAATAACTTCAGATGAATTTAAAGATTTAAATCCCAATATTCTTCAAGATGAATATATACACATGTCAAATAATTCATGTTTTCTTATTAGTGAATTGAACATATTACTTAAAACTAATAATTATAATAATATGTTCAATGAAAAACAAATATGGGAACGGATCGATGATGTTGATAAAATAATAAATCATCCATTAGTTGATCATGAAGTTAGAACACACCTTTTACAATTAAAAGAAACTATATCTCATATGGACACGTTCGTCGAAGAAAATATAGAATTTATATCTAAATTGGGGCATTATGGATATAAAATGTTAACAGATTATACAAATGAAACTGACCCAGATGAAACTAAACATTTTATACACGCACAGCGTGTATTAGCTAAAATAGCTAATTATAGGGGACAACTATCCAGTATTAATAAACTTAAATTTGATAATTTGGGATATGAAACCTCACAGAAATTAAGTTATCTTTATTCTGGCAGAGATGAATGTGTGCACGGATTGGGCTTTGTTGTAATCAATATATATTTTTCTATTTTATCACATTTGTTTATAAACGATCAAGAATTATATAACCATATGATCAATAACAAAAATAATTTTAATTATAAAACATTATCATTGCAAATATCTGATGAAAAATATATGATTATTACTTTTAAAGAAATATTAATACTTGAAACTAATAACATATATTGGAATTCTATTAATAAAAAATCTGTTAGGTATATTATTGATAATACAATTGATTTATTTGCACAATTAATTAAAGATAATCTCGCATTATAATAAATTTCCAAGGAATAATAAACATTTATTACAAAAATGTTTATTTTTTGGAATAAATTTTCAATGATAAAATGCCATATAATTTGTTTGGAGAAGCAATGTCACCATATTTTGTAATATATTATCCTGATACACAATCTAGAAGTGAAAAAGTTGCAATGTTTGATCTTGATTGGACTTTAATACATCCTACAAAAGGACAAAGATCAAAAGTTGGAGATTATTATATGCTACCAGAAAGATCTAAAAAACTTAAAGAATTAAAAGATCAAGGTTATGATATAGTCATATTTACTAGTTGGACCCAGAAATATGATTTAGATTTTATACGGGGAAAAATAGATTATTTCTTTACTATGTTATCAACGGAATTAGGAGAACATTTTGATTGTTTTGTGTTTTGTATTGTTAATAGTTCCATTTCAAAACCTAATAAATATACTTTTGATTATTATTATTCATACTACAATAATAATTTAAAATTAGATCAATCTTTCTATTGTGGAGATGCAGCTGGAAGAACTCATATTGATTCATTATATAATTATCCGTTTAGAATTGATTATTCAAATGTTGATAGAGAATTTGCGAATAATATAAATGTTGAATTTAAAGTTCCCGAACAAGTATTTCCTCACGAGGATTTAATGATTCCATATGGATGTAGAGAAATAGTGTTAATGATGGGAATGCCAGGATCTGGAAAAACATGGATATCAAAAGATTTTTTTGTAGATCGCTGTGGATATAAGATAGTTCAACAATCATTTTTAAAAACATATGAAAAATGTATTAGAACAACTGAATACTATTTAAATCAAGGATATAGTGTTGTTGTTGACAATACCAATCCCGGTTTAGAAACAAGAATGGGATATGTTAGAATATCACAACGTTTGCAAATACCAATAAGATTAATTTATGTTGCAGAAGACGGACATACTGTAAATTCTCAAAGACCAGATCCTGTACCAGAAATGGCATATTATAGATATTATAATAATTTAGTGTATCCTTCAACTCAAGAAGGATATTATCAATTAATAATATGGTGGGCTAAAGAATCTGATTCATTTGTAAGTCCTGATACAGAAGATATTAATTCTCATATACCAACTGGAAATATTCCAACAACCACAAACGAAATAGTTCTTTCATTTGAATAAAATATATCATATGATATATTTTAGTTTTTTCATTTTTAGAAAAATTAAACTACGGTTTTTGTACCTCCTCCATATGGTAATGCTAAATGCCCGAGTTCCGGATCTTCAACAGATAATATGTATGAATTAACTGAATTTTCAAAAGTTCCGATATTTTTTTCATCAAAATATAAAGTCGTTAATAATCGTCCAAATTTATCTCTACCATTGTCGATATCATTATTTTTATGTATCAAATTTCCTTCTAAATCTCTATTTTCAAATACTGCATAAAGTATATTATCATAATTTTTTAACAAAATTTTTAATATTTCAATTATACGTTTTCCTTTTTCAGTATTTTTTTCTGCCGCATCTATACTATTTAATCGTATTCTTTCTTTTATAAATGTATACGAATCACCTTTAGATATAATAACATTATTATTTTTGAGATCATTTGCATGAATGAATAATATTATATCAAAAGTATCACCATCAATTATATGTGTAATTTTTATCTTGCTGGACAATCCTATAAAAGAATACATTTTTAAATTTTCAATATCTTCTAATTCCAACTTAGAAACGTCCCCAGTTTTAAACATCTTGCGTCGTCTCCATTTATATAAAAATGGAAAACAGCACGTTTTAAAAGATCTTGTTTTTGATTCTGATACTTCTAATTTTTTATTTTGATGATATCGTTCAAATTCTTCAACATCTGCAAAATCACCACATACTCTATATAATTCAGAATATTTATTTTTAGGATATTTTTTTGTATTATATCTACCAGTAGATATATTATACCATTTATCTTCTTTTAAAATGAAATTAACTGCTTTAATCGGATTATAAATCAAATTGCTATCCATTTAATTATAAACATAATTTTTCATTAGATCATTATTTTACATAAGAAAATGAGTATCAAGAATTTTTTAGACATAATCGATCTTGATTATCAAACATCTGAAGAAATATTAGAATTATATGATTCAATTATAATAAATGATTATATGAATGAATTATTGCACAATGATATGACTATACTTGAAATATTTTATTTACGGTTCGAAATATTATATGGAAAAGAATATTACTCAGTAGATCTAATTTTAGATGATGATTATTTTGTATTTATATTTTCTGATGTATTATTTAAATCAAATTCTGGTAAAAATTTTTTCAAAAGAAAAATCGAAATTTATAATGCATATTTTAAATGGTTATTTAATAAATATGTAATGAATCTGTCTGAAATTAAAAATTCTCATCAATACATGAAAGAAAACATAACTATTTTTGAAAATATTTTAAATAAAATATTACCAATTTCATATGAAGATATTAAAAATATTAATTTTTCTAGATTTAATTCTCATAAATATGGACCATTATTTCCAGATGATAAAAATGATATTAATTTTAAAGATACGATACATCATTCACACGATGATAATATATCTATATTAAATCCAAAACAAGAATATCCATTTGATTATGAAACTGCTATCGAATTTGTAAAATTATTTAGCAATGATATTGAACGTGAAATATATACAATTTTAGTAAAAAACACTGTACATATATCATTTAATCTATTTATTAAACATTTATATTTAATAGCTATAGATATATTAAATAATGGATTGTCTGAACAGAGAATAGTAATACTTATTGATTATATATTCAAATCTTCAGGATGGTGTTTATATCTTATATGGAATATAATAGAGCCAGTAGTTCATGATATTATAAAATATAAAGATATATTAAATTATTTAAACACTGATGATGGATTTATATTTATATATCTTGATGATTGTCTTTATACAGGATCACAATTTTCACAAATGTTTATAACTAGTACAATAATACATAGAATAGATAGATCTAATTCAAAAATTATATTTTGTATCCCATATTTTAATGTAACATCTCCGACAATTAGTATATTAGATAGTAAAAATGTTAATATAACTTATTGTTCTCTTGGATTGATAAATTTAGAGAAATTAACAGGAATGTCTGATAAAGAATATAATAATGTTTTTTTGACTCTTAAATCAGTTCCTATATATTTTGATCATAAAATAGCATCTAATATATCGACCCCGCAAAAATTTTATACTTTAGGAGATAAAAATAATAGTAAATGCATGATATATGGATGCTCAAATTATTATTCCAAATATTCTGAAGATGAAACAATAGGTATTTTAGAAAATAATAGAGACAAAACTGACGATTTAGCTATCGTATTATTTCCAAATGATATATGTCCACCTCCACATTATAAAACTAATCCAATAATGTTAGATGGTTTACCTTGTGCAATGTTATATTATATGAATTTTAACAATGTTAAAATATTATTAGAAAATATAAAATTTATAGAGTTAGATTATGAATCAAAAGCTTTAATAGCATATTTATTCTCTCATTATTTATTCACCCCATTTATATCGAGATATTATAAAAATATTGAAGAATTTATGGATATAATTAATAAATTTAAAACAATACTTATAAAAGATAATTATGAACATGCAATGCTAAAAAATTTATATTTATATTATATCAAAAAATATTTGTTTAGAATTGATTCGGATTTAATTCTTAATGTTAAATCTGAAGGAATTCGCGCCGATTTTATAGGATTAGTTAAACGTGTAAAATATTTTAGAGAACTTGAAGAATTAGTAAACGTTCTTAATAGAATTGATAATTATGTATATATTCGCATACTTAATGATATAGGAAATATAAATTATGTTAGAAAAATATTAGATTCTAATATTAAAAATATAGAAAAATTTTATGATGCATATATGATATGCCAAAGATTTTTCACTATTTTATTGAAAAAATATTCGTATTCTGTTGAAGAATCAAACGATAGATTTCTTTCTTTTTATTCTGAATCAAAAATATTTATGTGGTTAGAAGATGAAGAAATAGAAACATTATACAATAAAGTATATCATGATGTGTATAAAGATGATCCATTTTTGATATTTGAAAATGCAATTAGTTATATAACAAATGTATATAATGAAAATAAAAATAAAAATCCTAATATAGAACCTTATCATATTAGAAAATATTTAATTGAATAATGGATAATTATCATTTGATCCTGTTTCTGTTTCTGTAGAATTGAAATTTTCTTGCATTAAATTACTTCTAATATTTATTTTCTTCCATTTTAAATAATTATTATATTCTGAATAATATTTATGTTTTAATTTAATAGATAAATTTTTATATTGTTGTTCTGTTTCAATCATTGCATCATGAATTGTTATATAATCGCTTGACAATTTAAAACTAGATTCATTATAATATTGACTATAATAATTCCATGTATCATATGAATTAATAAAATCTTTCTCTTCTAATGATAAACAACATCCCATTTTTTTTCATTATATTTATTATCAAAGAATAAATATCATATGATATTTATTATATTTGTAATGTCATTATTCAATTAAGTTTCCACCATTTGTAAAATGCATATATCATGATTATTTCGATAACTAAAGCTGGTACTAATAGGAAGAAACTAAGTTTATCGACAAACCATGCAAAGAACATCTGTACTGCTAATACAATCGGCAAAAGGAACGATAGCCAGAAACACCATTGGAATTTCTGTGAATACATCGCTAACCATCCAATGATAAGAACCAATGCTATTTGAACGAAATATGTAATTCTGAATATCCATAAACGTAATTTTTCAACTGGATTTCCTTGTACAGCACGATCAAGTCTGTAGGATCCTACAAAGTAAAGGAAGAAAACAGCGATAAGAATAATTCCTGTTACCCATTTATTAGGTACCCATGTTGGGCTTTCCGTTGACGTATAAGCGCTTGCCTTATATTTATACATATATAAGAATAATAAAATAAGAGCAACTGCTGCTAGAGTAATAAGATAAATCCACATCCACTTGTCAGATAAAAATTTGCTGACTGGTTGCTCTAATTTTTCTTTGACCCCTTCTACAGGTTTTGTCAATCTTTTAAATCTCGGAGATGTTCTTGTTTCAACTTCAGTTTCTGCCATTTTTATATTGTGATAAAATTTTAAAAATCTTTTACAATCTTCCTCCGATCTTTCTCATCAAATTTTCAAGATTTTCAAAATTTTCAAATGAAATAGATATATTTTTGTCATCATATTTCAATATATTAATATTAGAATTTATTGAATTATTAATAAAATGTATTATATTAGTTGTTGAAATGATATCTAATGTTTCGATATTATTGAGTCTATCAAACAAAAACGATACTCTATCTTTAATTAAATAATTACATTCCCAAGTTGGTATAAGTAACATATCTTGCTCATCCAATTTAAATTCTTTTATAAATTCATCTTTATCAATATCATTAAATTTTAATAATATATTTTTCGGAATAACTCCATTTTTATAATATTTATATATTAAATCTTCTAATTTTGATTCTATATCGACTAATTCATTAGTAAAACATCGTTTATCTAAATTCGCGATTAATAATATCTCTTCATTATATTCAACTGTTAAAATATTACATAAAATATCAATGTTATCATCGTTTTTAATATGTAATAATATTTCATGTATAATTTTATCTATAACATTTTCAATCCACCAATATGGAACATCATATAATTTAGAAATTTCATTTAAACTATATAATATTATATAATTAGGAAATAAATTTTCACTTTCATTAATTTTAATATTAAGTTTATCAATAACTTCTTTGTTACATTTTTTAATAGTTCCATCAATATTTCTAAATGTTAATAATATTTTATTTTCTTCCATTATAGAATCTGATCTGCTCCAAGTTATTATCGAATCTTTAAAAATTTCTTGATAAAGTAATTTTAATTTGCTTTTAATACATAACAATTCATATGGTGAATAGTTAGGATCTGTTAATACTTCACCTGAAACTGTTTCTTCATATGATGGATCTTTATATTTAGTTAATATTTTGAGATCATAATTGTCCATTTTTAAATATTATTTTAAAGTAAAAAGTATATTTAAAAATGGATAAAGATATCATCGTCTTGTCGAAAGTTATCGTTTCTGGCAAGATCGACTTTAATACTCCTTTATGCGTTTTAAAAGATATTTTAAAATCATATTGTTTTAAAATAGATGCAGATAAATTAAAATCTGACGAACGAGAAACCGTCAAACATAATGGAAAAATAATAAATATACGAGTTTGTGATCGTTATATACGATCGATGATAAAAGCGATCAATAAAACTTCTCCACATGTTATTACATTTCCAATTGAAGAAGATGCAAAAAAAACTATAGCAAAATTTTTTAATTGTGAAATTGATGATGAAAAAATAAATAATAATCTTTTAATGCTATATTGTGCTCAACGATCTGTATTATATGACAAATATAAATGTTGTGATATCAGTGTATCTATTAAATACGGTTTAATTCTTAGAAATACATCATATGATGGATTTTCACAAGATATTTCCGAAGATGATATTAATTATATATTTAAGGAATATGAATCTGAAATTAAATTGGTATTTATATATAAAAATAAATTCGTTAAATTGATAGATGTGATACCTATCAATGAAGACAATTTACAAATAGAATATAATAAAATGCAATCTTCAGAAATTTATGATTATAAACAAAATAATATATCTACTATAATATATGCTATGTATACATATAGATTAGATTTAACATCATGTGATTCTGATGTGTTATTAACTATAAATTATAAATTTATGACAACAAATCCAGAAAAACATATATATACTATGACACTAAGATATAATCCATTGCTTAAAAAATTTTATACATATGATGAACGTAGGAATTTCGCATATACATTTAATGTCCCGATGATAGATAATATCGAAATGTTTTGGGAATCTATCGATATGGTAATTTTAACTGAAAAGACATTTTATTTACCAGGTGAGATATATGTAGATATTGATCAAAATTTGAAAACTATATCTTTAGATTCAATGAAAGAAATACCATTGAATGAAATTGTATATTATGGATTGTGGTATACTAAAGAATTAGTTCCGATGTCTTACGAAGATCTTTTAATGACATTTAATGTAAAAGGAGATTTTATAAATCCATACACAAATATTCGTTCCGAATTTTCATTGAAATCAATGAAACGTTTAGAGCGAATATGTCCAAATCAACAGTTAAGAAAGAAAATAAAAGATATATTCACTGAGAAATCATTTCTAACTTCTGAAATAGAAGAATTTAAAAACGACGTAATAGATGATACTGATAAACAATTTATTTATGATTATTTCATTAAATTTATGGAATTAGGATTTTATATGAGAAGTTGGGACGGCCAGAGTAATTATCCACTTTCATCAGAAGACACATCTGTCGCCGATCAATCATTAATAGATATGAGAACTGGAATTCAATTTGAAAAATTAAATGATCATCTTAATACTCATGAAAATATAGATTTAAAAAGGAAATTGTATAATTTACCAATAGTATCATTTAATAACCAATCTAAAGAATTTATAATAGCTTCTGGAGACGGTAGAGAAACTATATCAGGAATTTTAGATATCGTGTTCTCTGATAGAAGAAATGTTGAAATTAATTCTTGTATACGTATGTCATCAAATTACATATGTATAACTGCACATTATTATATCACCACTTTATTTAGAAAATCTCCTCCTTTTTCAATTGAACAACTGAAATATATTTCTTAAATACTATATTTTAATCAAAAACAATCGTCGGTTGTACACAATTAAGAAGTGCTTGAAGATTAGATATATATTGACTCTGACCCTCGTTATCTAAAAATGCAGGTAAAACTGTGTTTACAAGTACATAATCAATGATATATCTGGGATTATCTTTTACTACAGATTTTAAATTATCTATTTTGAATATTTCTCTACAACGTTGATATCTTAAATTTTCAACATCTTCTAAAGTGACATTCATGTTACTTAAAGATGTTTCAATATTTCCAAATGTATATATTTTATCATATGATCTAGCAGGCCCTACATTTTTAATATTTTTATTAAAATCACATCCTGACATTATACAAATATCAATTAATTGATCGTGAGTAAGATTTAAACCATTAAGAAGTGTTGGCAAATGTATATATTCGCATATTTGACATCTATTACCGTCATAATTTTCTTCACTTATTTTATATACTGAAAATTCTGCACCATATGGTAATGTATCAATATCTGCACTATAAACAAAATCAGCGAATCCGAAATTACATAATGCTACACATGTTTTTTCTCCGTCGTGTGTTGCTCTAACAGTAGGTACTCCAATTGATTTAAATAAATTATAAAGCTTATCTCTAAGTTCAAACGGAAGATCTAAATATCTTCCAACTATTTTTGACGCGTCAGTTTCTGAATATGATAATTGGGAAACTATACTTTCTGGTGTTAAAGAACCAGAAGGAATTGATCTTATTTTTTCTATCTCTTTTTTAGCATTTTCTCTATTGGTCATACGAACTAAATTTCTTGCTTCAATCGTTTCCATTTTATCATCCAATGGAGGTCCGTCAAACACACATATAGGTATTATTTCATGCTTTAAAAACATTATCAATTTATTAATACACATGCCGATCCAGTTCTTTTCCATCCTTTTTGTATCTAAATCTTGAAACATAAGATTTGTTTCAGATACACATTGTTTTTTCGCGATAGCCATATTTGCATACATAATACAACTAAAATCTATAGCCACTCTTTTATATTTAAAAAATGTTAAAGGGCATAAACCAAATGCCTGAGGTACTTTTTTCTTTAAAAATGGTTTAAAACTGGTGATTCCCATCGTTTTATTATAAAATTAATTCTTTTAATATCATTTTTTATTTTATACGATATAAATTTGTTCATAAATGTTAGAAATGAGACCAATTTTCATTGTTTTTTTCTTGAAACGAATTATAAACATATTATTATTATATTTAGACAAATCTATTCTAATAATTTATGGATGATCATCAATGATTGTTTTATTTTTACGGCTGGAATTATATTATTCATTATATAATTTCAAATTTAATTTATTTTTAATATATTA
>Ga0209417_1006190_pt1 | contig 12475 bp, 7 predicted proteins | sample RifGroF2_FD_184002 | JGI IMG/M metagenome (GOLD analysis project Ga0209417, IMG submission 184002) | Groundwater microbial communities from Rifle, Colorado, USA - Groundwater F2 (SPAdes) (version 2) | ecosystem: Environmental > Aquatic > Deep subsurface > Groundwater | place: Rifle, Colorado... | reverse complement strand
CCACAAGGTCATGGAACCGGAACATACTGCCTATCAGGGTTCTGAACATGCAAATGTTGCATGTGTGGAGTGTCACGTTGGTGCCGGCGCCGACTGGTATGTTAAATCGAAACTCTCCGGGCTGCGGCAAGTTTGGGCGGTAATCACCAATACATACCCCCACCCGATCCCGACTCCAATTGTCGACCTGAGGCCTGCCAGGGAGACCTGTGAACATTGCCACTGGCCGGCGAAGTTCTATGCGCACAAACTGGTATCGGAAAAACATTACCTGGCCGATTCAGCCAATACAGAATGGAATATCGACCTGCGAATGAAAATAGCCGCCTCACACAGTGCACTAGGTAATACAGGCGGCATCCACTGGCATATCAATCCAAATGTGAAAATTGAATATGTCGATGCAACCGGCGACCGTGAAAACCTTCCCTGGGTTCGCAGCATAAACCTGGCAACCGGCGACACCACAATCTATATAGATACCGAGAATCCAGCCAGTGATTCAGTAATGAATGCAAGCGAGCCCCGGACCATGGACTGTATGGATTGCCACACCCGGCCTTCACACAAATACCGGACACCACAATCTTTTGTTGATGAAGCGATTGCAGCTGGTGAAATATCTGTCACCCTGCCAGAAATCAAGAAAATCAGCATGGAAGTCCTCCGGACAGAATATTTTAACCGCCAGGGTGCCCAGGACACCATCCGTCAAGCCATCGATGCTTTTTACAAGGATACCTATCCCGATATTTATGCGAGCCGGAAAGCTGATGTGGATCAGGCAATTGCAGGGATTCTGGCCGGATATGCCAAAAACATCTTTCCGGAAATGAAAGCCAGCTGGGATGCCTACCCGGATCATATCGGACATATCGAATACGGCGGATGCTTCCGCTGTCATAACGACAAGCACCAGAGTGAATCAGGAAAAGTAATCTCACGCGACTGCAACCTTTGCCACAATATTATGACCCAGGGGACACCCCAGAGTCTGGAGGTAGCGCCTTTTAATGGTAATCTCGATTTCAGGCATCCCGTTGACATTGAGGATGCATGGAAAGAGATGGCGTGTACGGAGTGCCACAGAAAATTGTACTAAGGCACAAGGCGCAAGGCTCAAGGCGCAAGGCACAAGATGGAAGGCACAAGGCGCAAGGCGCAAGTAAGTAAGTTAAGTAACAAGGAAGGGCAGAAGTAGTTTCTGCCCCTATCCGCCAACGCTGGCCTGCAATCCAAAATCTGCGAAAATCGCGATCGCACGGCTGATCTCCTCCCCTCCAGGTTCGGATAGGCCCGTCAGATCATAGGCCTGCCCCAGTTTGTTATGCTTATTGATGGCGATATTGTGATAAACCAGCAGGTTTACGGGCTTTGGCGGACCCGCCAGGGCAGCGATAAAGGCAGCAGTTTCCCGGATGTTCTCTTCATCCGTATTGACCCCCTGTATTAATGGTATCCTGATATTGATTTCTGCACCTGATTCAGCCAGAATCTTCAGGTTTGAGAGAATCTTTTCATTGCTTACACCTGTGTATTTCATGTGTTTAGCCGGATCCATGATTTTAAGGTCATAGAGAAACAGGTCGGTCCGCTTTGAGACTTTCAGTAGGATTTCTGTTTTTACAAAGCCCGATGTGTCCACTGCCCGGTGGATCCCTTCGCGGCCACAGGCATCCAGCAGTTCAATCAAAAAGTCGGGTTGCAACAGGGGCTCACCCCCCGAGATGGTGATCCCGCCTTCCGACTGGTCCATCATCACCGTTTCCCGCCTCACCACTTTCATCACCTCCTCCACGGTTGCCGGCCGGCCCGACATCTCCATCGCCTTCGTTGGACATACATCCGCACAAATCCCGCACAGGTTGCAGGCAATATGATCGGTAACAATCCCGTCCGAGGTAAGTATCAGGGCATTCTGCGGGCAATTCTCCACACAGGTGCCGCACCCGATGCACTTCGATTTCGAGTACATCTTCTGCGTATGCGGCGAGATACTCTCCGGATTATGGCACCACAGGCAATTCAACGGGCATCCCTTGAGGAAAACCGTTATCCTGATGCCCGGACCGTCGTTGATGGAATAGGGCTTTATGTCGAAGAGGAGGGCCTGGGGCATGTTGATGGTTACGGGTTGCTCGTTACTGGTTGCCGGTTACCGGTTGAAAGTATCCACCCCCTGGCCCCCTCCCTCGACCAGGGGGGGGTATGAGCACTGGCGTCACATCGGAGCAAAGCCCCTCCCTGGTCGAGGGAGGGGTTGGGGTGGGTATGTTCACTAGCAGTCATATTTAAAGTTTTTCGTTTTGCGTCCTCTCGATGACTTCGATCTGAAGATCATCATTCATATCGTTGAAATAGTCGCTGTAGCCGGCCATACGTACAAGAAGATCTTTGTACTCTTCGGGAGTTTGTCGGGCGGCCATCAGGGTGGCGGTGTCAACGATGTTGAACTGAACATGGTGTCCGCCGAGGGTGAAATAGCTGCGGATCAGCTGCCCCAGCTTGGTGATATCCTGATCACGTTTCAGCAGGCTTGGCAGGAAACGCAGGGTCAGCAGGGTTCCGCCTGATTTGGTCTGGTCGAGTTTCGACAACGACCGGATTACGGCAGTCGGGCCATGGGTGTCGCAACCGTGCGAGGGCGAGGTTCCGTCGGAGATCGATTTCCCGGCCAGCCTGCCATTCGGCATGGCACCCAAAACCTTGCCGAAATAGATATGGCAGGTGGTGGAAAGCATGTTCAGGTGGAAAGTTTCGCCCTTTGTGTTGGGCTTGCCATCAATGGCTTTATAAAGATCCTCATAAACGCGCACGGCAATGTTATCGGCATAATCATCATCGTTGCCAAAGAACGGTGTACGATTCAGGATAAATTGGCGCAGCTTCTCCTCGCCGGCGAAGTTTTTAGCAACGGCGACGAGAATTGCATCCATTGTATGTGTCTTATTCTCAAACACATGCTTTTTAAGAACAGAAAGGCCGTCGGTAACCGTGCCCAAACCTGTGCACTGAATGTAATTGGTGTTATACCGCGGGCCGCCATCATAATAGTCCTTCCCTTTCGCGATACAGTCGTCGATGACCACCGACAGAAACGTAGCCGGGGCATTCTTCGCAAACATCCGGTCGATATAATTGCTAACCCTGATTTTAGTTTCGGTGATAAAATTCAGCTGTTTCAGGAAAGCCTGATAGAGCTCCTCATAATCCCTGAAATCCCTTGGATCGCCGCAGTCGATACCTGCGCGCTTTCCGGTCACCGGGTCGATCCCACGGTTCAGCGTGATTTCCAGCACTTTCGGAACATTGAGGTATCCGGTCAGCAGAAAAGCTTCCTTGCCGAAAGCACCCACCTCGATACATCCTGAGCAACCGCCCTCACGGGCATCCTTAATGGTTTTACCCATACCCACCATTTCCATGACATAGACATCGGGATTAAAAACCGATGGGTATCCATGTCCCTGGCGGATTACGCGGCAGGCGGCATTCAGGAATTTATCCGGAGTTTTTGAGCTGATATGCACGGAGTTGCCGGGCTGAAGGACATGGAGTTCCTCAACAACCTCCAGGAGTAGGTAGGAAACCTCACTAACCCCGTCGGAGCCATCGGATTTCACACCCCCGATATTGATGTTGGTGAAGTCATTGTAGGTGCCGCTCTCCCGTGCAGTAATGCCCACTTTCGGGGGTGCCGGATGGTTGTTCACCTTGATCCAGAAGCAGGAAACCAGCTCCTTGGCCTCATCGCGGGTTAATGTTCCGGTACCGGTTTCCCTCTCGTAAAACGGGGCCAGGTGCTGATCAAAGTGCCCCGGGTTCATGGCATCCCAACCGTTCAGTTCGGTGATGGTTCCCAGATGGATGAACCAGTACATCTGGATGGCTTCCCGGAAAGTGCGCGGGGCATGGGCAGGAACCCACCGGCACACCTCGGCAATTTTCAGCAGTTCGGCTTTCCGCTGCGGATCCTTTTCGCTTTTCGCCAGTTCTTCGGCTTTTTCGGCGTGACGGGTGCCGAAAACGATGATCGCGTCGCAGGAGATATCCATGGCCTTTAGCTGCTCGGCCTTATCGGTAGCCTCCGGATCGTTCATGTAATCAAGCGAATCCAGATGGGCTTTAATATCATTCTTGAAATCCAGCATCCCCTTCACATAGATCTTTCCATCAAGCACGGTGTGCCCCGGTGCCCGCTGCTCCATGAATTCGGTAAAAACCCCGGCTTCATAAGCCTGCCGCCACTCTTCCGGTACATGGCTGAAGATTCGCTCCCGCATGGTTCGTCCTTCCCAATAGGGAATCACCTCTTTCTCATATATCCCGATATCTTTCGGATCCACACGGTAGTGCTGCTGGTCGCGGCTATTGAGCACCTCGAAATCCTCCACGGAATGGCAGTTCAGTTCCGGGAAAGTAGGCACCGCCTTTGGTTTTGGTCCGCGCTCCCCTACAATAAGCTCGTCATCACCAATATAGATCTCCTTTTTACTGCAATGATCCAGGAATTGCAGAGCCCGCATCATCGGGACTGAATACTTGCCGTTGTTTTCCTTGTAAAAGGCGGTCTGATGAAGAGCCCTTTCAATGGTGATCGAGGGCTCGGTTTCCACGCTGAGCTTTCGCAGACGCTGGATGCGCGGATTCATGCCGGGACCGATGGCATTGGGATGGGGCTGGTAGAAGTTGCCTTCGGCGTTGGGTTTGCGCTCGGGACTATTTGATGAGGTCATGGTAAAAAAGGTTGTGAAGGTAGAGAAGGTTGAGAAGGTTGAGTAGGGAAGAAGGGCGCTGCCTTCAATCGTAAATCGTAAATCGTAAATGTGTTCCGTCGGTCGTCCGTCATCGGTCGTCCGTCGTCAACCGCCTAAAGCATCAGGCAGTTAAACAGGCATCGGTATGCCTTCAGGAGGGTGCTGTGTGCGCGGGGGTACATGTTGGGAACAAAGGTAATACAGAAGTGGCGGATATGTATGTCCCTGAAGAGAAAAGTTTCCGTTTGCCGGTTAAGAGGAGGTTGCCGGTTGCCAGTTACCAGTTGCCGGTTAGGTCGCCAGAACTGTCATTCCGGTGAAAGCCGGAATCCCCCGCACCCCCACACCCACACTCACACTCACCCCCACTTCAACCACTTCCTTATAATTTTTCCGCGGATGCTTCGTAGGGGCGACCCTTGCGGTCGCCCTCTATCAACAGGATGCCATCGCTGTGGCCCTTACCATTTGCATGGCGACCGCAAGGGTCGCCCCTACCAAACATTAATCTTACCACAAGGTGGGTGTGGGTGTGAGTGTGGGTGTGAGTGTGGGATTGTGGATGGAGAACCGGCGAAGACGCATATATGCGTCTCTACAATTTTTCCTATCTTTCCCACATTAAACAAATTGCTAAAACAATATGAAAAGATTAACCTCCCTTCTTTTAGGTATTTCCCTGATGTTCAGCATATCAGCGAAGGCTGATGAGGGCATGTGGCTGTTGCCGCTGATCCAGAAACTGAATATCGGAAAAATGACCGAACTCGGGCTGCAGCTGACAGCTGAGGACATTTACAGTGTCAACCACTCTTCGGTGAAAGATGCCATCGTAATTTTCGGCGGCGGATGCACCGGTGAAATCGTTTCCCCCCAGGGGCTTCTGTTCACCAATCACCATTGCGGCTACGGTTCAATACAGTCACACTCAACGGTTGAACATGATTATCTGACCGATGGTTTCTGGGCCATGAGCAAGTCGGAAGAGCTTGCCACACCGGGACTATCCGTCACTTTCCTCGATTACCTGACCGATGTTACGGACAGGGTCCTTGCCAAGGTTAACGACGGCATGAGCGAAGCCGACCGGGCCAATGCAATCCGCGAAGAATCGCAGAAAATATCAGCCGAAATTAAAGGCGATGCCTTTCATTTCGCACGTGTTGTCTCCTATTATGGGGGCAACAAATTCTATTTGCTGGTTTACACTCGCTATGCCGATGTTCGCCTGGTTGGCGCACCACCGAGCTCAGTGGGAAAATTCGGTGCCGATACCGACAACTGGATGTGGCCCCGCCAGACCGGCGACTTCTCCATTTTCCGCGTATATATGTCACCTGACGGCAATCCGGCCAACTATTCACCTGAAAATGTACCGCTGAAACCCAAGCATTACCTGCCGGTTTCCGTTAAAGGCGTAAAAGAGGGTGATTTCTCCATGATCCTCGGGTACCCGGGCCGAACCACCCGCTACATGACTTCTTTCGAAGTTGAAGATGTCCTCCAGTACCTGCATCCCAACAGGATTAAGATCCGTGGCGCAAAACAGGAAATCATGCTCGCTGATATGCTCGCTGATCCTAAAGTACGTATTCAATATTCTTCAAAATACTCAGGATCAACCAACTACTACAAATTCTCCATCGGTCAGGCTGCCAGTCTGAAAAGAATGAAAATTGCCGATCAGAAACGTGCCTTGGAAGATCAATTTACCAAATGGACCGCACAGGATCCGGCTCTCCAAAAAAAATTCGGTGAAGCACTAGGCCTCATTAAAAATTCGATCGAAGGCCGTGCAATCGGAAACAGCGTAAGCCAGTATTATCAGGAGTGCTTCGGCGGTTCCGAAATTCTCGGCATGGCTGGTCAGTTCGGCGGTATGGTGTCAGGAATCCTGACTGGTGAAAAAGATCCGGCTAAGGCTAAGGAATCGACTGCCAAATTGAAAGCCGGCCTCGATGGCTTCTTTAAGAACTACAACATGCCCACCGACCAGAAGATTACAGCCGCTATGTTCGAGATGTTCTCCAAGGATGTTGAAGATCAGTATAAACCCGATGTTTACGACCTGATCAATAAAAAATTCAAGGGCTCTGGAGTTGAATTCTCCAAAAAAATGTTCGAGACCTCGATCTTCTGTGACCGGGCGAAACTTGAAGCATTCCTGGATAATCCGAGCCAGAAGGTACTGGACAAGGACCTGGCTTACATCGCCTCCAAATCCATCAGCAAAAAATCAGGCGAAATCAGGAGCGATCTCGGCAAATTCCAGGCAGACCTGGCCAAAGGTCAGCGCTTGTGGATCGACGGCCTGATGGCAATGCAGAAAGACCGCACATTCTATCCGGATGCAAACAGCACCATGAGGCTGACTTACGGAAACATCAAAGCCTATGATCCGATGGATGCCGTTCATTATAAGTACTATACAACCCTCGACGGCGTAATGCAGAAAGAAGATCCGAACAACTGGGAATTCGTTGTGCCGGCCAAACTGAAAGATCTTTACAATGCCAAGGATTACGGCATTTACGGTGAAGGCGGCGTCATGAAAATCGGTTTCATTTCCAATAATGATATCACCGGCGGTAACTCAGGATCACCCGTCCTGAACGCCAAGGGCGAACTGATCGGCCTGGCTTTCGACGGCAACTGGGAAGCCATGAGCGGTGATATCGCATTTGAACCCGATTACCAGCGTACAATCAGTGTTGACGTCCGTTACGTATTGTTCATCATGGACAAATATGCTGGGGCGAAGCACCTGGTGGATGAGCTGACGCTGGCGTATTAAGGCACAAGGCACAAGGCGCAAGGCACAAGGCGCCTTGTGCCTTGCGCCTTTTTATCTATTTTTGCACCATGAATCTCAGCTTCGTCGATATCATTTCCGCCTTCATGGTCCTCTTTGCCGTAATCGATATTACCGGCAGCATTCCGATCATTCTCAGCATCAAAAATAAAGGTGGGGTGATCAAGGCCGGGCAGGCAACTATTGTTTCCTTTCTTGTCCTGCTGGCATTTCTGTTCGTCGGGGAAAAGATCCTCGGGCTGTTCGGGATTGATGTATCTTCCTTTGCCATTGCGGGTTCCTTCATCATTTTCTTCCTAGCTCTCGAAATGCTTATGGGCCATGAGTTCTTCAAGAATGACAGTCCGGAGTCGGCCTCCATCGTTCCCATCGCCTTTCCGCTCATCGCCGGTGCAGGTTCCATCACCACCCTGATCTCCCTCCGATCCCAGTACGACCACATCAACATTATCATCGCCCTGACCCTAAACATGGCCGTGGTTTACCTGGTACTACGCGGCACCCACTGGTTCGAGCGTATACTCGGCCCGACCGGGCTCATGATACTCAAGAAGTTCTTCGGGATTATTTTGCTGGCTATCGCAATTAAACTCTTTGTGGCGAATACGGGGATAAAGATTGGGGCATAGGGGCACAGGGGCTCAAGGGCATGGGGGCATGGGGGTTTAGGGACGGCGGTGAGCCAATTCCACAACACAGACAATTTCACTGAGCTTAATGATTCCCGGGTGATTGTATCCGTCAATCACGTCTATTCGGGTAAGGTTCCCGGAGGTATCCGGTTTTGGGGTTTGGCAGGAAAGGACGGTTACTGCCATGAAAAAACTCCGAAAAATTTGCGCATATCCATGGTTTCTGGTTGGTGGTATTCCTGATAAATTTAACGGATTTGCCGGATGATAACAATAACATCCGGATCCATCGGGACGGGGGGGGACCGGTGCGGGGTGGGACATGGGCGCCCACCGGGCGCGGGGGGCGGTACGTAATGATACACGGGCGCACGCGGCGCGCGGGGAGTCAGGTACGGGATGGAAACACGGGCGCACGCGGTGCGCCCCTACGGGAACAATGGCGGGTGCGAACCAATTCAACCAATTCAACCAATTCAACCAATTCAACCAATTCAACCAATTCAACATTTCAACATTTCAACATTTCCACCCATCTTTGCCCCATGCACATCACCATTCATACCGACGGCGCGGCACGGGGAAATCCGGGACCGGGGGGATACGGAGTCGTACTGCAGGCGCCGGGCGGGCAGCGGAAGGAGCTCTCAGGCGGATACCGGCTCACAACCAACAACCGCATGGAGTTGCTGGCTGTGATCATCGGGCTGGAAACGCTGAAGATTCAGGGCAGCGAGGTTACCATTTATACCGATTCGCGCTATGTGGCTGATGCCGTGGAGAAAGGCTGGGTGTTCACCTGGGCCAAAAATCAGTTCAAAAAGAAAAAGAATCCTGATCTCTGGAAACGGTTCCTCGCCATCTACCCCAAACACCGGGTCCGGTTTATCTGGATAAAAGGCCATGCCAACCATCCGGAGAATGAACGGTGCGATCAGCTGGCGGTTGAAGCCTCATTCGTAAATGCGCTGCCCGCGGATACTGTTTATGAGGCTGAACAGGCTTCAGAAGCAGGAAAACTTTTATAACTTTCCGACCACATTCACAAACGCGACAATAAATAAGAAATACCATGAATTTCAACCGGATCAATAACATTACCGGATGGATAATTTTTGCCATCGCATCACTGGTTTACCTGCTCACCATCGAGCCGACTGCCTCCTTCTGGGATTGCGGTGAGTTCATAGCCACGGCCAAGAACATGGAGATCGGGCATCCTCCCGGAGCCTCCTTCTGGATGCTTGTGAGCAAGTTTTTCTCGCTTTTTGCCTTTGGGAACGTAGCGGGAATTGCGAAAATGATGAATGTTCTTTCAGCACTTGCATCGGGATTTACCATCCTTTTCCTCTTCTGGTCGATCACACACCTTGCACGGAAGTTCTTTGCCAAGGGCATCGAAATGGCTAAAGGTGAACTGTATGCAATCATGGGCGCCGGGATCGTGGGAGCACTTACCTACACCTTTACCGACTCCTTCTGGTTCAGCGCAGTTGAGGCTGAAGTTTATGCCATGTCATCTCTTTTTACCGCCGCTGTTTTCTGGGCTATCCTGAAATGGGAAAACGTGGCCGACGAACCGCGAAGCGACCGGTGGCTGATCCTGATCGCCTACCTGATGGGGATCTCCATCGGTGTGCACATCCTGAACCTGCTGGCTCTCCCGGCAATAGTCCTGGTATACTATTTCAAACGCCACCCGGTTACCCGCAAAGGTATCTTTTACGCCGTGGCAGGTTCCTTCCTGTTGCTGGCAATCCTTCTTTACGGAGTCATCCAGCTTACCATCAAGGCAGCCTCCTGGTTTGAACTTTTCTTTATCAACACGATCGGGCTGCCGTATAATAGCGGGGTCCTGATTTTCATCCTCCTGTTGATCGGAGCCCTTGTTTACGCTCTGATGTGGTCGCAGAAAAAAGGCAAGGTCATGTGGAACACCATCTTCCTCATGCTTACCTTCATCATAATCGGCTATTCGTCGATCATCGTCCTCCCGATCCGGTCGGCAGCCAATCCGCCTCTCGATGAAAACAATCCCGATAACACACTTAGCCTGCTTTCGTATGTTAACCGGGAAGTCTACGGTCAGCGCCCTCTGCTTTACGGGGAGTATTTCAATGCTCCGATGGAGGACATCAAGGATGGCAAAAACTTCTATTACAAGAAAGACGGCAAGTATGCGGTGTCTGACAAGCGCACCGAATACATTTATAATAAAAAGTTCATGACTATTTTCCCGCGCATGTACAACGCGCAGGAACCAAAATATGCCGAAGCCTACAAGGAATGGGGGAAAATCAAGGGGAAACCCGTCAAGATTCAAAATCCTGAAGGCGAATATGAAATACGGAACGTTCCTACTTTTGGGGAGAACCTCCGTTTCTTCTTCCGCTATCAGCTGGGGCACATGTATTTCCGGTATTTCATGTGGAATTTTTCGGGTCGTCAGAGCGATGAACAGGGGTACGGAAATATTTCCACCGGCAACTGGATCACAGGAATCAAGTTCCTCGATGCCATGCGGTTAGGACCACAGGATGACCTGCCGAAATCCATGACGGAAAATAAGGGCCGTAACAAATACTTCATGCTTCCGCTGATTCTGGGACTCATCGGGGCCTGGTTCTATTTCAAGCGGCATAATCTCGGCTTTTGGACCGTTACGCTTCTCTTCATCATGACCGGAGCGATGATCATCGTTTACCTGAACGAGGTGCCCGTCACGCCAAGGGAAAGGGATTATGTCTATGTCGGTTCTTTTTATGCCTTCGCAATGTTTATCGGGATCGGAGTTCTTTATCTGTATGAGATCCTGAAGAAGAAACTGCAGCCGCATGTGGCGGCCATTGCGGTAACCGGAGTTTGCGTCCTGGCCGTTCCGGTGGTATTGGCAACCCAGAACTGGGATGACCACGATCGTTCGGGTCGCTATACCGCGCATGATTTTGCCTATAATTACCTTATCGGATTAGATAAGAATGCGCTGATCTTCACCAATGGTGACAATGATACCTTCCCGCTCTGGTACATGCAGGAGGTTGAAGGCGTCCGCACTGACGTGAGGGTCTGCTGCATGCCTTTTCTGCCGCAGGATTGGTATATCGACCAACTAAAACGGACCTATTATGAATCAAAGGCCCTGCCCCTGTCGATGGGGTTTGAGCAGTACCGGCAGGGAAAACGTGGATATGTTCCGATATTGGATGAGGTTAAGCAGCCCTATGACCTGAAGGAGCTGGTGGAATATGCGCTCAGCGACAAGCCCGGTGCCCTGAGAACCTCCTCAACCGGAAGGCAGTTCAATGTGATCCCGGCTTCAACGTGGGTGCTGCCGGTTAATAAAGAACAGGTCCTGCAAAACGGTACGGTTGCGCCGGGAAGGGAAGCCCAGATTGACTCCGCCATCATATGGACCATGGGACAGCAGCAGGTTTACAAGGATGAACTTGTGATTCTCGATATCCTGGCTCACAATAACTGGGAACGCCCGATGTACTATACCACTCCGGGCCAGAGCGGATCGGTTAAGCTCGATAATTACCTGGAACTGCAGGGTCTGAGCTACCGGTTAATTCCTGTTAAAGGCGACAAGCAGTCGGCGATGAAGGGCATGGTTAATACCGACATCATGTATGAGAACCTGATGAATAAATTCAAGTATACCAACCTGAACAACCCGAAAGTATACCAGGATGAGACTTGCCGGCGGATGTTGCAGAATATGAAAAACAATTTCAATCGTTTGGCAGGCGCCCTGCTTGATGAAGGGAAAACCGAAAAAGCCAATGCCGTGCTGAATAAGCTCGACCAGGCAATGCCGGTTGGCAATATGGGCTATACCTATCTGGATATTGAAAACGCCGAACTTTGGTATCGTGCCGGAAATTCTGCCAAAGGGCTGGACGCAGTGAAATTCGCTTTTGAGAATGTCAGGAACAATATGACCTATTACCTGAGCCTGCCGGCCAACCTGATCAACTCAGTGAACTCCGATATTTCGAACGTAATGAATTATGAACTTCCGCAGCTCATGCGGATTTCACAGGACTATAAGGAGGACGCACTGTACAAGGAGATCGAAGCCCGGTACAATGAATACTATTCACGGTATGTAGGCAAAGTGGGAAAACCCAGGTAATCTGTCAGGATGAATCGGATCTACCTATTTTTTCTGCTGACATCCGCAGGCCTGGCAGGATGCAATTCCAACCGCCTGCAGCCGGATCAATCGAGGTTATCAGGCACGATTACACCTGCTATATCAGGCTTTGTAA
>Ga0209417_1006183_pt1 | contig 12494 bp, 8 predicted proteins | sample RifGroF2_FD_184002 | JGI IMG/M metagenome (GOLD analysis project Ga0209417, IMG submission 184002) | Groundwater microbial communities from Rifle, Colorado, USA - Groundwater F2 (SPAdes) (version 2) | ecosystem: Environmental > Aquatic > Deep subsurface > Groundwater | place: Rifle, Colorado... | reverse complement strand
AAAATGTTTCTCAGTGGAAAATCCGCCCTGACAGCCAGGGATTCAATCGCTGTCCGCAATGGCCCCTCATCCAGGGGCTTCTGTCTGTTGAACAGGGGAACTATCAGAGTTGAGTAAAAAAAGCTCAGGAAAAGGCTGAAAACCGACAATACGAGCCAGGTCCAGAGCCAGAATGAGCGGCCGGTTAATGTATAAATCCAGATAACCAACGCAGCAAGGGGTACTCCGATGACCAGCAGGAGGGCCAGTGATTTTATTTTATCGAGAATAAAAATTCGCGGCGTGGTTTTATTAAATCCATATTTCTCTTCGATCACAAAAGTTGACCAGATGTCGAGCGGAAGGGAGAGGATTCCGGATCCGAGCATCAGGATTCCAAAGAACAGGAGTGCGGAGATAATGACAGTATCTGTGACCGTGGCAACCCACTCATGGACCCAGGTAAATCCTCCCAGGATAAACATCAGGATAATTACAACAAAGCTCAAACTGGAACCAACAAGTCCGAATTTCCCGGCTTCCCTTTGATAAAGCTGACTTTTGGAGAAACTCTCAGCGCTGTATTCTCCGGCCAGCAAAGGGGGTAATCCGGTTTTAAGCGCTGAAATATTTAGCAAATCGAGAGTAAAATCGACCAGGAAACCTGCGATTAATATGGCAAGGATGAGGATTAAAATAGGAGTCATGGTTAATCCTGTACAGCCATTTGCTGATCCAGCTTAAGTGTTTTCGGGAGTCTTTCCTTTAGTTTAGCCCGATAATCAGTAATGAAGTAGGTATCCATTCCCTTTTTCTCCGATTCCTTGAGCCATTCGAGCGCCAGTGTAATATTCCCGGCCATTTCGCAGGTAACAGCCATATTAAAGCAAGCCCTGGCAGCCAATGGCTTACTGCGGACCGGGGTATACCGATTCCAGATTTCAGCAGCAGCCTTCCATTCACCATCCCTCATATACTTTCCGGCTAAAGAAAACTCCTTGTTACCGAAAGGGAAGTAAATCCGCTCGAGGTCCGTCCAGTACGGTGCCAATCGCCTTCCGGTATTCTCACCGGCCAAATACAAAGCCTGCTTCAGAAGCGAAAGTTTGTTTTCTGTACTGACGATCAAATTCGCATCCTCGCCAATATAGGCATGAAGGGTATCTGTAAAAAGGTAATCCGATACGGAATACTGGGCGAGACGGTATATTCTCCAGTAGGTCTTTACAATAATATCCAACTGGTAATAAATCCATCCATCGGCCCTCCTGGCGACAACGGTATCCCTGAATTCACTGTATTCCAGTGACAAAACAGCATCAATCGGGGGAACACCGGCAACGGCCCGGATCACGCTCCATGGCAACAACTGGCTTCCATCGGAGAAATCCCCTACCAGGGACCGCCTGATGATTGGATCATATACTTCAAACCGCGGACTTGCGATCAAAGCATCCGCACATCCGATAATCCCTTGTTTTACGATCGAGCTGTCGCGTTCAAAACTCGCTTTCTTACCATTCTGAAGTTTGCCATCTTTATATAGGCTGTCGACATCCACCCGTGACAAAACACTGATGGTTTTTATTGCAGAAGGGATAGTGATTTCAGCAGGCTCAAGCCCGTCAAGCTCGAGCTTGAAAGCCGGATAACATCCGGTCTGGAGGAGTAAAGGCACCAGGAATATAAAGGTCAGGTACCGTTTCATAGTTTACCAATTTCGGATAATGTCCCCTTTTTTAATTTTTTCCTGATAGGCATTCATTTTCTTTTCAAGCAGGGCTATATACTCCCGGGTTTTACGATCTGGTTTCAGCCTCTCTGAACGCCTGGCAAAGCCAAGAGCCTGATTCAGCCGGCCATCCCTTTCGCAGGCCAGGACCATATTATAGGACCCTAATGCCTGAAGGGATGAATCCTTGCTGCGATAGGCAAGATAAGTCCACTTTGCCTCGGCACGGTTCCAGTTGCCCTTTTTAATGGCAGTGTCGGCAACCAGCAGGAGGCTGTCACCCCTCTGGTAAAAGGTTCTCTTTTCCGGGTAACTTCCTGGCAGAACCTGTCCGACGTACCCGGCGGCTGCAGCGCCGATTACCCAATAGGCTCCCAGGGGTCCTCCCGGCAGAGCCTGTAACGCCGCTTCCCGTGAAGTTCCTGCCCCTTCAAAGATCTTGTTAAAACAAAAAACCGAGTCCTCCACCAATCTCCTTTTCAGGGGTTCATAAACCCTCACAGCCATAGTCACCGAATCGGTACGTCGGGCCAGAAATCCCCCGGAAACCGGTAATATAGACACCGGTCCGGTGCCGTAGTCAAACCCCTCAATCAAGAGTACCCCCTGCACAAACTCCTTCTTGATGAGCTCAGTCATTCCTTCCCAGGGCTGGGGTTCCGGGAATCCCGCCGTATTGTTTTTCAGCATTCTCGGATTATGACGCACCTTAACAAGGAAATGGTTTCCCCGAACCAATTCCTTCCCCAGTGAATCAACAAGAGCCTCGCTCAGCTTCCATTTTACACTGTCAACCGACTCATAACCGCCCCATTGAACATCCTCGTATACACCGGTTGCAGGAACATATCTGGAGGTGACAAGGAGGGTTCTTAATTCAGGCGGGTATTCAATTTTTCCCGGAACATAAAGATCCACAGATACCTTCCGGATCTGACATGAAGACAGCAAAAGCACGCCTGCCGACAAAAAAATGAGACACCTTTTCATCAATTGTTAGATATTTATCGGGTTCCAAACCATCGACGCAAAAACCATTCCAAGGATAACAACAGAATCAGAATTCCTAATATCCATTGGAGGTTTATCAGTTCATACCACTTACTCTCTGTACGGACCGGGATATCTGCCGGTTTCATTTTGCTTATCTCCTCAACAAGCAAGGCACCCTCGGATTCGGTGAAAAACCTGCCGCCGGTCAACCGGGAAACCAGTCGTAAGGAGGAGAAATCCGAGACTGGAGCCAGTTGCTCAACCTTTTTTTTCTGGATCAACATGCTGCCCTGCTGCCGGAATTTCTCAATACCAAGTTCAGTTTCAGCCACATATTGATATTCACCTTCCGGAAAGCCGGTCAGCATTAATTCATAAAATTTACCCACCCTACCCATCTTGTATTCCGATTTTTGACCGGCCGAGTCAGTCACCGTCAGCGTCACATCCGGGTCATTTACCAGTTCCAGGGACGGATTCCTGAGTCGTGCATTAACCCGGATGGGGGAAAACCCGGTAAGCCCCTCCTGCACATCAATTGTGAAGCGATTGCCGTCTTCATCATTTAACAGGTACTGAATCAGTCCGGAAAACAGGTCATCAAATACAATATGGTCTCCGAATTCAAGGTAATCATGCAGGCGCCACCGCCAGATCCCTTCGCCTGCAATAATGCCCAGCTTTCCGCCCGGTGATTTTGAAAGGTAGATAAGGGGTTCATTCAGCTCAATGCTTCTTATCTTCTGGGTAAGAAGGACTTCCCTGGCACTGCTTCCGGAAAAAGACTCAAACGTTACCTCCAGCGGAGGCCAGGCCTCAACATGCTCAGTAAGCCTTTCCGGCAGAATAAAGGCTGAGAATAATCCCGATATAACCCCGCTGACCGCCTCAGGTTCCCTTCGGTGACCGGATATTTGCACCGTTCCGTCCAGAACATTTAACGCAAGCGGGTAGGTTTGTCCACCGATAATGAATAATACGGGTATCTGCCGTGTTGAGGCTTCAACCAGCAGATTCTTCAGCGGGTCTTTCAACGAAGGTAGATTGTGCAGAATGATCAGGTCGCATTCGGCAGGAATAACAGTAAAATCCGAAACAGGCAGCTTCTCGAAGCGGATCTGAGGGGAGCCTGACAAGGCCTGGCCAAGAGCGTTAATATCGGGGTGAGGGGCAGAGTAAACTGCCAAAACACGGGCATCCTTGCCAATTACCTTAACCTGAAAACTCTTCTCATTATTATCTGTGTTTTTATCGGTCAATCCGGCAATAACAGAGGCTTCAAGTAACATTGTGCCCTGTTCCGGAGCCAGGATTTCAAAATCAATATACCCCTGACTTTGTGAAGGCTGCGGAACCGGTTTTGATTCTATTAGCCGGTTTCGCTCATGTAGTCTGATTGTCACTCCCTGTTCCATCCCCCTGTCAACATGAAAATATACCCTTACCTGGAAAAGGCTGTTTTTTCTGACCCATTCATTCGCAATCACTTCGTCTATCCGGATATCCGGATGAAGGGTTGAATCCCCTGTTCCGAGAATGTAAACCGGTTTTGTAACCTGCCTGGATGCATCCGGAAAGTCTTTTCCCCGGGTTACCACCCCATCGGTTGCAATCAGCAGCCCGCCAATAGTTTCTACTTGTTCAAGACCCCTGACATACTCGAAGAGCTCTTCCGGATTTGTGAGCTCGTCGAGGTAATTCCACTGACTACCCGGTCGGGTTTCTTCGCCAAACAGGTATTCCCTTACCACATAGTCTGACCCTAGCTGATCTGTAATGTCAGCCAGAATTTCATTTCTGTGGGCAACAGTTGCAGCTGTGTCGGTTAGGGGCTGCATGGAGTGACTGTTATCCCTGAAAACCAGAAAGACAGGCTTTTCAGTAATCGTCTGACTGGTTCGGATCCAGGGCGAGATGGCCAGAAGGCCGATAATGGTCAGGCTGATGATCCTGACACCTCCAAGAATCCATTTTACATATCGGGGTAAAACAGGGTCCGATTTTTTTCTGAAATAGAGGAACCAGGAGATAAAAACGGCAAGTGCCACCAGGGGCAGCACAAGCCAGAGAGAATATGTGGATTCAATATGCAAATGCGTCAGGTAAGCATCGCACCACAGACCTGAACAACCTGGCCACTCACATAGGATGACAGGTCGGATGCCAGGAAGAGTGCTACTTTTGCGACTTCCTCAGGAGTACCACCACGTTTAAGGGGAATTTTATCTGCCCACTCTTTTCTGACTTCTTCGGGAAGTTTTTCGGTCATATCGGTAAGGATATAACCCGGAGCTATGGCATTACAGCGAATATTGCGTGATCCGAGCTCGCGGGCAATTGATTTTGTAAATCCTATCATTCCGGCTTTTGAGGCGCTGTAGTTGGCCTGGGCGGCGTTTCCGGCGACTCCGACAACCGAAGACATGTTGATGATAGATCCTTCGCGCTGTTTAAGCATCAGGGGCTGCACAGCCTTGGTCAGGTTGAATACCGATTTTAGGTTTACGGTAATAACCAGATCCCACTGCTCTTCCGTCATCCGCATCAGGAGGGTGTCGCGGGTAATTCCGGCATTGTTGACCAGAATGTGTATGGTTCCGAATTCCCTGGCAGCTTCTTCAACAACTTTCTGGGCATCAGCATACTTACTTGCATCGGAAGCATACATTTTAACCTTGACGCCCTTAGCTGATAAAGATTCTTCCAGAGCTTTTGCATTATCATCATAAAACAGATCTGTCAGGATCAGGTTAGCTCCTTCATCTGCAAATTTTTCAGCAATTGCTTTACCTATTCCGCGTGTTGCCCCGGTTATCAGGGCGGTTTTTCCTTGTAATAATTTCATAGTGTTACATTTTTCAACCAATTCAACCAATTCAACCAATTCAACCAATTCAACCAATTCAACCAATTCAACCAATTCAACCAATTCAACCAATTCAACCAATTCAACCAATTCAACCAATTCAACCAATTCAACCAATTCAACCAATTCAACCAATTCAACCAATTCAACCAATTCAACATCTTTATTTCAACGCAATTTTCATGGTCTGCCCGATCATCGCGGGGGTTTCCACCACATGTATTCCGCACTCACGCATGATTGCCATTTTGGCCGATGCGGTATCTTCCGCCCCTCCGATTATGGCACCTGCATGCCCCATCCGCCTGCCCTTCGGAGCTGTTTGTCCAGCAATAAAACCAACAACCGGCTTAGTGCCAACTTCTTTATACCAGCGGGCGGCATCGGGCTCCATGGTTCCGCCGATCTCCCCAATCAGCACTACACCTTCAGTATCCGGATCTGCCATAAACAGCTTCAGGGCATCAAGGGTGGTTGTACCGATAATCGGGTCACCACCGATCCCGATGCAGGTTGACTGGCCGATTCCCAGGCGGGTAAGCTGATCTACTGCTTCATAGGTTAGGGTGCCTGACCGGCTGACAACTCCAACCTTGCCTTTCATATGTATAAAGCCGGGCATAATGCCAACCTTACACTCCTCCGGGGTAATGATTCCCGGACAATTCGGCCCGATAAGCCGGGTGTTTTTACCTGATAAATAGGCTTTAGCCTTAACCATGTCGGCAGTCGGAATTCCTTCCGTAATACATACGACCAGCTTAATCCCGGCATTGGCGGCTTCCATTATGGCATCTGCTGCCACAGACGGCGGGACAAATATCAGTGAAACATCGGCACCTGTTTCCTTTACACATTGTTCAACCGTATCAAATACCGGCAGGTCGAGATGAGTGCTGCCTCCTTTACCCGGCGAGGTCCCGCCTACAACCTGAGTTCCGTATTCAATCATCTGGGTAGCATGAAAGGTACCCTCCTTTCCGGTAAAACCTTGTACCAGAATTCGAGAAAACTTATTTACCAACACCGACATAGTGAGAATATTTACGATTGACGTTTTACAATTTACGATTGTTGATGAATTGCAAATATATAAGTTATGGGGGATAACAAACCGATTGGCCGATTTTCTCTTTTGCAGTGGAATTGCGTACTTTGCTGCATAGTCCAATTTTATCAGGAAAAAATGGAAGATACCATAGCAGCCATATCCACGCCGTCAGGGACCGGAGCGATAGCGATGATCCGGCTATCAGGGCCGCAGGCATGGAATATGGGCGATTCAGTCCTCCTATCGGGTACTACCCATCAAAAACCGCCGGCACTTGTGTCCAACAAAGTCCATTACGGTTGGATCGCCGATGGGGACAGGAAAATCGATGAAGTTATGGTGAGCGCTTTTAAAGCTCCCCGCTCTTATACAGGCGAGGATATGATCGAGATCAGTTGCCACGGCTCCGATTACATCCAGAAAGAGATCCTGGGTCTGCTAATCCGCCATGGAGCCCGGATGGCACATCCCGGGGAATTTACCCAAAGAGCCTTTTTGAATGGTAAGCTGGACCTGAGCCAGGCTGAGGCAGTCAGCGATTTAATCGCTGCTTCCGGGAAAGCTGCACACAGGCTTGCCCTTAATCAGATGCGGGGCGGCTTCTCAGAGGAACTTGGACGAATCCGGCTGGAACTGTTGAATTTTGTCACCCTGGTTGAACTCGAGCTGGACTTTTCCGAAGAGGATGTAGAGTTCGCTGACCGCAGCCGGTTACGGACGGCAACGGTGAACATTCTGGATCACCTTGAAAGGCTTATACGCTCCTTCGACCTCGGAAATGCAATAAAAGAAGGCGTACCGGTGGCCATTGTGGGTGAGACCAACGTAGGAAAATCAACCCTTCTTAACGCGCTGCTAAAAGAAGAGAAAGCTATCGTTTCAGACATTGCCGGTACCACGCGGGATGTTATCGAGGACTGCATTCATCTGGATGGAATTGAATTCCGGTTCATTGACACGGCCGGAATACGCGAGACCCATGATACCATTGAGAACATAGGCATTGGAAGAGCATACCGGCAGATTGAAAAAGCCCGGATAATCCTGCTGATGACTGATGCGACTGCGCCGGAAGAAACAAGCATGAAGTGGGTAAAGGAAATCAGCAGCCATATCCGGGAAGACCAGCATCTGATGATCCTTGTCAATAAAGCTGACCTGAATCAAGAGTCTGTATTGGAAAGAATAGCAAGGCTCAGCCAATCGTCAATCGTAAATCGTACTTCATCAATTCTTCCCCTGTCGGCCAAAACCGGCACCGGCCTTAAAGAACTGGAAGTTCTCCTGCTCGGGCTGGTCAACATAGAAGCGCTCGACGAAAGTAACGTGGTTGTCACCAATGCACGTCACTATGAGGCCCTGCTGAAGTCCCAGTCTGCCCTGTTCCGGTGCCTAAACGGGCTGGATTCAGGAATTTCGGGGGATTTTCTTTCACAGGATATCCGGGAAGCCCTCCATTATCTGGGCGAGATAACCGGGGCAATCTCAACAGATGAAGTACTGGGTAATATTTTCAGGAATTTCTGCATCGGAAAGTAACCGGGCGAAACAAGCAATTAACATAAAAGTAAAGAACCCTCTGAAAGCCCTATAATATGGGCTTTTCTTATGCCATAAAACTATTAAGTAAAAAATCCATGGCGACAAAAGTGAAGTTAAGGCAACTAATACAACCTGTCTTTATAAATCTGCTTCAATAGGCTCAAGATGGCTCAAAGACCTTAATGGCGGTGAAGAGGGGCAACTATTGAAGAAAACCAAAAAGTTTTGGAAAGTCTCGATAGGTAGCGATGTTGGATATATTCAAGAAAGTGCGGAAATTTTGATCATCTCCAACGGAAGGTCCGAGAATCTGGGAATTTCAGTTGTACCCTCCGTCAAGATAAATTTCTGTATATTTGGGTGTAACGGCATTTTCGCCCGGAAAAACGGAGGTTATCATGAACGCATCCAAATTTACTTTCCCCGCCTGTTTACTCATTAGTGCATGCCTGGGACTAAGTTCCTGCAGCAAATATCTGGACAATATCGATCCCGCAACCGGGGAAACCGGATTCATTACAACTGACCCGGCCATTTCGGTTGTTACGGCAACTATTGGTGTTGCCGGCGGCACGGTTCTGGTCAGCAAACCCGGCAGTCCGGTCGATGGGCTGGAGCTGTCCATACAGGATAGTTCATTTTCAAAACCGCAAACAGTCAATATTTCCTATGCCGTGGTCAAGTCGCACGAGTTCGGTGAGAATTTCAATGCCATCTCCCCTTTAATTACCGTTGAACTTACTGATTTGTATGCCGGCCGCCCGATGGATTTAAAGATTCCGATAAAAGTTCCGGCAGGCCATCTTGCGATGGCTTTTCTTTACGACAGCACCTCCGGTGAGCTGGAAGGATTGCCTATAGCCGAGATTACTGACAATTATATACTAATATCCTCCCGGCATTTTTCCGCTACCTCAGCCGGGAGCCTGAAAAGCGCAATAACAGGGGAACCCAACTGGAACGACAGAATCATTGCCGGGTCGGTTCTGGAATCCCTGACCAGTGGAAATCTCCAGATTTCTGCAGGATTTGATGTGGGTACGGATGATTGGGAATTTCCGAATTACGGAGCCTATATAACTCCTGCCGGCCAGTGTCTCGGGCAATCCTGCCTTGCGATCTGGTACTACAACTATTGCAAAAAAGCTCTGGGAAGTGCATTTCACAAATTTGATACAAACCTGAGCACCAATCGACCCGATGCCTATTGGTTTGATAATCCCAAAGCATATCGGTTTTCGGCAGTTATTCACCGTGACATTGAAGACAGCAAAAGACTTGACGGATGGAAGACTCTGATGGAAAGGCAAATGAGCAACCCTGGAATTATCTGGAAAAGCGTGCTGGTTGAGATGATCATTCGGAATTCACCTCAGCTTTTATTCCTGCGCGAGAATGCTACCGGTGTTGCTCATGCCGTTATTTGTTACAAGGTTGACCTGAAGGAAAAGAAACTATACGTCGCCGACCCCAATTTTCCCGGTGATGCCGGGAGGGCCATTCCCTATACTGAAACCAGTATCGGTCCCTACACCTCTAGAAGCAGTGCTTCCTCAACCAAGGATGTTGTTTTTGACCAGGTATGTTACATCCAGATATCCAATGCCCTCGATCGCAAAGAAATGCGACTGCGCTGGTCTGAGTTTGAGAACGGAACTATCGGCAACGATAAGTTCCCTAAATACAAACTTTTCGCAGGTAACACCGGGGGAACTGAAATTACTGACCGGATGCTTGTGAGTAATGCTGAATTCAAGGTCGTTTGCAAGTCGGAGGATTGTGAAGCCAGTATTATCGGAACGGACAAGCTTCAGAAAATTTTTATTGTCAATAGTGACGGAGGCAGGATCGGCACGGCAGATGATGCTTCACATGGTATTGCAACCTGTACCTTACAGCCGGCCGACAATAAAATCGGCATATACGTAACAGGCATGAGAGCCAACGGGCAAGAGTATTACGTCGACTTCAAGTGGTTTACAATTAATCTTGGGGAGGTTTATTTGACCATCACTCCCGATCCCCTTCAGGCCATTGCCGACAAACCCTGCTCCTTTATCGCGGAGGTAAAAGGAACGCTGCCTGCGAGTTATAAATTAGTCTGGAATTTTGGCGATAATACCGGCGACATATCTTCCGGCACCTCCTTGCTGGTTGAGCATACTTTCACGAAAGAAGGAAGCTACATCATTACCTGCACCCTTTATGATAATGCCAACTCGGGCCTGGTTGCCAGGACTACTTCAAAAGCTACAATTATTTCCTCTTTCGTTTCCGAATTGCTGGATACAAAATACCTGTTTGTTTCATTAAATGCCGACATGCAGACCGATGAAGGAATATCCCTCAATCCTATCACTATCGATATGGAATACAAGCATTACAACAACCAAAAGATCAAATGGACCGGACTGGAGTTTTTCCTGGATTTCAAATACGAATTATCAGGCTCCAGTGCCGATCCGGTGGTTGTTACCGGTGCACTATCGGGGAAAGTGTCTGCAGACGGGAAGATTCTGGAATCACTGGCTGCCTTTCAGCGAAAGGAGTTGAAATCCCAAACAGGTGGCTGGCGTGAGGAATCCGTCAAACTGAAAATAGTGCCCTTCAGCGATCATACCGGCGATGCAACGAAGTATCATATGACCGGCTCCGAGATTAGCACCGTGGTAAGTGACGCCTCTATAACCTGGAAAAGGCAGAATCCCACCAGCGGGGAGTGGGAAACAATCGAAATGCGGTATCTCGATTATGACAATACTTCAATAATCCCTACTCTATGGGTTGATTTCTATAAATACTAACCTTTACTTGTTACTTTAGGAAAGTAAATAACCCATCAGGCAGAAAAAAATTAGCCTTTTTCTCCATTCTTCCCCTTTTTATGCATCTATATCAGTAGTATAAACTAAACTCTCAAAAAGATGACTGCTGAAGAATACAAGGATGCGATGGATATTGTCGCGCAAGACCCTCACCTTCTGCCGGGTATATACAATTTTTGCGATCAGTGGTGCGATCGTTGTAACAATCAGGACCGGTGCTTTACTTTCAGGATGCGAAAACTCACTGGCCGTGTTCAGGAAAACAATGATCCGGATGATAATCAATGGATTGAGGATGTTGAGGCTGCATTCGGAGCAACCCGGTTAATTCTTGAGGAAGAGTTTGAAAAAATGGGAATCACGATGGATGAAACTAAGGAAGATACTGAGCAAATTGCCGTTATGATGGCTAAAAGCCCGTATAAAACAGGTGATTGGCCTGAGTATATAACAGAGGCCCAGACTTATGGTTTTGATGTTCTTAAATGGCTGAGCACCAACAAAGAAATAATAAGTGATAACCTGGTGCCGATGATCAGTATATCAGATGAAGAGGCAGAAAAAATCAATTACGCTCTTGAGACCATTCAAAGGTATGCACTGGTAATACAAGGTAAAATGAGGATGGCGTATAGTGCGCGGGTTGAGGTAAATGACTTTGACCGCACAGGCTATGCAAACGGCCAGATGAAGACCGGAATCGAAATAGTAGAAAAATCGATCCAGTCCATGCTGGTCCTGCTGGAAGTCTTGCCGTCCCAGGAGACGGAAATCCTGAATTTTCTGCAATCCCTGAGCTTTATTCTTAAAGAGGCCAACCAAATGTACCCGGATGCAACTGGTTTTGACTTTGATAAATATTGCCGGGATATGGAAATAGAGTAATTTGGCCGATATCAATTTCCCGATCTGAAACAATGACTGAAGCCCTCAAAGCTATCCTTGCCGCAAAAATCACATTAGAAGGGATAGCTTCTAAATCTCCGCTTGAGACTCTTGAGAATTTCTCCACAGAGTTTGACTGCAAACTGATGGCCAAGCGCGAAGACCTTCAGCTGGTCCGCTCCTATAAGCTTCGCGGGGCCTATAATAAAATAGCCGGCCTCGATCCTCTTTCAAAAGCTAACGGGATTATATGCGCCAGTGCCGGCAATCATGCACAGGGGGTTGCATATTCCTGCAGCAGGCTTTCTATCCCGTGTACCATCTACATGCCGGTGACTACACCGAATCAAAAGATCAGGCAGGTGGAGCGTTTTGGCGAAGGACTGGCCCGGATCATCCTGACCGGAGACACTTTCGACCAGGCAAATGAGGTTGCGCGGCGGGAATCGGCCGAAACCGGCAAACCTTTTATACCCCCATTTGATGATCCGATGGTTATCGCCGGCCAGGGAACCGTGGCACTGGAAATACTGGAACAAACACCAACCCCGGTTGAATATTTGTTTATCCCGATAGGCGGTGGTGGCCTCGCCGCCGGAACGGTGCAGGTTTTCCGTGAAC
>Ga0209417_1006182_pt1 | contig 12497 bp, 10 predicted proteins | sample RifGroF2_FD_184002 | JGI IMG/M metagenome (GOLD analysis project Ga0209417, IMG submission 184002) | Groundwater microbial communities from Rifle, Colorado, USA - Groundwater F2 (SPAdes) (version 2) | ecosystem: Environmental > Aquatic > Deep subsurface > Groundwater | place: Rifle, Colorado... | reverse complement strand
GTTCGCGAAAGTTTGTGATGTTGTAAAATGATGGGTAAATCGTAGTGCGCAGGTCGAGGCCGATATTACATAAGCTAGTCAGGTCGATTAAACTCCGGGTGATCCACATACAAGACTCGCCTCACCGGATTGCGCTTGGGGTGGGAATCGGTTTTTTCACGGCTTTTAGCCCTGCGCTGGGGTTTCATTTGATTTTGGCACTTTTAATGAGCTTTATATTCCGGGCCAACAAGTTCGCCGCGCTGCTTAGCATATGGGTGAATAATCCGCTCACTTTTGTGCCGATATTATACATCGGATATCTTGCGGGCAGTGTGGTGACATCGCTTTTCGGCGTGCATGTTACCGGCGAAGCGGATTTTAAGACGCTTTTGGCGAATTTTCAGTCGAGTTCCGAGTTTACCAGCTTTTATCACCCTGATTTCTGGAAGCAGCTGTTTGACTTCTTTTTGAGGGTGGGGGTTGAACTGTGGATCGGGTGCACTATCCTGGGGGTAGTTCTGGGTTGTTGCGGGTATATTCTCACTTCACGGGTTATCTGCTGGTATCGCAGGAAATATCCGCGGAGAAGGTACATGGCGTGGCAATAAGTGGTTAACTGTTATCGCGTGCGATGCAAAGTATGGAGGCAAAAGCGATTGCGGCTGTCTCGATTCGAAGTATGGTGCTGGTGAGTTTTACGCCTGTTGCGGGCGTATTTTTCAATAAATCCTCTTCCTGGGTTGTCAATCCACCTTCAGGGCCTATGAACGCAATCATGTCTGATCTTCCATCTGAGATGGCGGTAACCGGGGGGCAGTTCGGATCAAGGCAGCCGAAGACGAGTTTGGCGTCGGGATAGAGGGTTTTGAGATTGGGCAGGGCATCTGAAAAGGCTGTGGGTGGGTCGATTTGGGGCAAATGAGCGTTTTGGGACTGCTTGGCGGCGGAAATTGCGAGCCTGTGGAACCGCTCGGAGGCGCTTTCCTTGCCCAGTTTTACAGTTCTTTCGAAAATCACGGGGCAGATGTGGTCTACGCCTAATTCGACGCACTTGGCAATGAGCCAGTCGAACCTTTCGCCCTTGGCCAGGCTGGCGGCGATGATAACTTTTGGGTTGCGGGCGGGGGTATTTTCGATTGTTTCGATGTTTAGAAGGACTTTTTCCTTCTTGATTTCGAGAATGCGGGCTTTGGCGGTGGTGCCGCGGCCATCAAAAAGCTCAATTTCCTGGCCGGGCTGGGCGCGGAGGACGGAGACGAGGTGTCTGGCCTCATCCGGCGGGAGCAGTATTTTGCCCGGATTTAAGTTTTCACAATAAAAACGCATTTGCGAGGCAATTTAAGGCTGGTAAACAGTTTAGGCAATACAAAATTGCCTTGATAGCATATTTCTGCTAAGATTCTAAGCCGTTATATGGAGTAAGTATGCAGTCTAAATTGGTTGATCTGGGTAAAAGAAGCGGGTTTAAAGTGCATCCGGTGAGCATGGGGGCGATGAGGTTCCCGGCAGATGATGGCGAGGCGGTAAGGCTTATCCGCAAGGCGATTGATGCGGGGCTGATATATATCGATACGAGCAGGGGTTACGGTGACAGCGAAGAGAAGCTTGGCAAGGCACTTAAGGATGGGTATCGCGAGAAGGTGATCCTTAGTACCAAGTGGTCGCCGTGGATCAAGCTGATTGAGGAGGGGGATGACGCAAGTGCCCAGTGTATGTATAGGCGTATTTGCGAGCAGTTGAAGCGGCTTGACACGGAGTACCTCGATTTTTACCAGGTATGGAATGTTGATAAGCCGGAGCATTATGAACTGGCGACTCGGCAGGGGGGAATGCTTGACGGGATACGGCGGGCGATGAAGGAAGGGCTGGTGCGGCACACGGGTTTTACGACGCATGATGAGCCTAAAAATGTGCTGAGGTATATTGAAGAGGCCCATTGGGCTGAAGTTATCCTCTTTACTTACAACATGTTAAATCGCGAGTATAAAAAGTGCATCGACGCGGCGCATGCCAAGGGGATAGGAACGATAGTTATGAATCCTATTGGCGGGGGGATGTTCGCGGAGGGTAGCGGGGTGATAAAGAAGGCGGTTGAGGGGGTGCTTGGAGAGGGGGTAAGTCCCATCGAAGCGGCGCATCGGTACCTTGCGGCGGATGAGAATATAGACACAATCATTTGCGGTATTACAAAGACTTACGATATTGAGAACACGCTGGCCAACTATGCGAAGGGACCTCTGAGCCAGGGGGAGTGCAGGGGGTTGGAAGGGGTAATGAAGGGGTTACGGCCGGAGAATGCGGGGTTTTGCACGGGGTGCGGATACTGCATGCCCTGTCCACAAGGGATTATTATTCCAGAGGTGATGAAACTGGTGCATACTGGCCGGTACCTGGATTGCCTGGTGTCGGCAAAGGGGCCTTTTGGGTGGCTTGTAGCACAGCCGGGCGAGGGCAGGTCTGAGTATCCAAGCAAGTGTATCAAATGCGGCAAGTGTGAAGGTAAATGCACACAAAGGCTTAAGATCATGGACGAGATGGCATGGGCAGGGGCTAACCTTGAGAAATGATCATTATTCAATGCCTAAATGGAGCTTTCGATAATGGCTGGGGGCGAGGTTGTGGAATTTTTTGAAGGCTTTTGAAAAATGATACGGGTCCTGAAAGCCTGAGGCGAAAGCGGTGTCAACGACGGTCATTTCAGAATTTAGCAGCAGGTCGGCGGCCTTATTTAATCGCAATCGCATGATATATTCGTGGGGTGTAATCGTTGCGTATTTTCTAAACAGGCGAGCCATATACCTTATATTAATATCGCAAGATTGGGCCATGGAAGAAATGTTATCGACATGAAGGAAATTCTGGTCGATATACTTTTTGCATGCGATGTATGTTTTAAAAGCATTCGTCTGGTCATTGCCGGACGGTTTAGCTTGAGACTGTTTGAGCAGTAACGCAGTGAGGTAAGCAGAACATATCTGCTGAGCATAGGGAGGTTTTTCGCAGGCAGTTTTGAAAAGTGATTTGAGGAGATAAATGCTTTCGGCAGGAGAGCGAACGGTAAATGTGCTTCGTTGCGCCAAGGTGCTGTTTGTAAATATATCCCGGGCCTTTGCGCCTGTGAAGATCACGAATATGTGTTCCATAGGGTCTTGCGGATCGGCCCTGTAGGCGTGCTGGTCCCTGGGAGTAAAGCCGGAGATGGAGTTTGGGGCTAAATCGAAATTCTGGCCTGCCCTGGCAAATGTTCCTTTTCCCGCGAGCGTGTATTTAATGACGTAATATGGGTAACTGTTCCTGACGAGTTCAAAATCCGGGCCGCATTTTTCCCACCCGCCGCAAACAATTGCCAGTTCCTGCCTTGAGAGAGGTTCGGTTTCGAAGTAGAAATACTTGGAGCCGGTAACATGGCCGGGCTTACCTCGAATGAATTTGCTTTTGAGAGGTTCAAATTTCATAATAAGTTCCTTTTAGACATCATTGTGACATTTTGGCCATTGCAAGCAAGTCAATTTTCGATAAAAATAAGATAAAGTGGTTCAATTAAGATATGGAGGTAATATGAAGATAGGTGCAAGTTACTGGATGTTCGAGGGCGGGCTTGAGGCCAAGTTGCCAGTAGTTGAGGCAATGAAGCAGGCCAAGAAGCTTGGGTTTGACTCGATCGAGCTTTGTATCGCTATGGAAGGCGTGCTGACACACGAGACAAGCCAGCAGCAATGCAAAGAGATCAAACTACAGGCCAAGGATATCGGAATCGAGATATCCAGTGTTGCCAGCGGCCAGAGCTGGTCTACTTCGCCGACGGCGAATGACACGAAAACCCGCAAGGAGATAATCAATTTCACAAAGAAGGCCTTGCAGGTTACAAAGTGGCTTGGCGCGGATGCTTATTTGTTCGTACCTGGTGCAGTGGATGTGTTTTTTAACCCGGCAAGCGAGGTGATCGCGTACGATGTATGTTATAAGCGGGCGTTTGACGCTGTATCTAAGCTTGTGGCAACGGCTGAAGAGACTGGGGTTACGATTTGCATTGAGAATGTGTGGAATAAATTCCTGCTTAGCCCGCTTGAGATGCGAGGTTTTATCGACAGCTTTGAATCGAGGAGGGTTGGGTCATATTTCGATGTCGGTAATGTGCTTTTGACTGGATATCCAGACCAGTGGATAAACATACTTGGCAAGCGCATCAAACGGGTGCATGTAAAGGATTTCAAGATGTCGGTCGGCACGGCGGCGGGTTTTGTTGATCTTGGAGAGGGCGATGTAGATTTCGCTGCAGTAAAGAAGGCTCTTAAAGCGGTTAAATATAACGGGCATGTTACCGCTGAGATGATTCCATTTAGTCCGGGCAGACCCGAAAAAACGGCAAAATTCATGAAGAAAATGTTTAAAAATGCATAATTGGAGTTTATTATGGTTAAGGTAGGTATTATTGGTTTGGGTTTCATGGGCAAAATGCACTTTCGCTGTTACAGTGCAATGAAAGGCGTGCAAGTTACAGCTATCTGTGACATTGATAAGAGTAAGTTTGAAAAGAGCGCAGGTGTTGCCGGCAATATCAAAGGTGCCGACAAGCCGCTCAATTTAAAAGGTATTTCGCTCTACACGGATTTTGATAAGATGCTGGCTGAGGCTGATTTGGATGCGGTTTCGATCACGCTGCCGACATATATGCATTGCGAATACACGCTCAAGGCATTGAAGGCGGGTGTGAATGTTTTCTGCGAAAAGCCGATGGCGCTTGCAATGGCAGATTGCAAGAAGATGATAACGGCGGCAAAGAAAGCTAAAAAACTGCTGCAGGTAGGGCATTGCATAAGGTTCTGGCCGGAATATGCCAAGCTCAAGGAAATAGTTGAATCAGGCAAATATGGCAAAGTGCAGGCGGCGACATTCCAAAGGCTGAGCCTTACGCCCACATGGTCATGGAAGAATTGGCTGCTGGATAAAGCTAAATCCGGCGGAGCGCTGATGGATCTCCACGTACATGACAGTGATTATGTACAGTACTTGCTGGGCATGCCAAAAGAAGTTCGCAGCAGGGGTGTTAAGGGGCCATCCAAAGACTATGACCATGTGGTGACAAGCTATATATATGGTGATGGTAAAGTTGTGACTGCTGAGGGCGGCTGGATAATGAAGCCTGGGTTCGGTTTTGAAATGAGTTTTAATGTGATGCTCGAAAAAGCGACAATATCCTATGACTGTTCGCGTGATCCCATTTTTAAGATCGCGCCTGCAAAGGGTGAGGCGATCACGCCGGCAGTGGTCAAAGGTGACGGTTATTCGTGTGAACTTGAACATTGGGTAAAGGCGGTAAGCGGTAAGAAAGTGGCCAAGGTTATCACGCCGATGGATTCACTCAATTCGGTCAAGCTTGCCCTTGCTGAAAAGAAATCGTGCGATTCTGGCAACAAGGTGAAGATTAAATGATAAAATGCCTTGGCTGGCCTATCGGTATATGCAGCTGGTCGATTAACAATGACTTGGTGATGCTCGAGCAAATCCGGGATATCACAGGTATTGATCACTTACACCTGGATATAAATCCCGTAATTGACGGGGCAGGGCCAGAGTATGTAAAGAAATTCCAATCGGCAGGCTGGAAGTTTTCCGCGGCTATGGTCGGCTTTAGGCAGGAAGACTATTCGACTCTTGAGTCCATAAAAACGACGGGTGGAATTGTCCCAGATGAATGCTGGCCTCAAAATATGCAAAGGGTGTTCAAAGCGATTGAGAATACAGGCTCTTTGGGAATAAAGTTTCTGGAATTTCACTTCGGGTTCATCGATGAGCCTGGAAGTGCTGGTTTCATAAAGCTATGCCGGAGGGCTTGTCTGCTGGCAGACAGGGCGTTTGAAAGTGGAGTCATACTTCTGATGGAAACAGGGCAGGAAACAGCCGATACGCTTAAAATGTTCCTGGATCATGTCCATCATCCCGCGCTGGCGGTGAATTTTGATCCGGGGAATATGATACTCTACGGCAAAGGCGATCCTGTTGAAGCTGTTAGTAAATTGGGTAAATGGATCAGGCATGTACATGCCAAAGACGCAGTCGCATCTTCAGTGCCGGGTTTATGGGGCAAAGAGATGAGGTGGGGCGATGGGCAGGTGGACAGGGCGGGTTTGCTGAAGTCCCTCCGGCTGGTCGGTTTTGAAGGGACATTGTCTATTGAACGAGAAGCCGGTTCGGCGAAACTTTCGGATATAGAAAATGCCGCAAAAAGATTAAGTGGGTACAGCGAATAATGTTGATGAACAGAAACAAACCGGAGCTGCTCATTGCGATCGCTGGTATGGGCAAAATGGGTAGTTATCATTTGCAGGCCCTTGAACAGCTTGCGGCGGGCGAATTCGAGGATTATTACAAAGGCAATATCGGCAGGCAGCTTTCAAAAATCCGAATTTGCGGGATCTGTGATATTGATGAGCGCAGCCTGCAAACATTTGGACGTATCCAGGGTTTCAGCGATTTTGAGCAGATGCTCGAAGTGGCCAAACCTGATATGGTCATAATTGCGGTTCCGACTTCGATGCATAAGAGGTTTGCTTCTGCGAGCCTGCAAAGAGGCATTCACACTTTTGTGGAAAAGCCGATCGTTGCGAATTCTGGCGACCTTGATGATGTCATATCCCTTTCGGTAAAACACCAATGCCGGCTTATGGCAGGTCATATAGAGCGGTATAATCCCGTCAGCATTAAGATCAAATCGCTGCTTGAGAAATCTCAGCCGCCGGCGCAGAGCTATAATTTTATCCGCACTCAAATCCATCATGCAAGGATATCGGACGATATCATTACCGATAAAGTCATTCACGACCTCGATCTGGCGATCTATTTTTTTGGCCCTATACAGGCAGTGAGTGTTGAATCCATAAAACTGAGCGGTTTGCGGGTACACGAGGCAAAGCTGAAAATTGAGCATGTCGGTGGTGCGTGCGGCAGTATCTTTGTTTCATGGATAAATGCCGATCATGATAAATGTCGCCAGGTCACGATCGCACAGGGCGGACATACATGGAAGGGTGATTTTGCCGCCAAGAAATTGTGGGTGGATGATCTTGAAATAATCTGCCACGTTGACGGTTTGGTAAATGCTGAAAATAACCAGATCAAGGACGAACTGGTGGATTTTATCGCATCATGCTGCGATCTGGACGATTTAAAAATAGTTCCCCTGTTGGGTATGGAAGAAATCATTGAAGCCACGCGATGGCTCGAGTATATTAACAACAAATGTAGTGAGATGGAAAATGGTAAATAAAATTGCATTGGCTTTATGTGCTCACCCTGATGATGCAGAGTTTATGTGTACAGGCACGCTGGCACTTTTAAAACAAAAAGGCTGGCAAATCCATATTGCCACAATGACGCCTGGTGATTGCGGCTCGGCGACTCACAGCCGGGAAGAGATCAGCCGTGTACGCAAAGCTGAAGGGGCGGCATCGGCCAAATTGCTTGATGGGCAGTATCACTGCCTTGAATGCGATGATGTTTTTGTTATGTACGACCGCCCGACGTTGCTGAAAGTTATTGAACTTATCAGGCAAGTCAAACCGGGTTTAGTGTTTGCGCCCAGCCCGGATGATTACATGGTGGATCACGAGATGACAAGTAAACTCGTCTGGGCGGCATGCTTTGCGGCAGGCGTTCCGAATGTTGCAACACCAGGCCAAGCCGCTTATGGGCATGTGCCGCATTTATATTATGTTGACCCGATTGACGCAAAAGACAAATTAGGCAATTTGATTAAGGCAGGAACTTATGTTGATATAAGTTCCGTAATGGATACCAAGGTTGCGATGCTTTGCTGTCACGCGAGTCAGCGTGAATGGCTTTTGGCTCATCATGGTATGGATGAATACACTGCAAGTCTCAAGCACCACGCTGAATTGCGAGGCAAAGAGATAGGCGTCCAATACGCCGAAGCATTCCGGCAGCATCTTGGCAATGCTTTCGGGCAGGATAATTTATTAAAAGCTGAATTAGGATTACTTGTAAAATAAGGAGATTTAAATGGCTCGCAAAATCAGTATGCTCGCACCGGAATGGTGGGATTACACAACTCTCGAAGATGAAATTCTCAACGACGCGGCCAGGCTTGGGCCTGAGGATATGCTTGGCATGAGCCGCAAGGGTTTTAAAGTGGTGTTCTATGACACGCTTGAAGACTTTTACCTTGCGGAGGCGCTGGAGTATATCGCGGCTTGGCAGCGCAGTACGCCGGACAATCCCGTGGGTATCTGCGGCCCTATAGGTCCGACGGAACAATTGCCGCTTGTTGCAAGACTTACTAATGAACTTGGCCTTGATCTTAAATCAAAGGAAGCTCACTTTTGGGGCATGGATGAGTGGTTCATAAACGGCAAAGAGGCCCCGGCCAACCATCCGCTGTCATTCAGAAAAGCTGATATGGAACTTTGCTTTAATAAGATAGACAAAAAACTCCGTATCCCGGAAAAGAACATGCATTTTCCTGCGGCGGATACCAGCAAGTATATCAAGAGCTGGGATAACGGCGTGAAATGTGCGGTGATGCAGGGTGGTCAGGGCGAAACAAAGCACTGGGCGTTTAACGACCCGGTCAGACGAGAAGGAAAATACAAAGATGCCCCTCCAACTCCAAAAGAATTTCTCCAACTTACTACGCGCAAAGTTGACCTTCACCCGATAACGCTTATGCAGAACGCGCGCACAAGCGGGGGGGGAGTGGTCACCGGCGTACCCACGCAGGCACTTACTGTTGGTCCAAACGAGACATGGAAAGCCGAAAAAGTGAGCATCTGGCAAGCTGGGTGCCACGACAATGCATTTGGAATGCGGCTTACGACTCTAATGCTCGGCAAGAAGATCGTTGATACATCTGTGCCGATGTCATTGCTTGCTTTGCATTCAAATGTGCAGTTCAATTTTTACCGTCCAGGTTTGGGCAGTTGTGCTGTTGAAATGCATTAAAACGATTATACGCGATGAGCCGGCAGTTGCATTTGGCTCTGCCGGCTTATTATGATTCAGATAAGACGTAGGACAAAGCACCGTTCAAAAATGAGAACCTCAGAATGATTTAAAACCCGGTTTAGCTTCCCCAAATCGGGATCTTATATCAAAAATGAACGGAGGAGGAGGGATTCGAACCCCCGGTACCATCACTGGCACAACGGTTTTCAAGATACGACCTTCCAACTCCACAATTATTTTATTTCCAAGCACTTAGGGTACACGGCTCAAAATACGGTTGCGCATAATGTGCATTATTAGGCCATGTACCACAAATCAATGGCTACAAGGACAATTGGAGCCCACAAAAGCTGCTTTAGCTAGGCCCAGGAGCTGAGAAGAACCACAGCTTGGGAGCTAATTTTAGGAATAGGTAGCCCTAGTCTGAATTACGCTTTCGCTTTTTAGTGGTACAGCGGGATTTCATACCTGGAATCCTGATAGCATTTAAACTCGCCCTTTTCATAACCATGGACTCTTTGTGTGATTGCCCACTTTTTTACAATCGAACGGTTTACTTTATAGCTAGAGCAGCTCCGTTCAGTTAGTACCGCCCAAAATGGAACATATCCAGCCGCTTCAGTTATTTTTAGAAACTCATCACGATCTACAAATAGGCTAGAACCATCTTCGCCAGAAAGCGAACTATAAGCCACAAGCTTGCCGCTTAGATTGATATAATCGTAATTGGTTCCTGACCACAGCAATTTTAGCAACTCCAAAATAACTGGGCTGGGCAGTTTTGCACCAATTCCGTTATTTCCATTATGATAACCACACACCGTCTGCATAATTTCAAAAGGGCAATCGTTTATCCACATGTCACCCGTGAACCAATCTTTTACTTTTTCGCACGAAGAAGCCCAGGGATATTCACCAATCCAGCAATCGTCAAGTCTAACATAATCACAACCATGCCCGTAAAATTTTCTGCTTTCAAGATATTCTAAAAAAGCTTTTTTATCCTTTTTCCTAATCAGCCAGCAACGAATATTTGCCCACTTTTTCAGTTGACCCTCTTTGCTCTCATCTTGAGATATGAGCAGTTTTTCTTCCCAATCTAAATGGCTGAAAAGCGTAAGCCATTTGCCAGGCCTGTCTGGCGGCCCATCCTGCTCTATAATCGTTTGAAAATTGTCCGGACTGGCTGAAACCCAAGCCTCACGATCAAATCTTAATCGGGAATCACGGAAAGGATCGGGGTAACTATGCCAAGATATTTCACCTGTAGTTGGAATCACGTCAGGATCGTTTTCGATCTCTAAAGTATCCAGCGGATCCGATAATGGCTGTGAGGGATCAAAATCACGAATATTTAATTGCCATGCTCCTTGGAATGCGTGCACGGCTTTCTCTGCGTAACCAGATGCCATCCAATAATGATCTGAGAGACTTCCGAGTAGCTCATGTAGACCGATCCATTGGTACTTTTTACTGATACGTTCTATCTTATTGTTCTCGATATCTGATCGCATTCGCCCATGGTTCAAGGTTTTTTCGTAGGCGTTGAAGGTTTCAGGAGACCATCCTAGCTGTCTTACTCTGCCGAGAATGTATCTACGGGCAGTCATTCCTTTGAAGTTGTCTGTAAAATCCCTTTTCTTTTTATAAGCACGCCCAAGCCGTTGGGCAGAAAATCTATGTACAGCAGCATCCATCACATAACGACCAAAATCCCCGTAGAAACCTGTCGATTCTGGCTGAAGAGAGCGTTTGACGCTGTACCATCCTTCTTGTTTTTCTAGCTCAAGAGCTTCTTTTTCCGACATTATATGCGGCCATTTTGAATTAAATACTGGCTTGCACTTTGAAATCTCAGCGTTCTCAGGTAATGCGTTGAGAAATGCTGCCCGTTCCATAATTAATTGGGCGTAATCCCGCTGCAATATATGAGTTGGCACGACATCTTTTGAAAACATGGTATCGAAAACAAGGCTAGCTAATGCTCCCAAAGAATCACAACTATTGTCCCTCAGTGCGACTCCACAAGCGGCAGCATAAACTCTTTCAACAACATAGGGATCATTACAATCATGAAATTCATTGATTAATCTAGACGCCAATCCATTTCTGCCGTTAAGAACTTTGATAAGCGCAAGAGTCGCCCTATAACGCAAAAAACGATAATTACTCGTTAATAACCATGTCAGCGAGAGGGAGGCAAGCCATGCTTGCTCATTAGAAATTAAAGATTCAGGAACTTTGAATATCCAACGAATTAGATTATTAACAGCACTTTCCGTACCACTACTCGTTATCATGCTAATAGGGATTGTCCAGAAAAGCTCACGCTTCTCCAAAGGCATACTTTTGAGCTCATGATGCAAACTAAGTGCATTAAATGGATGGTCAGGGATAGTGGCAAGTTTTACGCGAAGGCGTAGGTATTCCTCTTCTGTTAGTAATTCACGGCATCTTCTAAAAATACTTTCTGTCTCCGAAGTAATTGAGTTTTTAGTTCGCCATTGAAGTGAAAAAATAAAATCTTTAATAATTTCACACGTAACATTATCAGCATTGAATAACTGAATAAATTCACAATTAAAGCGTTCGGGAATTAATATTGCCATCATCCGTAATAAGCCTCTGTTCGCAGAAGCAGCTTCCCAGTCATGAACCCAACTATCCGGAAGCCCTTTGGAATTCCATTCTCTCTCCAAATCTGCACGGCTCTCAAAAGTATTAAGTAACTTTGATGCTATAAAATAATCAGAAAATCTCTCATAAGGGAATCTAACCATTACTTCAGCACCATCGTGTTCAGGGGAACTGGCTTGAAGTGTTTCAACGAGCATGCCATTAGATCTTAGGTGTATATAAAGAGACTTGCTCGCACCTCCACCATCAAATAAGGCATCAATCAGTGGCCTTATGGATGAATGAAAAATGGGAGCCCCATTGTTTTCGGCGATTTTTGTTGCAATTAAATGTAATGCGTCTTTTGTTTTGTATTCTGGGCAATCTATGTTTTTCCTTATCATTTCTTGGCAATGCTTTATCCGCTCTTTCATAACGGTATCGAAACCTATAGTTCCGCGTGGAATACTCTTGCCTTGATAAGCTTCACAGAAAGTCTTCAAAAACAGAGGATTACTGAATTCTTCTAAGAGAGGCGGAAAGTGTTCGCATTTAATCTTGTAACCTTTAAAGTATGTTGTTATAGCATCAAAGATTTCGCCGATGAACCCATTATGATATACATATCCCCATTGGTTATCTTTTCGTTCAACCAATTGTTTTGGTAAAACACACTGCTCAAAATCTGATCGACAACTTATTACTAACCTGATGTTAGGATATTTAACTATCTTTTCAGCCATTCCGAATAAATGGCTCATCCATAATCTTCTTTCATTACTTTCATTAACAGCATCAATAGCTATAATAGCCGGCTTTCCATGGATACTTGCTTCGGTATCTAAAGCACCCAATAATGCTTCTGTTCCTTGCTCCCAACCAAGGATTTGGCACATTTGCTCCAGAGGCGGAGTACCTGTTAAAAACTGCTCTCCAGC